>WNGJ01000784.1_pt1 | contig 37676 bp, 29 predicted proteins | sample 5400611 | NCBI WGS metagenome assembly WNGJ01 (sample SAMN13153375, study PRJNA577476) | soil metagenome | isolation source: 40 cm soil or saprolite under Garry oak tree replicate 1 | place: USA:California | collected 2016-06-15
ATGCCCAGGTCGGGGGTTTGGGCGAACAGTTCGCGGACCTGGCCGCCGGTGTGCGGATCGGGCAGCAGGCCGTCGTCGTCGAGGTACATCACGACATCGACGTCGCCGTGGGCGCGCAAGGCCGCGAGGCCGGCGTTGCGGCCCCCGGGGACGCCGCGGTTGTCGGGAAGTTCGATGGCCTCGACCGCCTGTGGGAGACCCGCCAACGGCACACCGTTGCCGACCACGACGATGCGCATCGGCCCACCGGTTTGAGCGGGGACCGAGTCCAGCAGCCGGGCGAGGTCTGCCTGGCGGTCGCCCATGGTGAGAATCACCACGCCGAGTTTCACCCGCGCGATGCTACACGCGCGTTAGCCGTGTCCTTACTCGTTGTCCATGCCGCGTCAGCCTCGATGCAGAGTTGGGCGTCCTGGAGGTGGCTGGCTGAGGTAACGCCGTTGCTGAGAGCTTCTTCGCCACCATCAGCGCGCGCTCGATGACGTACGTCGCCTTGCGCGCCACGACGTGGCTATTGGATGACTCTGATTTGTCCAATACGGTAGGTGTGAGTTGTTGTGCGGTCTGTATCGGATCGCGCGTGCTTCTCTGCCCGCCTAGGGGAACGTGATGGCCAGACGCAAGTCGTTACTCGCCCAAATTTACGCGGCGCACCAGAAAGCCAAGCAGGAGCAGCAGCGTGCGGAGGAACGTGCCCGCAAGGCGGACGCGGCAGAGATGCGCAAGATTGCTGCGCAGTTGGAGAAGGAGGCGGCACAGCAGCGCCGGGAGGACCAACGCGCCACCCAGGCTCGGTTAAAGCAGCAGCAGCAAGAAGAACGAGCGCGACAACAGGCGGCGGAAAAGGCTGCGCGGCTGGTGGCTCAGCGGGAGAAGGAGCGCCAACAGCAGGCCGCGGCACAGTTACGTGACCAACAGCGACAGCAGGCAGAGGCGAAACGCGACGAGCAGCGCCGGGCGGCCGAGGAACGGCGCCTGGCGGTGGAACGGCGGATGGCCGAAGCCGAGTTCAGAACGGACGCGGTCCATAGCCAGGTTGCCGCCCTTGAACGGCTGCTCCGGGACCGCAACCGCAGCTTGGCTTCGGAGAGCCGCCGGGTCGAGGAAGCCTTCAACGCGAACGGTTCGGACGCGTTGGTTACCGCTGTGCAGCAGGCGCTGGCCACGTCGGTCTACCCAGACGGCTTGCGTGCTCGTGCGCGGCGATGTTCCGGCCCGAAGCGCGGGAGCTGTTGGTCGAGTACGAGCTGCCGCGCCAGGACGTCGTGCCCGCGGTAGCGTCCTATCGTCACGTGAGAACAAAGGATCTTGTTCAGGCGGAGCCGCGCAAGGACGCGGAGATCAAGAAACTGTACGAGAAGCTGCTCGCCCGGGTGGCGCTACGGACGCTGGCGGAAGCCTTCGACGTCGCGCCGGTCACGCTCGTCAGCGGGATCGTATTCAACGGCTACGTCTCCGCTAAAGACCGCGCCACGGGTAAGCCGATCCGGCCGTTACTGATCAGCACCCACGCCATGCGCGACGCCTTCGCCGAGATCGTGCTGGACGAGCCCGAGCTTGACCCGGTGGCCTGCCTTCGCGGCTACCTCAATGCTGTGGTTTCCCCGCACCCCTACGACCTGGAGGCGGTCCGCCCTGTCGTGCAGTTCGACCTGTCCAAGTACAAATTCGTCGAGGAGATGGACGTCGTGGCCGGGCTGGACAGCCGCCCGGACCTGCTGGCGCTCAAGCCGGTGGAGTTCGAGCACCTCATCCGCCAGCTTTTCGAGACGATCGGGATGAAGTCGTGGGTCACCCAGGCATCGCGGGACGAAGGCGTCGACGGCGTGGCCATCAACGAGGACCCGATCGTTGGCGGGCTGTGCGTCATCCAGGCCAAGCGCTACAGCAAGATCGTCGGATTGGAGGCAGTGCACGCGCTCGCTGGTGTCATGGAAGACAAACACGCGGCCAAAGGCGTCCTTGTGACAACGTCCTGGGTGGGTAAGGCAAGCCGGGACTTCGCCGCCCGCAACGGCAGGATCGAGATCATCGAAGGCCGCCACCTGAAATCCATGCTCCTGGAACACCTTGGCAAAGATGTACTGATCAGCCTGGAGAAGCTGCCGCCCGACTGGGAGAAGAGCGATATCTCATAGCCGCTTGCCGCGGACGGCGGGGCAGTGCACATCCTTCGACAGGTGCGTTGAGGGCTCAGGTTTCCTCGGGGACGTCGCGGGCGAGGTTCCAGTAGGCATCCAGCACGGCGGTGGCGCGCAGGTCAATGTCCCCAGCGTTTTGCCCACCGGCCGAACCGGCCGGGCGCAGGACCGTCGCAGCGCTCAGCGCAGCCTGTTCGGCTCGTTCGATCGCGTCCTCAGCGTCCCCGAAACGCCGCACTCAGCGGCCAAGGCTGACAGCCGCCCGATCAGATGCCGGACGTCCGCATCTAGCCTCGTATGCCGAAGGTCAGCATCTGCGATCTGCGCCGCCACGGTACGGGCGGTTGAATTGGCGGCGGGTACCCTACTGCGGCTTGCCGCAAGGCCACCAGGGTGTCGGCCAGTTCCCGGCGCTGCAGGAGCGCGCCCGGCGAGCTGCCACAACGCCCGGTGCAGGACCGGCTCAGGCGCAAGCCGAAGCTGGCCGCCCAGACTCGACGCAAGCGATCGCCCAGAGGGCAGGCCGCATGCACGATTAGTAACTAATATATGACGTAGTGTGCTTGTTTTCAGGTGGCCGTGAGTTGATGACGTCTCGCGATACCGAGTACCGGCGTGCACTCGGGCTAGCCGCGGATGACGAGATGCCAGCGTCGCTGGGCACGGTCGGCGGGTCTCGTGGACTCGATCCTGACCGGGCGCCCGCGAAACGCAAGAAGCGGCGCAGGGCCAAGGCTGGCCGCGCCCGCCTGTCGCAGACCATCGGGTCGGCCGTGCCGGGCGCGGGCGCTGAGCTGCACGCTCGGCTGGCCGGGCAGCAGAATGCAGGACCGTCGTCGTGACCGGTGACTGGCGCCCGATCACCGAGTTGCTGGACACAGTGGCCGAGGACCTGTACACCCTCGATCCGGCGGACACCACAGTGGCGCTAGGCACGGCCTGGCGTGGGTTCTGTGTTGCCGGGGCGGCCGGTGAGCTGCTGCCGATCTGCGCTGATCGGGAAACCTACCCGCCGTTGTGGGACAACGCCCAGCCAGTCCTGTCAACAGCCGTGCACGTTCTGCGGGCCGCACCTTCACTGACTACCCCTATCAGCACGGAGATCAATCTCGCGGGCGGCCCCGGCGACCGGCTGGATGACCGGGCCGCTGCCGAGGTGCGCCGGCGCATCCTGGATCTGGCGCTTGCGCTGCGCTGCCCGAAGCCGCTCAATGCGCCCGCGATCCTGCTGACCGGAGGGCATGCGAGCAGGGCACGCTGCTGGCCTCGGAGCTGGGCGATTTGCTACGAGGGACGGTTGCGCTCGTTCCTGAATCCCTGCCGCGAGTCGTTCGGCCCAGGCTCGTTTGTGGTCCGTGGCCAGGGAAGGAAGAACCGGGCCAGGAAGAGAAAACGTCGCCGGCTCCCATCGGGCACTGGCCAGCCGGTGCGCGGCGCAGACGGCCCGTCAATAGTCCTGCCGCCTTGTCTACCTTTGCCGCGTCCTCGTCCTCGCCCTCGTCACCGTTACCCACCTGGTTGTATGGGCGAATCCGAGATCGGCCGGTTGGTGCCCTGCAGGGGACGGTCCCTTCAACGGCGTGCGGCGCCTGCCTGTCATGGGTTTCGTGCTTCAGGGCAGTAAGCGGGCGGGAGATCCATCGCCGTTTTACGAGCCGCAGGCCTGGCCGTGCGAGCGCATCCCCTCGCCGACGCGCTTTTCCGGGTCGATGCCTGGACTGACCGAATCGTCCTCAGTCTCTACATCCGCAATCCGCGGTTCCGTGACGGTATCGGTGGCCGCAAGCCACGCACCGCGGATATCCTTTCCGGCGCCCAGCCTCCTTTCCGCTACGAAGAGCTACGCCTGGCCACCCGCCCCGAGTTCGGCTGCGTACATCTGCCCAAAGCCGATCAGATAAGAGCCCTCGCGCTGCGGCTGCTTATCCGCGAGTAGCAAGCGGCGCGCCACCCGCCCGCGCCTGGGCCCGCGCCACCCCGCACAGCCGTTATGGATCATGGTTTGCGGCTTTGGCCGCCGGTGCCGGGTTCTCACCGCCGAGTTCCGCCAGTAGTCCCCGCACCCGGAAATCGGTAGGAACTACTGCGGGCTGGCCGCCTGCCCTGCACGCCACGCTGGACGAGCCATCCACGCCATCAGTGTCGGCGCCGCCAGAAGACTGACCCCTGTGTCGTCACCCGAGCCCGGTCTCGACGAAGTGGCGCGGTGTCGGTGATAACGTCCCCGTGCCGGTATGGACACTTCTGCGTTCCCCCTACTTTTGCAGGGACCGGGCGCGTAACCGCGGTGAGAGCTGGGTACTGGCTGCCGGGAAGGCCTGACAGGGCTGTGAATTGGGGCCGCCGATGATTGCCGAGCCGCCGTTGCAGGTCGAGAGCCGCGAGGAGCTTGTCTATCTGCTGGGCGAGGCCTGTGAGATCGAGCATGGTCTGATGTGCGAGTACCTCTACGCGCAGTTCTCGCTCAAGCGGACCGTTGCCGAGGGTTTGACGCCTGGGCAGCTCGCCCGGGTGCAGGCGTGGGAGGCCACGCTGATCGATGTGATCAAGCAGGAGATGCTGCACCTGGCGCTGGCCACCAACATCCTGACCGCTGTCGGCGCGGCGCCGCATTTCGAGCGCCCCAACTTCCCGATCCTGTCGCGTTGGTATCCGCCGGGGGTGCAGATCGCGTTGCTGCCGTTCGGCGAGCGGGCGCTGCGCCACTTCATGTATCTGGAACGGCCCGAGGGAATGACGCTGGATGACGCGGAGGGCTTCGCCGCGGTGGCGGGCGTCCAGCCGCTGGCCAGCCCGGACCGGCCGGTGGTCGCGGTGCCCGGGCAGTGGCGGACCGTCGGCCACTTGTACCGGGGGATCGAGGCCGGGCTCACCCAGATGTGCGGCCGTTACGGCGAGGAGGCCGTTTTCGTCGGGCCGCCGGCCGCGCAGGCCGTCACCGCGACCTTCGAGTGGAAGGAACTGACCGCCGTCACCGACCTGGCGTCGGCGAGCCGGGCGATCGAGCTGATCGTGGAGCAGGGCGAAGGGGCGCGGGGCGACTGGGTAAAGTCGCACTTCGGCAAGTTCGTGGGGATCGTCGAGGACTTCCTCGCGGTGCAGGCTGCCGACCCGGGCTTCGACCCGGCGCGGCCGGTCGAGCCCGCCTACGTCCGGCTGCCACCGGACGTGGCGTCGGGAACCCTCATCGAGGATGGGGTCACGGCCCGGGTGGCCGACCTGTGCAACGGCCTGTACGAGGTGATGCTTCAGGTCCTGAGCAGGTACTACGTTCATCACGGCGAGACGCCCGCCGAACTCGAGACGCTGGCCCGGACGGCGAAGCACCTGATGAACTGGGTGATGCGTAAGCTCTACCCAGTTCTCACCGCCCTGCCGATCGGCCCCTCGCACCCCGGCCGCACGGCAGGTCCGACCCTCGAGATCGTCCGGCCCGCCTATTTCGTCCTGCCCCACCGCGAGCCCGCCTGGAAGATCATCAATGAGCGCCTCAATATCCTGACCGAGACCTGCGCCGCCCTCGCGCAGGAGCCGGGTCTCGCCGCGCTGGGCGAACTCGCGGGTGACCTGCGCGCGATGGCCGGCGATGTCCGCAAGCACCTGGACGAGCGCGCCAGCGCACCGCTGGGCCGTGCTTAACTTGTGATTAAACCTATGAAGATCATTTAACTGTTGCGGTGCTGTCATCGGCTGGCTTCTTGCCTGCGGTGCTGTCATCGGCTGGCTTCTTGCCGCTTCGGCGTTTCTTCCTGGTCGGGGCGGCGTTCTTCTTGCCGACGGGGTGGCGGGGGCGGGGTGGCCGGGTGGTGTCTGCGGCGTGGTCCAGCCCAGCGTGCCCTTGATCAGCCGGAAGGTGTGCTCGAAGCGCCGCAGGTAGGTCTTCCACAGCAGGTCCAGGTCGAAGGGGGTACCGGGCGGGGCGTGGTGCCATAGCCACAGGTCGCTGGGGGTGCGGTTGCCGGGCAGGTGGCCGACTTGAAGGCGGATCACGGTGCCGGGGACGATGGGCAGTTCGCCGGCGTGCCCGCTCCAGCCCGCGGCGCGGGACAGCTGCTGGTGCAGTTCGTGCCAGGCGCTGGCCCGCACCCGCCCGTAGCGGGCGCTGCCGGCCTCGGCCTGCTGGCCGGGACGGGCAGGCCGGCGGGCTTGGCCAGGGCGAAACGCGCCCCGTGCCGCCGCGGAGCCCCGCCCTGGCGGTGGTAGGTGCGCCGGGGGCGGGCCCGTAGAAGACCCGGTCGCTGCGGACCCGGCCCAGCACCTGGACCGGCACGCCGTCGTGGCTGGTGAGATAGGCAATGCGGGTGAGGTCGTAGCCGGAGTCGAAGACGAAGACCGCGGCCGGGCGGCCCGCCAGCAGCCCGGCTGCCGCCAGCCGCCGGTGGACCCGTCCGACCTGGGCGGCGGTCACCGTGCTGGCGCTGTCCGGGGGGGCCGGTGCGCACCGCGTCCAGCAGCGCGGTCCACGAGGTGGCGCCCCATTCCAGCCCGGCGGCGAAGGAGTACGGCCAGCCGGGAATGGTCTTGCGCGCGCCGTCGCAGCGGCACGCGGCGTAGGCGTGGCAGCGTCCCTCGGAGGTCTCCGCGTCCGGCCGGGGCCACGGCGAGACATCCACCGCGATCTTCAGCGGTCCCTCGTCCGCCACCTCCCATGAGCGCGCGAGCAGATCGCCCAGCATCTCCTGATCGATATCCCCGCAGGCCAGCCCGTCATACAGGGCGCCATGACCACGACGGAACGCCTTGCGCCGGTGGCACCAGACCGGCTGACCCGGATCTTCCGCCGCCTGGTAACCGCTTCCGGGTTGCCGCCGGTCACCTTGCACGGTCTGCGGCATGGCGCGGCCACCCTCGCCCTGGCCCCGGGCGCGGACCTGAAGGTGGTCCAGGATCAGCTCGGGCACTCGACGATCACCCTCGCCGCCGACACCTACACCAGCGTGCTGCCCGAAACAGCACGCGCCGCGGCTGAACAGACAGCGAGGCTGCTGTCCCAGCCCAGCGGTCGCTGGCCCGCGCGCCACTGGCGTTGGGCTCATCAGCACGTCGGCCTGACTGGCAGCGGGCCCGGCCTGGTGCCGTGCACTAACGGGTGACGAAGCGCGCCGCCGCAGAACCAGTGGGATGCCCTACGCGCGCAGCGCATAAACGTTGCCGTCTGTGCCACCGACGTAAGCGACACCGTCTACCAAGGTCGGCGACGCGGAAACCTGTGCACCGGTCGCGAAGCTCCAGACCTTCTGGCCGTCGTCAGCGCGCAGTGCATAGACGTTGTGATCGTTACTACCCAGGTAGACAATTCCCTGCGCGAACGTGCAAGCCGACGCAATGTCGCCGCCCGTCGCGAAGCGCCATATCCCGGCGCCGTTACTCGCCCGCAGCGCGTAGAGCTTGCCGTCGTTGCCGCTGACATAAACGGTCCCGCGGGTGATCGCGGCCGGAAACCAGGGGCGAGTTCCGTCGCCGAACTGCCAGAGTTTCCTACCATCGCGCATACGCAGCGCGTACACATAACCGTTGCCGCTCACACACACGACGTCCCCCGCCACAACCGCCGACTCCGGCGGGCCTGACGGCAGCAGGCTGCGGCTGTGGAAGACCGAGCTTGCCAGGTTCGCCGACGAGACCGGCCTGGCCGTCACCGTATGCCACCTGCCGCCCGGCACCTCCAATGGGACAAAATCGAGCACCGGCTGTTCAGCTTCATCTCCAAGAACTGGCGGGCACGCCCACTGACCAGCCACGAAGTCATCATCAACACGATCGCGGCCACCACCACCAAAACCGGCCTGACCATCACCGCCGAGCTCGACACCGGCACCTACCCCACCGGCATCAAGGGTTCACCCCGATGACGTCATGAATGGTGCCGGTTGCGCTGATGACCGGCGTCGAAATGCCAGCCGATCCGGACAGCGAACCGCGGGTGAGCAGCGCGAGTAGCAGCCATATGGCCGCCGAGACGGCGCCCGGCCGCCAAAGCCCGGCCCAGCGCGGTTTGGGGTACCGGCGCCGGCGGGCCCAGAGCGCCGCGCTGACCATCACGGCCACCAGCGGGAGACTGAGCAGCGCGAGCTCGGCGAAGTGCAGCCGGTGGGCGAAAAAGCCGGCGCCGTCGGAGTCGTGCTGCGCCCGCTGCGGCGACCTGGCAGAGCTGGTCACCTCGATATCCGCGCCGGTCGCCACGCTCGCGATGTACACAAGGGCGTTGGGCAGGTAGGCCACCGCCAGCATGCCCTTGACGGCGCCGCCGGCGGACACGCGCACACCTGCCAAATCCCGCTGGACGGTGTGCCGGGTGCCCACCCGGCAGCGATGGCTGAACGCGACATCGTCGAGACTGTGGCACGCGGTGACCGGGCGCGCCGTCGTCTTGACCAGCACCAGGCCGGCGAACGTGAGCGGCGCGACCAGCAGGGCCGCCGCGGCGAACCTGGCCGCGGCCGCCACCGCGCCGGCCCAGCCGCCAGGTATCTTGCTCGCCAGCAACCGCGCCGCACCGGTTCGGGGACCGCTGCCGGCGTCCTGCCGGGATTGCCGAGCACGCGGGGCATGCGCGGACAGCCGGGCGGCGAAGCTGGCCAGCCCGACGAGCACGAACGCGCCGGCCAGCAGCCAGACCGGCTCGGCCGAGAAACGCGGGCCGCCGCCCACCGCCGCCCTGACACGCAGCGGCAGCAGGGACCCGAGCACGACGATCGAGATCGAGTACACCCCGGCCATTACGGCCGCTTCCCTGGCGGCCGACGCGGGTCCTGCGGGCCTGCCCAGCGCGCCTCGCTTTGCCATCAGGTACGCGAGAGCCAGCGCCGCGATCGTCACGGTGAGCGGGACGCTGTAAAGCGAGAGCGAGCCCGGCTGGCGGCCAGATGCGGTGCCGGAAAACGCGCTGCCCGCAAATGCGCTGCCCGAACTCGACCCGATATCAATCCGGCCGGAAAGCGCCGCGCTGGTCACCAGAATCGCGGCCTTGAGAGCATCAAGGGGACTCGCCGCGACCCTGTTCTTGCTCGCGAACGGAATCGTCACCGCGAGCACCGCGAACAGCCACAGAAGCTGGGCGCCCAAGGCGAGTACCCCGCGGGAGGCCGCGCTCGCGTACCCCGGCCACCCCGTGGCGGGCGCCCGCGCGGGCCCGGTCTCCATGGCACGGGCCAGGCCAGGCCGTGGCACCGTCGCGGCGATGGTTCCCGCCACGGCGGGCGGCGGCGCAACGGGGGCCACCGCCAAAGATCGCGCGATCCCGGTCGGCGGTGTGTCATCTCGCGCGGCCGTTAGGGAAAATTCACCAGCGTCGCCGGCCGCAACCGGGTCGCCGGCCGTGTCGCCGGCCCGGCCAGGGGGGCCCGCGGAACCGCCGCCGGCCGTCGGCACCGGGAGGGTGCGATACCGCGGCTCGGTCACTGCCTGGCCAAGCTCCGCCTGAATCCGCTGGAGCTGCCCGGCGAAGGCGGCCGCGCCGGCGAAGCGGACCTCGGGTCGCTTGGCCATCGACTGACGCAGCGCCTCCACGACGGCAGGCGGCAGATCGGCGCGGGAGATGGCAGGCACGTCGTCGCGCAGTATCCGCAGCAGGAGCCGGCTGATGCCCTCGCCAGGGTTTTGCCTAAAGGCTGGATGGCCCGCCAGCAACTGGTAGAGCGTCGAGCCCAGGGAGTAGACGTCGGCGGCGGGGGTGAGCCTTGCGCCCTCAAGCGCCTCGGGCGGTGCGTGATGCGGCGTGAACGCAAGCGTCCTGGTGGCCGCGTCCAAGGTCTCCTCCACCAGCCGGGCGATGCCGAAATCGCCGAGTACCGGCACGCCGTAGCGTGATAGGAGGATGTTGCCCGGCTTGACGTCTCTGTGCAGGATGCCAGCCTCGTGTGCCGCGGCCAGCGCACCGGCGACTTCCACCCCAATCCGCAGCACGTCCGCCACTGGCAGCGGCCCCTGGCGGGCGACAAGGTCGCCCAGCGAACCGTGTTCGAAGTAATCCATCGCCACGTAGGGCCGACCGGAACCAGTGGTCCCGATGTCAAGCACCGTGACGACGTTGGGATGCCCGGCCAGCCGGCCTGCCAGGTCGCACTCCCGGCGGAAATTTCGCAGGGCCCGCTCGTCGGCAGCCTCGATCGACATGATCTTGAGCGCCACCACCCGGCCGAGCCGCTCCTGATCGGCGCGGTAAACGGTGCTGAAGCCGCCCCGTCCAATGCGCCGCAGGTCACTGTACCCGGGCACGTCGTGAAGCACGCCGCTATCGGCCGTCGGCGCTCGCCTCCGCCTCAGCATCTCGAGATTCGCGCTCCGCACGTCGCAAGCTGGACCGGACCACGCAATGACCCCTAACGCTGGACGGCAGGATACCGGGTAGCGACGCGCTCACACCGGGTCGAGGGACGGAATCCGCTCGAGCTGGCCGGGGACCGCTGGATCGAGGTGGGTGGCCCAGACGGTCTGATCGCGGCTTGTGATCACGACTCCGACCTCAGCACCACCCCGGAATACCGCGCTGTCGACGGATGCGACCCGCAGCGGCTGCCCGCCGACCACAGGCTGCCCGCCGACGGCGGTCAGCGCCGACCAGGTGCCCGCTACGCATCTGCGCGATGAGGTCTTGAGTCTTCATGGTCGTCATTTGTGGTTATACACCCTGGTGTCATCGATCCATTACATGCCAACCACAACACTTTGAGATCGCAGTCTTTGGACATCCTTCCGGCACGCCCGAATTATTTCATATTTGATCCGAGTGCCGCCTGATGCGAGCCACCGAGGCCGAAGGACTGAGCGCTGCACTCCGCAAGGCATCAAAGATCAGCCTAGCCTCTAGCCTCGCAAAGCTCCTACGGCTTGCGTCCGACCCCGCAAAACCCCGGCACCTCAGCCGGTTCGCCAAAGGGAGTAGCCTCGGGCCGCCAGTGAAGGAAGGTCACCACGCCGGGCTCCAGTAGCTCCAGACCATTAAAGAAGCGAGTGATCTCCTCCCGGCTGCGGGTCCGCATTTTGGGCCTGCCGTACTTGTTCCAGTGCTCTACGGTGGGTAGATACTGCTCGGCGTCTATCTCGTTGGTGGGATGAGAGATCGCCAGGTAACTGCCGGGTGGGAGGCCGTCCAGCAGTCGCTTTACGATCACGTACCCCTCATCGTCGTCGGGGACGAAGTTCAAGACCCCGAGTAGCATGAGCGCGACAGGACGGGTCAAGTCCAAGGTCTGTGCGGCTTGGTGCAAGATCTTGTCAGGGTCATGCACGTCGGCGTCGATGTAGGCGCAGGCCCCTTCGGGCGTACTGGTGAGCAAGGCCCGCGCGTGCGTCAGCACCAGCGGGTCATTGTCCACGTACACAATCCTTGACTCCGGAGCTACCCGCTGCGCAACCTCATGCGTGTTATCGGCAGTGGGCAGGCCAGTGCCGATGTCCAGGAACTGCCGGATTCCTGTCTCTCCAGCTAGGTACCGGACAGCCCGGCCCAAGAACGTCCGATCGGCCCTCGCGAGCGTGAAGATCCCCGGATACATCGTGGCGACCTGGTCACCGACAGCACGGTCAATAGCGTAGTTGTCCTTGCCACCTAGCCAGTAATTCCAGATCCGGGCAGAGTGCGGCACGCTAGTGTCGATCTTGGGCGTGGATGAACGGTCAGTCACGGGGATGTCTCCTTGGGTATCGTATCGTTGAAGCCACACGCTGAGATCGTGCCTTTTGGCATCCTTCGAAGACGCATGAAGCCTATCGGTTCTTCAACCCCCAGAAACGCCCCATCCCGCATCCCCGCCACAAACTCCCCCCACTCCCCAACCGTGAAGGTCAATACCCCACCCTCCGGCTCCTTCGAGTCCCGCACCGCCACCATCCCGCTGGCAGTCCTCGCCACCTCCACACAGTTGGCCCCGGTGTCGCTGTAGCTCGCCTTGCGCCATGGGGTAACCACTTCATCGCCCGCAGAACGGGCGTCTTCGCGGTCCATCGCTATCTCCAAGTCTTCTAACGTCTCTCCAGGTGCTGCCGGATGCGAGTCGCCGAGGCCGACTGGCTGAGCGCCGCACTCCGCAGCGCGTCAAAGACCAGCGTGTACCCCGCCAGCTCATCCTCTCTCTCAAGATAGGTGCTGCTGGTCAGACTCTCGACAAACACGGTGGTCACGGCCCGTTCACTGCCGAAGCTGAACAGTACGAACGAGCCGGACATGCTGGCCTGGTCGCCCGCTTCCAGCGGCAGGACCTGTACCGAGATGTTCGGCCGTCCCATGAGATCAAGCAACCGGTTAAGTTGGCCATGCTGGACCTCGTCGCTGCCGACGGTCGTGACCAGCGCCGCCTCCCAGATCACGGCATCCAGCCGCGCGTCGGTACCGTCTGTCAGCCGGGCTTGCCGCTCCCGCCGTACGCCGATGAAGTTGTCGAGCTTGTCGGGCGAGACCATCGCCGGGTTGGACAGCATGACGGCACGGGCATACTCCGGCGTCTGAAGCAGGCCAGGGATGGTCGTCGGCTGCCACGTCTTGATGTAGCTGGCATCGGCTTCCAGCCCGATGAAGTCGGCATAGTACGGCGGGATGGTATCGCCATAGTCCTGCCACCAGCCGCGCTTGTTGCTCTCTCGGGCCAGATGTTCGAGGTAGGCGCGATGCTCCTGGTCCTCATCGCCGTAGCGCTCCAGCAAGATACGCAGGTCCACCACACGCACGCTGACGATGCCGTTCTCAAGACGGGATATCTTCGCCGGACTGCATGACAGCAGTTCCGCGGCTTGGGCCGTGGTGACACCAGAGGCCTCACGCAGCCGTCGCAGCTCAGAGCCGACTCGGCGTGATCTCACGGTCGGCTTACCACCGGCAGGCATCGAACATCCTTTCGATCTTTGGCACGTCCGTTGTATTCCAAGTGCTGGCGCGCGTCCATGCCATCAAGAACAACAGAAACGCTTGCGATCTGCAATGCTTGCATTTAGTGTTGCTTGCACGCCACCACGGCGATCGTAGCGGATCACAAGCGGCTGGAGACATCAGCAACACCCCTACCGCGGTTAACAATCGATACCAATGAAAGATCAACCGTCGGGTACCTCTTACCAATGGCATGTGGCGCTGGAGCCTTAACACCAAAGGGAAGATTAGGATCGGCGGGCGCATCGACTATCAGGCTCCTGCCAGGCTTGGGCGTGGGCCGCGCCGACGCATTCGCGGCACTACAAGTCGTCAGATGCACAAAACAGCCGACTCGACCGGGCTCAATGGCAACTATGACACCTATCACACCGACAGCAATCCCCAACACCGTAGCAGCGACACCTACCAAAGCAAGACGATCCGATCGAGGCCACGGCGGCTTACCGTTCGGGCTTCCGCTTTGTCGCCTGGTGGTAGCCACGAGCTCCTATGCCACTGCCTTAAGTTTTGGGATTTCGGTCTAGTTTGGGTAGATTTGACGGGTTGATTGTGATGGTGTAGTCGACGTTCTCGGTATGGCCGGTTCGTCGTTGTGCTTTGGTCCGGGGGCCGGTGCGTTGCCGGCCGGTACGGTTCTTGGGGTGGACGGCGATCGCAGCCACCAGCGCGGCGACGGCTTCGGCTGCGCTGGTGGCGCGTTTGCCGCAACGCGGGCAGCAGGTGCCGGCGGTGACGCGGTCGCGGAGCAGGTGCAGGACCGCGAGCCGGGTGGACTTTCACCCCAGCTTTCACTCGGTGGCATAACGTGGCCGTGGTGGGCAGGTAGTGGATTAGCACCGCGTACATTGCTTCAGCGGCGAGAGGAGGCGTTTGTGATGGCAGCCCGCGGCAGCATCGGCGCCAATATCGCCGAGGCTCGGAAGCTTCGCGGGGTCACCCAGCATGAACTCGCCCGCGAGGCATTCGTTTCGTTCAGCCTGCTGTCCAAGGTGGAGGCGGGGCATAAGCCGGCCAGCCCGTCGCTCATCGCGGCCGTCGCGCGCGCCCTGCGGGTCCACGTCACGCAGCTGACGGGGCAGCCCTACCGGGGCGAGACAGCCGACGCGGACGCTATTCACGCACCGATCGCGGAACTGCGCCGGGAAATCACTGTCTACGACCTGCCGCCCGATGCGTACGACCGGCCGGTGCCCGCGCTGGCCGAGCTGGAGCAGCGGGTCGCGGCCGCGACGCAGCTGCGCCAGGCGGCAAGTTACGTCAAGCTCGGCGCTGCCCTCCCGGCGCTGCTGTGTGACCTGCGCGCGGTCGCGCACGCCTTCGAGGGCGCCGGGCGGGACCGGGTGCACGGGCTGCTCGCCGAGGCATATGACGCGGCCCGCGCGCTGGCCTACAAGCTCGGTTACCTGGATCTGGCGTCGCTGCTGGTGACCCGGCACGCCTACGCGGCGGCCCGCTCCGGTGACCCGCTGGAGACGGCGGTCGGTGACACCATGCGCGCGCACGAGCTGATCGGCGTCGGCGAGTTCCGCGCGGCCGGAGCGGTCATGGCCGTCACCCTCGGCCGCGTCGGGGAAAACCTGACCGGCGGCCAGGACGCGGCGATCTCGGTCTATGGCTACCTTCATCTGGAGGCCGGCCTGGCGGCGGCGCGGGGCGGGGACGGCGCATCGGCCAACGACCACCTCACCCAGGCGCGCGAGGCGGCCGACCGCATCGGCTCCGACCGCGACGACTACCGCCTGGCGTTCGGCCCGGCCAATGTGGACATCTGGTCCGTGGCGCTGCCGCTTGAGCACGGGGACGCCCCGACGGCGCTGGAACGCGCGGAGACCATCCACCTGCCCGCCAGCACCCCACGCGAGCGGTCCTCGCACTACTACATCGACCTCGGCCGCGCGCACCTGCAGCGCAACCAGCCACGCGATGCCCTCGACGCCCTCATGACCGCGCGCAAGCTATCCCCGCTGCACACCAGGTACCACCCGATGGTCAGGGAAACCACCCGCGCCATCGCACGGTGCCAGCACAGCCCGGACGAGACACTCAGAACGTTCGCCGCATGGCTCCGGCTCCAGACATAACGCACCGCTGGCGGATCGAGATACTCAGGAGAGCGGCCGTTGCCGCCGACTGGGACGATCTTCCCGTGGGCGCTGGCTGACAACGGTACCGCGTTGCCTGGCGTGCCAGTTCGCGCAGCCGTTCGGGATAATTTCCCACCCGCATGACTGAATACGTGTCCGGCCCCGGTGTGAAGGGCTGGTGCCCAGCCGGCGATTGTGCCGCTATCCGGAGATGGTGGCCGAGTCACCCGGTTCGTGGGTGTTCGGTGGCGGCGAAGCTGGCGAGGATGTCCCATCGCTGACTGCGCTCACCGATGTCGCACAGGTCGAGCGTGCGGGCGCGCGCCGTATGGGACTCGCTCAGGGTCCGGCGCCCGCTTTTCGCTTCCGGGCCTAACGACGAGGCGGATGGTTGTTCGGCCCAGTCGAGCCGGTGATCTTTGGTTCGCGGCTTCTGCGTTGAACCGGTCCCGCCATCGGGCCGTGCACAGTAGAGGAGCTATTTGCGCGCTGGCGGCTGCCGGGCGCTCTCACCGTATCCGGCCAGCACTGTCGACCGGCCGCGCTGGCGGCCAGGGAAGGTGGCGTGCGGTGAGAAGGATACTGGCCGTCCTCATGACGGCGGGCTCAGTGCTGTTAGGGATTGCCGCGGCTGGCCCGGCTCTGGCGAGTGCGGACATGCTGGTGTGCTCGCCAGGCACCAACGGCGGCACACTGGTCAGAGGCGTCTGCGTGCTGCCCAGCGGTAACGTCGGGCAGCCGTATGAGGCGTTCATCCTCACGAGCAACAACTCAGGCGGCACCTTCTCGATCGTCTCGGGCAGCCTGCCGCCGGGGCTGTTCATGCCCGCCAGCTTCGGGGCGTCGGGGACGATTGTGGGGGGAACGCCGACCCAGCAGGGGACCTTCACCTTCACCGTGGTGGGCGTTGACAATGTGGGCCAGCGGCTCCGGCAGACCTACAGCATCACGATAGGTCCGCCGCTGCCGCTGACCATCGTCTTGCCCGCCAGCGGATCGACCCTGCTGGACGGGACGGTCGGGGTCCCGTACGCGCAGAACTTCTTCCTCAGCGGCGGTGTCGCGCCCTACACCTGGTCGGTGGCCTCTGGGCAGCTGCCGCCCGGGCTTGGCCTGGTGTCGACCGATGCCCCTACCGACAACAACAACCAGCTGGCGGGCACGCCGACCACGGCGGGCACGTTCGTCTTCACCATGCTGCTGACCGACGGGGTGGGCGCTCAGGCCACCCAGCAGTTCAGCCTCACCATCCTGAAGAAGTGAGCACCGCCCGGTGAGCAAATCCCATCTGCACTCGCGGCGGTAGCCACCCAGACCCGGCCGTGGCCCGGAGAGCGCGGGCCACGGTCGGCCCATCGCCGCGGCCAGCCGATCGAACCCGGCCGCATCCCGCACGGCGTCTGCCTGCAGCCGGTACAGAGCTCCGGGGGGCCAAGGGGAACGTGCTTGCCGCTGATTGCCTCGGCGCCACCGGGCAGGCTCACCAGCGCGGAGCTGCACAACCCCGGCACCGGCGCCTGGGCGGCCACGGGCAGCACGAGCCGCACCGGCAACTACTCCACGGCGCTGCTGCAAAATGGGCAGGTCCTCACCATCGGCGGGGGCACCTTCGCCAGCGGTGCGGAGCTGTACACGCCCTAACGCACTAAGCCCAGATGCCCCTGAATTGGCCATGATGCCGGTCCTTGTGCTGATCAGGCGGCGTGTGGATCTTGATTTCCGGTAGAAGGCGCGCTCGGCCGGCGATGACCGTGGGCGTGTCCACAAGATCTCACGCGGACCCCAGCGGTCCACGTCGGAGCTGAGCCCGCAGCTCGTCGGGCTCCGTCTCCCAGGGCAGCCAGTCGCGGACGATCCACGTCACTCCGGCCTGCTCGTACCGTCGTGCCTCCCCGGCGGCCGCCGCAGGGTCATTGGGTGGCAGCGCGTGGCTGATCACCAGATCGAACGGCTCCCGGCTGGAGCGGTGTTGTTCGATGTAACTGCGGACGCGAGCAACCTCCTCCGGCGGGAACGGCAGCGCGGCGAAGCCGCCGGCCGTCGGGACGACCTGCGGTGCTGGGAACGCTCCATGCCACCGGGCGGCCCGGCGCATCGGCCTTTTGTGGGGCCAGTAACCACCGATCCAGACCGGAATGTGGTTCTGGACCGGAGGGGGCCGGAACAGCGTCTGTTTGATCGTGTAGTGGCGTCCCCGGTATTCAAACGGCTCGCCGGAGCACAGCCCGGCAATGACATCCAGACTCTCGTCCAGCAGGTCCGCTCGCGCTCGTGCGTCCGATGGCAGGCCGAAATGCCCGAAGTCCGCCTCGCTCGCATAGCCCAGGCCGGCCCCGAGGATGAGGCGGCCATGCGACAGGTGGTCGAGAGTGACGACTTGACGAGCGACTTCCCACGGCCGGCGACGCGCCAGTTGTGCGATCATGGGCCCGATCTTCACTCGGGTCGTTGATGTCGCTATCACGGCGAGCATGGCCCAGGGGTCGATGACCGGCGGCATGGTTTCGACGTTGAACAGCAACGTGTCCCACACGAACACCCCATCCCAGCCTGCGTGCTCCGCCTCCACAGCGAGCTCGGCCAGCAATGCCGGGTTGGCGAACTCTCCGACGATGGGAAGGTTTGCGCCGTGATACATGGTCCCTCACTCCTCCGACTCCTGACGCAGCCGCTTGCGCGTCACCCGTCTCTCTGGCCACCCTGAACACTACGCAAGCGAAGCCATGCCTGTGATGATCACAGGTGAGTCCGCTGACGAGCGGGCGGCACGGGACTTCCGAAGGTCACGGGTGACACCGATGCGCTTCAACCAGCGGTCGCGTCCGTCATAGCGGGCCTGGAACGGCTTCCTGCCATGCACTGCCCGATAGTTGTCGATGATTAGCAGATCGCCGGGCTCGAGTGCCACGTCATATTGGGAACTTCTCAGCTGGCGAAGCAGTGCGTCGAGCGCGTTGCGCGCTTCGTCGTCGTGCGGCTCAACCTCGATGAAGAACTCGTCGACCGCCAAGTAAGGGTTTTGCAGGTCTCCGAAGAGGACGCCGGCTTTCGGTGGCGCGGGCGGCGCCTCGCCGCGCTCCGCGGCCCGGCGCACGTGCTCGGAGTCTGGGGTGAGGACGAACCGAGGTCCAGCGAGCACCCTTCGCTGTTCGGCTGTGAGACCGTCCGTGTTCAGTGCTGCGTATGACGTTGGAACCCGGTCGTCGTTGCGCAAGCAGAGCAACCCAAGATAGTCGCATCGTAGCGGCGAGAAGGCGTCTTCGTTGTGAAGGTCGAGCAGGCTGGCACTGCTGCCTGCGCTCTTGTGCAGTTCCTCGCCCTTGATCGGGAGAAGATCCTGTACCATGCGGCCGTCCTGGACTGTGCTCCAGGCGAAGATGTCGCCGAGGACCGATGACATCAGGACGAGGTAAAGCTCCTCTCGAAACGTACGGGATGGCACCTGGACCCGCCAGTGCTCCGGTGTCGGGCCGATGAGCGTGTCATCGATGTGCCACCCGCGGATCACGAGGGCACCGGCGGATTCCTGGCGGCGAAAGGAGCAGAGGAAGTCCAGGAGGCGCACCGGCAGGAAACGCGCTGTGACCGGCGCCAGTCTGTACAGTTCCGGGTGCTGGCTCGAGTCGACCTCATGCGTGAGACGACCGACGGCTTCATGGATCTGGCCGACCTCATCGGAGGTCAGCTCGAATTGCGTCGGGCCAGTGTTGGGTGCGAGGGACTCACCGGTCGAGGTCATCTGGTCATCTCCTTACATGGACCGCACGGGTTCGGCCGATCTGCTTGCCTACCGGGATGCGATGTAATCGCCGATCGCCACCGCATCGATGCGCGTCCCGCCGAAGGTGGCGAGTGCATCACGAGGAGTACACACGATGGGCTCGCCATCGTTGAAGGACGTGTTGAGCACCATGGGCACCCCGGTGATGGATTCGAAGCAGGAGATCATGCGGTGATACCGCGGATTGTCCTGCGCGGAAACCGTTTGCACCCGCGAGGTTCCGTCGACGTGAAGAACTGCGGGAATCTGCGCGGCGCGTTCGGGACGAACCGGGCAGGTAAAAAGCATGAAGCGGTAGCTCTCCGATTCACGCCCCATCTCAAACCAGTCCTGCGCACGTTCTGCAAGCACGCTGGGCGCGAACGGCCGGAAGTCCTCGCGGTGCTTGACCTTGTGGTTCAGCATTTTCCGCATGCCCGGATCGCGTGGATCAGCTACCAGGGACCGGTTTCCCAGAGCTCGCGGGCCGAGTTCCATGCGACCCTGGAACCATCCAACGACCTCACCCGCGGCGATCCGCGCGGCTACTTCTTTCGCGATGTCCGGGGCGCGTTCCGCCCGCACGCCGGCATCGGTGAAGGCGGCAACGAGCTCGTCGTTTCCGAACTCGGGTCCGGTGAATGCAGATTCCAGCGCAGGATCCTCCATTTCGTGACCGGATTCGAAGTAGACCGACAGCGCGGCTCCAATGGCGGTTCCTCCGTCGTGTGGCGCGGACGGAATGTAGATCCTGGAGAACGAGCTCTCCTCCTTGAGGATCCAGTTCGTCGTGCAGTTCAACGCCACGCCGCCCGAGTAGCACAGCGTCGACGACGGGTGCAGGTCGTACGCTTGCTCAGCGAGGGACAATATCACTCGGTTGTTCCACTCCTGCAGCGCCGCGGCCACGTCCATATGGCGCTGCTCAATAACGGCGCCTGGGTGCCGCCGGGCACCGAAACGTGATTCCAGCGACTCAAAGCTGTCCAGACGAAACTTGAATGCGTCGGATTGGATTTGCGGCTCGCCCTTCGATCCGACTATCTCTGTCATTGCCTCTGCAAATCGGCGGGCATCTCCATAGGACGCGAGCCCCATCACCTTGGACGCATCGTAGGGGGAGAAGCCGAGGAAGGAGCTCAATTTTTCCCACACAAAGCCAATGGAATTGGGATAGCTGAGATCGCCTGTGCGCTTGAGCGTGGTCCCGTGTCCGCCTCCTAACAACGCGGTGGCGGATTCGCCGATGCCATCGACCACCATGACTGCGGCCTTGTCATCTCCGCACGGATAGTAGGCAGAAGCGGCGTGCGCAATGTGGTGAGGAACCCACCGGAAACGATCCGCGCAATCCACTCCGAGAAGGGCGGACACCGCGCCCGGTATACGCTCGACCGACTGCAGGAACAACTTTTCGCCTTCGGCGCTTCCCCAGTCGCCGGGAATGCTCAGCGGGTCGAGCTCGAAGCTCTCACGCCGCAGGTCAACGTCGAATGAGCAGGCGACCAGATCAACCTCCCGGGGATTCAGCCCGGCAGCGCCGAGACAGAACGCAATCGATTCCACGGGAAGCGTGTCGGCAGTGCCGACCAGAGCCAGCTTGGCATGCTTGACCCGGTTGAAGCGCTCTTCCTCGGCGGCTGCAACGACGCGACCATCGATAATGATCGCCGCCGACGACTCGTGGTAGACACAGTTGATGCCGAGGATGTTCACGTGCGGCTCCAGGAAGCTAGTTCTGGCCGTTCATAGATTTCATGACGCGGCGACATGACCTGCTGCCTGTTCGCATCCATCTGCGTGGTTTGGCAGGCGACGAACCATGCGGCATGAGGACGTGCTGGCGTGTGGCGTGAATCCACCCGAGTGACACCCTGCATCTCATGAATCCGGAGTGACACCCTGCATCTCATAAATGCAGCACGTTGGGTAGAAGCTCAATATCTTACTCATCCGACCGCATGGCAAGACTAGCGGGAAGTCACCGGGCCAGTGCCGGGCAGGCGAGACGCGGCCGAACCAGCCGGCGGGCGGCACACCGGCGGCTCCTCTAAAGATCCTCGCTCGGGCTTCTGTCCGGTACTGGCCGGTGAAAAGCGCGGTACCCATCGTTGCCATCGGCCGCAACTCCTCCTCGGCCGCTATGCCGGGCCGGATCTGCTGTCGCCCGGCGAGCTCACCCGTTCTGCCAGGAAGTCCTCCCAGGTCCGGTGACCCACAGCCCGTTCGGGAGCTAGATTCGCGCCGGCCCGGAACGCGCGGGCGGCCTTGCCGGGGATCCGGACCGGCACCATCATCCGGTGCTTGCCGCGCGCCCGCAGGTATCCGCGGAGCAGATCGGCCACCCCGTACACCCGCGGCCCGCCCATGTCGGGCACCAGCCCGGCCGGCGCGCCGAGCGCCAGCTCCACGAGCCGGCCCGCCACCTCGCCCGCGTCGACCGGCTGGAACCGGAATCCGGCCGGGACCGGTATCACCGGCAGCTTCGCCATCTGCTGCGCCACCATCAGGACCAGGTCATGGAACTGGGCGGCACGCAGCGTCGTCCACGGCAGGCCGGAGTCGGCCACGACCCGCTCCGCGGCCAGCTTGGACCCGAAGTAGCCGAACATGGTGCGGTCGATGCCGCTGACCACCGGGATCCGGTCGGCCCCGATGACCGAGATGTACACCAGGTGCTGCGCCCCGGCCCGCGATGCGGCCCGCACCAGGTTCCGGGTCGCCTCGTCGTCGCCCTTGCTGCTGCCCGCGCAGTGCACGATGATCCCGGCCCCGTCTACCGCGGGCTCGATCCCCTCGCCCTTGAGCAAGTCACCGGTCACATACTCGATGCCGTCCCCGGACGCGTGGCTGTGCCGGCTGAGCACCCGGATGTCACGTCCGGCGTCCCGCAGACGTGGGACGACGTGGCGCCCCAGCGTGCCCGTGCCACCGGTGACCAGGACGGGTGAGGTCATCGCTCCTCCTAATCCATATCCATGGGCGCCCGGCGAAGGCGCTCCGGCTCGCGCGTAAGAACGATCATCGCTGCGCACGGACGGAGAAGGCGTGGATCTCGCCAACCGGCGACGGTTCCAGGACAGCTCGCCCGAAGGTGCCACGGTAGGCGGCGTGAGCAACCCCGGCAAGCCGCGCCAAATGGGTACGCAGGACGGCCGCCGAGGAGAATCCGCGGTGCCACGCTGCCGTCCTGACACGTCCCATGCCGACATCGTGCCGGTTGTGACCGATACTTGTGCGCAGCGAGGACGTGGTGGCGGAGGGACGGTCATGGAGACGACCTCGAGGGAGGTAATCGCCACCTTTGCCGTCACCCCGCGCACCCGGGCGCTGCTGCGGCAATGGCAGGCGGATCCCCGGCGCCCGCATGTCCCGCGCACGGTCCTGCGGCATACCACGAGAGTGCTCTACCAGCTGGCGCCGTCCCGCATCGAGGCCGTCTGCAAGGCCAGCGAGCACCCGCTGGGTGACATCCGCAAAGAGACGGCGATGGCGGTCGCGCCAGTGGTGGACTGGCGCCCGGACTTCGCCTTCACCCACGTGATGCACCTGGCCCTGGAGACGCTCGGCAGCTTGCCCGCCTTCCAGGACTTCACCCGCTTCTGCGCCGACGACCCGGCGGGCCGCGCCGCCCTCGGCGACCCGGCGCGCCAGCTTCAGCAGCGCGCCCGCCTGCAGGGCTATGCGCCGCAGCACGCAACGCAGGCCATCAGATGGCGGATCGGCCTCGCCTACTACTCGTTCGTCCGCGAGGTGTACACCATCGCCGTCTTACGGGCCGCGGGACTGGACGTGCGAGCGCACCCCCTCGCCGACGCGCTTTTCCGGGTCGATGCCTGGACCGGCCGAACCGTCCTCAGCCTCTACATCCGCAATCCGCGGTTCCGTGACGGTCCCCACGGCCGCAAGCCACGCACCGCGGACATCCTTTCCGGCGCCCAGCCTCCGTTCCGCTACGAAGAGCTGCGCCTGCCCACACGGCACGAGTTCGGCTGCGTGCATCTGCCGGAAGCCGATCAGATAAGAGCCCTCGCGCTGCGGCTGCCCATCCGCGAGTAGCGGGCGGCGCGCCGCCCGCCCGCGGGGCCGGAAACCGGTAGGAACTACTGAGGACTGGCCGCCTGCCCTGTGGCTGGCTGTAGTTATGGCGTAAGGAGGAGCGGATGGCGAGCACGAGACACTGGTTCGAGAGCGTCGCGGAGGCGCAGCGGCGGGCCAGGAGACAGCTGCCGAGGTCGGTGTACCTGGCGCTGGTGGCGGGCAGCGAGAAGGGCCTGACGCTGCGCGACAATGTCGCCGCGTTCAGCGAGTTGCGGTTCGCGCCGGCGAAGGTCGGCGATCTGCCGGCCACGCGCGAGATGGCCACGACGGTGCTCGGGCAGGAGATCTCCCTGCCGGTGATCGCGTCCCCGGCCGGTGTGCAGGCGGTGCACCCCGAGGGCGAGGTCGGGGTGGCGCGCGGCGCGGCGCAGGCCGGGACGGCGGTGGGTCTGAGCGCTTTCGCCAGCATGCCGGTCGAGGCGGTGGCGGCGGCCAACCCGAAGACGTTCTTCCAGATGTACTGGATGGGCGACCGGGATGACATGCTCGCCCAGGTGGAGCGCGCCAGGCGGGCGGGCGCCAGGGCGCTGATCGTCACACTGGACTGGTCGTTCTCGGACGGCAGGGACTGGGGCAGCCCGGCGATCCCGGCGAAGCTGGACCTGCGGGCGATGCTGGCGCATGGGCCGGAGTGCCTGGTGCGGCCCCGCTGGGTGCTGGCGTGGCTGCGCGGCGGCGGCCTGCCGGATCTCACCGTCCCGAACATGGCCCGTCCGGGCGAGCCGTCCCCGGCGTTCTTCGAGGCGTACGGACGATGGATGCGGACGCCGCCGCCGTCGTGGGCGGATATCGGCTGGCTGCGCGGGCAGTGGGGCGGGCCGTTCATGGTCAAGGGCGTGATGCGCCCTGACGACGCGCGGCGGGCCGCCGGCATCGGGGCCACCGCCGTCTCGGTGTCCAACCACGGCGGCAACGACCTGGACGGTGTCCCGGCCTCCATCCGGGCGCTGTCGGCCGTGGCCGGCGCGGTCGGTGGCCAGGTCGAGGTGCTGCTCGATGGCGGGATCCGGCGCGGCGGCGATGTGGTCATGGCCCTCGCCCTCGGCGCCAGGGCCGTGATGATCGGCCGCGCCTACCTGTGGGGGCTGGCGGCGGACGGGTCGGCCGGGGTGAAGAACGTCTTCGACATCCTGCGCGGCGGCATCGACTCGGCGCTGCTCGGGCTCGGGCGGGCCTCGATCGGCGATCTGGCTCCCGCCGACGTCATCGTTCCGGACGGCTTCACCTACGGCATGCAGAAGTAACGGCACGGTTGGCCGGCGGCGGGTGGCGCTGAAGTGCGGGTGGGCGGTGGTCACCGGGTGGGCGGCGGCCGGTGGCTCCGGGTGGCCGGGGACCGCAATTGATAGATAGCGGCGATGAGTATGTCGGCCGCCGAAGATCCGGCCGGTATGTGTCCCAGAATACGAGATTGATCTTTCCATATGCTGGGAGACTAATGATCCCGGAAAGTTGTCAGGGATAATCCCAGTCGTGGGGCTGGCAGGAGTGGTGCGGGCCATTGGCCCGGCCTGCCGGGCCATTGGCCCGGCCTGCGCCCGCCGTCGGCCACTCATCCAGATGCCGCCACAAACGCAGGCACCTGTGCCGCCAGGCCGCTGGCCTGTCAGCTTGGCGATACCACAAAATGACGCCCAGAACCGGAAGCGACGCCTTATTCGACGGCGCGCCTTTAGGGCACCACTTTGTGGTGCATTCCGCGGCGAGACCGGCGTGCGCCGCGATCTTCGCCCCGCGCAGCAGCGAGAGGCAGCCTCGCGGCAGCAGAACGGCCGACGCTAGCTGAGTGCCCGCCTGGCCAGCAGCTCGACATTGATCGCTGAGATCTCTGCCAGGACGGCCTCGACGTGCTCGCCATTCCGAAGGAAGGCGCGGACGGACACCACCAGGGTCGCCGGCACGTACCTCATCCCGCGCACGCCGTGCCTGGGTGCGAAGTAGGCGTAGGGGCCATGCGGGTCGCCATAGGCGCACCGGCAGTTGACCTTGCCGCAGCGGCGCATCTGCTCCGCTAGCGACCCGGCCAGCACTCGCTCGACATCGTTGAGGCGTGCGGCCAGCTTACGCCGTCTGGCCAGTAATTCCTGCGTTGATAGCCTAAGCAAATCAAACTTATGTGAAATCACTACACAAGATTAGCCTTGACCCCCATTGAGCACCATGTGATCCTCGGCTCGGTACCGCCGACGAGGCTGGTGCGGCTCGCCTTCGTGCTTAGCCGCAGCCCAGTTAAGGCACGTTTGACATGAGAACGGAGAACGGTCGGAACGCCCTGGTCACAGAACTGCCGAGGTTTCTCACAACACTTAACCCACACAATTGGGTAAGTCTTTCCGAAACCTCTACGAGAGGTCGACTATATTGTTACAGGACGAGAGGTCGACTATATTGTTACCGGAAGCGGTGGGTAGACAACCGCCACACTACCGCTGCGTCGGCATCGGTGTTGGCCCCGCGAACCTGAGCCTGGCATCGTTGATGCACAGTCATCCTGAGATCACGAATCTCTTCCTGGACAAGAAGGAGAGTTTCGGCTGGCACGACGGCCAGCAAATGCCGGACACGTCAATCCAAGTCTCAATGCTCAAGGATCTCGTCAGCCTCTCGGAACCGACCAACGCGTACTCTTTCCTCTCCTATCTGCACGAGCTCGGGCGCATCTACCACTTCATCAACGCCCAGTTCGACGCCGTGCCACGCCAAGAGTTCCGCAACTACATGGAATGGGCCAGCCGGAAGAACGAGAACGTCGTCTTCGGCCAGGAGGTGCTGTCGGTCGAGTACACCGACGCGTTCCATATCCACACCAGCACGAAGACCGTGACCGCGGACAACATCGTGGTCGGCGTGGGAGTCCAGGCACAGATCCCGCCCCAGGCGCACGCCTGCCCCGGCGACCGGCAGTTCCATGTGAGCGACTTCCTCGCCAGGGCCGTCGGCCTTGGCGGCACGCGTGTCGGCGTGGTCGGCGGCGGCCAGTCGGGCGCTGAGGCGTTCCTCGAACTCCTGTCTCGCCCCCGCGGCGAGTTACCGCGGCGAGTCGTCTGGATATCCCGGCGGCCCAACTACTTCCCGCTGGACGATTCGCCGTTCACCAACGACTACTACATGCCAAGTTACTCCGACTATTTCACGAAGCTCGACGCCGCGACCCGCCGCGCGTTCAACGCGCGCCACGTCCTCACCAGCGACGGGATATCCCTTGCCACGCTGCGGCTCATCTACCAGCGCATTTACACGCACCGCTTCATTGACCGCCACCAGGATCTGGTGGCGCTCTACCCCAACCGCAAGGTCACCGGCGTCACCTGCGCGCCGGCCAGCGCGTGGAACCTCGCGCTCACCCACAACGACCACGGCGGCGTGCGCGAGAACGTCGAGCTCGACGTGGTCATCTGGGCCACCGGCTTCCGCCCGGCGTCGATGGATTTCCTGGATCCCATCAGGTCGCGCCTGGAGCGAGAGGGCGACGAGTACAAGATCGACCATAATTTCGCCGTCCAGTGGGACGGCCCCGCGGAAAACAACATCTTCATGCAGAACGCCGCGCGGGGACAGCGCGGCCTCGCTGATCTCAACCTGAGCCTCAACGCCTGGCGCAGCCAGCGGATCCTCGATCGGTTGCGCGGCATACGCACCGAACACCAGCTGAACTCGTTCATCGAGTGGATGACCAAGTCATCCAGCGAAGAATTCCAGGGAGCGTAGGCGATGGCGCAACCTGTCACTGCCGTCATCGGCGCCGGGATCGTCGGTTGCCTCGTCGCGCGTGAACTGGCCGCCCGCGACCCGGAAGTTTCGATCATGGTGCTCGACCGTGACACGGTCGGCGCCGGGGCCAGCCGGAGGTCGGCAGGTCTGCACGTGCCGAGGGGGGCGACGGCGCGGACGCGACGCATGGCGGCCTACAGCCACGCCTACTACGCGGATCTGCAGTCTCGGCGCCCCGGCGTGCCGATCCACCCGATCGGGGCGACCGTGATCACCGCCCACGCACGCGGCGACCTGCTCCCCGGCGGATATCTCCGCCTGACCGCGCCGGCCCCGGCCGGCAGCGTGCCGAACCGCGCCGTCTTGCTTCCCGAAGGCTCACGGGCCTGGCACATCGCGGGCTGCCACTACACGGACGTGTACCAGCTCGCCCAGATTATCGCGGCGCAGCTGCGCCCGCGGGTGCGCTTCCTCGAGGGCGTCGCGGTGACTGGGCTCGCGCCGCGCGGACGCGCGGTCACCGTGCACGGGGGGACGGGCGAGCGGCTCGTGGCCGACCGTGTGGTCCTGGCACCGGGGCCGTGGCTGCGGCGCCCGGGGTGGCATGACCTCGTCGCTCCACTCGGGCTGCGGGTGAAGAAGGTCGTTGCGCTGCACATCGAGCAACGCCCGGCCGCGGCCGACGAGGCCGTGCTCTTCGACGACGACGACGCATTCCTGCTGCCTGTCATGCACCGCGGGCACTGGTTGTTCAGCTACTCCCGCCAGGAGTGGGACGTCGATCCCGACGGGCTGACGGCGGGCCTGTCCGCTGCCGACATCGGCCCAGCGCGCGAGCTCCTGCGCCGCTACTCGCCGGCCCTGGCGGACGCCTGCGGCGCCGGGCGCGTGTTCTGCGACGCGTACAGCCCTGACCGGGAACCGCTGGTACGCGCGCTGGACGCGGCGGGGCGGATCGTGTTCGCCGGCGCCGCGAACGGCTCCGGCTACCGGCTTGGCCCGGCGATCGCATCGGAAGCCGTGGATCTGCTGCACCTCCGGCGGAGTGAAGGAGTCACAGGTGATCACCAGTACGTATGACGCGGATTCCCTGCACCGCTCGTTCGGCATCGACCTGGGCGAGATCGGCATGGGAGCGGTCGAGTCGATGGGCGTGGGCGCGGCATGGGGCAAGGTCCCGCCCGGCCTTCGTTCGGATCCACATCAGCACGACGAGACCGAGACGTTCGTGATCGTCTCCGGCCGCGGCGACCTCGTCGTGGACGCCGAGCGCACGCCGGTGTCGCCCGGCATGGTGATCCAGTTCGAGCCGTTCGAGACGCACTACCTGGACAACACCGGCACCGCCGATCTCATCTTCGCGACGTTCTACTGGCGGGACGCCGATCGCGCCGCACGGGTCGCGGCAAGGACGGACCGCAGGCGATTCGGCGAGCGGCCCGTCTTCGCGTTCTCCACGCCGCCAACACCGAACGGCGGGCTCCACATCGGCCACCTCTCCGGGCCCTACCTCGGCACCGACGTGTTCGTCCGCTTCCAGCGGATGAACGGCGCGAACGTCTGGCACCTGGCAGGCACCGACGACTTCCAGAGCTACGTCGCGGAATGCGCCGGGCGTGAGGGACGGCCGCCCGCCGAGGTGGCTGCGCACTACGCCGCCGAGATCACCGAAACGCTCCGGCTGATGGACATCGAGCCCGACCACATCACGCACACCAGCCGGGACGAGCGTTACCCCCGGGCGCTCCAGGCGTTCTTCTCCCGCCTGGTCGACTCGGGACGCGTCACCCGCCAGGAGGGCACCGCGCTGTTCGACGGCGAGACCGGACGGTACCTCTACGAGCCCTATGTCAAGGGCGGCTGCCCCACCTGCGGAAGTACCACCGGGGGGAACATCTGCGAGGAGTGCGGCGAGCCCAACTTCTGCGTCGACCTGGTCGAGCCGCGCCCGGCCAACGGCACCGCAGAACCACAGCCGGGCACGATCACCCGGTACACGCTGCCCCTGCACGAGCTGCGCGGGGATGTGCTCGAGCACCACCACGCCGGGCGCGCCCCCGCCAGGCTGCGTGAGCTCGCGAACCGGATCTTCCGGCGCGGGCGCGTCGACGTCGCGCTCACCCACCCGTCGTCATGGGGCGTGCCACCGGCCCAGCAGGACGTGCCGGGCCAGGTCATCTGGGTCTGGATCGAGCTGGCGTTCGGTTTCATCTACGGCATCGAGTCACTCGGCCGCAAGCTGGGCACCGGATGGCGGGCCGACGCGCCGCAGGACGACTGGAAGATCGTGCATTTCCTCGGCTACGACAACATGTTCTACCACTCGATACTCAGCCCGGCGCTGTACAAGATCGCCAATCCGGAGTGGACACCCGACGTCGACTACAACGTCAACGAGTTCTACCTGCTCGACGGCGACAAGTTCTCCACCAGCCGCAGGCACGTGATCTGGGGCAAAGACATCCTCGGCCCGGACAGCGTCGACGCCATCCGGTTCTACCTGGCGCGGACCCGCCCGGAGGCCCACCGCACCAACTTCACGCTCACCGACTACGAGACGGTCGTGCGGGAGACGCTCGTCGGCACCTGGCAGCGCTGGCTGAACGACCTCGGCGCCCGTGTCGAGAAGCACTACGGCGGCACCGTCCCCGACGCCGGCATCTGGACGCCGGAACACACCGCGTTCCTGGCGCGCCTGGAGAACCGGCTCGGCGCGATGGCCGGCTGTCTCGGACCCGACGGGTTCTCCCTCAACCGCGCCGCGCAGACACTGCACGGCATCGTAGCGGACGCGCTGCGCTTCGCCGGGTACGAAGGCGCGGTCCTTGACCTGGCGGACTGGAAGGACGAGGCGCGTACCGCGATCGCGCTCGAGCTCGCCGCAGCCAAGCTGCTCGCCACGTGCGCCGCACCAGTGATGCCACGCTTCGCGGCCGGGCTCGCCGCCGCGCTCGGCATCGCGCCGCCGGCGCAGTGGCCGCGGGTTGTGACACTCGTGCCGCACGGCACCCGCGTGAACCTGGCACGGCAGGTGTTCTTCGGCGCACGGCCCGAACCCGAAGAGCCGTCAGCGCCCCTGCTGCCCTGGCTGTCCGGGCTGGTCCGCGAGGCACTGCGGCTGCCCGAGGGCGAGCAGGTGGCAGACGCCACCCTGGTGGCGCTCGGCATCAAGTCCATGCAGGCGATCGCGCTGCAATATCAGATCCTGGAACGCACGGGCACGGACGTGACCGTGGCGGACCTGCTCGGCGACCGCACCGTCGGGCAGCTCACCGCGTTCATCGTGAATAACGGGAGTAACACAGACAACGCCGACAACGCCGATAACGCAGACAACGCCGGCGGCCTGGCGCCGGTGCGGGAAGAGGTGGTGGGGGCGTGAACCACCTCCAGGTGCTGCGTGAGGTGGAGGCGCGCGGTCTGCGGCTCACCGTCTCGGGCACGGATTTACGGCTGCAGGGCCCGCAGCAGCGCGTCGACCTGGAACTCGTCGGCCGCATCAGGTCGGTCAAGGCCGAGCTCGTCGGCTACCTCACGGCCGCTCAGCGGGCCGAGGCGAGCGGCTACCCGCTGACCCTGTTGCAGCGTGGCTACCTGATCGGCCGCGGCGGCTCGGTGGAGATCGGCAACGTCGCGAGCCACGTCTACCACGAGATCGACGGCTGCTGGGACATCGACCGGCTGGAGTCGGCGCTGCGCTCGGTCGTGGCGCGGCACGGCATGCTGCGCACCCGCTTCACCCCCGACGGCCGGCAGGTCACCGAGCCGATCGTGGACGCCAGGATCGATCGTCTTGACCTGCGCGGCGAACCCGAGGCCCGGCAACGGGCCCGCCTGGACGCGCTGCGCGGGCTGCGCTCCCACCGCATCCTGCCCTACGACCGCGCGCCCATGCTGGCCGTCGAGGTCACACTGCTCTCCGGCGGCCGGATGCGTCTGCACGTCGGTCACGACGGCCTCGTGATGGACGGCATCAGCATGTTCCTGTTCTTCGACGACTGGTGGCACGGCTACACCGGCGACCGCAACCACGGCGCGGAGCCGGCCGGCGGCGACGTGCCGTTCGCGGACTACGTGGCCTGGCTGGCGGCGATGCGCGCAAAGCCGCCCGCACAGCGCTCCCGCACCTACTGGCTCGACCGCATCGCGGACCTGCCGCCGCATCCGGCGCTCCCGCTGCGTGCCAACCCTTCTGCGATCACCCGCCCCCGGTTCGTGCAGTACACCGCGCGCCTCGGCCCGCCTTCCTGGGCCGCGCTGAAGGCCCGGGCGGCGACCGCCGGGCTGACCCCGACGGTGGTGCTGCTCGCCGCCTACGCGGAAACGCTCGCCCGCTGGGGCGCCGGCCGCCGGTTCACTCTCACCACAACGGTCGCCAACCGTCCGCCGATCGACCCGCGCATCGCCGACGCGGTCGGCAACTTCTCCGAGACGCTGCTCGTCGAGATCGACATCAACCGGCGCCACACCTTTGGCGAGCGGGCGCACGCGCTGCAGACCCGGTTGCGCCGCGACCTCGACCATCGCCACTTCTCAGGCATCGAAGTCCTGCGCGAGCTGGCACGGCGGGGCAGCAGCGCCGACGCACGGATGCCGTTCACCTTCAACGCCGCCATCGGCTACGTCCGGGCCGACATCGACGGTTCCGCTCTGGAACTGTTCGGTCCCGAGGTCTACACCTCCAGCCAGACACCGCAGGTGTGGCTCAACGCATTCGCGTTCGAGCAGCACGGCGGCGTGGTCGTGCAGTTCGACGCCGTGGCCGGGCTGTTCCCTGACGGGATGATCAGCGCCATGGTTGGCGGCTACCAGGCGCTGCTCGACAGCCTGCGCGACGACACGACGTGGTCGGCGACCACGTTCGACCTGCTGCCCGAAGATCAGCGGGCACGCCGCAGGGCCGCGAACGACACGGCCGGCCCGCTGCCCGGGCAACTGCTGCAGGACGCGTTCGCCGCCCAGGCCGCACGCGCCCCGGACGCGCCCGCGATGCTGACCACGAGCGGCTCGGTGAGCTACGGCGAACTCTCCCGCCGCGCAGCGCACGCCGCCGCGTGGCTGCGGGCCAGGCAGGTCGGGCGGGACGAGCTCGTCGGTTTGATCATGCACCGGGGACCTGAGCAGATCGTGGGGATCCTGGCCACGCTGATGGCCGGCGGCGCGTATCTGCCGGTGGACGCCGCCCTCCCTGCCGAGCGCGTGCGCTACATGCTGCGCGACGGCGGGGTGCGCTGCGTGCTCACCAACACCGGCTGGCAGGCCGGCCACGGCGACGGCATCGACACGCTCACGCTCGGCGTGGCCAGCCCGCTCGCCGCGGAGCCGGGCGGCCCCGGCGCCGCACCACCGCCGGGCGCCGGCCCCGACGACCTCGCCTACGTGCTCTACACGTCGGGGACCACCGGCGAGCCCAAGGGCGTCATGGTCAGCCACCGCAGCGTCGCGAACGTCGTGGCCGACTGCAACGCCCGTTTCCGCATCGGCACGGCGGACCGGTTCATCGCGGTCAGCGCGTTCAACTTCGACCTGTCCGTCTACGACGTGTTCGGTGCCCTGTGCGCGGGCGCCGCTCTCGTGCTGCCGGACGCCGAACATGCCACCGACCCGGCGCACTGGCTCGCACTGTGCGACGCCTTCGGCGTCACGGTCTGGAACTCGGTGCCGGCCATCGCGGGCCTGCTGGCCGAACACGCGGAACTCGCGGAACCCGACGGCGGCGCGCGGCTCGGTGCGCTGCGCCTGGTCATGTTGAGCGGTGACCGCGTCCCCGCGGCGCTGCCGGCCGCGTTGCGGCGGGTGAAGAGCGACCTGGCGCTGGTGTCCCTCGGCGGTCCCACGGAGACCACGATCTGGAACATCCTGCACCCGATCGGTGACGCGGACGGCAGCGAGAACATTCCGTACGGCCGGCCCAACGCGAACAACCGCGCCTACATCCTGGACGCCGACGGCCTGGACACGCCGGACTGGGTCACCGGGGAGATCTGCGCCGCAGGTACCGGCCTGGCCCGCGGCTACTGGCGGGACGAGGCGCGCACCGCGGCACGCTTCTGGTGCGACGAGCGCCGCGGGCAGCGGCTCTACCACACCGGCGACCTCGGCCGTTACCTGCCGGACGGGAACATCGACATCGTCGGCCGCAGCGACTTCCAGCTCAAGATCAACGGTTACCGGATCGAAGCCTGCGAGGTCGAGACGCGGCTGGCCGCGATCGACGCGGTGAAGCAGGCCGTGGTGGTGAAGCAGGCCGCGGCCCGCGGCGACCGGCTTGTGGCGCACCTCGTCCCGGCCGGCGACGCCCGCCCGGCCGAGGAGGAGATCCGCCGCGCACTGCGCGAGCACCTGCCGGACTACATGACGCCGTCCGCCGTCATCTGGCACGAGAGCCTGCCGCTGACACCGAACGGCAAGGTGGACCGCGGCAAGCTCACCGCGATGACACCGTCCACCGAGCAGGCCGCGGCGGGCGCGGGCACGGCTCGCACCGGCCCGGCCACCGGCCTGCAGCGGGAGGTCATCGAAGTGTGGGCATCGGTGCTGCGCGTGCCGTCAGCGTCGATCGGCCCGGAGAGCAATTTCTTCGACCTCGGCGGCGACTCACTGGCCGCGGCCCGCATTTTCACCGGCGTGCGTAAGCGGTTCGGTGTGGGCATCACCCTCGACCGGCTGTACGACGTGGCGACGGCCGGGGCGATGGCCGCCTGCATCGAGGCCGGGCGCGCCGCCAGCAGTGCCGCGGTAGGTGCCGCGTGAGCGGGTCGGTCATCAACCGGATCGTGGCCGCGCCGCCGCGCGGCGGCCATCGCATCAGCTTCCACCGGCTGGATGGCGCCAGCGAGATGGCGCTGACCGAGCTACACGCCGGGGCCGAGCGGCTGGCGCGCGGCCTGCGTGATCTGGGTATCGGCCCCGGTGACCGCGTCGGCATCCTCGCCTCGAACAGGCCCGAGTGGGTCCTGCTCGACCTCGCGGCGCTGCGGCTGGGGGCGGTGACCGCAGGGCTCGAACCGGGCAAATTCGATCCGGGCGCCGCGCTGCTCACGCGTTACCGGCTGGCCGTGCTCTTCACCGACCGCCAGGCGGACGGTGCGGAGCACGGCCGGCCCATCCGCCCCATCACGGATGTGGCGAGCATCATCGGCAGCGCCGCGGAGACGAGCCCGCTGCCGGCGGTGGAGTACCGGCCAGACGACGTTACGACGATCAAGTTCACCTCGGGCAGCACCGGGGAGCCGAAGGGGCTCGCTGCCACGGTCGGCAGCACCGACAGCTCGATCAGCGCCGTGCAGGAGATGTTCGGGCACCGCGACGGGGACAACCTGTTCGTATTCCTGCCACTGTCGCTGCTGCAGCAGCGGTACTGGATCTACTCCGCGCTCCGCTTCGGTCACGACGTCACGGTCAGCACCTACGAGGCGGCCTTCGCCGCGCTGCGCCGCGCCGATCCGACCGTGGTGATGGGCGTGCCAGCGTTCTACGAGTCGGCGAAGAAGCACATCGAGCGCGCGGCGCGGGGCGCCGCGCCGGGTGCGGCACCGGGTGCGGCGCTGCGCGCCGCCGCCAAGGGGGTGTTCGGCGACCGGATCCGGTACCTGTGGACCGGGTCAGCGCCGGCCCGCCCGTCGATGCTGCGGTTCTTCACCGAGGCCGGCCTGCCGATCTACGAGGGCTACGGCCTGAACGAGACCTGCATCGTCAGCAAGAACCATCCGGGTGCCCACCGCGAGGGCAGCGCCGGCCGGGTGCTGCCCGGCAAGAAGGTGCTGCTCGACGCGGACGGGGTGATCAGCGTCTACAGCGAGCATCCGGTCAACCGGCGCTACGAGTACGCGCCCGCCGGCGAGTCCGAGCGGGTCTTCGGCACGGACGGCACGGTCCGCACGGGCGACCTGGGCTACCTCGACGACGACGGCTTCCTGTTCATCCGGGGCCGCGCCGACGACGTGATCGTGCTCGACAACGGCAAGAAGGTCATCGTCCGGCCGCTCGAGGAGTACCTGAAGGCGAGCCCCGCGATCGAGGAGTGCGTCGTGTGCTGCCCCACGCAGACCCACCTGGTGGCCGTGGTGTCACCGGCCGGCGAGCCCGCGGACACCGGCGCGATCACCGCGCGCCTGGCGTCGGCGAACGCCACGTTCGGCCGGGACGAGCAGATCAACGGCGTCGTCATCGCGCCCGAGCGGTTCAGCATCGCCAACGGCATGCTGACCTCGCAGTTCAAGCCGCGCCGGCAGCGGATCCTGCGGGCCCACTGGGCGCGGATCAACGCGGTCCAGCGAAAGGAGCGAAAGGACGGTGACGGCGGCGGTGGCTTCTGACCAGATCGTGAAGGCAGCCACGCGCGATTCCGGCGCGCCCGCGGACGCTGCGGAAGGCGTCCTCGCCAACCGCGACTTCGTCAAGCTGTGGGCCGGGGAGACGGTGTCGCTGATCGGCACGCAGGTCACCCAGTTCGCGCTGCCGCTGGTGGCGATCCTCTCGCTCAACGCGACGGTGCTGCAGGTCGGGGTGCTCAACGCGCTGCGGTTCCTGCCGTTGATTCCGCTGTCGCTGCTGGCGGGGGTGCTGCTGGACCGCAGGCGGCGCCGGCCGGTGCTCATCGTGTGCGCGCTGGGCAATGCGGTGCTGATCGGCCTGGTGCCGCTGTCGTCGGTGACGGGCCTGCTGTCGATCGGCCTGCTGTACGTGGTGACCACGCTGGTCGGCACGCTGAGCATGACGTTCGAGGTCGGGGCGTTATCCTACGTGCCGTTCCTGGTGGAGCGCAGGCACCTGGCGGCCGCCAACAGCAGGCTCTGGGCCAGCACCGCCGTGGCCGGTATCTCCGGTCCCGGGCTCGCCGGGCTGCTGGTGGGGCTGATCACCGCGCCGATCACGCTGTCGGTGGACGCGGTGTCGTACCTGTTCTCGGCGGTCAGCCTGATCTCGATCAGGAAGCCGGAGCCTGAGCCCGGCCCCCGGGCCGGGCGTCCCTCGATCCGGCGCTCGATCGCCGAGGGGCTTCACACGGTCTACGGCAGCAAGCTGCTGCGGACCCTGCTGACCCAGTCCGCCGTGTTCAACCTGTGCTACGGCGCGATGCTCCCGGTCTTCCTCGTGTACGCGGTCAGGGTGCTCGGCCTGAGCCCCGCCAAGCTGGGCATCGTCATCGGGGCTGCGGCCGCCGGTGGGCTGTTCGGTGTGCTGTTCGCCACCCGGATCGTGGCGGCGCTCGGGCTGGGGCGCGCCATGGCCCTGGGCACGATCGGTTTGTCGGCGGGGCCGCTCCTGTTTGTCATCCCGCGTGGCGCCGGCCTGCTCTCGATCGCCGTCCTCGTCGTGGCACAGCTTGTCTACGGGTTCAACGCCTCGATGTTCAACGTGAACGCCATTACGCTGCGGCAGACCGTCACACCAGCACGGCTGCTCGCCCGGATGAACGCGACATACCGCATGGTGATCTACGGCGTGCCGCTGCTCGGAGCCACGGGCGGCGGCCTGCTCGGCAGCGCGGTGGGGCTGCGGACCGCGCTGGTGATCTTGCTGACCGCGATGACCTCGCCGGTGCTCTGGATGTTCTTCGCACCGGTGTTCCGGCTCAAGGAGATGCCCCTGGGGCCGCCGCTACGTCAAGGGATGGATGGTCCTCATGAGTGAGATGCCACGCAGCCGGGTGACGGGCCTGCCGGTGTCGCCCGCGCAGGAGCAGCTGTGGTTCATCCACGAGTACAACGATGCGCATCCCGTGCTCAACGCCCCGGTCATGGTGTGGTTACGTGGCGCGCTTGACGTGGTGGCCCTGGGGCGGGCTATGGATGGGGTGGTGGCGCGGCATGAGGTGCTGCGGTCGCGGTTGCTTGCGGGCGGGGATGACCGGCCGGTGGCTGTGATCGACCCGCCGGGGCGGGTTGCGGTCGAGGTGGTGGATCTGTCCGGGCTGGGGCGCGGGGCGGCGCGGCGGCGGCTGGGTGAGCTTGCGGCCGGTTCGGCGCTGCACCCGTTCGATCTGGCGCGGGGCCCGTTACTGCGTGCCCGCCTGGTGCGGCTGGCCGGGGATGAGCATGCGCTGGTCGTCGTCTCCCATCAGACGGTGTTCGATGACTGGTCTGCTGGGGTGCTGGTGGCCGATCTGGCCGCGTTGTACCGGCAGGAGGCCAGCGGCGCGCCGTCCGGGCTGGGTGAGCTGGCGGTGCGGTTCGCTGACTACGTGGGGTGGCAGCGGCAGCGTTTGCAGGGCCCGGTGCTCGCGGGGCTGGAGGACTACTGGCGCGGGGTGCTGGCCGGTGCCCCGGCCTCGCAGTTCCCCGCCGACCGGCCCCGGCCGCTGGTCGCAAGCCACGACGGCGCGGTCGAAACTGCGGTGATCGGCCGCGAGGTGCTTGCTGGCCTGCGGGAGGTGAGCAGGCGTGCGGGCACGACGCTGGCGGTGACGCTGCTGACGGCCGCGCAGGTGCTGCTGGCGCGCTACACCGGGCAGACCGACGTGGTTGTCGGGCTGGACAGCGCCAACCGGGACAGGCCCGAGCTTGCGCCGCTGATCGGTTACCTGGCCAACACGCTGCCGGTCCGCGCGGACCTGTCCGGTGACCCGGCGTTCACCGAGGCACTCGCGCGGGTAGCGACCGCGGCCGACGGCGCCCGCGCCCACCAGGACCTGCCGTTCGCCAAGATCGTCGACGCCCTGCAGCTGGAGCGGGACACCGGCCGCTGGCCGGTGTTCCAGGTCGGGCTCGCCTGCACCGACCCGGCCGCCGGCATCGGGTCGGCGGGCGTGGTCTTCGACCGCGGCCACGTCGAGCTGCCCGCCGCCAAGTACGACATCGGGTTCGCCGCGCAGACCCGCGGCGACGTGCTGTGGCTGGAGGCCACCTACACCACCGCGCTGTTCGACGCCGCGACGGTGGCGCGGCTGCTGGGTCACTACGAGGTGCTGCTGCGCGGGGTGGTGGCCGACCCGTCGGCCCGGCTGTCGGGGCTGCCGGTGCTGACCGGCGCCGAGCTGCGCCGCGAGCTGGTCACCTGGAACGACACCG
>WNGJ01001088.1_pt1 | contig 37661 bp, 33 predicted proteins | sample 5400611 | NCBI WGS metagenome assembly WNGJ01 (sample SAMN13153375, study PRJNA577476) | soil metagenome | isolation source: 40 cm soil or saprolite under Garry oak tree replicate 1 | place: USA:California | collected 2016-06-15
CGTTGATCCGCTGCGCCGCGTAGAGCAGGTAGGTCCGGTACGGCTCCTGCGGCGAGCGCGCCTCGATCTCGGCCAGCAGCTCCGGGTGCGCGGCGTGCGCCACGGCCAGCGCGCGGCGCAGCCCGGCGGCCGGCGGCGTCGTCGCGGCGTGCAGGGTCAGCGCCCGGCCGATCCTGGTCGTGGCGTTCTCCAGCGCGCGCAGGATGTGGTCCGCCTGGATCGTCGCGGTCTCCCGGGTGACCTGCGCGGTCACGAACGGGTTGCCGTCCCGGTCCGCGCCCACCCAGCTGCCGAACCGCAGGAAGGCCGGCACCGGCGAGGCCCCCGGCACCGAAGACGCCGTGCCGCTTTCCGCCGCGGCCACCGCCCGGTCCACTGCCCGGTCCAGTTCCCGGTACACCGCCGGGACCACCCGGAACAGCGTCTCGTCGAACGCGGTCATGACCGTTCGGACCTCGTCGATCGGGTCCATCGCCTTGACCCGCAGCTGTGATGTCCGCCACAGCAGATCGACCTGCTCTCGCAGCCCGCGCCGCGCCTCATCCCGGTCCGCCGCCCCGGTGCGCTGGTCGTCCAGCACGTCGAGCAGCCCGCTGATCCGGCGCAGCGCCGCCACCACCGCGCGGCGGCGCGCCTCGGTCGGGTGCGCGGTGAGCACCAGGTGCACCCGCAGCGAGGCGAGCATCTCACCGAGATGCTCCGGTCCGGCGTCCCGGCTCACCTCCTCGACGGCGGCGGCCAGCGACTCGCGCACCGGCTCCTGACCCGAATCGCGTTCCCGCAGGTTGCGGATGCGCTGATGCTCTTCGGCCAGGTTGGCCAGGTGGAAGTAGACGGCGAACGCCCGGGCGACCTGCTCGGCCGCCTCCAGGCTCCAGGACGCGACCAGCTTGGCGATCTCGTCCCCGGCCCGATCGGCGGGCGCGCCATCAACCCCCGGGCCATCAGCCCGGTATCCGTCCCGTTCGCCGCGGCGCGCCTCGATCACGGCACGCCGCAGCCGCTCCACGTCGTCCAGCAGTTCCGGCCCCGCTGAATCGCGGATGACCTCGCCGAGGATGTCGCCGAGCAGCCGGACGTCACGCCGCATCGGCTCCGGGAGCGCGGCCCGGTCCTTCTCTCGTTCCCTGTTCACGGTCAGAGCTTAAATCCCCGGGCCGGCCTGCCCGCTAACCTATTGCCCATGACGACGCAAGCCGCCGAAACCGGACCAGGCAGCGAAGCCGTTCCCGACCCGCACACGACCGCGGGCAAGATCGCGGATCTGGAGCGGCGGCGGTCCGAGGCCGTGCACGCCGGCTCGGAGCAGGCGGTGGCCAAGCAGCACGAGCGGGGCAAGCTGACCGCGCGGGAGCGGATCGAACTGCTGCTCGACCCGGGCTCGTTCACCGAGTTCGACGAGCTGGCCAGGCACCGCGCCACCGACTTCGGGATCGCCGCCACCCGGCCCTACGGGGACGGCGTGGTCACCGGGTACGGCACCGTGGACGGGCGCCCGGTCTGCGTGTTCAGCCAGGATTTCACCGTGTTCGGCGGCTCGCTCGGCGAGGTCTACGGCGAGAAGATCGTCAAGATCATGGATCACGCGCTGAAGACCGGCTGCCCGATGATCGGGATCAACGACGGCGGCGGCGCCCGGATCCAGGAAGGGGTGGTGGCGCTCGGCCTGTTCGCCGAGATCTTCTACCGCAACGTGATGGCCTCCGGCGTCGTCCCGCAGATCTCGCTGATCATGGGCCCGTGCGCGGGCGGCGCGGTCTACTCCCCGGCCATCACCGACTTCACCCTCATGGTGGAGGGCACGAGCCACATGTTCATCACCGGCCCCGACGTGATCAAGACGGTGACCGGCGAGGACGTGACCTTCGAGGACCTGGGCGGCGCGCAGGCGCACAGCGTCAAGTCCGGCGTGGCGCACTACCAGGCCAAGGACGAGCAGGACTGCATCGACTTCGCCCGCGACCTGCTGTCCTACCTGCCCTCCAACAACCTGGACGAGCCGCCCCGGCGGCAGGTCGCCGAAACGGACCTCACCGAGCCTGACGAGGGTGACGCCGAACTCGACACCCTCATCCCCGACTCGCCGAACCAGCCCTACGACATGCACGAGGTGATCACCCACGTGCTCGACGACGGCGAGTTCCTGGAGGTGCACGCCGGTTTCGCGCCGAACATGGTGGTCGGCTTCGGCCGGGTGGAGGGCGCGTCCGTCGGCGTGGTGGCCAACCAGCCGATGCACCTGGCCGGCTGCCTCGATATCGACGCGTCGGAGAAGGCGGCCCGCTTCGTCCGGACCTGCGACGCGTTCAGCATTCCCATCCTGACCTTCGTCGACGTGCCGGGTTTCCTGCCCGGCGTGAGCCAGGAATGGCGCGGGATCATCCGCCGGGGCGCCAAGCTCATCTATGCCTACGCGGAGGCCACCGTGCCGAAGGTGACGGTGATCACCAGGAAGGCGTACGGCGGCGCCTACGACGTGATGGGCTCCAAGCACCTGGGCGGCGACGTCAACCTGGCCTGGCCGACCGCGCAGATCGCGGTCATGGGCGCGCAGGGCGCGGTGAATATCTTGTACCGCCGTGAACTGGCCGCCGCCGACGATCCCGACGCGGTGCGCGCCCAGCGGATCACCGAGTACGAGGACACCCTGGCCAACCCGTATATCGCGGCCGAGCGGGGCTACGTGGACGCGGTGATCCGGCCGGCCGAAACCAGGCTCGCCGTCACCCGCGCGCTGCGCGCCCTGCGCACCAAGCGGCAGACCCTGCCACCCAAGAAACACGGCAATATACCGCTGTAACGCAATCGCCTGAAGGAATTGCTTACGATGCGTATCCAGATCAATCCATTCTGTCGGCCAAAGTGCCACATCTGGCACGCGCACACGGCTGACTAGCCTAGAGTCTGAGATGATGACCGAATTCGCCGCCCCGCTTCCCATCCTGGCCCGTTACGCGGTCATGGTGGACGTCGGCTATATCTATGCCGCGGCGGGCGAGCTGCTGTTCGGGACGAGCGCGCGGCGGGATTTCCGGGTCGACGCGGCCCCGCTGATCCAGGTGGTCACCAAGCACGCCGACGAGCTGATCCGCGGCGAACTGCTCCGCGTCTACTGGTACGACGCCGCCCGCGACCGGGTGCCGACCATCGACCAGCGGGTCATCGCGCAAATGCCGTGGGTCAAGCTCAGGCTCGGCAACCTGAACGCGCGCGGCCAGCAGAAAGGCGTGGACGCCCAGATCAGGGCGGACATGGAGGCCCTGGCCCGGCACCGGGCGATCACCGACTCGGTCCTCATCGCCGGCGACGAGGACATGGTGCCCGCGGTCGAGGCGGCCCAGGCGTACGGGGTCCGGGTCCACCTGTGGGGCATCGAGCCGCCGTACGGGACCAACCAGGCCGAGCGCCTGGTCTGGGAATCGGACACGGTCGACGTGCTCGACGGCTCGTTCCTGCGGCCCTACTTCAGCAAGAACCCGGCCGCCGTCGAGGCGGCCAGGTCCGACGCGGCGCTGGGGCCCGCGCCGACGGTGCCCTCGCCGGCCCAGCTGTTCGGCGAGCGCCACACCAGGTCGACGTCGAGGACCGGCGGGCACCCGATCCTGTCTAACACCGGGGGCTTCCCGGCCATCTCGAGCACCGGCCCGATGCCCCGCCTGGGGCCCGACCGGACGCGGGTCGAGGAGGCGGGCGAGCACGTCGCGCAGAAGTGGATCCTGACCCGCGGCCGGGACAACATCAGGGACCTGCTGCCCGGCCCGATCCTGCCGCCCGTCATCGACAAGGAACTGCTCGTCGACGCCGAGAAGGAACTCGGCCTGTCGCTGCGCCCCTACCAGGAGGCCCGCGAGTGGCTGCGGGACGCGTTCTGGGAGCGGGTACACCGGGAGTTCGGCATCAGCCTCGGCAGATCCCGCGGCTGACGATCTTTGATACCGAACGAGCCATGGTGACACGCCCTGCTGACCACGATCAGCCCCCCAGCCAGCCGCTCTTGCGCGTGGTCCGCGGCGACGCGACGCCGGAGGAAATCGCCGCCCTGGTCGCCGTCCTGCTGGCGCGCCCGGCCGACGCCGGGGCCCCCGGCCCGGACCGTTCGGTGCCTGGATTCTGGTCCGACCGGGCCGGCCAGCTCCGTCGCCCGCTGTACCCCGCCCCCGGTGCCTGGCGCCGCTCAGGTTTGCCGGGCTAGCTGAGGCGCTCCAGGATCAAGGCGCGGACGCGGATGGCGTCGGCCTGGCTGCGGGTGGCCTTCATGACCGCGCCGACCAGGACGCCGGCCGCGGCCACCTTGCCGTCGCGGATCTTGGCGGCCACGTCGGGGTTGGCCGCGATCGCCTCGTCGACGGCCTTGGTGAGCGCGCCCTCGTCGCTGACCACGGCTAGGCCGCGAGCCTCGACTACCTCGTCGGGCGTGCCCTCGCCGACCAGGACGGCGTCGATCACTTCGCGTGCCAGCCGGTCGTTGAGCGTGCCTGAGGAGACCAGTTTCGCGACCCGGGCTACCTGCGCCGGAGTGATCGCGAGCGCTGAGAGCTCGGCGCCCGCGTCGTTGGCGCGGCGGGCGAGTTCGCCCAGCCACCACTTGCGCGCGTCGGCCGGCGGGGCGCCCGCCGCCACCGTCTCCGCCACCAGGTCGAGCGCCCCGGCGTTGGACAGCGCGGTCATGTCCGCCTCGGACACGTTCCACTCGGCCCGCAGCCGGGCCCGCACCTTGGATGGCGTCTCGGGCAGCGCAGCCTTTATCTGCGCCACCCATTCGGCTGGCGGGGCGACCGGCACCAGGTCGGGCTCGGGGAAGTACCGGTAGTCCTGGGCCTCTTCCTTGGACCGCCCGGGTGTCGTGGTCCCGGTGTCCTCGTGGAAGTGCCTGGTCTCCTGGATGACCCGGCCGCCGGCATCGAGCACCGCGGCCTGCCGCTCGATCTCGAACAGGACCGCGCGCTCCACCGAACGCAGCGAGTTGACGTTTTTGGTCTCCGTCCGCGTCCCCCACCGGCCGGACCCGCGCGGCGCCAGCGAGGTGTTCACGTCGCAGCGCAGCGAGCCCTCCTCCATCCGCACGTCGGAGACGTGCAGGGACCGGAGCAGATCCCGCAGCTCGGTGACGTAGGCGCGCGCGGCGACGGGCGCGTCCGCGCCGGTGTCCTCGATCGGCTTGGTCACGATCTCCACCAGCGGGATGCCGGCCCGGTTGTAGTCGACGAGCGAGTACTCGGCGCCGTGGATCCGGCCGGTGGCCCCGCCCACGTGCAGCGACTTGCCGGTGTCCTCTTCCAGGTGCACCCGCTCGATGCCGACCGTGACCTTGCGCTGACGGCCGTCCGGAGTCTCGACGTCAACCTCCAGCGAGCCGTTGGTGCAGAGCGGCTCGTCGTACTGCGAGATCTGGAAGTTCTTCGGCATGTCCGGGTAGAAGTAGTTCTTCCTGGCGAACCGGCACCAGCTCGCGATCGAGCAGTTCAGGGCCAGCCCGATCCGGATCGCGTACTCGATCGCCATCCGGTTCACCACCGGCAGCGAGCCGGGCAGGCCCAGGCAGACCGGGCAGACCTGGCTGTTCGGCTCGGCCCCGAACGTGGTCGTGCAGCCGCAGAACATCTTGGTCCTGGTGCCCAGCTCCACGTGGGTCTCCAGGCCGATCAGCGGCTCGTAGCGCTCGATCGCCTCGGCGAAAGGGACCAGCGTGGCAGTGTTAATTGTCATGAGTCTCGCCTCCGGGGCGCCTTAAGGCGCCGCCTTCCCTCGTCGCTCGTTCCTCGCGCCTGGGGTGGGTCCGTGGGGAAAAGCACAGTCCAGGCGGCACCGCGCCCCTTTGGCTCGATCATGATCCGAGTCCCTTCGCCTCGGCGAGCAGCGGCTGCCCCCAGCGGCCGGTGAAGGCGGCTTCCGCGGCGGCGGCCACCCGGTAGAGCCGGTCGTCGGCCAGCGCGGGCGCCATCACCTGCAGCCCGACCGGCAGCCCGTCTTCCGGCGCCAGCCCGCATGGGACCGAGATCGCCGCGTTGCCCGCCAGGTCCGACGGGATCGTGCACAGGTCGGCCAGGTACATCGCCATCGGGTCGTCGGCCCGCTCCCCGAGCGGGAACGCCGTGGTCGGCGTGGCCGGCGACACCAGCACGTCGACCTGGCCGAAGGCCGCGTCGAAGTCCCTGATGATCAGCGTGCGGACCTGCTGCGCCTTGCCGTAGTAGGCGTCGTAGTAGCCGCTGGACAGCGCGTAGGCGCCGAGGATGATGCGCCGCTTGACCTCGGCGCCGAAGCCCTGCTCGCGGGTCAGCGCCATGACCTCCTCGGCGTCCCTGGTGCCGTCGTCCCCGGTCCGCAGGCCGTAGCGCATCGCGTCGAACCGGGCCAGGTTGGAGGAGCACTCGCTGGGCGCGATCAAGTAGTAGGCGGGCAGCGCGTACCTGAAGTGCGGACAGGACACCTCGGTCACCTTGGCGCCCAGCGACTCGAGCAGCTCGACCGCCTCGGCGAACCGGGACAGCACGCCCGGCTGGTAGCCGTCGCCGCTCAGGTCGGTCACCACGCCGATCCGCATGCCGCTCACGTCGGCCTCCCGGGCCGCGGCCACCACCGGCGGCACCGGCGCGTCGATCGAGGTCGAGTCCATCGGGTCGTGCCCGGAGATCGCCTCGTGCAGCAGGGCCGTGTCGAGCACGGTGCGGCCGAACGGTCCAGGGGTGTCTAGGGAGGACGCGAACGCGACCACTCCGTATCTTGACGAGCCGCCGTAGGTCGGTTTGGTGCCCACGATCCCGCAGACCGCGGCGGGCTGGCGGATCGAGCCGCCGGTGTCGGTGCCGATGGCCAGCGGCGCCTCGTAGGCGGCCACCGCGGCGGCCGAGCCGCCGGACGAGCCGCCCGGGATCCTGGCCAGGTCCCACGGGTTGTGGCTGGGGCCGAACGCGGAGTTCTCGGTGGAGGAGCCCATGGCGAACTCGTCCATGTTGGTCTTGCCGATGATGATCGCGCCGGCCTGCTTCAGCCGCTGCGTGATCGTCGCGTCGTACGGCGGGTGCCAGCCGTCCAGGATGCGCGAGCCGCAGGTGGTCGGCAGGCCGGTGGTGGTGAACACGTCCTTGACCGCGACCGGGACGCCGGCCAGCGGGGCGAGCTGTTCGCCCGTCCGGCGCCTTTTGTCGACGTCAGCGGCCTGGGCCAGCGCGCTGTCGGCCGCGACGTGCAGGAACGCGTGCACGCGGTCGTCCACGGCGGCGATCCGGTCCAGGTGCGCCTGGGTGACCTCGGTCGCGGAGACCTGGCCGGCGGCCAGCGCGGCGGACAGCTCCGCCGCGGTCATCCGGGTAAGTTCCATCGCTCTAGTCCTCCCCCAGGATCCGCGGCACCTTGAACCGCTGCTGTTCCACGGCGGGCGCCTGGGCGAGCGCTTCGGCGGGTCGCAGGCACGGGACCGGCTTGTCGTCGCGGAACACGTTGGTCAGGCCGGTCGCGTGCGATGTCGGCGGGATGCCCTCGGCGGCGACCTCCTGGACCTGCGCGACGGCCGTGATGATCTGATCCAGCTGGGGCGCCAGATGGTCGAGTTCGGCGTCGGTGAGCGCGATCCTGGACAGCCGCGCCAGGTGCGCGACCTCGTCACGGGTAATGGACATGCACGCCATACTAGGGGCCCCGCGGCGGCAGGCTGTAAGCAAATAGACCCGTTACCGTGGTCGTGTGCGGTCCTTTCCCGGCCTGCTCGTTCGTCGTTGCTGTGTGAGGAAGGAGGATCGGTGAGATACCTGCTGCTGATTTGCGGCGACGAGTCCGCGGCGGCCCATGCGCAGGACGGCTGCGGCGGCTGGATGGAAGACATGCAGGAGCGCGGCGCGCTCCGGGCCACCGGCGGGCTGCGGCCGCCGGCCGAGGCCAGGACGGTCCGGGTACGGCGTCGCAAGCTGCTGCTTTCCGATGGCCCGTTCGCCGAGACCAAGGAGCAGATCGCCGGGTTCTGCATCATCGACTGCGCGAACCTCGACGAGGCGACCGAGGCCGCCGCGAGGCACCCTGCCGCCGCCTACGGGACCATCGAGATCCGGCCGTTCAGCTCGTGAGTACCGACGTCAAGGCAGTACGGGACGCGGTCGACGCGGCGTTCAGGGACGAGTGGGGCCGGGTCGTCGCGACGCTGATCCGGACCACCGGCGACTGGGACCTCGCCGAGGAATGCGCGCAGGACGCGTTCGCGATGGCCCTGCAGCGCTGGCCGAAAGACGGCATCCCCGGCCGGCCGGGCGCGTGGCTGACCACGGCGGCCCGTAACCGCGCCATCGACGTGCTGCGCAGGAAAGCGGTCGGAGCCGCCAAACTCCGGGAGGTCGCCGCCATGTCACTGCCACCCGAACCCGGCCCGGTCTCCGGCAGCGAGACCGACCACAGCGGCGTTCCCGATGACCGGCTGCGGCTGATGTTCACCTGCTGCCATCCGGCGCTGTCGCTCGAGGCCCGGGTCGCGCTGACCCTGCGCACGCTGGCCGGGCTGACCACGGCGGAGATCGCCAGGGCGTTCCTGGCCAGCGAGCCGACGATGGCCAAGCGGCTGGTCCGGGCCAAGCAGAAGATCCAGCACGCGGGGATCCCTTACCGGGTCCCCCCGGCGCACCTGCTGCCTGAGCGCACACCGGGCGTGCTTGGCGTGCTTTACCTGCTGTTCAACGAGGGTTACTCGGCGACGACGGGCGCGGATCTGGTCAGGCAGAATCTCAGCGCCGAGGCGATCAGGCTGGCCCGGGTGCTGGTCCGGCTCATGCCCGATGAACCCGAGACGGCCGGCCTGCTGGCGCTGATGCTGCTGCACGACGCGCGCAGGCCCGCGCGGCTGGACGACCACGGCGACCTGGTGACGCTGGAAGACCAGGATCGTGGCTTGTGGGACGCCGCGGAGATCGGCGAGGGCGTCGCTATTTTGCAGGCGGCGCTGCGGCGCGGGCGGCCCGGTCCGTACCAGGTCCAGGCGGCCATCGCCGCCTGCCACGCGACCGCGCCCACCGCGGACCGCACCGACTGGCCGCAGATCGCCGCCTTGTACGGCCAGCTCGCGGAGTTCCTGCCGACTCCGGTGGTGGAGCTGAACCACGCGGTCGCGGTGGGGATGGCCCGCGGCCCGGCCGCGGCCCTGCCGCTGGTCGAGGCCCTGGAGGCGTCGGGCAAGCTGGCCGGCTATCACCTGCTGCCCGCGACCAGGGCCGACTTCCTGCGCCGGCTCGGCCGCAGGCCCGAAGCGGCCGCCGCCTACGCCGAAGCGCTCGAGCTGACGAGCACCGACGCCGAGCGCCGCTACCTCAGCCGCAGGCTGGCCGAAACCAGCGGCCAGGCCTGATTTAGGTCGCCGTATTTAGGTCGCCGTCAAAACGTCCATCTGAGCCCGGACCCGTTCGTCGCGTTCACGTAAGCCCTCATCACGAAGGAGACGTGACAGCGATGAACAGTATCAAGGACATGATCGCGGCCGAGCGCGGCGAGCTGGCGGAGGTGCTCACCGGGCTGCCCGCGGCCAGGTGGGACGATCCGACGCTCTGCGCGGGCTGGCGGGTGCGGGAGGTCGTGGCCCACATCACCATGCCGTTCCGGTACTCGCGCCGCCGGTTCGCGTTCGAGCTGGCCCGATCGCGGGGCAAGTTCAACGTCATGGCGGACCGGTGCGCCCGGCGCGACGCGGCCGTCATGTCGTCGGACGAGCTAGTCACGGCCCTGGCGTCGAACGCCAGCCACCCGTGGAAGCCGCCAGGTGGCGGAGATGCCGGCGCGCTCACCCATGACGTGATCCACGGCCTGGATATCACCGAGGCCCTGGGCCTCGGCCGGCGAGTCCCGCCAGACCGGCTCCAGGTCGTCCTGCCGAACCTGGCCACCCCGAACGCCCTCGGCTTCTTCGGCGTCGACCTGTCCGGGACCGAGCTGCGGGCCTGCGACACCGGCTGGACCTTCGGCTCGGGGACGCCGGTGACCGGGACCGCTCAGGACCTCGCCCTGTTCCTCTGCGACCGCAAGCTCCCGCCAGGTCGCCTGGATGGACGATAACGGGCGGACGGCGTCGGGGCCCTGGGTGAGGAGGGTGGTGAAGGCGGGCTCGTCCAGGATCGGCACGCCGAGCTCGACCGCCTTGTCGTACTTGGAGCCGGCGTTCTCGCCCGCGACCACGAAGTCGGTCTTCTTAGACACCGAGGAGGTCACCTTGCCGCCGGCCTGCCGGACCGCTTCGGCGGCCTCGTCCCGGCTGACCCCCGCCAGCGTGCCGGTGATCACCACGGACACGCCGGCCAGCAGACGGGCCGCCGCGCGGGTGGGGTCGAAGTCCTCCTCTTCGAGCCGGACCCCGGCGTCGCGCCACTTCGCGACGATCGCCTGGTGCCAGTCGACGCTGAACCAGTCACGCACCGAGGCCGCGATCGTCGGCCCCACCCCGTCCACCGCGGCCAGCGCGTCCACGTTTCCCGCCTCGATCGCCGCCACCGAACCGAACTCGGCCGCCAGCGCCCGCGCCGCCGTCGGCCCGACGTGGCGGATGGACAGCGCGACCAGGATCCGCCACAGCGGCCTGGTCCGCACCTCGGCCAGGTTGGCCAGCAGCCGGGTGGCGTTGGCGCTCAGCGTGCCCTGCTTGACCACGAAGAACGGGCAGGTCCCGAGCCGTTCGGCGGTGAGTGCGAACACGTCGCCCTCGTCGTCGACGAGCCCGCAGTCCAGCAGCGCCCCGACCGCCTCGTAGCCGAGTACCTCGATGTCGAAGGCGCCCCGGCCGGCCAGGTGGAAGAGCCGCTCGCGCAGCTGGGCCGGGCAGGACCTGGTGTTCGGGCAGCGCCAGTCGACCTCGTCTTCCTCGCGGGCCAAGGTGGTGCCGCAGGAGGGGCACACGGTCGGGAACTCAAACTCGCGTTCGTCGCCTTTGCGCAGGTCGGCGACCGGTCCGAGGACTTCGGGGATGACGTCGCCGGCCTTGCGCAAGATCACCATGTCGCCGATGAGCACGCCCTTGCGCTTGATCTCGTCCGCGTTGTGCAAGGTGGCCCGGTCCACCGTCGACCCGCTGACCTTGACCGGCTCCATCACGGCGAACGGGGTGACCCGGCCGGTGCGCCCGACGTTCACCCTGATGTCGAGCAGCCTGGTGGTGACCTCCTCCGGCGGGTACTTGAAGGCGATGGCCCACCGGGGCGCCCGGCTGGTCGAGCCGAGCTCACGCTGCAGCGTGGTCTGGTCCACCTTCACCACCACGCCGTCGATCTCGTACGGGGGATCATGCCGGTGCTCGGCGTAGTAGGCGATGTACTCGCGGACCCCGGTCATGTCGGGCACGACCTGGTACAGCCCGCTGACCGGCAGGCCCCAGCCGCGCAGCCGCTCATACCAGCCCGACTGCGTGTCCGGGGCCCCTTCTAGGTGCCCTTCCTCGCCGGGACCGGCGGCGGTGCCGCTGATGCTCGCGCTGCCAGCCTGGCCGGCGCTGCCAGCCTGGCCAGCTTCGCCGGCGGGGCCGGCGGGGTCGGCGGGGCCGGCCGAACCCTCGACCCGGCCGATGCCGTGGATGATGGCGTCGAGGGCCCGGGACGCGGTGATCCGGGGGTCCTTCTGCCGCAGCGAGCCGGCCGCGGAGTTGCGCGGGTTGGCGAACGCCGCCTTGCCCGCGTCGAGCAGCGACTCATTGAGCTTCCCGAACGCCTCGGCCGGCATGAACACCTCGCCCCTGACCTCGAGCACCGCCGGATGCCCGGAGCCGGCCAGCCGCGCCGGGATGGAGGCGATGGTCCGGATGTTCGGCGTGACGTCCTCGCCGGTGCGCCCGTCACCCCGGGTGGCCGCCTTGACCAGCGCGCCGTCCCGGTAGACGAGGTCGATCGCCAGCCCGTCGATCTTCAGCTCGCACAGGTACGGGCCGGTGCCGCCGAGCCGCGTGACCCGGTCCGCCCAGCTGCCCAGGTCCTCATCGGAGAAGACGTTGTCCAGGCTGAGCAGCCGTTCCAGGTGCTCGACCGGGGTGAACAGCGTGGACACCGTTCCGTGCACGGTCTGGGTCGGCGAGTCTGGCGTGCGCAGGTCGGGATACTGGTCCTCGAGCGCGCGCAGCTCGCGCATCTTAGTGTCGTACTCGATGTCGGAGATCGTGGGCGCATCGAGGATGTAGTACCTGTGATCAGCCTCGGTGATCTCCAGGCTGAGATCGGCGTGCCGCCGCCGCGCGGCCGCGGGCGCCGCCTCAGGCTCCGGCCCGCTCGTGTCGTTCTCGCTCACCGTGTTTCCCCGTTCGCTCACCTAAGACTCGCCCCCTGTCTCTTCGATCAGCTCGGGCAACATGCTCGCCGCCTCCCGGCACCGCGTCAACGCGGCGCGCGCCTGGTCTGGGGACGCGCCGGCCAGCCCGCAGGCCGGGGTGATCACCGCCTGCTCCGCGCACGTGGCCAGCGGGAGCCCCAGCCGCCGCCACAGCCGGATAACCCGCTCGGCCGCCTCCCGGGCCTCGCTGCTACCGCCACCCGGGCCGGCCGGCCCCGCGCCACGGGGGCGGGCCGCTCCCGTGGCCCCGGCGGCCTGGCCGGGTACCGCCGGGACCGCGCCCGTCAGCAGCCCCAGGCCGGCCTCCGCGGTCTCGGCCAGGTCGTCCTCTTCCCCCCGCCGTAGCTGGCTGAGGTCGAAGGACAGGGCATCGGCTCCCGCCGCTCTGATTGTCCCGAACGGGACCGAGGTAGCGCAGCTGTGCACCACCGTGTAGCCATGGGTGGCCGCGATCACCTGCGCCAGCCGGTCCCGCAGCACGTCAGCCTCGACGGCGGCGAGCCGCGACAGCCCGCTGGCCGTCGGCACCAGGCCCCCCGCCACGGCGGGGAGGACCGGCTCGTCGAACTGGACGACCACCCGGGCCCCGGGGACGCGCTTGGCGACGTCGGCCGCGTAGGCGGCCGCGCCTTCGGCCAGTGAAGCGGTCAGGTCGGCCACGGCGCCCGGATCGGCGATGGCCACGTTCATCGTGCGCGGCAACTCCAGCGTGGCGGCCAGCGTCCAGGGCCCGCACAGCTGGACCTTGACCGGCCCGCAGAAGCCGTCAAGCACCTCTTCCAGGACGTCCAGGTCGGAGGAGAGCATGGACCTGGCCCGCGCCAGGTCGCGGCCCGGCCGTTCGGCCAGGCGCCAGCCGCGCGGGGTGACCTCGACCGGGATGCCGACCAGCAACGCGGCGGTCCGGCCAGTCAGGTCCGCGCCCGGCCCGCGATCGGGAAGTTCGGGCAGGTACGGGAAATCGGGAAGTTCCCCGGCGACGACGCGCATCGCCTCGGCCGGATCGGTCCCGGGCATCGAGCCGATCCCGGTGGCGCTTCCGGCCGGCCAGGCAAAGCCCGGCTCGTCATGGTCATCAGGCACATGTCGAGCTTAGAACCGCCAGGTGACAAACTCGCGATCAGCGCCAGCCGGCCTGCCGCCCCAGACCCTCAGCCGCCGCGCGCCGGCCACCCGGAGGCTCGCCCGGCTCATCGTCGCCTGGGTCGGCCTCATCGAGATAAGGCCACGTACGCGGGGGTGCGACCGGCACGCGCTCCGGCCGCACGGCCCGGCCCGCTCGTCGTACGGATACGGCGATGACCATGACGATGCCCACCGCGACCCCGACGAGGAAGAAGACGAACAGGACGACGGCCACTACGGCCGCGGCCCCGCTCATCACTGCCGCCACCCGGAGTCCCGCGGGGTGATGTCGCGCAGGCCGACGCCGGTCAGCCTCCGGACTCCCCGGGCGGCGGCATCAGGCGGCGGGCCGGTCAGCGTGGATCGTCTGTCCTCCCTCCGCACCGCCATCGCGATCATCACGGTGACCCCGGCGATGATCCCTGTGCCAAAAACCAGCGCCGTGGCAATGGCCACGGCTATCATGATGCGGTCCATAACCCCTCCCGCACCTCGTCGGCGGTGCTGAGCACCACCGGGCCCCCTCTGTGTGGCCCTTGGAGATTCAGGGCCGGTGCTGTGAGCCAGCTATCGGCCCCTCAGCTGGTCATACCATCCGGTCTACTGGGCTGAGGCGAACCGTTGGCCCTGTAGGGGCGGTATGACATGTTCTTCTATGACCAAGCAGTTGAACCATCCCAACATTTGGTACCTATGGGATACCCGTGCCGCGGAAGGCGAAACTCCCATGAGGCGCAAATTCCGGCGACAAGGATGATTCCACCAGGCCAGGCAGCCCCAGCGGCTGGCCTGGCTAGGAGTGGATACGGCGCTGCAGATGCCACTCCGCGGATCGGCCCGGGATCTCCGCCAGAGCGTCTAGCCATAGGAGAATCCGCCCCCGTTCCCCGGCCGGGAACTGGGCTTGACACAAGCACGTTACGTCGCCGACGCGGTCCGGGATGCGTCAGATGACGCATCCCGGCAGGCTCATTTTCGACAGCCGCGGACAGCACTCGAGGCCACCACGGCCCCCGCCGCTCCCCCACGGCGAGGGCCGTGATTCGGCGGCGAGCTGCTGCTCAGTGCCATCGACTGCTATGCAGCAGCTCGCCGGCCGGCGGTAAGAGCTCTTACGTCCAGGTCCCTTCGGCCAAAGCCGTTCAGTCGGCGCGCGCTCCTCGACCTCAGGTTGGGCGCATCCTCCGCCAGTGAGTACAGGCGATCTTCGCGGCGGATCTCACGGGCGATTACCCCCAGGACTCCAACCACGAATCCACCGATGAACAGAGCGACTGCCGCTACGGCTATGACACTGGCCATGATGGCCTCCCAGTACTTCCGCCCGCGGAGTTCCTTCCACGGGTCCGCTTTTGGACCACGGCCACGCGAGGTAATCCCGTCGGCCTGGTGTTCGTGGGCCACGGCGTTCCCGTCTTGTCCACGACCTGAGCTTGTCGTCCTGGTACGTCCAGTTGAGCCTGACTGTTCTACTCTCTGGTGTTGTCTGACACATCCTAGCGCATCCAAGCAGACTTACTGCCTGGATAAAACCCATGTTAAGTGTCATACGAGCCATCCCAACCTCTAGGACTACAGAGCTGTTACCCGCCAGGGCTGGGCATAAACCGGCCGGTCCCAGATATTCTGGCCGACCGGACGACATGGATGATCTGGACAGGTAGGATCTCCCTGGTCAGCTGGGCTTTAGAAGCCCTCATGTACCGGCCGACCAGCTTGTCATGGCCTGGGGTGATCCCGCCGGCATCGGCCCGGTATGGTGCATGACCTGTCTGGTTCGCATACAGACAGTCGACTGACTGGCCTGTTCTGGACAGTTCCGGCGATACCGGCCGTTGGTACATTGCCTGGCCATGGGGGAACTCGAAACCGAGATCGGGCCGATGGCACGGCACGAAGCGGACGGCCCCAGCTGAGCGAGCCAGCCCAACGGTCAGTATGGCTGGGACGGGCTAAGGCCTGCAGGTGCCCTGCATCGAAGGGGCGATCCTGCTCCCCGTGGCACCGTCACCCCGAAACCAGCGTGGCGGCCGCCGGAAGACGCGGCGTCCGGGGACCTGCGGCCGCCGCCGTCTAGCGGGCGGACTCCGCGCGACAGCCGACCGGGCGCCTCGCTCACCAGGGCATATTTCCCGGTCCGGCGTCCCGTCGGCAACAACGCGATCACGTCGCCCGGCCGTCTGGGCAAGTTGTCCCGCCCTCTGGATCCATAGGTGACATACTTGCGCGACCAAGCAGTCGGACTGCTAGGATAGATCTGATGCGCTGGGCCATTCTAGCTATCCGATACATACCAACCTTTGGTATGTATCGTAGGTTTTGAGGGTAGGCTCCCGCTAGACCTTGTTTCACACATCTCAGCTGGATGACATGGACACCCGGTTGACTGGATGATCCCAGGCCAACCGGAACAGCTTGAGGCATCTTGAGAGCATGAGGGAGGCCGGATGACGACCCCGATGTATCGCGAAATCGCGGAACAACTACGTCATCGGATCGAGTCCGGGGAGTTCCCGTCCGGTGCTCAGATGCCGACCGAGCAAGAGCTCCAAAAGCAGCACAGCGCGTCCCGTAACACCATCAGGGACGCGATCAAGCAGCTCACTACCCTCGGGCTGGTCGAAACCAGGCCCGGCCAGGGCACCTTCGTCGTCCCCAAGATCAACCCCTTCGTGACCCCGCTTACCGGCCCTCCGGAGACGGCCGTCGACTACACCTCCGGCGTCCTGGGGGAGGTTGGGGAAGCGACTGCCAGCGGGATACAGGTGGAGATTCAGGAGGCTTCGGACGATGTCGCCGCCGGTCTCTGGCTGGAACCTGGCACCGAGGTCATCAGCCGGCACCGTAAGCGCTATATCAACACAGTGCCCTGGGCCCTGGAGACATCCTTCTACCCAGGGGAGTTCGCTGACCGCGGAGCTGACAAACTCCGGAGGGCCCGCAACATCGACGAAGGCACGGTCACTTACCTCAGGAACGCCATCGGGGTCCGGCAGGTCGGCTACCGCGACTGGGTCACCGTACGAGCGCCGAACGCGACCGAGGCCGAGTTCTTCAAGCTCGCCCCGGACGGCCGGGTCGCGGTGTACGAGATGTCCAGGACCGCGTTCGACGGAAACGAGCAGCCGATGCGACTCACTGTGACCATTGTCCGGACTGACCGGAACCAGTTCATCGTGGACGTCGGGGATGTGCCGAAGCTTAAGCCTAGCGACCGCAGCCAGCAGTCCTTACCGATCACGCGCGGAGCAGCACCATCGCCTCATTCCCGGTCGCCATGACGAAGCCGGGTAGTTCTAGGACCACACGTGAATCCAATTGATCCGGGCGGGTCAGGGGCCATGCTCCTGGCGGAGCCCGCAGACAAGCCGAACGCCGGTGAGGAATCCGGCGCAGCTGACATCGCGGCCACCCGGGCCGTCCCCTGGGCCGCGATTGCCCGGGCCTTCATGACCGCGAAGGCCTCGCTCGGCATCGGCGAGAACGATAGCCCCAAGGGCTCGAACTGGCAGGCGCTCGCCCTGCCCCGGTTCCGCTGGTACTTCGCCGGCAGTGTCGTCTCCAACTTCGGGACCTGGCTACAGAACACCGCCCAGGTCGTGCTCGCGTACCAGCTGACACGTTCGGTCTTCTGGGTCGGCGTGGTGACCTGCGCCCAGTTCACCAGCCCGCTACTGATCGGGCCGTGGGCAGGCGTGCTGACGAACCGGCTCGGAAGCTGGCGGGTGCTGATCGCCACCCAGTGCGCGTCCCTGGTGATCGCCGGGACGCTCGCGGTGCTGCAGTTCACTGGCCAGCTTGGCAAGCTCTGGCTGATTATCGGGGCCGTCGGCATCGGGGTTGCCTTCACGTTCGCGCTCCCGGCCCTATCGGTGACCGTCCCAGCCCTGGTCCCGCCGGGCCAAACCAAGAAGGCACTGGCCATGGACTCGGTGTCCTACAATCTCGGCCGCGCCCTGGCCCCGATGCTCGGTGTGCTCGTGCTGGCCACCGCCGGCTCCGGCCTAGCCTTCGCGCTGAACGCAGCGTCGTTCGGCTTCTTTACCGGTGTGCTGCTGTGCCTGCGCCCGCGCGAGGCACAGGCCGGGGCCAACCGTTCGCGCGTCATGAACGGCATCCGCATCGCGTGGCGTGACCGCAGGATCATGGTCCTGCTGCTCATGGTGGCCGCGGTCACCGTCGCCGCCGACCCGATCCTGGTCCTCGGCCCGGCGCTAGCCCATTCCTTCGGCGAATCGGCGGACTGGTCCGGCGTCTTCATCACCGCGCTCGGCGCCGGCAATGTGATCGGGTCGCTCCGTCCCAGCGGGCAGCAGGCGTCGATCCGGCGGGCGGCTTCGGCGCTGTGCATCTTGTCGATCGCCATGATGGTCTTCGTCATGGCCCATGTGATCTGGCTCAGCGTCGCCGCCGCGGTGGTGGCCGGCATGGCCTGCCTGCTGGCGGGCGCCACGCTGAAGGCGCTACTCCTGCATCATGCGGGCAGCGGTGTAGGCCGCCAGGCGGCGGTCATGGCTGCCTGGGCAGTGGCATGGGCCGGGAGCAAGCCGATCGCGTCGTTCGCCGACGGGATCCTGGCCGGCCCGCTCGGGGTACGGGGCACCGGGCTCCTGCTCGCCTTGCCCGCGCTAGTGCCTGCGTTCGTCCTGGTTTTGTGCCCGGCGTTCGGAAAACGATTCGTCCGCCACACGGCTTTCGACCTAGCCAGCTGACCCGCGGAGGTTCATAAGACACATTCACAACGGGAACCACATCAGTCTCAGCCGACCGGACAAGCGAAAACCTGTCAATAACGATAAGGTCACGTTTATGTCTCGCCGGCCCGGATAATGCTGTCCTTCCTTCGGGTCGTCTGCCCAGATCAGCGCCAAGCACCCGGAAGCGCCGAGTCAATCCGCATGAGCGCAGTCGAGTTCGGCAAACCACGCAAAGCGCCATGATCGTCGCAGGCCGGTGATAATCGGACTGGAAGCGTAGAGAGGGCGCCCTCGGCGGGGGTCACATCCTGAGAGCGAGGCGCTATCCCGGCCCCAGTAAGGAGGTGCCATGGCCAAGTACCACGCCCGTCCGTCCGCGCAGTACCGCTACGAGCACTACGACCCGTGGTCGTAGAGCGGCAGTGATCCGTCCTGCCCGCCACGATGCCGCCCGGGCACCGGCAGCGGCCTGGCCACCGGGGCGACAGACGGTCTCGGATAGGTCGTGGCGCCGGTTAGGTCGTGGTGTCACTGAGCAGGCCGTACCGGCACGGACTTGGCCGTGCCGAAAGTTTTAAGCAATTTTGCGCTTGATCGCCGCAGCCCGTCCAGAGGGACGCCGCGGCGATCAAGCGCATCCGGCCGGATCCAGAAGGCGCTCTGATGGCCAAGGGACATGACAGTGCGCACCTGGTCAGAAGATAGGCGCCAGCGTTGTCGCGGCGGACGTCCCGCTGATCGTGGCGCTGCCAAGCACCGTATCGCCGTCGTAGAGGACGGCGGCCTGGCCCTTGGCCACGCCGCGCGCCGGGCGGTGCAACCGGATGCGCATCGCATCGCCCTCCAGCCAGGCCGCGCAGGCGTGCACGTCGCCGTGGGCGCGCAGCTGGACGAGGCAGTCGCGGGGCCCGGCCGGCGGCGCGCAGCCGGTCCAGACGGGGCGCGTAGCGGTGATCTCGGTGATATCCAGGCCTTCGGCGGGGCCCACGGTGACCGTCCTGGTCACCGGCTCGATGTCGAGCACGTAGCGCGGCTTGCCGTCGCCGGCGGGCGCGTCTACCCGCAGGCCCTTGCGCTGGCCGACGGTGAAGGCGTAGGCGCCCTGGTGTTCGCCGAGGACGGCGCCGGAGGCGTCGACGATCCGGCCGGGTACGTGGCCTAGGTGGCGGGCCAGGAAGCCCTTCGTGTCGCCGTCGGCGATGAAGCAGACATCATGGCTGTCTGGCTTGTCCGCCACCGCCAGCCCGCGCCGCGCCGCCTCGGCGCGCACCTGGGCCTTGGGCGTGTCGCCGAGCGGGAACATCGCATGCCTGAGCTGCTCTGAGGTGAGCACGGCCAGCACGTAGGACTGGTCCTTGCCGGGATCCGCGGCGCGGTGCAGAACCTCGCCGGATACGCGCGCGTAATGGCCGGTGCAGACCGCGTCGAAGCCGAGCGCCAGCGCGCGGTCGAGCACCGCGGCGAACTTGATCTTCTCGTTACAGCGCAGGCACGGGTTCGGGGTGCGGCCGACGGCGTATTCGGCGACGAAATCCTCCACCACGTCGCGGTGGAAGCGCTCGGCCATGTCCCACACGTAGAACGGGATCCCGATCACGTCGGCGGCCCGGCGCGCGTCCCGCGCGTCCTCCAGCGTGCAGCAGCCGCGGGCGCCGGTCCGGTAGGACGACGGGTTCGAGGACAGCGCCAGATGGACGCCGGTCACCTCGTGACCCGCGTCCACCGCACGAGCCGCGGCCGTCGCGGAGTCCACCCCGCCCGACATCGCCGCGAGCACCCGAAGACCACTCATCGTCCATCAAGGCTATGCGCCCCTAGCCACCACTCCCGCCCAAGCCCCCGGAATGGCGCCCACACAGGTGCTCGGTGGGCCCCCAGGTACGTTCTTTGGTACCCAGGGGCCCACCGAGTCCGGAAAATCGCGGTCGGCGGGCGGCGAGCGGCGGGGGGTCAGCGGGTGGCGGCGCGGCGGGCGCGGTCTACGACTTCGCGGATCACCAGGCCCAGGGCGTCGACGTCGTGCTTGCTCGAGGTGTGGCCGAGGGAGAAGCGGAGCGAGCCGCGGGCGCGCAAGTCGTCGGCGCCCATGGCTAGCAGCACGTGGCTCGGCTCGGCCACGCCCGCGGTGCACGCCGAACCGGTGGAGCAGGCGATGCCGTTCGCGTCGAGCAGCATGAGCAGGGCGTCGCCCTCGCAGCCCGGGAAGGAGAAGTGCGCGTTCCCCGGCAGCCGGCCCGGCCCCGGCGGCGGCCCGTTGAGCACGGCGTCGGGCACCGCGGCCAGCACCTGGCGCACCAGGTCGTCACGGAGCGCGGCCAGCCGCTCGGCCTCGTCGGTCCGCTGCTTGGCGCACACCGCGGCCGCCACCGCGAACGCCCTGATCGCGGGGGTATCGAGGGTACCGGAGCGGATGTCGCGCTCCTGGCCGCCGCCGTGCAGCACCGGCACCGGCGCCGCGCCGCGGGCCAGGATCAGCGCCCCGACGCCGACCGGGCCGCCGAGCTTATGACCGGTCACGGTGAGCGCGTCCGCGCCGCTGGCGGCGAAGTCGACCGGCAGCTGCGCGGCGGCCTGCACCGCGTCGGTGTGGAACGGCACGCCGTACTCGTGCGCCACCGCGGCCAGCTCGCTGACCGGCTGCACCGCACCCACCTCGTTGTTCGCCCACATCACGCTGACCATGGCGACCTGCTCGGGGGCCTGCGTGATCGCGGCGCGCAGCACCTCGGGGCGCACCATCCCCTCGGCGCCGACCACGAGCCAGACGGCCTCGGCGTCCTGGGCCTCCTCCAGCCAGCGGACCGAGTCCAGGACCGCGTGATGCTCGACCGAGGTGGTCACCACGCGGTGCCGCTTTCCCTGGGGCCGGGAACCGTCCCGGCGCGCCCAGTACAAGCCCTTCACCGCGAGGTTGTCCGCCTCGGTCCCGCCGCTGGTGAAGACGACCTCGCTCGGCCGGGCGCCGAACACATCGGCCAGCTGCTCGCGGGACTCCTCCACCACCCGGCGGGCGCGCCGGCCCGCGTTGTGCAGCGACGACGGGTTGCCGAGCTGGCCGAGCTCCTCGGTCATGGCGGCGATCGCTTCGGGCCGCATCGGCGTCGTGGCCGCGTGATCCAGGTACACCGGACTTGTGCTGTGCGAACTCATGGCTGCGTCCAGCCTAGCTGCCGCGAAGATACGGAAGAAACAGATGTAACGGGCAAACTGGGAGCTACTTGCGCTTGCCGATCTCCTCGAGCAGCTGCGGCACCACCTTGAACAAATCCCCGACCACGCCGAAGTCGGCGAGCTCGAAGATCGGCGCCTCCGCGTCCTTGTTGACGGCGATGATCGTCTTCGAGGTCTGCATGCCGGCCCGGTGCTGGATCGCGCCGGAGATGCCGATCGCCATGTACAGCTGCGGCGAGACGGTCTTGCCGGTCTGGCCGACCTGGAACTGATGGGGGTACCAGCCCGCGTCGGTCACCGCCCGCGACGCGCCGACGGCCGCGCCGAGCGCGTCCGCGAGCGTCTCGATGATCTGGAAGCCCTCGGCCCCGCCGGTGCCGCGGCCGCCGGAGACCACGATCGAGGCCTCGGTCAGGTCGGGACGCTCGCCGCGTTCGGCCACCACCCGGTTGGTGATCTTGGCGCCGCCGAACTCCCCGGCCAGCGATACCGGCGAAAGCTCGGCCGCACCGGGCGCCGGCTCGGGCGCGACTGAATGGGGGCGCATCGCGACGATAGGCGTCCCCCGCGTGACCCGGGAGTGGACGGTCGTCGCGCCGCCGAAGATCGACTGCTCGGCGACCGGGCCGTCGTCGCCGGGGGTGAGGTCCACCGCGTCGGTGAGCAGTCCGGAGTCCGTCTTGACCGCGAGCCTGGCCGCGAGCTCCTTGCCTTCGGCCGTGCCCGCCAGCAGGACGAGGGCCGGCGACTTCTCCTGGACGAGCTGGGCGAGCAGCGCGGCCGTCGGCGCGACGACGTAGTCGTCGAAGGCCGGGTCGGCGGCGACATAGATGCGGGCCGCGCCGAACTCCGCGCAGCGCTCCCGCCCTTCCTCGGCCCCCGGCCCGGCCCACACCACGGAGGGCTCGCCGAACCTGCGGGCCAGCGTGATCAGCTCGTAGGTGACCTTCTTCACCTCGCCGTCCGCGTGCTCCGCGAGCACAAGGATCTCAGCCATGCCGCCTTCCCTCCTCAGATGAACTTCTGCGCGGCGAGGAACTCGGCCGCCTTGACGCCGCCGTCACCCTCGTCCTTGACGACGACGCCGGCCTGACGCGGCGGCCGCTGGGCGTGATCGACTACCTCGGTGGCCGCGCCGCCGAGCCCGACCGCGGCCGGGTCGATGCCCGCGTCAGCGAGGGAGAGCGTCTGGACCGGCTTCTTCTTCGCCGCCATGATCCCCTTGAACGAGGGGTAACGCGGCTCGTTGATCTTCTCGACCACGCTGATCACCGCGGGAAGCGAGGACTCCACCTCGTGGTAACCGTCATCGGAGACGCGGCGGACGCGGATCGCGGACCCGTCGATCTCCACCTTGCTCGCCAGCGAGGCTTGCGGAACACCCAGGCGCTCGGCCAGCATCGCGGCCATCACGCCCATCCGGGCGTCGGTCGACTCCGACCCGCAGATCACTAGGTCGAAGCCGATCTGGGAAAGCACCTGGGCGAGCGCGTAGGAGGTGGACAGCGCATCGGAGCCGGCCAGCCCGTCGTCGAGCAGGTGCACGGCCTTGTCCGCGCCCATGGACAGCGCCTTGCGGATCGACTCGGCGGCCTTCTCCGGGCCCATGGTCACGATGGTGACCTCGGCCTCGTTGCCCGCCGCGCGCTGCGCCTCGGCGATCTGCAGGCCCTCCTCGATGGCGTACTCGTCAAGCTCGTTGATGAGGCCGTCCACCGCCGCGCGGTCCAGCGTGGAGTCCGCCGGCTTGAGCTTGCGTTCGGCCGCGGTATCGGGCACCTGCTTGACGCACACGACGATGTTCATGAACTACACCGACCTCCTTCGTTGCTCGGGTACAGCCTGCCAAACCGCCTCGTGCTGGCCAGCACCGGGTCCGTACCCGTCTATGTTACTTGTCGGTAGCAAGCATCCGGGCCGCCCCCCAGGGCAGGAGGAGGCCGCCGGGGACCCCAAGGTTATTTTAACTATATCACCTATCTAACTGTTTCAGCTATTTAGGTAACTGTTTCCTGACCGGGCAGCTGCCCGCCACCGGCCCGTCGCCGCCTGGCGGTCCTGGGGCGTCAGTATCGTTAGAGCACAGCCAAGGGAGGAGCGGCCATTTGCCTCGGGTCACCATCGTCGGGACCGGATACCTCGGGCTCACCCATGCCGTCTGCCTGGCCGATCTCGGCCACGAGGTGCTGGCGATCGACGTCGACGCGGAGAAGATCGCGACGGCGGCGAAGGGCGAGTCCCCGTTCTTCGAGCCCGGCCTTGAGCCGCTGCTGCGGAAGAACCTGGACTCCGGCCGGCTCCGGTTCACCATGTCGTTCGCCGAGGTCGGTGAGTTCGGCGAGATCCATTTCCTGTGCGTGGGGACACCCGAGGGCGAGGCGGGCCGGGCCGACCTCAGCTCGGTCTACGCCGCGGCCGAGGCGCTCGCCCCGCACCTGGCGTCGCCGTGCCTGGTCATCGGGAAGTCGACCGTCCCGGTGGGGACGGCACGGCAGGTGATGAACCGGATGCGCGCGATCGCGCCGGCCGGCGACGGGGTCGACCTGGCCTGGAACCCGGAGTTCCTGCGGGAGGGGTTCGCGGTGCAGGACAGCCTGGCGCCGGACCGCATCGTGCTCGGCGTGGCTTCGGAACGCGCCGAGGCGCGGATGCGCACGGTTTACCGCGCCCCGCTCGAGGCGGGCACCCCGCTGCTCGTGATGGACCTGGAGACGGCCGAACTGGTCAAGGTGGCCGCGAACGCGTTCCTCGCCACCAAGATCTCCTTCATCAACGCCATGGCCGAGGTCTGCGAGGAGGCGGGCGCCGACGTGATACCGCTCGCCGAGGCGCTCGGCTACGACGCGCGGATCGGCCGGCGGTTCCTGTCCCCCGGGCTCGGATACGGCGGCGGCTGCCTGCCCAAGGACATCCGCGGGTTCCGCGCCACCGCCGCTGAGCTGGGCGTGAGCTCGCTGGTCAGCTTGCTGGCCACGGTGGACGAGATCAATCTCGGCCGCCGGGAGCGGGTGGTCACGCTGGCCCGCGAGGCGGCCGGGGGCTCGCTGATGAGCACGCGGGTGGCGGTGCTCGGCGTCGCGTTCAAGCCCAACAGCGACGACGTCCGGGACTCCCCCAGCCTGGCCATCTGCGACCAGCTGGTGGCCGAGGGGGCGATCGTGTCGGTGCACGACCCGGTGGCCATGCCCGGCGCGGCCAGGAAACGGCCGGCCCTGCGGTACGCCCCGTCGGTCTTCGAGGCGGCCGACGGCGCCGACCTGGTCCTGCACCTGACCGAGTGGTCCGACTACCGGGCCATCGACCCGGCCGCCCTGGCCGCGGTCGTCGCCCGCCGGGTGATCATCGACGCGCGCTGCTGCCTGGACGCGGAACTGTGGCGCAGCGCCGGCTGGTCCGTGCACGTGCTCGGCAGGCCGCAGGCAGCTGGGTCCCATGATCGCGAAGACTTTGGTATCGAATAAAGTACCGAACCCTTCGCGATCATGAAAGGGACGGCGGCGGAAGGCTGGCGCTAGGCTCCTTCGGCCGCCTCGACCACGTTGGCCAGCAGCATGGCGCGGGTCATCGGGCCGACCCCGCCCGGCATCGGGGCCAGCCAGCCGGCCACCCCGGCGACGTCCGCGGCGACGTCGCCGACCAGCCCGGCGTCCGTCCGGGTGATGCCCACGTCGATCACCGCCGCGCCGGGCTTGACCATATCCGCGGTCAGCAGCCCGGGCCGGCCCGCGGCCACCACCACGATGTCCGCGGTCCTGGTGTGCGCGGCCAGGTCCTTAGTCCCGGTGTGGCATAGCGTCACGGTGGCGTTCTCGGTGCGCCTGGTCAGCAGCAGGCCGAGCGCGCGGCCCACGGTGATCCCGCGCCCGATGACGGTGACGTCGGCGCCCGCGATCGGCACCCCGTAGCGGCGTAGCAGGTCCGCGATGCCGCGCGGGGTGCACGGCAGCGGGCCCGGCTCGCCCAGGACCAGCTTGCCCAGGTTGGCCGGATGCAGGCCGTCCGCGTCCTTGGCCGGGTCCATCCGGTTGAGCACGGCATGGGCGTCGAGCCCGGCCGGCAGCGGCAGCTGGACGATGTACCCGGTGCAGGCCGGATCGGCGTTCAGCTCGTCGACCACCGCCTCCACCTGCACCTGGGTCGCGTCGGCGGGCAGGTCCCGGCGGATGGACGCGATCCCGACCTGCGCACAGTCCCGATGCTTGCCGTTCACGTAGGCGCGGCTGCCCGGATCATCGCCGACCAGCACCGTGCCGAGGCCGGGCACGATCCCGCGAACGGCCAGCACCGCCACCCGCTGCGCCAGTTCCGCCCGGATCTGTCCGGCGGCGGCCTTGCCGTCGAGTACTTGTGCGGTCACGCGTCATCCTCCGGTTCAGTGGTAGAAATGGCGGACCCCGGTGAAGTACAGCGGGATGCCCGCGGCCTCGGCGGCGGCGATGACCAGGTGGTCGCGGATGGAGCCGCCGGGTTCGGCCACCGCGCGCACCCCGGCCTGGGCCAGGATCTCAAAGCCGTCGGGGAACGGGAAGTACGCGTCGCTGGCCGCCACCGAGCCCGCGGCCCGGTCGCCCGCGCGCAGCACCGCCAGCCGGGCCGAATCCACCCGGTTGACCTGGCCCATGCCGACACCGACCGAGGCCCCGCCGGACGCGAGCAAGATGGCGTTGGATTTGACCGAACGGCATGCCTTCCACGCGAACGCGAGATCAGCGAGCACTTCGGGGCTGACCGGGTCACCGGCCTTGAGCTGCCAGTTCGCCGGATCGTCGCCCGGCTCGTTCACCCGGTCCGCGGACTGCAGCAAGATCCCCCCCGTCACCTGCCGCCACTCCATCGCCCCGAGCAGCCCCCCGGGGAGGCCCGCCCCGAGCAAGCCCCCGGTGGGACCGGTGGGATCAGTGGGGCCGGAGGGGCCGGAGGGGCCGGTGGGATCGGTGGGGCCGGGGGGGCCGGAGGCCCCTCCCAAGGGGGGAGCAGGGGGGGTCTGGGGGGGATCGTTCCCCCCGAGGCGGATGAGCCGGACGTTCTTGCTGGCCGCGAGGATGTCCAGCGCCTCGGCGTCGAAACCGGGCGCGATCACCACCTCGGTGAACACGTCCGCGATCTGCCGGGCCAGCGCCGCGGTCACCGGCCCGTTGGCCGCGATCACCCCGCCGAACGCCGAGACCGGATCGCAGGCGTGCGCCTTGGCGTGCGCCTCGGCGAGGTCGGCGCCGATCGCGATCCCGCACGGATTGGAGTGCTTGATGATGGCCACGCAGGGCTCGGCGAAATCGTAGGCCGCTCGCCGCGCCGCGTCCGCGTCCACGTAGTTGTTGTAGGACATGGCCTTGCCGTGGAGAAGCTCCGCGGCGGCGATGCCCATTTCCGGGCCCCTCGCGGCGGCGGGGCTGGCCACCACGGCTCGTTCGGCCGAAATGTCTGTGTACAGAGCCCCGCGCTGGTGCGGGTTCTCGCCGTAACGGAGCACATCGGCCCGGCGCCACAGGGCCCCTGCCACCTTGGGCCAGCCGCCGTCCCGCGCGGTCTCGTCGGGTGCGTAGGCCGCCGCGAACCAGGACGCCACCGCGATGTCATAGGCGGCGGTGTGCGCGAACGCCTCGGCGGCCAGCTGGCGGCGCTGGTCCAGCGTGAAACCGCCCTCGGCCACCGCGGCGAGCACGTCGGCGTACCTGGACGGCTCGATGACGACGGCCACCGAGCCGTGGTTCTTGGCGGCGGCCCGGACCATCGACGGGCCGCCGATGTCGATCTGCTCCACGCACTGCTCAGGCGAGGCGCCGGACGCGACCGTGGCCTCGAACGGGTAGAGGTTCGACACGAGCAGCTGGAACGGCTCGATGCCGAGCTCAGCCAGCTGGGCCTCGTGCGCGGCGTTCGCGGTGTCCGCGAGCAGGCCCGCGTGCACCCTAGGGTGCAGCGTCTTGACGCGCCCGTCGAGGCACTCGGGGAAGCCGGTCAGCTCCTCCACCGGCGTGACCGGCACCCCGGCGGCCGCGATCCTGGCCGCGGTGCTGCCGGTGGAGACGATCTCGACGCCGGCCGCGTGCAGCCCGGACGCCAGGTCCTCCAGTCCGGTCTTGTCGTAGACGCTGATCAGTGCTCGCCTGATCGGGGCCCGCCTGATCGGGTTCTGAGTCAACTGCCGATCCTCACCTTCCGGCCGCGGACGGCCCAGCCGTCGCGGACCATCCTGCCCACCGTGCCGACGAGCAGCGCCCGCTCGGCCACCTTGATCCGCTCGTGCAGCGTCGCCTCGTCGTCATCGTCCGCTACCGGGACGCTGGCCTGCGCCACGATCGGTCCCGCGTCCACGCCCTCGTCGACGATGAAGACGGTGCAGCCGGTGACCTTCACCCCGTGGGCCAGCGCGTCCCGTACACCGTGCGTCCCGGGAAACGACGGTAGCAGCGCCGGGTGCGTGTTCAGGCAGCGGCCGCCGAAGGACTCCAGGAACCGCTTGCCGACCAGCTTCATGAAGCCGGCCAGGATGACCAGGTCGGGCTGGTAGGCGGCGCAGGCCCGGGCCAGCGCCGCGTCCCACTCCTCGCGGGCGGGATAGTCGGCCAGCCGGAGGACGAAGGAGGGGAGGCCGGCCCGTTCGGCCCGCGCGAGCGCGTTGATCCCGTCGCGGTCGGCGCCGACCGCGACCACCCGCGCCCCGTAAGCCTGGTCGCGGCACGCGTCGACCAGGGCCTGAAGATTGGTCCCCTCCCCGGAGACGAGCACAAGTATTCTTGCGCTCGCCCGCCTCCGGGGCGCTTCGAGGCCCGTTGGCTCGCTCACGGGAGCCACCCTATTTGACGTGAGCGGGAGCTCTGCAGAGAGGGCAGAATAGGTGTCGATGGCCAGATACCAGCCACCTGGCGGGCGCGGGCCGCAACCGAAAGGGATGCCGCCCGCCCGTCGGCAGCTGCCACCCCCCGACCCCGCCGTGCGGCAGCGGGCGCTGGCGGCGCTGCTGCTCGGTGCACTCAGCCTGATCGGCCTGACGCTCGGGCTCAGCAACCTGCACCGCGGGATCTACGTGGCCGTCCTGACCCTGCTGTTCGCGGTGGCCGCGATCTGGCTCGGCGTCACCGCGAGCAAGAAGGCGCGGCGCGGCGGCACGGCCCGGCCGCGCGGGGCGGCCGGCGGCGTGGTGCTGGGCGGGCTGGGTCTGGCGTTCAGCGCATTGTGGCTGATCGTGCTGGCGGTGTTCTGGCCCCAGCTGAACACGTACTACACCTGCATGGGCGGCGCGAACACGGTGACGGCGCAGCAGGCGTGCCACAGCCAGTTCACCAACTCGGTGGGCGGCGAGATCAGCGTGCTGCAACACGGCCGGTTACGGCTCGCCGGGATACTCCTCGATCACGCCGGCCGGCATTTCCTCGTCGTCCTCCCGGTCGCCCTCGTCCTCGGCTGCCCACGGGTTCAGGTAGATCCGGTGGCCGCCGGCGTCGTCGGTCTCGTCGATCAGTGTTGGCCCGGGGGGGCGACCCCCCGGAACCCCCCGATCATGGGGGGAAACCGTTCCCCCCATACCCCCTCGGCCCTCCGGGGGGGAATTCTGGCGGAGGATGAGCCAGTTCGCGGCGGCCGCGGCTAGCGCGGCCGTGATGCCGATCTCGAGGATCGCCACCAGTCCCACCTGGAACCCGGACGGGCCGACCGAGGCCAGGCGGCCGTTGCCGAGCGGCCCACCAGCGAAGGCCGCTCCCAGGCCGGCCAGCACGCCGGCCGCCGCTCCCGCGGCGAACCCCCACAGCGGAGCCGCCTCGATCACCGGCGTCGGCGCGATCCGCACCGTGACGACGCCGGCGAAGACGCCGGCCAGGTACGGCAGGGCGAGCACCGCGACGGGCACCCAGCCCAGCCCGCCAGGGCGGGCGCCGGAAGGCATCGCTGCCAGCATGGGGAAAATCGGAACCGCGCCGAGAGCCGACCCGGTCGGGGCGACCACCGTGCCGGTGCCGAACGCGAAACCGGGACCGAGGGTGTAGGCCATGGCCCAGATGATCGCGTTCGGGATGTAGGCGAGCTGGGCCAGCAGCAGCAGCGCCGCGCCGCCCACGCCGGGCGAGAGCGCGTCGCTGGCCGCCCTGACCTCGGGCAGGTGCACCGCGAGCGAGGCGCCGGCCAGCACCGCGCCGGCCGCGGCGAGGATGGCGGCCGAGCCGAGCATGCCCAGCACGATCGAGCGCGGCCGGGCCGGCATCAGGCTGCCCAGCCGCGACCACGGCGCCAGCCCGCGGGAGGCGCCCAGCCCGCCCGCGACCAGGGCCAGCAGGAAGGACGCCACCACCGCCTGCAGTAGCGAGGGCGCTGCGACGGCCGTCCGGCTGGCCACCGCCAGCGCGCCGGCCAGCAACGCGTACGGCAACGCCAGCGCGACCGCGACGTAGCCGGCATGGCGCAGCCGGGTGACCGCGCCCGCCCGCACCACCCACCGCCCGGCCATGGCCAGCAGCGCGCCGGGCAGCAGCACCAGCCCGAGCGGGAGCAGGCCGATCCGCCCGGCGCCGCGGACCGTGAAGCCGACGTGGTGCGCCACCAGCCAGAGCATGGTGGCGGTGCGCAGCACCCCGCCCAGGCCGGTGCCGATGCCGACGTGCGGCGCGGTGATCCAGCCGATCGCGGTGAGCGTGACGAGCACGGCCAGACCGCTGGCGGCCGCCGCGCAGGCGGCGATGCCGCCCGTGACGACCAGCGGCCGGGCAGGCTGCGCCCGGGGCGGGCGGCCGTCACCGGATCCGGACGGTCCTGAAGACCCCCGAGATCCCGGTGATCCCTCCGAGTCGGGCACCAGCGGTGCTTCGGCGGAAACACTCACAAAGCCGATCCTGGCAACGATCGCCTCCCGAGCGCAGGAGGCGCGCCGGGCGGACTAGCGGGTGCGCATGATGTCGCGGACCAGTGCGGCGGTCTCGCTGGGGGTCTTGCCGACGCGGACGCCGGCCTTTTCCAGGGCTTCCTTCTTGGCCTGGGCCGTACCCGAGGAGCCCGAGATGATCGCGCCGGCGTGGCCCATCGTCTTGCCCTCGGGGGCGGTGAACCCGGCCACGTAGCCGACGACCGGCTTGGTCACGTGCTGCTCGATGAAGGCCCCGGCCCGCTCCTCGGCGTCGCCGCCGATCTCGCCGATCATGACGATGGCGTCGGTCTCCGGGTCCTCCTGGAACGCCTGCAGGCAGTCAATGTGCGTGGTCCCGATCACCGGGTCGCCGCCGATGCCGACCGCGGTGGAGAAGCCGATGTCCCGCAGCTCGTACATCATCTGGTAGGTCAGCGTGCCCGACTTGGAGACCAGCCCGATCCGCCCCTCGCTGGTGATGTCGGCCGGGATGATGCCGGCGTTGGACTTGCCGGGCGAGGCGACGCCCGGGCAGTTCGGCCCGATGATCCTGGTCCGGTTGCCGGCGGCGCTCGCGCGCGCCCAGAACCCGGCGGTGTCGTGCACCGGGATGCCCTCGGTGATCACGATGCACAGCGGGATCTGCGCCTCGATCGCCTCGATCACCGCGTCCTTGGTGCCGGAGGCGGGCACGAACACCACGGACACGTCGGCGCCGGTCGCGGCCACCGTGTCGGCGACCGTGCCGAACACGGGCACGTCGGTGCCGTTCAACTCGATGGTCTGGCCCGCCTTGCGGGGGTTGGTGCCACCGACGATCCTGGTGCCCGCGGCCAGCATGCGCGCGCCGTGCCTGCGCCCCTCGGAGCCGGTGATGCCCTGGATCATGACCCGGCTCTGGCCGGTCAGGAAGATGGCCATCTCAGGCTCCCTTCGCGGCCGTGCTGGCCAGTTCGGCGGACCGGCGGGCCGCCCCGTCCATCGTCGCCACCTGCTCGACCACGGGTATCGCCGCCTCTTGGAGGATGCGCCTGCCCTCGGCGGCGTTGTTGCCGTCCAGCCGGACCACGATCGGGCGGTCGACCTGCTCGCCGCGCGCCTGGAGCATGCCGATGGCCGAGACGATCCCGTTAGCCACCGCGTCGCACGAGGTGATCCCGCCGAAGACGTTGACCAGGACGCTGCGTACGCTCGGGTCGGACAGCACGATCTCCAGGCCGTTGGCCATCACCTCGGCGGACGCGCCACCGCCGATGTCGAGGAAGTTGGCCGGCTTGATCCCGCCGAACGACTGGCCCGCGTAGGCCACCACGTCCAGGGTGGACATCACCAGGCCCGCGCCGTTGCCGATGATGCCGACCTCGCCGTCGAGCTTGACGTAGTTGAGGTGCTTCTCCCTGGCCCGGGCCTCGATCGGGTCGGTGTTGCTGACGTCGTCGAAGCGGGCGTGCTCCTGCCGGAACGCGGCGTTGTCGTCCAGCGTCACCTTGCCGTCGACCGCGAGCACCGCGCCGTCCTCGGTCAGCGCCAGCGGATTGACCTCCACCAGCGTGGCGTCCTCGTCGGCGAACATGGCCCAGAGCCGTTCGGCCAGCAGGGCGGCGCCCTCGGCGGCCTCGGCCGGGATCCGCCCGGCCGCGATGATCTCTTGTGCCTTGCCGGCATCCACGCCGGTCAGCGGCGACACCGGGATCCGCGCCACGGCGTCGGGGCTGCTGTGCGCGACCTCCTCGATCTCCATGCCGCCCTGCACCGAGCAGATGGCCAGGAACGTCCGGTTGGCCCGGTCGAGCAGGAATGAGAGGTAGTACTCGGCCGCGATGTCGACGGCCTGGGCGATCAACACCGTGTGCACGGTGTGGCCCTTGATGTCCATGCCGAGGATCTGGCTGGCCTTGGCGTGGGCCTCGTCCGGGCCGTTGGCCAGCTTTACGCCGCCCGCCTTGCCGCGCCCGCCGGTCTTCACCTGCGCCTTCACCACAACAAGCGGGTGTCCTTGGGCGGCGAAGTCGGCGGCGATGTCCCGCGCCTCTTCGGCCGTGTGCGCGACCTTGCCCGGCTGCACCGGCACGCCGTACTCGGCGAACAGGTCTTTCGCCTGATACTCAAACAGGTCCACTCTTAATCTCCATCATTTCTGCTGCTCATAAGCGCTATCATCCCATCGATAAAGATCTTGGTAGCCTAACTGGTAGCCTAACGGTTCAGCTTTGGCCTCCGTTGGTCTTTCCTCTGCTCTCGAACAGCGGCCCGAGCGCGACGGCAGCGGTACGCGTAACTGGCCGGAGCTGATGCCTATATACAACCTCGGTTGTCCGGGTGCTGGAGTGGCCCACCGCATCTGCGATCTGCTCGATGGGTACGCCGGAATCCGACAGCAGCGAAACAAAGGTATGGCGCAGCTCGCGCGGCGTCCAATCCCGGCCGAGGCCCGCCTTCTCAGTGATCCGCTTGAACTCCATCCGGACGTCGGTCGCGTACATCGGGCCACCGAGGCTCGTGCAGAACACCAGGTTGTTCTCCTTCCACGCCGTCCCGGCCTTCGCCCGGTCGGCCGCCTGCTTCAGGACCAGTTCCCGCAGCGCCTCCATGGCGATCTCGGGAATCTGGAACACGCGCCGCGACTTCTCGGTCTTGGTCTCCCCGCTTCGCCGTACCGATCGGTAGACGGCCACGGTGCCGGCCTCAAGGTCCACCTCAGACCAGCGCAGGGCCCGGGCTTCCTCGGTGCGGATGCCGCCGAGCATGCTCACGGCGACGTAGGGCCATAGGCGCTCTCCCCTGGCTGCGTCCAGCACGGCAAGAGCCTGCTCCAGGTCGAGTGACCTGGACGGCCGTCCCGGCTCGCCTGTGGGCACGGCAGCCAGTTCCGCAACATTCCGCACCACGAGGTCATTCACCATCGCATTCCGGATGGCCTGGATCAGGATCATCCGGGCCAGCCTAACGCTCCTGGTCGACAAGCGGTCAGCCAGCTTGCCAAGCGCGAACTGGACGTCCCTCACCTTCAGGTCAACTAGCTTGACGTTGCCGATCAGCCCGATCAGGTGCCTGGCCATGATCCGGTAGCCCGTTACGGTGGTTCCTGCCTGCGTGTTCAGGGTCTCCAGCCAGTCCTTCAGGCAGTGCTCGACGGTGTAATTGGCGGTTGTGCGGACGCCTGCGGCAAGTTCCGTGTGCCTGGCGCGCAGCTTGTCCTTGACCTCGGTCTTGGTCCTGCCGCGAACAGTGATCCGGTCGCGGCGGCCGTCCGGCTTCCAGCCGACCGTGATCGTCCCGGTCCAGCGGTCACGGCTCCGGTCGTAGTAGATCGAATCCTCGCCCCGGGCACGGCGCTTGGTCTCTGCCATGGCTCCCTCTTCTATTGGATCAGCGAGTTCGGCCAGGAACTTCTCGAGGACATCGGACGGGATATGCCTTCTGCTTCCGAGCTACTGCCGGACGATGTAAGTGACGGGCCGCGTACTGGGCCATCCGCTCTCTGGCTGACTGGACAGTCGTGGCGGGGAAGAGCCGATGGTACGGCTTGCTAGTGTCGAGGACGAGCGTCTCGACCATGAGATCGGGCCGCTCGGCTTCCTCGAGGTGCCCGAAACCTTCGGTGCGACGGCTGACGATCCGACCGATGGCGGCGACAAGTCGATGCTCGGCGTACGCTCTTTCGATCTGCTGCTTGAATCGGTTCGCGGCATACCTCTGGCGCCGTCCGTCTTTCCGTTCAATGGTGACTTCCCTGCGGGCCCGCTCGTAGATATCGAGTGCATCCTGGTACAGGAGTTCCGTTGCGGCGTCCGTACCATCTGAGTGCTCTTCGGCCGCCTTGCCCGGCTTCTCCGCTTCCTTCAGGTCGAAGAACTGAAAGATCAAGCCCTCACCTTGGCCGTCATCGAACTTGCGGGTGCGCACCTTGGCGGACAGTGAATCTGCCTTCATATGAAGGTTGACGCGCATGTTCTCCGTCACGACGTCATAGTCCTCGCCGCGCCGGATCTCCCACGTGCTGCCATCGGCCCACTCCCCCCACGGATACCTGCGCTGACCACGTGAAGGTTGTTCAGGAAAGGCATCTAGCCGTCGTCCCATAGGCAGTATCATAGCATTAAAGGCCATCATGCCAGTAGGTACCATCTGAGTCTTAGAGGTGAGATGCCTGAGCGTCAACGCGATGAGTGGGCCGAGCCGATGCTGCTCCTTCATCCATCGGACTAGCGACCAGTGCCGCGCTTGCGGGTGACAGGCTCCCCTTCTGGCGAATCACGCCGCGGCGCCCACGGCAGCAGGAGCAAGGACAGGTGTGCCGAGACCACGGTCAGGCCCTGGCCGGCCACCGCAGATGGCGCACACCCCTGAGCGCCTCCGCCGAAGCGGACGCGGCGCTGTCACGGCAGGGCCGCTACCAGGTCATCGCCAGGAACCTGCAGGTCAAAGAGGTCCGGCGGCCGACTCCGACGAGCTCATCGTCCGCTACAACCCCGAGGTTGCCGGGCGAGATAATCCCCGGCAGCGACAAGCTCACCGTCACCAAACGCGCCGAGCTGCGCGGCAAGATCTCCACGATGCCCGGGCTGAACCGGTTCCTGCGCATCACCCCGGCGGGCTGCTGCGCGTTGACAAGGCCAAGGCTGAGGAGAACCTAGACGGCAAGTACCTGCTGCGTTGCGCCGACCCCAAGTTCTCGCCCGAGGACATCGCGCTCGGCTACAAGCAGCCCTGGAAGTCGAGCGCGGCTGGCGGGACATGAAACAGGTCCTGGACCTGCCGCCTGTCCATCACCGGCTCGAAGAATGCATCCGCGCCTACGTCCTTCTGTGCTGGCCGGCCCTCCTGCTCATCCAGGTCGCCGAGAACACCGCCGGGCAGCCTGGCCGGTCATGCGCCGCGAGATCGAACGCATCCACCTGAGTACCTTCACCGGCCCGGCCGACAGCTACCGGCAGCGCACCGAACTGCCCAAGCCCGCCCGCGCCCTGCTCGCCAAGCTGAATATCGACCCGCCCCGCAAGGTCCACGAACTCACCCCCGCCAAACTGACCCCAGCACCCCGCCCCGGCCGCGCCTGCCTAGAGACATGCCCCAACGCCCGCCACGCTGTCATTCCCGCAGTTCAGAACTACAATCGACACTGGGTCTGTCAAGTTAACGGCTCTGTCGCACTTTCGGTGGTGACGGACCGTAGCCTCAGCCGAGGAGAATCCGATAGCAGGGTGAAGCCGGCGCGTCCGTACATCTGCCTTTTGATCATCTTGTCTTGGTGTTGACTCCCTCGGTGCGGCCGTTGTGGTGCGGGAGCGTGAGCGCCGCGGTGGCGGCCTGGATGTCAAGGTCGAGCCCCCGGGTGAAGGAGTGCAGGTGCGGAAGGCCGGCGGCGCGCGCGGCGGTGATCCAGTGGCGGAGCAGGCTGTCGTTGCCCGGGTCCGTGTTCCTTCGGCGGAGCAGGCGATGGGCTCGAACCCGCGACATCCAGGACCACAACAGAGCGTGCACGGAAACAAGTGGCCTAGTAGCAGGCGTCCGGGCAGGTCAGGGTGCCACATGCGGTCAGGGTCACCGCATCTGAGCGCACCTACGCGCATGTCGTCGCTCCCAAAACCGGACACAGGCCAAGAGCCAATCGGGATGGAAAGCCGCTCCCTAGCCCGGAGCTGGTGCGTCTGGCCAGGTGACGGTTTTGCGGTAGACCTGGATCCTGCTGGTTAATTCCCGGTCATGCGGCGAGGCCGAGTTCGAGGTGTGCCAGGTGGCTGGTTCGCTGCCGGTCCAGGGGGGTGCCGGTCCAGAATGCCTCCAGGCGGAGGAGGTTGAGGGCGGTGGCCGTGTACACGTGGTCGAGGCGGGTTTTCGGCAGGCCGCGGTAGCGGGCGCGGCGCGCGCCGTGGCTGGCGGCCTGGTGCATGGTGCCCTCGACGCCGGCCCGGCGGGCGTAATCGGCCTGGAACGGGATGGTCTTCTCCGCGGCGCGGGCGGCGGCCCGGGCGTGGGCCAGGTCGCGGGGCAGCACGGTGAGCTGCCGCCGGTTCTTGCCGCTGGTGGTGCACAGGCCGCAGGCCGGGCAGGGGCCGCAGTCGCCGGCGGAGAAGGTGGCCACGATCGCGTCCTTGCCCCGTTGCGTGCAGGGCGTCCAGGACGCGGATGTCTTGCCTTGCGGGCAGGTGACGGTCTCGGTGCCGTAGCTGACGGCGAAGTCAGCGCGGGCGTAGCCGGCCCCGGCCCGGGCCTGGGCGGAGGTACCGGCCAGCAGCGGCCCGATCAGCGCGATGCCCCAGGTGGTCAGCGCCGAGACCACGACCGCGGCGCTGAGGTAGCCGGAATCGAGGTACTGCCGCCCGGGGGCCAGGTTCTTTGCGGCCAGGTCCTGGTGGATGGCGCCGGTCATCTGGTTACCGGTCACGGTGGCGCCGGTGGTGGCCACGTGCGTGATCAGGTTCGGGAACAACAGGTGCGCGCAGCCCTTGTCATGCTCCCGGCCGCCTGGGCGGGACCCGCCCGGTTCGTCACCGCCGGCGGCGGGCCGGGGCGCGGGCCGGTCCGGGCGGCAGCTGCACGGCGGGGGATCGTCGCAGGTGTCGGTGACGTGCAGCTTGTAGCCCAGCCAGAACTCCTCGCGCTTGACACCCCACCGGGCGCCGGTGTCATACGGCGAGGCGATCCGGGCATGGCCGGGCGGGAGACCATCGCCCTCAGGCTCTTTCTCCCGCCGCTTGATCACCTCCTTGCCGCCGGTGATGACCCGGGTGTAGTTCTGCACCAGCACCCGGCGCAGCACGTCGATAGCCGGGACCTCGCGCAGCCACGCCGGGGAGGAACCGTCAAAGACCGCTTCCAGCAGCGCGTACCCATTGCGGGCGCAGGCGATCGCCAGCTCATCGCGGCGGGCCTGGGAGGCCGGCGGCCGCCAGGAGGTCACCGGGATGCCGTAGCGGCGGGCGAAATCGGGCACGCAGACCCGCTGCTCCAGCCAGTCCGGGCAGGCGGCGGCCAGCGCCTCCAGCGCGGCCCGCATGCTTCCCCCGCCAGTTCCAGCCGGTTCAGCGCCGCCACCGTCGCGATCACATGGGCGGAATCGGTGCGCTGCTTGCCGCCCCCCTGACCAGGCCCCCGGCCGCCAGGCCTGGCTATGCATGTGAATCAGTACGTTGACGTCGGCACCCAACACGCTTTCCAAGTCTGCTGACCGGCGTCCGTGAGCAACCGCCACCGCTCTTGACCTAGCAAGATGCTGTCCGGGCGGATAGCGGCGGACGGTCCCGTACAGGGGTGAATGAGACACAAACTGAGCCAGAGTCCGGTCGGCATCGACAGTCTCGGATGAGAGCCTGAGCAGTTTCTGAAGGCAGCACCGCCCTTAACCGTGTTCACCCGCTGAAAAGCCGCACCGCCACCCCAGGCATCGATCCCGCTGACATCCTCACGCCCTACATCGTCACCGCTGGCACGACCCGGGCATACCGGGTGTGCTGGATCAATTACAAGGCCCTGGAACCCGGGACGGCCGCGTTCGTCGATGGCGAGGGCGGCGAGGTTGGGTGCGCCGCGCACGCCACGTTGTGCACCGACGA
>WNGJ01000718.1_pt1 | contig 37647 bp, 42 predicted proteins | sample 5400611 | NCBI WGS metagenome assembly WNGJ01 (sample SAMN13153375, study PRJNA577476) | soil metagenome | isolation source: 40 cm soil or saprolite under Garry oak tree replicate 1 | place: USA:California | collected 2016-06-15
CCGACGGCCGGGGTGCGCAGCGGCAGGCCCAGCACGACCGTGGTGCCGGCGTCCGGCTCGCTGGTCAGGGTGAGGTCTCCCCCGAGGATCGCGGCCAGCCGCCGGGCGTACGGCAGGCCCAGCCCGGTGCCGCCCCGGCGCAGGCCCGGCACCTGGTAGAACTCCTCGAAGACGTGGTCGTGCAGGCCGACCGGTATGCCTATGCCGGTGTCGGCCACGCTGATCTCGAGCCTCGGGCCCGCTACCCGTACGCTCAGCCGTACCTCGCCGTGATCGGTGTACTTGATTCCGTTAGACAGCAGGTTACGCAGGATGCTGGTCAGGGCAACCTCGTCGGTCAGGATCGTGACCGGAGTGTTCGGGTCGCCATCGGCGCTGACGATCACCTCCACCGGCTTGCCCTCGGCCATCGGCCGGGCCAGCCCGCGCAGTCGGCCGAACAGCGCGGGCAGGTTCACCTGCGCCGGGTCGACGTGCAGCTGCCCCGATTCGGCCTTGGCCACGTCAAGCAGGTCGTTGACCAGGGTCAGCAGGGTGCCGCCCGAGTTCCTGATCAGCTCGACCTGGTAGAGCCGCTCGGAGTCGAGGGCGGCGCCGCCGGGCGCGGGCTCAGCCAGCAGCCGGGTCAGCCCGATGATGGAGTTCAGCGGGGTGCGCAGCTCGTGGCTGACGTTGGCCCAGAACCTGTCCTTGGACTCCGAGGCCGCGCGCAGCCGCTCGGACTTCTCGTCCAGCTCCGCGTACAGCGCCACCACGCCCCGATTGGTCTGCTCCAGCTCGTCCGACAGCTCGCCGTACAGCGCCATCACGCCGCGGTTGGTCTCCTGCAGTTCGGCGTTGAGCAGGAGCAACTGGTCCTTCTGCTGCCTGAGGTCGTCCAGCGCGCTGATCAGGTCCTGGTTCTGGCGCCGCAGCTCGTCCAGGGCGGACCGCGGCTGCACCGCGGCCAGCTGGTCAGCGACCAGCTGCGGGTCCGGGCGCACGCCGGGCGGGCGGCGCTTGGTCATCCGCACGACGTGGCCGTCGGCGGCTACCTGGTCCATTAGCCGGGCGGCCGCGGCGATGCCGTCGGCCGGCGGCTCGCCGTCCACGGTCACGGTCACCAGCAGCTCGGCTTCGTCGATGCCGAACGTGATGACCGCGGTCCGTCCGGCCGTGACTGCGCTGCGGCTTATCTCGCTCAGCGCGGTGGCCACCCGGATCTGGTCATGCTGCTCCAGAGCCAGGATGGCGGTCAGGCCCCGGCCGAGCTGGCGCGCCGCGAAGACACCGGCCGTATCCCTGACCTCGAGGCGGGCGAGCTCGCTGGTCTGGCTGTTCATGGTTTCAGCACGAGGACGCCGGCGTCGTCACGGTGGATGCCCGCCTCGGCGAGCAGCACCGCCGCGATCAGCAGCGGATCCCTGGACTCGAGTCCGGGCAGGGCGGCGGCCTCCCAGCGGCTGCTGATGCCGTCCGAGTGCAGGACGACCGCAGAACCCGGCGGCGCCTCGTACTCGAATTGGCGGATGACCCTGGCCTGGTGACCGGCGATGCCGGGCATGGAGACCATACTCTTGCGCTGGCCGCCGGACACGATCGACGCGGCCACGTTGCCCAGGCCGGCGAACCGGGCCAGCGGCCCGCCGATCCGCACGATGCCGACCGCTCCGCCGCGGGTGCCGCTCATCCGCCGGTGCAGCCGCTCCAGCAGCGCGGCCGGTTCGCCCGCCGGGTCGTCCAGGACGGCGGCCACCCCCTCGACGGCCGCCGCGGCGGCCAGCGGGCCGTGGCCCAGCCCGTCGCACAGCACGGCGGTGACCGCGCCACCCGCCTGGACCGCGGCGTAGGCGTCGCCGCACTCGGTCTCGCCGGTGATCGGCCGGACCAGGCCGGCCCCCCAGGGGGGCCAGGGGGGTTTGGGGGGACGGGCAGCCCCCCCAAGCTCGGGGGGGTCTAGGGGGGTCGTCCCCCCGACTGGCAGAGCGCGGAACCGTGCGGCCAGGGCGGTGCCGTGGCCCGGCAGGGAGTAAAGATCAGCGAAGTCGGCGAGGCGCTGGATCGCGCCCAGGCCGATGCCCAGCGTCCCGGCCGTGGAGTGGCCGTCGCGCACGGCCGCGCTCACGTCCCGCACGCCCGGTCCGGCGTCGATGGTGACCAGGTCGATGCCGGGCGGCTGGCCGTCCCGGTTGACGCACAGCAGCAGCGACCCCTGCTCGGCGTGCTTGTACAGGTTGGAGGCGGCTTCGGTAACCGCGAGGGCGAGCTGGTCGATGCGGGCGGCGGGGAACTGCAGTCGTTCGGCCAGAACCTGGACGGCCTTGCGGCAGGCGGACACCGCGCTGGCATCCTCGACCCGGATCCACCGCATGTCCTGTGGCGGCGGGGCCTGCAGCGGCCAGTTCAGCGGGGGCCAGTTCAGCGGGACCACTTGACGACCACGACGCTGGTGCCGCTGCCCGGCTTGGAGGTCAGCTCGAACTCGTCGACCAGCCGCCGCGCGCCGGACAGGCCGAGGCCGAGCCCGTCGCCCGTGGTCCAGCCGTCGGTCAGAGCCAGGTCGACGTCGGCGATCCCCGGACCTTCGTCGGTGAAGCCGATCCTGATGCCGTTCTTGCCGTGACCGGACGTGACTACCTCGACCCGGGCCAGGCCGCCGCCGCCGTGTATCAGGGCGTTGCGGGCCAGCTCGCTGGCGGCCGTCACCACCTTTGTCTGGTCCACCAGGGACAGCCCGCTCTTGGTGGCCAGCACCCGTACCTGCTGCCGGACGCGGACGACATCATCGCCGGTCCTGATCGGCAGCTCATCCATCAAGCGCTTCCGTTCAGCAGCTCGAAGCCCTTCTCCGCGTTCAGCGCGGTGCGCACGCCGCGCAGCGACAGACCCAGCTCGGTGAGCGTGATCGCCACCGCCGGGCGCATCCCGACCAGGACCGTCTCGGCGTCGAACAACCGCGATATCGACCCGATCATGGCCAGCATCCGGCCGATGAAGGAGTCCACGATCTCCATCGCGGTGATGTCGATGATCACGCCGCGGGCGCCCGTGGCGGCCAGTTCGTCCGCCAGGTCTTCCTGGAGCCGCACGACGCTCTCGTCCTGCAGGTCGATCTGGATGGAGACGAAGAGCGTCGTCCCGATCTTGAGGATCGGCACCCGCTCCATCAGGCCGGACCGGCCTTCTCGATGCGCTGCTTCCCGATGCGCTGGCCCCTGCGATCCAGCGCGTGCGCCAGCGCGTCGGCCAGCGTGGCCTTGGTGGCGATGTCGCCGAACTCGATGCCGAGCGACACGATCGTGTGCGCGACCTGCGGCCTGATGCCACTGACGATGCACTCGGCCCCGAGCAGGCGCGCCGCGCTGACCGTCTTGAGCAGGTGCTGGGCCACCTCGGTGTCCACCGTGGACACGCCGGTGATGTCCAGCACGGCGTGATCCGCGCCGGTCGCGACCAGGGTCTCCAGCAGCTTCTCCATGACCAGCTGGGTGCGCGCCGAGTCCAGCGTGCCGACCAGCGGCACCGCGATGACGCCCTCCCATAGCCTGATCACCGGGGTGGACAGCTCGAGCATGGCCTCGGCCTGGTCGGCGATGGTCTGCTCCCGGGCCGCTGAGTAGATCTCGAAGGTGTGCAGGCCGAGGTCGTCCATCATCCGGGAGAAGGCGAGGTACTCGGGCACCAGTTCGGCGGCGTCGGCGACGAGCTCGTAGACCGCGTCCTTGAGCGCGAACACGCCGAGCGCGGTCTCGGTGGGGGTGAACCCGTTCCGCGCGCGGGCCCTGGACAGCTCGGCCAGGGTCGCCCTGAGCTCGGCGGTCGCCTGCTCGTCGGCACCGGACATGGCGCGGAGCACAAGCGCGTACAGGTCATCGAGCTCGCGCCGTACCTCGGCGGCAGAACTCCGGCCGCGCAAGCCCGCCACCACGAGCTCGGTCCAGCGGTCCACGACTTTGTCCTGGTGGTCGTGTATGTACGCGGCCATCCGCCGCTGGCTGTCGTCAACATCCATGGGCGCACCTTCCTATACATCCGGTGGCCGGCTTCGCATGTACCGCCCAACAGTACATCCGTGCTGACGGTGCCGGTATCGTCGCGCGACGCGAGGCCCGGGCATACGATTCTGGGTGACTACTGCCCGTCCGAGCCGAGCCTGTGGGAGCGCAGAGTGGCCGAGCTACGCTTCTCGATGGAAGCTCACGGCGCCAGCGTGGTCGTGAGCGTGCAAGGCGAACTGGACGTCACCTCGAGCCAGCGGTTCGACGACTCCCTGTCCGAAGCCGCCGCCGAAAGCGACCGGGTGATCCTGGACATGTCCGAGGTGGACTTCATGGACACCACCGCGCTGGCCGTGATCGTGGCGCACTGGCGGCGGCATGCGGACGAGGGCGGCCGGTTCCTGCTGGCCGGCGCCCGCTACCGCTACACCAAGGCGCTCTGGATAACGGGCCTCGCCGACCGGCTGCCGATGTACGACACGGTCGGCGAGGCTCTTACCGCCCTGGCTGAGGCCGACCCTGAACCGGGCCAGCCCGAAGCTACCGCGGGCTAGCCGCTGTGCTAGCTCCCTCGGACCGGTAACCAGCGGTACCAGCGACCCCGCGATCCGCCTTCGCCCATGCGCACGGCGAACCCTACGAGCCAGATCACCAGCACGATCAGGGCGATCCACCACAGGATGTGAATCGCGAACCCCAGCCCGCCCAGGATGAGGGCGAGCAGGAGAACAAGCAGGATGATACCCATGAGCTGTTTTCCTTCTCTCTAGGTGACCGCCACCAGGTCGGCATCCGAGTACCCCGGAATCGGCGATCCACACCAGTTCACGGCTTGAGGCTCTTACCCGCGTCCTTGACCTTCTCGCCGGCCTGCTTGACGTTGCCCGCGGCCTGGTCGGCCACGCCCTCGGCCTCGAGCCGCTCGTTGCCGACGGCCTTGCCGACGGTCTCCTTGACCTTGCCCTTGATTTCCTGGGCCTTGTTCTTGGCCTTATCGGTGTCACTCACTGGCGTTCCTTCCCCTCATGGTCTTGCGTACCGGCCCCCTCTGCCCCGGGCGAACCGTTCTAATCCGTTTGGGCCGCCCTGCCGGGGTAGTTGACCCGGCCAAGGGGCGGGGAAACCAGGAGGCTGCGGTGTCGGGTAGTGCGCACGACCACCACAAGCTGGGACAGCTGACGGGAGACGCCGGCCGGATGACGGAGCCCGGGAACCCGGCCGACCGCGGGATCGTGGCCGAACTCCAGGAGGCGCTGCTGCCCACCACCCTGCCGATGCTCCCCCGGGCCAGGATCGCGGCCCGGTACCTGGTGGCCGGGCAGGAGCAGGCGGCCGGCGGCGACTGGTTCGACGCGATCCCGCTGGACGGCGGCGATATCGCGCTCGTCGTCGGGGACGTGGTCGGCCACGGGGCGACCGCCTCGGCGGCGATGGGGCAGCTCCGCGCCGTGCTGGCCGAGCTGCTCGCCGCCGAGGACGACCTCGGGCAGGTGCTGCGGCGGGCCGACGCGTTCGCCGCCCGGATGCCCTCGCTGCGCGCCACCACCCTCGCGCTCGTGGTGCTCGACCCGGCCGCCGGGACACTGCGCTACACCACCTGCGGGCATCCCCCGCCGCTGGTCATCGGCGTGGACGGGAAGGCCAGGTACCTGCAGAGGACCGGGACGGGGCCACTCGGCACCGGTTCGCCGCCGGTCCTGGCGACCAGCGCGCTCGCCCCGGGCGAGCTGGTCCTGCTGTACAGCGACGGCCTGGTCGAGCGGCCGGACCGGACCATCGCCGAGGGCATGGCCGAGCTGGCCGTGGTCGCCGCCGACGCGGCCGCCAGCCGGCCGCTCGCGCACCTGTCAACTGAGAATGGCGCTGACCCGGCCGCGGCGGAACGGGTCTGCCAGCTGACCGTGGAGTTGCTGACCCGCACCGGCCACGCCGACGACATCACCGCGCTGGCCGCCCAGTGGCTCGCCGCCCCGGTCCCTCCCCTGCACCTGGTGCTGCCCAGCGAGCGGCCCAGCCTGACCGCGGCGCGGGACGCCTTCGCCGGCTGGCTGAGCCGGCTCGAAGCGGCGGCCGACGACTGGGAGGCACTGCATCTGGCCATGGTGGAGGTGTTCACCAACGCCATCGAGCACGCCTACCCGCGAGAGGCGCCCGGGACCGTCGAACTCGACGCGAGCCTGGAGGACGACGGCAGCGTGGCCTTGCTGGTGACCGACCACGGCACCTGGCGGCCGCCCGACCCGGCCGACGAGGACCGCGGCCACGGCCTGATGGTGGCCGGGCACGTCGTGGACAAGCTGCTGGTCAGCCATCCGGACGCGGACGGTGCGGTGCCGCGGGGTACCACCGTGACGCTGCGACGCCGGCTGCGCTGGCCAGCCGTCCTGGCCGCGGGCCGCTCGGGCACGGAGGACGGGCATCCGGCCGAGCCACCGTTCACCGTGGACACCTCCGTCGCGGCAGGCGGCACGGCCCGGGCGCTGGTCGGCGGCCCGGTCGACATCACCTCCGCCGACCTGCTGGCGCGGCGGCTGCTATCGGTCAGCCGGGGTGGCACCGTCCCGCTGGTCGCCGACCTGACCGGCGTCACCCAGCTGGCCAGCGCGGGGGTCCGCGTGCTGTACGAGCTGAGCGAGCAGCTAGCGGTCAACGGCCAGGCTGTACGAGCTGAGCGAGCAGCTAGCGGTCAACGGCCAGGTGCTGACCCTGGTCAGTGCGCCGGGCAGCGCCGCGCACCTGGTGCTCGACCTGGTCCGGCTGGACCACGTGGAGGGTGATTGCCAGTGCGGTTAGCGCCGCGATGCGTTTCATCATGGAGCGCAACGTAGGCGGCCAGCCTCAGGGAGCCGCGGGGATTCCGGGTGGATTTCGTGTCACATGAAACTCACACGTGACTCTGGCACGTTGCTCTCGGTGAGGTGGTCCATAGGGGCGAAGGAGACGTGCGGTGCAGGTGCCGGAGGCCAGCGGCGGTCTGCTGGTGGTGGACGACGAGCCGTTCCTGCGCGAGGCGGTGGCGGCGTCGCTGCGGTTCCTCGGTTTCCAGGTGACCACCGCGGATACCGCCGCTGACGCGCTGCGGCTGGCCCGCGACCGCCCGTTCGACCTGATGGTCCTCGACGTGATGCTGCCGGACGGCGACGGCTTCGAGGTTGTGCGCCGACTGCGCCGGGACGGCCACGGCGTCCCGGTCATCTTCCTGACCGCGCGGGACACCGAGGCGGACAAGGTGGCCGGGCTGAGCCTGGGCGGCGACGACTACATGACGAAGCCGTTCGGCCTGGAGGAGCTGGCGGCCCGGGTGCGGACCGTGCTGCGCCGGACCATGCCGCCGGGACCGCCGGGAGCGGGCGCTGCCGCCGGGCCGGTGCTCAGGTTCGCCGACCTGGAGCTGGACCAGGAAAGCTACGAGGTGCGCCGGGCCGGTCATCCGGTCGAGCTGTCGCCGACCGAGTTCAGGCTGCTGCGGTACCTGATGCTCAACCCGGGGCGGGTGCTGACCCGGGCGCAGCTGCTCGACCACGTGTGGGACTACGACTTCCGCGGCTCCAGCACGGTGCTGTCCACCTACGTCGCCTACCTGCGCCGCAAGCTGGCCCAGTACGGGCCGGACGTGATCCACACCCAGCGCGCCGTGGGCTACAGCCTGCGGCTGCCGCGCGGGTAGTCACACTTCCCGCATCCGGCGGGTCAGTGGGGTAGACGATCGCGACACGTGGAGGACACCAGCATGGACACCATGACCGCCCGGATGCCGAATCCCGCGGTGATCATCCCCGAGGCCATGAAGCCGATCCAGGGCCTGTTCGGGTCCATCAGCGGCGGCGGCGTGCCGCAAGCCACGCTCGATCTCGTGCACCTGCGGGTCAGCCAGGTCAACGGCTGCAGCCCGTGCGTGGACGGCAGCTGGCGCAAGGCGAGGAAGGCGGGCGAGACCGACGAGCGGATCTTCGCCGTGGCGGCCTGGCGGGAGACCCCTTACTACACCGAGGCCGAACGGGCCGCGCTGGCTCTCGCCGAGGCGGTCACCCGGCTCAGCGACCGGGCCGATCCGGTCCCCGACGAGATCTGGGATGCCGCGGCCCGCCACTACGACGAGCGGGGGCTCGCAGCGCTCATCCTCATGATCGCTACGACGAACTTCTTCAACCGCCTCAACGTCAGCACTCGGCAGCCGGCCGGGGTATGGGGCTGAGCTGGGGTTTTCCGGCTGTGTTGCTGGCTGGGGACCGGCCCGGGGCGCGGGTGGCGGAAATCTTAACCACAACTGAACCGCTTCGGGGTTGGGTCCTAGCAAGTCGTTGGGCATGATTCATATCAGAGTTCCTTGCTCAAAGGTGCGGGCCGCTTCCCTGCAGTGGCCCCGCGGATGACCGGGAAGGGTCCGCGTCGGTAGGGCAACCCTGCAGCCCTATCAACGCGGACCCTCTGCTTTTACGGGCCTGTTGCCAGCCGCCGGGTCAGGTGGTGGAGACCACCACGACGATGGTGCGGCCGATCTTGATCTTGTCGCCCTTCTTCAGCCGCTGGGCCGCGTACATGCGGCGGCCGTTGAGCCAGGTGCCGTTGGTCGAGCCGAGGTCCTGGACGAACCAGTAGCCGTGGGCCATCTGAAACAGGGCGTGGTGGCTGGAGGCATGCTCGTCATTGACGATCAGGCTGCCTTGCCGGCCGGCGGTGAACTCGGTGTGGAAGGTGTGGGTCTGGTCGCCGGCCTGGACGACGATCGGATGGGCGGCGGGGGCCTCGGTGAGGGTGGATTCACCTGAGCCCGTCACCGCGGTGACAACGGCCCGCCAGGCCTTCTTCTCCTGGTCGCCAATGTCCTCCCAGGACGGGAGGGGGCCGGGATGGGCAGCCCGGTGGGCATCGTAGGCGGTCCTTGCGAGACGGTCGAGATCGGTACTAGCCACCAATCGATAATGCCAGAGCAACAAGGCTTGGAACACTGAGCCGGGCCAGCGCGGCCGCGGCCAGTGTGACCAGGCTGGCGACGGCGGCGGTGGCGGTGAGGCCGACCGCCTGAGCCAGGACGGGCCCGGCCGCGGCGCCGGCCAGGGTGGCGGCCGCCTCGCCGGTGAGGAAGACGGCGCCGATCCGGCCGAGGACGGCGTTCGGAATCACCCGCTGCATGGTCGTCTGCGGGACCACCAGGGACATGGAGCCGAACGCGCCCACGGCGGCCGCGGCGGGCAGCGCGGTGGCCAGCGACGACGACGTGAACAGCGCGAAGAACGCGGCGGCGGTGGCGGCGAGGGTCGCGGCCAGCAGGGGCCCGGGCTGGACCCGGTTCAGCAGCAGGCGGATGACCGGGGCGCCGAGCAGGAAGCCCGCGCCCAGGCTGGCCAGCAGGAAGCCGGTGTGCTCGCTGCCGCCGAGCCGCTGGATGCCGAACGGGATGAGCACCGCGCTGAGCGCGGCGTTGGCGGCCAGGAAGATTACCGTGACCGGCAGCAGCGCCCGGGCGACGGGCTGGCGGCACAGGACGCGGGCGCCTTCGGTGAGGTCGCGGGCGACCGTGGCGACCGTGGTGGTCTCGCCGCCGGGTCCGGGTTCGCGGTCTGCCGCGCTGGTCATGAACATGGCCGCGGCGGACAGCAGGTAGCTGACGGCGTCGATCCCGATCAGCCAGCGCGCGCCCCAGGCGGCCAGCAGGACCCCGCCGAGCGGTCCCCCGATCAGCCTGACCGTGCCGCTGCTGACCGAGTTCAGCGCGTTGGCGCTGCTCAGCAGGGAGCCGGTGCCGACGATGGCGGGGGTGCGGGCCTGCCAGGCGGGCATGTTGAGCACGACGCCGGCGTTCTCGGCGACCAGCGCGGCATACAGTACCCAGTGCCGTCCGGGCGCGAGGCCGAGCAGCATCACCGTTACCGAGCCCGCGCAGAACAGGTTGGTCCCGATCAGCAGGCGGCGCCGGTCCCACCGGTCGGCGAAGACGCCGGCGACCGGGCCGAGGATCAGGAGCGGCAGATACTCCGCGGCCACCGTCAGCCCGGTGGCCCGCAGCGAGCCGGTGACCAGGAAGATGTGGGTGGGGATGGCCAGCGTGAGCAGCCAGGAGCCGAGCGAGCTGACCAGGCCGCCCGCCCACAGCAGCCGGAAGTCCCGTATCCGCAGCGCCTGGAGCACGATCGCCACCTGTCCGTTGACTATTCTGACAGAATAGCTTTTAGGTTTTATGCTCTGTCAAGACAGGAGGGGCGTGGACCAGTCAGAGATCGGCCGCCAGCTGCGGGCGCGGCGCACCGCGGCGGGGCGGACGGTGGCGTCCGTGGCGGCCGACGCCGCCCTTTCGGTCCCCTACATCGCCAACCTGGAGAACGGCCGGGGCAACCCGACGATCGCCGCGCTGACCCGGCTGGCCGAGGCGCTGGGGCTGCGGCTGGCGGTCACGCTCGGGCCGGCCGGGGAGGGTGCAGCGGCCCGTGCTGGGGCCGGGGCGGGTGCGGGGACTTCGGCGGTGGCCGGGACACCCGGGGTTCCTGCCTCGCTCGTCCGGTTCGGGCGGACCGAGCGGTTCCGCGCGGCGGTCGCGGTGATGGCGCCGGCGCTGGACGCGAGCCCGGACGAATTCTCCGGTCAGCTGGTGGCCGCGCTGGCCGCGCTGGCGCAGGCGCTGGGCCGTGACCTGGCCGAAGCGGACTGGTGGCGGCTGCTGGACGCGCTGGTGCTAGTCGCCGCGCATCCCGCGGCTTCCTGAGGGGTGGTCAGCGGCGGGCGGAAGACGGCAGCGCGCCCGGCGGGTACGGGGCCATCAGGTAGCCTGACACGACCATGCCGGCACAGGCCACCAGGCACAAGATGATGAACCCGCCGTAGTAGGTGAGGAACGCGGCGACCACGGCGGGCGGCACCACGATCGCGCCGGTGCCGTAGACCACGGCTTTCCTGATGGGGTGTTTCCTGGCGGGCGGCGGGCGTTCGGGCGGCACCGTGGTGGCCGCGACCAGATCCGCGTAGGTCCGCGCCGCGAGCACCCGGCTCGTCCGGTCCTCGAGCTCGCCCCTAGTCAGCAGGCCCTGTGCGTACGCGGCCTGGAGCGCGTCGACCGCCCGGTCGCGGTCGGTGTCGGACGCGCGCAGCCGACCGATCGCCGCTGCGTGCGGCTCCCATGGACTTGTCGCCACGGCACCTCCCCGGACTGGAGAATCGGGGCAACTCACTAAAGCGTAACGCGGTTGCCTCGCGTTCCCTGGCGGTCCGGGGCCGAGCGGGTTCCGCGAGCGCGGCCATGGCGGCGATCACCCCGGCTGTACCGGCGATGTTGGCTGACCGCCCGGGAGGACGACGCGGGCGAGGGATCTTCCAGCGGCGGCCGGGCGGAAACGGAATAGACGGGCTACGCGCTTATTCGATTCCGTTTCCGGTTAGATGGCCCGCGGGGAACGCATGGCATAATCGTTGTCTGCAGTTGGGAGGTCAATGCAAGACGGGCCACGCATTCTGGTCGCTGCCGCACTGGGAAAGATCATCGAACCCATTTTGCGACAGTCCCTGACTGACGCGAAGGTGCGGATCGCCGAGGACAAGGAGGCGGTCCTGCGCGCCATCGGGGACCGGCTGAGATATGACGTGGTCGTCACCGACCTTACCTGGATGGATTACGCCGTCGAGTACTCATTCGACGGGCTCGACGTGCTGAACGCCCTCCGCCACGCGGGCAGGCAGACCCCGGTAATCTTCGCCGCGCAAGGCCATGGGCTCGAGCGTGATCAGCTCGACGAGGCGGTCGAGCAGCCCGAGGTGGTGGGCATTTACCGGAAGGCGACGGGGCCGACGCCGCTTATCGAGGCCATCGACATCGCCGCCGGCGGAGGCCGCCTGGATGTCTCCCGGTTTCCGCCGGGCAGTAGCCCGCCCGACATCATGCGTATTCACGCCTATTTCAGGAAAGGCAGGGGCGCGACCGCGGCCCGCCTGGCCGGGGCGATCGCCTCGGGTCGCGCGGTAAACCACGAAACGCTCGCCAGCACCGCGCACGTCGGATATGACACGGCCGCCAAGCTTGTCGACTACCTCGGTCCGCTGATCAAAGCCCGGCGCGAGCATAGCGAGGATCTCAAGATGACGCCCGAGGTGGTCTACCGGTGGTGCGGCGAACACGCGCCGTACATTCTGAGCTGGTGCCGGCGCAACGGGTACAGCGACATCGCGACCCGGATTACGGCCGCCCCGGGCGCCTGACCGCGGGCGCGGCCCTGCGATCGCGTGAAGTGTGCAAGTTCTTGCATGGACTACTCGGGGCCTGGCAAGGATCTGCCTGATACCGGCTGGTACGAGTGCTTGTTTCGGTCTCAGAGATAGCCTGTTTTGTCTGATGCTGCCCGCGGAGCACCCGCAGCCCTGGAGCGCGTAAAAGGCTAACGGAGCTCCCGCCGGGACAGCGTGAGGGCGATGGGGGGGCGCCCTCGGCCCGCCAGGACCGGTAACGGTCCGGGCGGGCTGGGGCCGAGGCCGGGTGGCCCGGTGGCGATGGCCACCGGGCCACCCGGGCCACGAGCCGAGTCGAGCCACCGAGATCTGGATGTCGATCACCGGCTTGGCGGCCAGCCCGGGCACCGAGGTCGAGCCGACGTGGTCGATGCGGATCGCCACCGGCCCGAGCGCGTGACGAAGCCTGCCGCCCAGTTCGGCGAAACGCAGCGGCCAGCCGGGGTCGTGGTCGGCGATCCAGATCTCGGGCTGGCCCGATCCGCGAGGCTGAGTAGCTGGCACAGCTAAGTGTCGCCCTCCGGGCCTGATCGGGTCGGCTTGCCGTCCATCAGCAAGAGTACTGACGGCAACCCGCCGACTATCAGCGCGGTGAACGCGATCGTCGACTGGCCCATCGCGATGCCGACGCCGAAGATCAGCGCGCCCAGGGACGACAGCAGCGCGACGGCTAGCCGCCAGCCTCTGCGCCGGGCCTCCGGGCGGAACATCCCGTGAGGCGATAGCCAGGACCACGCGACCGACGCGACCGCGAACGCGATGAACAGGTAGCGGAAGGGGCTCGGCGACGCGCCCGGCCCGGATCCGCCGATGTCCTTGTGGCTGATCGAGATGATCCCGACGACGGTCAGGATCGGCCCGAGGATCGCGAATGGAATCGCGATGAGGCGGACCAGCTTGGTCCGTTCGGCTGGCTTCTGGGGCCGCTGCCATTTCCAGGGCGGAAGCTTTTGCAGCCCCGCCGATGAAGCGTGAGCCTCGCGCGAGAAGTTGTCCGCGAAACCGCGGAAGTTGGTGACCAGGGCCAGGCCGAGCGCGGATGCCCCTAGACCCCAGGCGAGCAGGAAAAGGCCGCCCGGCCCCTGGCTCGTGTGCGCGGCCGATGCTGCTTGCGATATCACCGGAAACCTGTCTTATCCGCCGTCGGGAAAACCGAAGTGTCCCGCGTCCGGCCGGGTATTCGCAAGACTCACTCAGGGTTCGAGCTCGACCGGGTCGCCCACTGCGACCCGGCCCGGTTCCACGGTCGTACCGTAGACCCCGAGCCGGGCGTCGCGTTCCCGCGCTAGGGCGCGCAGGATCACCGGGTTCCGGCGCAGCGTCACCGGGTCGATGGTGACCATCACGCACCGCTTGTCGCGCTGGTCCACCCGCATCCGCAGCCCGCCGATGCGCAGGACCCGGCCCACCCAGGCGTCCTCGGGGAAGTCGCATCCGCCTGCATCCACCAGGAGGTTGGGCCGGAACCGCCCGGGCGCCAGGCCGGCGCCGGCCAGCCGGCCGAGGCTGGCCAGGGTCTGCGTGGTCAGCAGCGACAGGGGCATCGTGTCGAAGACCCCGCGGTCCTGCTTGATCACGCGGACGCCCGGCCCGAGTTCGGCCGCGAGCGCGGGGTCGGCCACGTCGAGTTCGCCGCCCGAAGGCGTGCGTACCAGCGTCGGGGAGGCGTTAGGCCGGGCCCGTTCGGCAAAAAAGGGCCGGTAGTGGGCCAGGTCGGACCGTTCCCTTATCGTCAGCCACGGAAAGCCGCTGCGCACCTGCCCGGCGCGGATGAACGCCCACCGGCGATCGCCCGCCAGGCCGTGCCACGAGACCTCGGCGCCGTCCAGTTCCTCGCCCGCCATGGATTTCACCGGGTACCGCCACAGCGCGATGACGCGACCCACCACGGTCATGACCGCCTCCATCGACTCGAAGGCGCCCTTGCCGATGGAAAGGGATGTCGAGCGTGGCGGAACTAATCCGTCGCAGCGCCCCTCGACCTCACCAGCATGCCATACTCCGATTCGCGTCAGCGAGGCAGGAAATCCGTCAGCAGCGCATTCACCTGGTCTGGCGCATCCAGCTGCATCCAGTGGCCGGGACCCTCGAGGCGCTCGTACCGCCATGGGCCGGCCACGTTCTCGGCGGAGTCGGTCATCTGAGCCTCAGTGAGGGCGGGGTCCCCCGTGCTCCAGACGCCCATGGTGGGGGCCTGCACCGGCGGGAGCTGAATCGGCGGGCCGACCCACGACTCCGGCGGCACGTTGGCCCGGTACCAGTTGAGGCCCGGGGTCAGCGAACCAGTCGTCTCCAGCTCGGAGACCACCTGGTCGGCGTCGGGGTGCCCGGCCCAGGTCCGGAAGTTGTACCAGTCGTCCTCGGACAGCCACCGCTCGGCGATGCCGGGGAACTGGAACAGCAGCATGTACCACGACTTCTCACGCTGCCGCGGCGTGCGGCGGAAGGTAGCCGGGTGCCCGACGGAGAGCGTGACCAGATGGTCCACCTGGCCGGGCACGAGGGACGCGAGCGCCCAGGCCAGCGCGGCACCCCAGTCGTGGCCCACCACGTGGGCCCGCTCGACCCGCAGGTCGGCCAGGATCGCCATGACGTCCCCGGCGATGTGCATGAGCGAGTAGGCCTCGACGGCCTCGGGTTTGTCGGAGCGCCCGTATCCGCGCAGGTCGGGGACGATGACCTGGAACCCCGCACCGGTGAGGGCCGGCACCTGGTGCCGCCACAGCCGGCCGGAATCGGGAAAACCGTGCAGCAGAACGACCGGCGGTCCCTCCCCCGTGGCCTCGTACTCGATACCCACTCCGTCGACGTCCACCCGGGCCACCTTGACCTCCCTTTCACCGGCTCGTGGTCCAGCATGTCACTGTCCCGGCTCCCGGGATCTGCCATCATCACGGGTGTGCGTAGTCACGGTGATCTGGTCGCAGCGGGCGGACCGCAGTTCGAGGCGGCGCTGGTGTCGTTCGTGGCGGACAACCGGCTGCCCGGCGGCGTCGCCGGCGTGGTCTACGGCGATGAGCTCGCCTGGTCGGCTGGGGCCGGGTTCGCCGACCTGGCGGCGCGGAGGGCGGCTGATCCGGCCATGCTCTATGCGATCGCGTCGATCACCAAGACGTTTACCGGCACGGCCATCATGCAGCTCCGCGACGCTGGCCAGCTTGACCTGGACGACCCCGCGGTGGCGTGGCTGCCTGAGCTGCGGCAGGCTGTCAGCCCGTTCGGCCCGATCGAGGGCGTGACGATCCGGCGGATGCTGTCGCACGAGTCGGGCCTGCCCGCCGAGCCGCCCGGGACCGACTGGGCCGTTCCCGCCTACCAAGGTGACCCCGAGCAGACGCTGCGGCGGGCCGGCGAGATCGCCGTCACGCTGGCGCCGAACGCGCAGCACAAGTACTCCGACCTCGCCTACCAGCTGCTCGGCGCCATCGTCACCCGGGTGAGCGGTATCCCCTACGCGGACTACATGCAGGATGCGATCCTGCGGCCCCTGGGCATGGCGGCTACCGGGTTCGCGGGCTTGCCGGGCCGGTGCGCCACCGGGTATGACTGGCGGGCGCTGTCGGACGAGCTGAATCCGGCGCCGGCCATGCCGCCGGCCGGGGCCGAGGGCGGCCTGTGGTCGTGCGTGGAAGACCTTGCCGCCTGGCTCTCCTTCCAGCTGCGCGCCCACCGCGACCTGCCCGCGCCCTCGCCGGTGCTGTCGGCGGCCTCGCTGCGCCAGATGCACAGGCCCCGTTACCTGGCCGGCGACGGCTGGGCCGAGGCCTGGGGCATCTCCTGGTGCGCCACCCGGCAGGACGACACCACCTGGATCACGCACTCCGGCGGCGTGCCCGGGTACACCAGCACCGTGTGCTTCGACCCGGAAACCCAGGTCGGTGCCATCGTGTTGCTGAACCAGACCACGGCCAGCGCGGCGCTCGCCATGGACCTGGCCACGATCGCCCGCCGTCTGGCCCAGGCCGCGCCGCCGCTGATCCAGCCGCCTCTACCTGCCCCGCGTGAGTACCTGCCGCTGCTCGGCATCTATGCCCGGCCCGGCCTGGGCGGCTGGCTGCTCAGGCTCGAGTGGCGCGACGGGAAGCTCACGGTCACCACCGGCGAATCGGCCGCCTGGCAGCTCGTGCTCGCTCCGACCAGCGACCCGGACACGTTCACCATCGAATCAGGCCCCGGCCTGACCGGGGAACGCGCGCGGTTCCAGCGTGTGCCCGGTGGCCAGGTATGTTCGGTATTCCTGATGGAGACCACCTGGGAGCGGCTGGAACCAGCGGGTGCATGAACATCCGTTCGGCTGCCCGAGATCGACCTGCCGATCTCGCGTTCACCATGAAGCACTAACGGCACACCGATCATCCGGGGCGAAGGCCTCTGCATCGCCGGTCTGGCGTGCCGCCTGATCCGCGCCGCTGTTTGACCTGAAGGCCGGGCGTATCTCACCTCAGCCGGACGGCTCGCCTCGCCTGGGGAGGTTTTCGCGCCCTCGTCACAGCAGATCGGCGTGCTCGTTGCATGTAAGGCGCGGAACCCCAACGGTGGAGGTGTGATGACCTTCGAGGAATTCGCGGCCGAGCGGCTCCCGGGCCTGCTGCGGTTCGCCGCGATCCTGACCGGCGACCGCGCCCTGGCCGAGGATCTGGCCCAGGAGGTGCTGATCCGGGCGCATTCCAGGTGGCGCAAGATCGGGAGCCTGGACCGGCCGGAGTACTACGTCCGCAAGATGATCCTCTGGGTGCCGCCGGGGCGGTGACCGCGGTCGCGGTGATCGCGGCGGTAGCCCACGAATCTGCCACCAAGGCCACGCCCCTCGCGGTGCCCGCGCTGCGAACCCGTCTGCTCGCGGCCATCGACACTGCCAGCGGCGACATACTGTACGCGCATAGCGAATCGGTGCCAGGCGGGAGGACGTGGCAGTCGCCGGCGTATCCCCAGCCTGGCCAGGAGGTACATTTCCGTGTCCTCGGCCTCGGGTCGGACGGGACAGTGTTCAAGGACGGGGAGTATTCCTTCAGGATGCCCTCCGGGAGCGATGCCGCCAGCAGCTACACCTCCAACCTCGACCAGGGCGGGCTGCAGCTTTCCGGGACGCTCATGGCGGTCAATCACCGCAGGCACGTCTGGGTGAGTGGCATGCGAACTTCATCCTCGGGTTTACCCTCGACGCGGCTGGTATCCGCGCCGAGATCGCTCACGGCCAGTTCACGGTCGTCGGGCGGACCGAACTGCACGGACAGCAGGCCGTCGAGCTGAAGATCAACGTGCCCCCCAGCAACGAAGCGCCGCCCCATGTGACAGCGGCGCGCCTGTGGGTGGACGCCACGACGTACCTGCCGATGCGTCAGTTCCTGCGGATGTCCAATGGCGAGCAGAACGTCACGGATTACACCTTCCTCCCGCCAACGGCCGAGAACCTGGCCAAACTGCGCCCGGAAATCCCGGCCGGCTACGCCAAGGCGGACCGCACCCAGGTCATCGGCCCGAAACCGGAGACGATCCAGGGGTAGCCATTTCCGCGGCAGCGAAGCGCCCGGTGGCGGGCCGCTCAAGGCGGCTCCGCCACCGGGCGCGGCCCTTCGATCGGGGCGCGCGACAGGCACGAACCAGGTAGTCCGTGGCCGGCGGCTATGCGTTGAATAGGTGTGGGAACCCAACGACTGGACTTTACGGACTTCTACCGCGAATCCAGGGATGACTGCCTCCGCGCCGTCCTGGTCAGCGTCGGTAACCGGGACACTGCGCAGGAGCTTGTTGATGAGGCCTTTGCCCGTGCCTGTTCAAGATGGCGCAGTGTCAGCCGGCATCCAGCGCCGATGGCGTGGGTGGTCCGCACCGCGCTGAACGCGAACATATCCCGGTGGCGGCGCCGCCGCCGGGAGGTATCGGTGCCAGACCCTGGCACGGTCGCAGACCTGCCTGCGGCCTACGGGGCATCTGACAGTTCCGTTGATCCCAGGATCATGACAGCCCTGATGCGGCTGTCTCCCCGGCAGCGGCAGGTTGTCGCCATGCGGCTGTTCCTTGACTTGGATACCGCCCGCACCGCGCAAATGCTGGGCATCGCCCCCAGCTCGGTCAAGGCTCATCTAGCCCGTGCCATCGCCGCGTTGCGCGATGACCTTACCCGCACTCGACAGCAGGAGAACTCATCATGAACGATGACGAACTGATCACGACGGTGAAGGAGTCCTTCACTGGCGTTCATTCGGCCACCCCGGTGGAGCAGATCGTAGGTCGTAGCCGCGGGCTGCGCGCCCGGCGGCAGATTCCCCGTCTGACTGCGGCACTAGTCGTGGTGGCTGGGGGGGCCGCGGCCGTGATAGCGCTGCTTCCGGCCAGCCACCAGGCCAGCCACCGGGTAAACGGCATAGGCCCGGCACAGCTGGCGGCCTGGACTGTTCAGCGCGATCCGGGCGGCACGATCAAGATCACGATCAGGGAACTGCGGAACGCCGCCGGGCTGCAGGCCAGGTTGCGCGCGGACGGAGTGCCAGCGAATGTGGTGTTCTTGCATCATTCATTTACGCCAACGACTTCTAACAGTGCGATCCCGCGGTCATGCCACGCGCCGCATATGTCGGACGAGGCCAACGCCCTGCTGCAAGAGAGAATCATGCCCAACCCTGGTTCCTCTGCCCTGGGCCCGAATAGCGTGGTGCTCGTCATTAACCCCTCGGCCATCCCGGCCAGGATCGGCCTGTTCATCGAGGCATTTGCAGCAAGCCCGGGAACAACTGGTGACGTTTTCGCCCTGCAGACTGATCTGGTGCAGGCGAGCCTGCCGTGCACCGGTTCATGAGCGACTGACTCACTGCTCGCTACACCGACCCCGGCCGCACATGCCACATCGGCTGACACCGGACCACCCGCACCCGTCCGCGCGGGACCGTTCTGGCGCGGAACGAAGCGGCCGCCGGGGGCCCTGGAGCCGCATATGTCAGGGCTGTATCCTGGTAGTGCTGCTCCGGACCCCGGCAGATGGATCCGCGAAGTGCGCGGTGTACCCGCATGGTCTGGAGTCTCAGTTGTTTCCTCACATGCCGCATTCCGGTGCTGGCAGCGGGCAGCCGGGCCTGGTCAGGCCCCGAGGCGCATGGGGTTGAGATGGCTGTTACCCCATCTTCCAGTGACCGGTTCAGTCATCTGGCGTTGCTCTACTATGGCCGGGGCGAGTACCTGGCGGCGCTCGGTGGCTTCATCCAGGCCAGCCGGGCACGCGGTGACGCGGTGTTTGTCGCGGTCCCTAAGCGCAACGCCCAACTGGTGTACCAAGAGCTTGGTGTCAACTCAGCGCATGTGACCTTGGTTGACATGGCCGAGCTGGGCCGTAACCCGGCGCGGATCATCCCAGAGATCAAGGCTTATGCCGGTAAGCATCGTGGCCAGCACGTTTGCTGCATCGGCGAGCCGATCTGGCCTGGCCGCACGGGCGCAGAGATTCGAGAGGCCATCAGGCATGAGGCGCTCATCAACCTGGCTTTCCGCGACAGCCTCGTTGCTGTCGTCTGCCCTTACGACAGCGCCGGGCTTCCCGGATCGGTCATTGCCGATGCGGTACGCACGCACCCGGCCGTCGTCAAGGACCGCCAGGCCACAGCCAGCGTCAGCTACCTGGGGCCGCCGGACCTTCCGCCGCGATGTAACCGGGCGCTGTCCCGCCCGCCCGCGCACGCCGAGACGCTGGGCTACTCTGACGACCTGGGCCCGGTTCGCAGCTTCGTCGCCAGCAGAGCCACATGTGCCGGGCTCACACCGCCGCGCATCTCCGACCTGGTGCTCGCCATCAGCGAACTTACCGCCAACACCGTGCGCCACACCGACGGCGGCGGAACGGTACAGGTCTGGCAGACCGGAGGAGAGATCATCTGCCAGGTGGCCGACACTGGCCACCTCACCGATCCGCTCGCCTGGCACCGGCCCCCGTCCGATGAGCTGCTGGGCGGCAACGGCCTCTGGCTCGTCAACCAAGTCTGTGATCTTGTCCAGGCCAGAAGCAGCCGGGCAGGCACCACCGTCCGCCTGCACATGCGCTTGCACCGGCATGCGCCAAGACGGCACGCGTCGCGGCGGACGCACTGATCGCTATCGCGGGGTCAGCACACGGAACTCACGGCCATCGGGATCGGCCATGACTACCCAGCCGACCTCGCCCTGGCCGATGTCGATGCGAGTCGCCCCGAGGGAGACGAGACGATCGACCTCCCCGTGCTGATCACCGCGGACGGGTGGAGCGAGGTCGAAATGCAGCCGGTTCTTCCCGGCCTCCGGCCGCATCGTCTCACCGCCCCAGGAGATCTTCGGACCGCCGCGCGGCGAGCGAATCGCGGTCTGGAGGTCCCGATCCCAGACCAGCGGCCAGCCCAGCGCTTCGCTCCAGAAGTACCCGACCTCCTGCGAACCGTCGCACGCAAGCGCTCCGATGAATCCGCAGTCGGCGAGGAAGTTGTTACCCGGCTCGATGACGCAGAACTCGTTGCCTTCGGGGTCTGCGAGCACAACATGACCCTCCTCCGGGCGCTGGCCAACGTCGATGTGCCGGGCGCCGAGTCCGAGCGACCGTGCCACCGTCTGCCGCTGGTCCTCCAGGGACGTGCTCGTCAGATCGAAATGCCTCTCGTTCTGGCCGGCCTTCTGCTCCTGAGTCGGGAGAAACCGGATCCGGAACCCGGTGTCATCGCTCGGCAGGAGCGCAATGCCTTCGCCGGGGTCGTCGGCCATCTCCCAGCCCAGGACGCCGGCCCAGAAGCGCGCGAGACGGAGCGGGTCGTTCGCATCGAAGCAGAGCGCGAAGAGGTGACAAGTCATTCTGCTCCGCACCTCCGATCTGCGACTCAAAGCCACCTAGACAGGCACGCCCTCCGCGCCCATAGCGAAGACAACGCTAGGCGCCCAGTGTGGCTGGTCCACCAGCCTGGCCCTGCTCCCCACGGGCCTCGGCTTGATCCCTGTGTACCTTCCGGTTGCACTGGTGTTGTTGGTGATCGGCGCGATCACCGCCCTGCCCGTCGTGGTCGGTCTCGCCGTTCGCCGGACCGCGTTCCGCGCCGACTACGTGGGCATCACCCTTGGCGCGGACCTGCGGGACGGCTGGACATTGCGGTGGGATCGCGCCGTCTTCGTTCCCTGGCCCGATGTCGAGCAGATCGTCATCTACCCGGGGCCGGGTTTCCCGGCAGGCAGCCGGGCCCGGCGCATCGGCATCCAGCGCCGCCAAGACACCCCGGAACTCAGCGCGGGCGACCGGCCCGCTCCCGGCTGCCCGTTGCCCCGGGTGACCACGTCGGCGACCCGGCCGGTCGCCGGCTGGCGGCTGGATCGCGACCGCTTGGCCGCGGTCACCGCTATGGTCGCGCCGGGCGTTCCAGTCGTCGACCTCACCCCAATCGATACCAGCCCCGGCCCGGCGTCTATCTTCGGAGCTCCTAATCCGTAAGCATCAGTACGCCAATCGGGGCAGATTGTCAGTACCCCTGCCTAGGCTCGGGCTTATGGCGGATAGCAGCTTGTCTGTACGTGATCGCGAATTCTTCCTGGCCGAGCCGCACGTCGCCGCTTTGTCGGTGTCGGCCGGTCAGGGCCGCGGCCCGTTTACCCTGCCGATCTGGTATCAGTACGCACCGGGCGGGGAGGCGTGGGTGCTGACAGAGGCCGGATCCAGGAAGGCTCGCCTCATCGAAGCTGCCGGGCGTTTCACCCTGATGGTCGAACGGGTCATGCCGACCGTTCGGTACGTATCGGTGGAGGGGCCGGTCACTCGCACGGTTCCGGGGACCGATGCGCTATTGCTGGAGATCGCTGCGCGATACCTGCCGCCGGACAAGGTCCCGGCCTACATCGAGTTTGCCGAGGCGGAGCTGGGTGAGCAGGTCGCGATCTACCTGCGTCCGGAGCGATGGCTGACGGCAGATCTCGGGCCGGGAGCCGTACCACCTGGGGTGACTTGATCGCCCGCACGGACAGGAACGCATGACCCTGCTCCTGCTCCTCCGTCTTAGCCATCGCGCCTGCGGACCTGGCCGGTCAGCGCCGACGACATCATTCCCTGCATGGGCCGCCGACCCTTTGATCCGTCGATCAGTGCAGCGTGTCCACCTGCGCCCTGGCTGGCTTCGACCGTTGCGCCCGCGGTGCCGGTGTCTCCACGTGGTCTGCCTGCCTTCTGCTGCCCGCTTCCTCACGCCGGGTTTGTCCTGATCCGTAGCACAGCCCAGCCCGGGCGGCGATCACGCCGATCACACACCCGCCTATCGCGCCCACCCGCCCCTTGTCGAGACGGGTAGTTCAATGTCGGCTAACCGAGGAGAGAGATGAGCGCACGTGACGCGTACCGCTTCATCAATGAACAAGATGAGCCTACAGTTCAAAGCCTTATTAACCGCCTGGAATTTCGGGGCAAGGATCCCGCCTTCACCCAATGGCGTGACGATTACCTGGCCAGGCTTCGCCTGGGGTCGGCGGCGACCGTTTTGGATCTCGGCTGCGGCACCGGCGTCGTGACGCGGGCGCTAGCCGGCCGCGCTGATTTCGGCGGCAGAGTGGTCGGCGTGGACCAGAGCCCGATGCTGCTTGAGGCGGCCAGGCGTCTCGCCGCCCGCGATGATGTCGCGGAGCGAACCGAGTTCCAGGTCGGCAACGTCGAGCGACTCGACCTGCCGGATGCAACCTTGGCGCGCCGACCCGGGGCGAGGTAGAGGGAACAAAGCTCGGCGTATGTGATCCTTCTGCTCCGCCTGGTTGCCTGAACGCTGGTCAAGATAAGTCCGTGCGCCTTCGGAGGCTTGCCGGTCTACTCATCATCGCCCCCATAACTAGTCTCCTGCGCCCTCACCGTGCCCACTGCGCTGTTCCTCCTGGTCACTGCGGACTCGATCGAGCGCCTCGATGACGAGCTTGGCCACCAGCGCGGGCTCCTCGTTGGGCGTGAAGTAGCTCGCGCCGGGAAGGGTGATCACGCGTATCCGGGGACACGCCTCGAGTGTGCGGCGTTCATCGTCGGTGATCCCGCCGTCGCCGCGTTCGCCATGGACTACCCAGGCCGGCACGTCGGCCTCGCAGAGCCGTGACGCGACAGACCCGTGCCGGTCCAGGTACTGGAAGTAGCAGTGAACTGCGCGCCGCACGATGCGCGGGTCATTCTTGCGGAACTCCGCGGCGAGCACCTCGCGGCGGTCCGGGGGCAGCGGCATCCGTTTCATCGCGGGGCCCATCATCTTCAGCAGCGCGGCGAATGGCAGGTGCCCCAGTACCCGGGCGAGCCGGTCGAGAAGGCGGAAGAACGCTGCCTCATCCGGGCGCGAGAAGCTTGGCGCCAGCAACACCAGCGGCCCGCGGAACGCGCCCGACGCCGCCATCTCCAGCGCGATGTTCGCGCCCATGCTGAACCCCACCACAAGGTCGCAGCCCAGGTCAGCAGCGCACCGTGCTGCCAGGCGCGCGAGGTTCTCGATGCTGAGGTCCTCAGCGGCAGGAGTGCCGCCCATTCCCGGCACTGTCACCGCAATCGTGCGGACACCCGCCAGGGCCGGCTCGGCCATCAACTCCTCGTACTGCACCGCCGTGCACATACCCCCCGGCAGCAGCAGCGCTGTCTGCTCCGCATCGCCCGGGCCGCCTTCGCGGCGATCCCATCCTATCCATTCTTCGCTCAAGACCGCCGCCCCACCACGTACCAAGACCCCCGCCCGGCCTGCTTCCTGAATGTCATCTCGGCTCCCTTCGCCGACGCGCATATCCTCATGGCCAAGAACGTAGATCGTGCTGCAGCGGCGGGTCGTGGGGCATTCGCCTCATCTATAGCCGGTAAGCGCTAGCCGCTGGTTTTTTCTATGCCTCGATGCCGGAGCTTGGCAGCCAGCGCGTTTTCGGCGCCAGTCCTAGGCGTGCCCGACAATCTCGCAAACATCGACGCTGATGAACGTCGCTGGCGCATCGGGCATGTCGCGGAGCTTGTTGAAGGTCGCCTCCGCTGCCCGGGCGTTTTCCTCGGTGTCGAAGAGCCAGAAGGAATGCTGGATGATGTCACTCCCGTTGCTCCGCGCCCAGTAGCCGCCAGCCGAGCCGGTCATGCCCCGCAGCATGGCAACACCCATCTCACCGATCATGGCAAGTGCCTCATCCGCCCGGTCCGGCTTGATCCTGACCCGTCCGATGACTGCACGCATTGGCCTGTCCTTCCAGCTGTGTGCTCCGAGCACGAACGCCTGCACATGGATCACCTTCATCCCGTGGGACCGCTCGCGCGCTGCGGTCATAAGGGCCACGATGGCAGTCCGCCGGGCATCGGAGCATCGGTGAACTCACCTATCTCTGGCTGATTCACAGCCAGCGCTCCTCACCGCGAACGCGGCGGCCAGCCGCTGAATGGCTGCACCTGCCCGACCTGCTTGCAGGTGCCAAATCCGCAGGAGGACATCGGGAGCGAGCAGACGGCTAGGCCCGCACCACAGCCCGGCCTGCGTCTCGTGGGCCAGAAGATTTGTCAAGCGTCGAACTCAGGCTGCCTGACCTGCGGCGGGGAGAGGCGGTGCATAATTGCGGCCGCCTCGAGCCGGTTCGGCGCGCCGAGCTTGCGCAGGATGTGGGAGACGTGGACGCTGGCCGTCTTGACGCTGATAACGAGGGCCGCGGCGATCTCGCGGTCCGTGTAGCCGCGAGCGACGAGGCTCAGGACCTCCGCCTCACGGGGCGTGAGGCCGAGGATCTCCTCCAGGCCCTGCTGTCCGCCGGACGACTCCGCTTCTGGTGACGCGAGATCGAGCCGCGCGCGTTCTGCAAGTAGCTCGAGCTCGCGCAGCAGAGGCCTTGCCCTGATCCGAGCCGCGACGGCATGAGCCTCCCAGAGCGGCACGCTCGCCTCCGCGCGGGACGCGCCAGCGGCGACGAGCGCCTCGGCCTGGCGCCAGCGACAGTAGGCCGCGAGGGGCGGGCGTTCGAGCCGTTCCCAGGTCGCTGCTGCCTCCGACCACGTCCCCGGGCGGGTCTCGCCGCGGGCGCGCTCGTACTCGGCCTCGGCCAGGGCGAGCCAGCCGGCCGCGTTGGGGGTGATCGCTGAGGCGTCCACGGCGGCGCGGCGGGCGGTGGCGAGCAGCTTGCGCGCGCGGTCGAGCCGGTCGCGGAGCGCGTCGGCGTCCCGGCGGGCGCGGGCGAGCGCTGCCAGCTCGGCCTGTGCGCGCAGTCCCTTGGCGCAGAGCCGGCTGCGGATCTGGGCGGTCTCGCGGGAGCTTACGCGCGCCAGGCCGTCATGCACGGTCTCGTCGGCGTCAGCCCAGCGACGCTCCCATAGGGCGAGCTCGGTGACATACGCGTCGTGGGTCGCCACGTCGCGGTCCAAGCGCAGGGTGGCGCGTGCGGCTTCGAGGTGCGCCCGCGCATGGTCGAAGTCGCCGCGGCCGACCTCGACGTCGGCCCGGATGATGAGCGGCATGTGGGGGTAGTTGGCGGTCATGGCGCGGAGTGCGGCCGCGCTGAGGGTGTCGGCTTCGGCCCACTCGCCGATCGCGAGCAGGGCCTCGATGCGGTTGGCGACAAGGGTGGTGTGATCGATCCCGTAGCGATGCAGGGCCTTAAGCGCCGTCTCCGCCAGCCTGGCCGCCTCTCGTGGCCGTCCCAGCATCGTCAGCACGTCGGTGAGCGAGACGTATGCTCGCTCCAGTGCCATGGGTTCGGCGCTTTCGTCGTTGAGCTGCAGGGCCAGCCACAGCTGTGCGAGGCCCTGGTCGCCGCGGCCGAGGTAGGCGAGGTCGACGCCGAGCACCGTGAGCGCGCGGAGCTCGGCCGCGCGTGCGCCGACCGCACGGGCGAGCGCGAGAGCCTGCAAGCAGATCCGACATGACTCCTCGTAGCGCCAGGCCAGCATCAATCCGTGCCCGAACGCCGCCAGCGCCTGCGCGCGCTCCGGCGAGGGGGGTTGCGGGGGCACCAGCTCGACCGCGCGCTTGACTGCGGCCAGGGCGGCGTCGGCTCTGCCGCTTTCGTGCAGGTACCGTGCGAGGCTCTCGTGCAGGAGCGCGGTGCGCAGCGGGTCGCTCACGCCGACGAGGTCGATCGCTCGCCGTGCGAGCTCGACCGCTCGTGGCGCCGCACCCGTCTGGCTGGCCAGCTCAGCTGCCCAGGTGCAGAGCTCGCTGAGGTCGAGGTGCGTGAGCTTGACCGCGTCCGGCACGGAGTCCCACAATGCCAGCGCCCGCTCGAGGTGCGCGAGAGCCTCCGCGAGGCCGAACACGACCTCCGCCTCGCGCGCCGCTTCGACCGACGAGGCCAGCGCCTCTGTGCTGCGACCCGCCGCCGCCCAGTGAGGCGCGAGCTCCGCCGGCGCCGCGGCCGCGAGGCGCGCGAGCTCCCGGGCGAGTCGCGCGTGCAGCTCCTCGCGCTCGCCGGGCAGGATCGTCGCGTAGATCGCCTCCGCCAGGAGCGCGTGGCGGAAGCGGAAGCTGCCCGCTGCCTGGTCGGTGACGAGGACGCCATGCTCGACCGCCTGGCGCAGCGATTCGCGCAGGTCGTGGTCTAGGAGCCCGGCCGTTGCGCGGAGCAGCGGGTGGCCGACGTCGCGCCCGGCGGCCGCGGCCAACCGCAACAGGCTCTGTGTCGGATGGTCGAGCCGGGCGACGCGCTGCAGCAGCAGCTCGCGGAGGCCACGCGGGAGCTCCGAGCTCTGGTCGCCCGCGGCGGCAAGGAGCTCTTCGGCGAAGAAGGGATTGCCTTCGGAGCGGTCGATGATCGCGTTGGTCAGCGCCGGCAGCAGGGCGGTGTCGGCGTGCGCCGCGAGCAGCGCTGCCATCTCCTCGTGCTCGAGCGGTCCGAGTTCGAGTACATGCGCCGAGCCTGAGCGCCGGGCGCCGCTGGCAAGTCGGCGCACGCGTTGGGCCGACGAGAGTTCGTCCGCACGGTAAGTGGCGAGCAGCAGAACCCGCCGGTCGTCGAGGTTGTGCGCGAGGAAGACGACGAGGTCGAGGGTCGATGTATCCGCCCAGTGCAGATCCTCGAGCACGAGCAGCACGGGCCTGGTGGCCGCGCGGTCAGTGAGCAGCGCGAGCGCCTTCTCGAACACCCGCAGCTGCGAGCCCGCGGTCTGCCCATCGACCCGCCGAAGCTTTCCGAGCGGATGCAGGGCCTCGACGAACGGCTGGTAGGGCAGCTCTGTGCCCAGGAGATCGATCGAGCGCCCGAGCAGGACCTCGAACCCTGCGTCGCGGGCGCGTGTCGCGAGCTCGGACGCGAGCCGCGTCTTGCCTAATCGGCCGGCGCCCGCTCCGCCGCGCGGCGGAGCGGGCGCCGCCGGTGAACCGACTCGGGTCGGTTCACGCCCTCCGGGCCCGGAGTTCGGTGAGGAGGGGTGTGCCCGTTAGGCCGGCGTGGACTCCAGTTGGGCCAGGAGCCGGGCATTGCCGGTTCGGTTGAGCCAGGTGGTGAAGTCCATGAGGCCAGGGTGGGCCTGGCGTAGAGGGCCCAGATCGGTATCGAAGTAGCGTTCGTTGGCCCAGGTGAAGACTTTGGCCGCTTCGGGGGCGTGCTCCCACAGGGTCTCGAGTGGGATCTGGGTGTGCGGGATGGGCCGGCCGGCCGAGGCGCTGAGCGCGTCGGCGAGCTGCGGGGCGGTGAGGCGGTCGCCGGTGATCTCGATGGCCTGGCCGAGGTAGTGGTCGGGGTTGGCGAAGGCCAGGGCGGCGAAGGTGCCGATGTCGTCGATGGCGATGAGCTGCATGACCAGATCGTCGTGCCAGGGCACGTTGAGCGAGCCGTTCTGGAAGAACCGGGCCGGGCTGGTGAAGTCTTCCATGAACCCGGCGGGGCGCAGGATTGTGGCGGGGACGCCCAGGCTGCGGATGTGCTGTTCGATCTGCCACTTTTCGATGGGGCCCCAGCCGTGCTCAAGGTAGAAGCCGTCCTGGCTCTCGGCGCCACCGACGGAGGAGTACACCAGGTGCCGCACATCGGCGGCCTTGGCGGCGTCAACGACGTTCGTGCCCTGGGCGAGCTCGTTCGGGTTGGCGGATTGGACGCTGTAGACGCCGTAGGTGCCGCGTACCGCCGTTTCCAAAGAGGCGGGGTCGTCCAGGTCACCTCGGACGAGTTCGGCTCCGGGCGGCGGCGAGCGCGGCGGCGGCCGGAGTCGTGTCGTCACGGACCAGGGCGCGGACGTGCCACCCGTCGGCGAGCAGATATCGGGCGGTAGCGCCGCCTTGGTTCCCGGTGGCGCCAGTGACCACGATCGTCTTGTCTTGAGTGTCCATGGTGCCTCCAGCAGTCTCTAGCTTCTTGCATTGAGTGCAAGTTTGCATTAAGTGCAAGTCTGCTGTCAATGCGGTATTCTCCTCCCATGGAGGGATCTGGGAGTGGCGCACTAGCGCTGTCGCTGCGTGACCGCAAGCGAGAGCGCACCCGCCGGGCGCTGATCGACGCTGCGGCCGCGCTGTTCGAGCGCAAGGGGTATGACGAAACCACCGTCGCAGAAATCGCCGCGGCTGCCGACATCGGCACCCGCACCTTCTTCAGCTACTTTGCGAGCAAGGAAGACATCCTGTTCCCTGACAGCGACACCCGGACTCAGACCACGATCCAGGCGATCGCCGACCGCGATCCGGCCGAGGGGCCGGTGGACGTGCTGGTGCGGGCGTTGGAGACGGTCGCCGATACCGACGCCGACATGATCAGCCCGATGGCCACGGCGCGGATGCGGCTGTTCCGCACCGTCCCGGCCGTGCGGGGCAAGGCGCTCCAGGTCCAGATGGCTGCACAGCAACAGATCGCACGCGAACTGCACGCCGCCTTCCCCGACGAACTAGACCGGGTCGGCGCCGCGGCTCTGGCCGGAGCCTTCACCGGAGCAGTCAGCGGTGCACTCACCGCACTCATGGACCACGATGACGCAGCCGACAACGCCACCCCGGAACCGGCCCTGCTCAGGGCACGGGTGCGGCAGGCCACAGAACTGGCACTGCGGCACTGGCGGCGTTGAGGTGGCCGTCTTTGCCCGTCGCAACCCGATCTGGATCGGGGATCTGACCTGCATCAATTGTGCCCGCGGCTCAAGATGGCCTGAAGTTCGAGACTTGTCTCCTTGGCCAGTTGCCCGCCAACGGCACGATGATCTTCCGCTGCCCTGGCCTTGTCAGTCCCTTTGACTTGGCTCCCACGGAACGGCGCAGCTGCCGCCACACGACCAGAATGGGATGCTTGCCCGTACCGCGGCGCCCGCCTGTACTGCGGCCAGCTCGCGCTCTAGCTCAGAGCGCCGCTTGCGGTCCGCGTCAGGGCTGGCCGGGACCAGCAGGGCGGACAAGAGGAGCAGGAGTCCGGGAAAGGCAAGCGCGCCCCACGCGCCGGTGAGCATCGCGCCGACCACAGTGAGCACCGCCCCGGCCAGCAAGGGCCGCCAGCGAGGCCGCGCGGCGCGGGCCAGACGCAGTAGGCCGATAACGGTGAGCAGCGCGCCGGTACGGATAAACCTGTGGGTCCGCCGGGTGCGCCTGGGGGCACTGTCCCTGTCGGCTGGGCCGACGGACGGGCTCCACACCACCAGATCCCGCCGCTGCGCGGGCAGTCTCATCGCAGCCTCCTGCACCCCGGCTCCGCGCTGCGTGTCTCAATGGTACATTTGCCCCGCACCGAGCTGGTAGTTCACGTTCCAGGCACGCTCGGCGATGGCGCCGGTTACGACGTCAGCTCCTTTGCTGGACGGGTCGCCTCACCACATCGAGGTGAAGCGACACGCGGCAGCATCACCGCGCCCTTCTTCCTATCCGCGGACGAGCTGCGCTATGCGCTCGAGCACCCGGGGGCGTACTCCATCTACCGCATTTTCGACCTGGGCGTGGCCGCCATGACTGCGCGGGCCGTGCTGGTCCTCTTGCCTTCTCGTCTAGCCCCTCACTCGCAGCGGGTGATGACGGCATGGGTCACGTAGGGCCAATCTTGGTCTGCGGGTTGCACCAAGCTGACCCGTGGACGGGGATAGGTAGGCGAGATGACAAGATCAAGGCAGGATCCCCGCATGACGCCGCAAGCCCTGACCTCGGCAGGCAGCAGTGGGTCGGCACCGCGGTCGCCGAACCCCAGCGCTGATCATCAGGCGGCAACCCTGGTGATCGGGCTGGCTGTACTGGTTCATATGCTACGGAGCCGCCGCCTCTATGAGCGAGCGGCCTTCGCTGCCATCGTGCTGGCGGCGCTGGCAGGGCTGGCAGGGCTGGACCAAGAGTCCCGGGCCAAGACCCGTGCGCGCCTGAGTGCATGGATAAAAGGGCAGAACGAGCGCCTAGAGCACAAGGTTAGGACGCGCTGACCTAAAGCCAGGGTACGGCCGTCCCGGTCCCGCGCAAGCACAGAACGTGGTCGCGCTCATGTCGATGATCACTGTGGAACCGCGGCTGGCCGGCGTGGTCAGCGCTTCCGCGACGCGGGCAACGTTGCTCATGTCGATCTCTTCGGGCAGCGCCACTACCACCTCGCGCCGCGGCTGGGCAGATCCCACTCACATCACCAGCTTCGCGGGGTCTGGACGAAGCAGGGCCTTTTCCTGGACCCGTAGATGGCGATGGATATGCCCGCCTGCCAGCCAGCATGGACCCGACCGTCGCTATCAGCCATGAGTTATCGTTAGCTGAGAAGAGTAGGACTGCTCTAGACCCCGGCAGCGACAAGAACTCACCGCTTGGCGGTGAGCCGAGTGACTAGCAGGGAGAAAATTGAGCAGTCCCCCACCCCCGAGTGTTAACGGTGCCCGGCTGGATTCCGCGCCGGTCGGCGCCCCTGCTCCGCGCAGCCCGCGTAATCAGCGTGATCTGTGGCTGCGTGTCGGCGCTCAGGTCTTCCTGACGTTCCCCCTGCCTGGTCAGCCCGGGCATGGCAGGACGGCCGTCTTGCGCCGCCGCCCGGTCCGTATCGTCGATGGCCGGATGGAAGGCGGCTACACCGGCGTGTTTGAGCTCATCTGCCCGGGCTGCGGCGATCATCCGTACGTGGATTTCCGTGAGGTCCCGCCGCAGCTTCAGCAGATCCGCGGGCCCTACGTGCTCCAGGCGGGTCTGGCGGCGTATGAGGAGCACCTCGGGCTGCTCTCCCAGCCGGAGGAGAATGGCGCTGCAGGCTCAGGTCCCCGCGATGCGGAGAACGACACGGCGCGGGTGCCGGAGGTGAAGCCGCCAGCGGATACTCCCCGCCAGACACCGCTCCCGTGATTGCCGCCCTGTGATCACTGTCCGCAAGATCATACGGAGCCTGACGGCAGCCATGCCGGGATGGCTGGCGTGTGTGGGCGTTCGGCCCTGGCGGTTGCGCGGCGGCACGCTGGGTTGCGCATGGCGCTCCGCGGGTGGCGCACGCCTTGCTCCACATGCCCCTGGCCGCCCAGCCGCGACCGTTGCGGCACGCCGCCAGCTGGCTGCGTCCGGCGGGTTGGCTGCTTGTGATCGCAGGCCATCGCGCCTGGACCGGCATGGAGGACAACTGGCTCGGTGGCGCGGCCCCGATGTGGTAGAGCCACGCCGACGCAGCCACCTACTGCTCTTGGCTGGAACAGGCCGGTCTAGAGATCAGCACCCAGGCGCTCGTTCCCGAAGGGGACGGCGATCATACGCTCTTCTGGGCGCACCGCCCGCCCGCTGACCCTTGGCTCAAAGCAACCGTCAGCAGCGCTCAGCGGAGACTCGACGCTGCAGAATGACCTGTTGCTTAGGAGGACGTGAGCGGCCACGCCCGGACCTGTCCGTGCGCAGGTCAGCGGGCATATGAGGTATCCGTGAGTGACTGCCAGTACCCACCGTTAGCTGCCTGATCGGGCACGCAACGGGCACGGCCACCTCCCCCCTCCTGACTGACCCGCACCTTGCAGGGGATGGCCCGCGTCCGGTCCGGGCAGGCTCCTGCCTGGCCCTTGGTCTCTGGCCAGAGGGGGTGCAGAGGCTCCGACGCTCAAGGGTGGGTCCTGAAGATCATTTCTGCGGAGCGGTTAGAAATGATTTGGGTGCCCTTGACGGTGGAGGGGCACCCCCCGACACTGAGCGGGCCATCCCCGGATCTGACCTCTTCCGTGTCAGCGCCGGGAAGGTGGAGTCCCCTTGCACCTGACTCGGCGTCGTCGCGGACCAGGTGGTCACCGTCGGACCGGGTACGGGTGTCCCGGTGCAGGTCTACCTCGCTGGGTGATCGATGTCCACGGGCGGCAGGTCTTTCACCTGGTGTTTGATGAGACTGAGATGGATAAGGAAGGTCCCGATCTTCGTCACGGCACCGATCGGGATAGCCACTTCCTTGCGGCCCCGCATGTGCCCCTTCTGGAGGAGCACGTGGGTTACCTGGTGGCCGCCAGGTTCCACGATGAGCCCCTGGACCTGCCCTATCTCGCCGTCGGTTGCACAGACGGTCAGTTCGCGGCGTATGTCTACCGCGCCGGATGGGACGTAGTTGACGGTGACCTGCGGCGCGGCTTCCGGTTCGCCCCGGCCGGGCTGCATGATCACAGCCCCGTCCACAATCGCCCAGGTCACCTTTTTAGGGGTGTTGTCTGGGTGCCCGTGCCCGGTGGGGTCGAGGTCCCGCACGCTCTCGGTCTCCTGGGCGGGCCGGAGTGCCTGGAACTCGGCTAGGGTGCAGACAAGCCGGATCTGGCCCGTCGTAGCGTCCACGAGGTCAACGGGAACAAGCCGCCCCGGTCCGCGCCGGTGCTTGGGGTCGACGGCGAGGTGAGTGACCTCCCGGGTGACCGGGTTGATGATTATGCGGCTTACCTGACCGCAGGCTCCATCGGTGCACCTGGCGTCGGCGCCGATCCTGAACGGCATCATCTGCGCCACCCTTCTGGTTTCCTTGGACCTTGGCAAGCCCAGCCAGCAGCGGCGCCTCCCTAACTCCCGTGCCGCGGACAGCCGCACCTGGCCGGGCATTCGCTAGGCCAATGGTAAGCCGTGCAGAGGGGCCCACGCGGCGTAGCAATGTGCGCGACGAGTGAGCCGGTCAGATCGGCGCGACCGCTAAGGCTGGGACGGCGCGGGCGCGCCGGGCAGGGCCCCTCAAGGCCAGAGCCCGGCGCGGGGACCGCCGGACGCGGTGCCGCGTAGCGGCGCCGCCTTGATTATTTAGTACTTACTAAGGACTATTCGGCAGCATGTTGCGCTGAGTTACTGCCCTGAGTCGCCGGATCGGACGCCAGGTGCCTGGCGCTGCTCTTATAGAGCGGGTTGGCTTCACCGTGAAGCAGTACGTCTGGACCGACCTCAAGGCCGGCCGCCAGGCTGCCGGCAGACACGCTCACCGAACTGATCATCGGCAGGACGCTGACCTCCGTCGAGATCACCGGCCCGGCACGCGAGGACCAGGCCGCGACAGCTCACGCGCGTGCTAGCGAGACAGCCTGACCGAGCGCAACGTTACAAAGTCGGTTTACAAAGCTAGCGCAAAAGGCCCTCTTTCTGTTCGAAAGAGGGCCTCTGGCCTTGGTAGCGGGGGAGGGATTTGAACCCTCGACCTCTGGGTTACGAGCACTACGACGTGCGTCTCCGACGTCCCGCCGCATCTCGCTTACTAGGCAAAGCCTGGCTGAGCGTCGCCGATGCCCCACGTCGTCTCTGCCGTCCCGATCGGTCTCGTTAGCAAGTCCGTTAGCGGTTACATGCCTGGTCGCCAGCTCGTGCGTGTCCGTCGGATCTCTAGTCAGCCCAACCACCGGGGTCAGATCCGGATGACCTCAACACCGGGCATGTCGTCGTAGTCCGAGTCCTGCGTCACGATCGGAACGCGGTGGGCGATCGCGGTAGCAGCGATCCAGCTGTCGTTGATCGGGGCCTTGCACCCCGCCGCTCGGAGCCTGGAGATCAGGAGAGCCCATGCTTCGGATACCGCCTCATCCACGGTGAGGGCCTCAAACTGCTGCGCGAGCTGGTAAGTCGACAGTCTGCGGGATGCCGCTTCGGGATTCTGGGCCTGCAGCACGCCGAGCCGCAGCTCGCCCAGTGTCACCGCTGAGACACCCCATTCGAAACCATCGAAACGACTGGGATCAAACCGTGTAGCCTCAAGACCGATAAAAACGGACGTATCTGCCAGCGCCCGCTTGAGAACTACCACGGCAGATCATCCGTCGTCTCGGTGAGCGTGGCCCGCAACTCCTCAGCCAAGCCGGTGGTATCTGGTCCCAGCCGTTCGAGTTCGCGGCCGATCTCTGGTGCAGGTAGCCACTGCCGCCGACGCGAAAGGGGGATGATCTTGGCGACGGGATGGTTGTCCTTGAAAACCTCGATCTCCTCGCCCGCTTCCACACGCCGCAAGATCTCCGCAGTGTGGTTACGGAGATCGCGGGCAGGAATGGCGGTCACAGGTTGAGTGTAGCAAATCTGCTACATGCGTAGCAACGGCTGGCATCCTTCCGGAGTAAGCCCTCGTCTCGCCGAAGCACAGCAAGGTGATGTTCGGGCTGCCTCCCGGCCGTTAGCACAGGGGTAAGCTAAAGGCCCCTTCCGTAACCGGAAGAGGCCTTTGACCTGCTGAATTAGTAGCCGGGGAGGGATTTGAACCCTCGACCTCTGGGTTATGAGCACTACGACGCGCGTCTCCCCCGTCTCCGGCGTTCCGACGCGTCTCGCTGACCAGGTGGAAGGCCTCGCTGGACGTCGCCGGTGTCCCACGTGGTCTCCCCCGTCCCGACCAATCTCGTTAGCAAATCCGTTAGCCGATGCGCGCTCTGGTCAGCTGCTTCTAGATCTTTGTGCATGTACCCACGCGCAGCTGCAGGGCCGTCACCATCGGCCGATGCAGCAGGATCGGGCCAAGCGGGCCGGTCACAGGACACGGTTTTACAGACCGCCCCGGTTTCGGGTCAGGCCTAGTCCGTGACCTCCGGTGACGCTCATGGGGTCGATCGATGGCTGCGTCGAGTTCCCAAATGTCCCGCACGGCGGCGATTGGGCTCTGAAATGGACTCTCCAGCTTGGGAATCCGTCCAGTTCAGGCCTCTACAACGTTTGACCTGCGAGCGGCCGTCCGCGAGTGACCGTCAGAGACCTCTTCTCACCGGGGTTAATGGCCTGGTAGTCGCTCGGTACGAGTAGTGCGTCAGGATTCCGCACGAGGGCTCTCACCCCGGACCGGGAGCCAGTAAAAGGCGTTGAATGCAGCGATCACGGCTACACCCAAGAACGGTATCAGGAGGCCGAGCAGGGCGCCTGTCGTGAGCCAGGCCAGGGCCAGCTGGAACCGCCTGCCGATGGCCGTCGCGCCCGCGGCGTCAAGCGTCTTGCTGAGCAGCTGGTGACGGCGCGCGTACTGCCAGACGACGTTGAACGTCAGGGCTGTCGCGTCGAACGCGATGCCGTAAAAGACGACCGCGGTCCGGAGGCCGTGCCCGCTGCGTAGCGCGCCAGCCAGGACCGACGTGGCGAACGGAAGAAACGCCACGATCATCAGCAGCAGCGTGTTCAGGAGCAGCATGACCCGGTCGGCAACGCGGATGTGGTCGAACATGACGTGGTGGTTTGCCCATACCTGCCCGATGAACAGGAAGGTCAGGGCGTAGGCGAGATAGGACGGCCAGAGCGCGGCAAGCCCGTGCAGCAGGTTCGTGTAGTCCGTCGGGGGCCTGATCTCCAGGACGAGCAGGGTAATGGCGATGGCGAAGACGCCATCGCTGAAGGCGACCAACCGCCCGGGCGTCCGATGCCCCGATGGGGAGTCATGCCCTGCCTTGCCTCCGGGCGCTCGCGCCGTCGCGAAAGAACGCACCCAAGGGATCGCCGAAGCGACCCGTGCCCTGCTCGTTGGTGATGGCATCGTGCAGCTCCACAGAACTGATAGATCGATTCTGGCCTGCCTCCATCTTCCTCATAGCTTCCCGCGTTGGGACCGGTCCGCCGACCTACGCATTACGAGGGTGTCACGGTGCGTTGGTCGCAGGTCCAAAGCGCGCGCTAGGCCGGACATATCCCGAGTTGGCGTGGATCGTGCGAGTGTTATGCGCTGTTGCCGGTCGCTGCTGCTTGCCGCTGGCTGCTGCTGTTGCTGTCACGGTTGCTGTCAGCCGCTCCCTGACCGGGCGCTTGTGAAACGATCCTGACGTGGGCGATGACCGCGTGCTTGCCCGGATTCTGAGTGATGCCGGTCTGGAGCTTCTTCCCGGGGAGGTCCGGCCGCGGGAAGGCCGTGCGTGGCTGGTCGGCTGGCAAGGAACGCGTGGCGTGCTGCGCCAGCTGCCCGTGCCGGTCGTCTCGGGCACCGTTCTGACCCAGGACGTGGCCTGGCTACACAGCTTCTTGACCCGGCTCGCAGGGCTTGGCTTTCCCTCGCCCCGGCCGCTTCGCTGCCTGGACGGGAAGTCATGGACCACGGCGGACGGCCTGCTCTGGGAGATCGTCTCCTTCCTGCCCGGTCACACGATCGGCTGGTCGGCCGTTCCTCCGATGGAGGAGATCGGTGCGCTGCTGGGCCGCTACCACGCGACCGTCCGGCAGCTTGAGGTGACCAGCCAGCGGCCTGACGCGCTCCCGCTGGCCGACGTGCCCGCGGTCTTGCTGTCGCGCAAGCTCGACGTGGTTCCCCTGGAAGAGCGCGCCGTCATCCGCCAGCTCGCCGCGCAACTGGCCTGCGATCTGGACGGCATTGATCACCTGCACCGTGAGCGCGTTGTCATCCACGGCGATTTCACCAACGACAATGTGATCGCTGACGGCACGCCGCCGCGCGTCACCGGAGTGATCGACTTCGCCAATGCCCACGCCGAGACGCCGCTGGCCGACGTCGGGTATGGCCTGTGGCGCAGCGGCCGCCCTCATGAGCGGGCCGATGACCTGGACTTCTCCCGAACCCGCCGATTCCTGCGCGGCTATGCCAGCATCCTCCCGCTCTCGCCCGACCAGGCCAGCGTCGTTCCCGTCTACCTGCGGGGCCGGGGTCTCCAGATGATCGCCAAGCGAGTCCGGGCGGGCCGGAACGAGACCGGCATGCTGGCCCAGGTCCAGTGGCTCAGCGCCAACGCTAGCGCCGTCGCTGACGCGCTCGCGGCAGCTGTTCCCTGATCCGCACACAATGAGGGTTATTCAGGCGGTTGCGTAGAAGTGCAGGGCGACTACGGCTGAGATGGTTTCGGGGAATGTTGCCAGGGTCGGCGGTAGTCGGTGTGCATGATCCGCCAAGTTCGAAGTTCGCAATGACCTGCCCTATGACGTAGCGGATCTTATTGATCTGCTTATTGAACTCCTTCTGCCAATCCGGTAGTTCGCCGCCTTCAGGCTTCCTGGAGGGCGTGAGCATGTTGTTGCCGATGTATCCTTTATCGCCGGGCCAGTTGCGCGGGCCGGCCGAGAGGAGCACTCCGGATTCTCCAAGGCAATGGTTATCATGGCGGCTTCCAGGGATCGGGCCGGAGATCCATGCCAGGCATCCGGTAATGGTGCAGGCGACCTGTACGTTCATTCCGGTCGTCTTACGCTTCCCGGAGTACAGTTCCGGGTGCGCCCTCCACGACCAGCACGGGAGCAGT
>WNGJ01000459.1_pt1 | contig 37641 bp, 25 predicted proteins | sample 5400611 | NCBI WGS metagenome assembly WNGJ01 (sample SAMN13153375, study PRJNA577476) | soil metagenome | isolation source: 40 cm soil or saprolite under Garry oak tree replicate 1 | place: USA:California | collected 2016-06-15
GGCCTGGACCGGTTCTTGACCGCCCTGGCCGACGCCTGGGCCCACGGCGCCCCCATCGACTGGACCACCTTCTACGCCGGCACCCCCACCCGCCGCGTCGACCTGCCAACCTACCCCTTCCAGCACCAGCCCTACTGGCCGAGCGCCGCGGAACCGGCGGGCGACGTGACCGCGGCGGGCCTGGGCACGCCGGATCATCCCCTGCTCGGTGCGGCGGTAGAGCTCGCGACGGGTGACGGCATGGTGGCCACGGCCCGCTGGTCGCTGCGCAGGCATCCGTGGCTGGGCGACCATGTCTTGTCGGGCACGGTCTTGGTGCCGGGTGCGGCGCTGGTGGAGGCGGTGATCAGGGTGGGAGACGAGCTCGGCTACGGCCGCGTCGCTGACCTGACCATGCACGCCCCCCTGGTGCTGCCCCGCCGCGGTGAGGTCCAGGTCCAGATCGTGGTCGGCGAGCCGGAGGAGCCGGGCCATCGGCCGGTGACGGTCCACGCACGTCCAGCCGGCCCTGCCGCCGGGGAGAGCGGCGGCATCTGGACTCAGCACGCGACCGGCACGCTTGTCCCGCCCACCGCCGTGACCGGAGACCTGGCCACGTGGCCCCCTCCAGGCGCTGAGCCCGTGGCCGTAGACAGCTTCTACGCCGCGCTGCGCGAGCGCGGCTACGACTTCGGGCCGACCTTCCAGTGTGTACGGGCGGCCTGGCTGCGGGACGAGGAAGTGTTCGCAGAGGTGGCTCTCCCCGACCAGGCGCGGGCGGACGCGGCCCGGTTCGGCTTGCATCCGGCGCTGCTCGATGCGGCGTTGCAGACAACTTCCCTGCGGGCGCACGAGGACGATACCCGCATGATGGCGCCGTTCTCCTGGCAGGGTGTCTCCCTGCACGCGGCGGGCGCCACCGCGCTGCGGGTCCGGCTGAGAACTGCCGGGCCGGACGCGGTGGCGGCGGAGCTGGCCGACCAGTCCGGCGCGCCGGTGGCCTCGATCGAGTCGATGGCGCTACGGCCCGTGACTGTCGCAAACGTTCACCCGGCGGCCCGGGACTGGCTGTTCCACGTCGAGTGGACCACGGTACCGACGGCTTCACCCGAGCACCAGGACGCGGCCGGGTGGTGGGTAACGGGCGATGATCCCGGGCATGTGGTGGCGGCCCTGACCGAGGCCGGCGTCGACGCACACCCCCTGGCCGGCGTGGCCGCGCTGCCGGCGGAGCAGGTACCCGACGTGATCCTCGTATCCGCCAGCAGGGCGGATGCCTCCGTCGAGGTCGCGGTGGCCGCCATCCTGGCGCAACTGCAGGAGTGGCTCGCTGACGACCGTCTCGCTCGCACCATGTTCGTCGTGCTCACTCGCGCGGCGATGGCCGTCGACTCCGGCGAGGATGTCCGGGACCTGCCTGGTGCTGCCGCCTGGGGCCTGGTGCGGTCGGCGCAGTCAGAACACCCGGGCCGCATCGTGCTTGCCGACCTGGACGTGCACCCGGCGTCGTGGCGGGCCCTGCCGGCTGCGGTCCACGCCAGTGAACCGCAGCTAGCGCTGCGCCAGGGCACCGCGTACGCGCCCCGCCTGGTGCGCCTGCGCGCCGACGACGGGCTGGCCGTCCCGGACGGGGTGGCGTCCTGGCGGCTGGAAATCGCAGAGAAGGGCATGCAGGACAGCCTCGCTCTGGTGCCCTACCCGCAAGCAGCGGCGCCACTGGAGCGCGGGCAGGTCCGCCTTGAAGTCAGGGCGGCCGGGCTGACCTCCAGCGACCTCCTCAGCCCGCTTGGCCGAGATCCCGGGATGACCGGGTTCGCGGGCACCGAGGCCGCGGGCCTGGTCACCGAGACCGGGCCAGGGGTGACCGGACTTTCGGCCGGCGACCAAGTGATGGGGCTTGTCTCCGGCGGGATCGGTCCGCTGGCCGTTGCTGATGCCCGGCTGCTGGTGCCGATACCGCGAGGCTGGTCCTACGCCCAGGCCGCGTCGGCTCCCTTGGCCTTCCTCAACGCGTACTACGTGCTGCGAGACCTGGCTGGCCTGGCCGCGGGCGAGTCGGTGCTGGTGCACGCGGCCGCGGGCGGGGTGGGGATGGCGGCTGCGCAGCTGGCGTCCCATTGGGGCGCGGAGGTGTTCGGCACCGCGCGCGAGTTCGAGCAGGACCTGCTGCTGGCTGACGGCTGGCCCACCGGGCGGTTGGCCTCATCCCAGACGCTGGAGTTCGAGGACCGCTTCCGCGCCGCCACCGGCGGCCGCGGCGTGCACGTCGTGCTGAGCTCCCCGGCCGGGGAGCTCGTGGATGCCTCGCTGCGCCTGCTGGCGCCGGGCGGCCGCCTCGTCGAGATGCGCGGGGCCGACATCCGCGACGCCGCAGGTGTGAGCCGCGCCTACCCGGGCGCCGCCCACCCGGCGCACGAAGCTGCCGAGGCAGGACCGGAACGCCTTCAGCAGATACTGGCCGAGCTTGTCACGCTGTTCGAGACTGGCGCGCTGCGTCCGCTGCCGGTCACCGCGTGGGATGTGCGGCACGCCCGGGAGGCATTCCGCTTCATAGCGAAGGCGCGCCACGCCGGAAAGGTCGTTCTCACCGTGGCGCGTCGCCGGAACCCCGACGGGACCGTATTGATCACCGGCGGCACTGGCGGGCTCGGGGGCCGGCTCGCCCGGCACCTGGTGGCCGAGCATGCCGTCCGGTACCTGCTGCTTGCCAGCCGGAGTGGACCGGATGCCCCCGGGGCACGGGAGCTGTGCGGCGAGCTGGCGGGGCTGGGTGCCCAGGTCACCCTCGCCGCCTGCGACGTTGGCGACCGCGACGCGCTGGCCGGGCTGATCGCCTCCATCCCAGACAAGCACCCGCTCACGGCCGTGATGCACGCCGCGGGGGCCCTCGACGATGGCGTGCTGGAGTTTTTGACTCCCGAACGGCTGCGCACGGTGCTGCGCCCGAAGGCTGACGCGGCCCGGCACCTGCACGAGCTGACGCGGCACCTGGATCTCGCCGACTTCGTCATGTTCTCTGCGGCGGCGGGCGTGTTGGGCAGCCCCGGCCAGGCCGGTTACGCTGCGGCCAACACCTTCCTCGACGGCCTGGCCCGGCACCGCCGGCTGCAGGGGCTGCCCGCCACCTCGCTGGCGTGGGGACTGTGGGCGCAGTCCAGCGCCCTGACCGATCAGCTCGACGACGCCTACGTGGCCAGGACGCAGCGGACCGGAGTCCTGGCGCTTTCCACAGCGGACGGCCTGGCATTGTTCGATGCCGCGCTCACGGCCCGCCGGGACCAGCTCGTACCCCTCCGGCTAGACGCGAAGCTGCTGCGCCACCACGACGCGGGCGAGATCCCGCCATTGCTGCGGGCGCTGTACCGTGAGCCGGCCCGGCGGCTGATCGATCAGGCTCAGGCCAGCGGGACGCGAGAGCTGCAGGAGCGCCTCCTCAGGCTGCCCGCCGCCGAGCGCCAGGCGCTTCTGCTCGACTTCATCTGCACCAGCGCCGCCACCGTGCTGGGGCACCGGAACGCCGACCCGCTCCACCCCGACCGTGTCTTCCGTGACCTGGGCTTTGATTCGCTCACCGCCGTCGAGTTGCGCAACCGGCTGAACTCCGCCACCGGGCTCCGGCTGCCTGCCACCCTGGTCTTCGACTACCCGACTCCCGCCGACCTGGCTGCTCACCTCGGCGCTGAGCTCTCCGGCCTGACTGCCGGACGGGATTCCAGAGCGGGAGCGCTGACCAGAGCCGACGAGATGATCGCGATCATCGGGATGGCGTGCCGTTTCCCCGGTGGTGTCCGGTCACCGGAGGACCTGTGGGGGCTGGTGGCCTCGGGGACCGACGCCATCGCTGGCTTCCCCACCGACCGCGGCTGGGACCTGAACGGGCTGTACGACCGGCTCCCGGCCGAGCCGGGCGTTTCCGGTACCCGCGAGGGCGGGTTCCTCTACGACATGGCTGAGTTCGATGCCGACTTCTTCGGGATCGGCCCGCGCGAGGCCACCGCTATGGACCCGCAGCAGCGGCTGCTGCTGGAGACGTCGTGGGAGGTGTTCGAGCAGGCCGGGATCGATCCGCAGTCGGTGCGCGGCAGCCAGACCGGAGTGTTCGCCGGCCTGTCGCTGAACGACTACCTGCTGCGGGCCGGCGACGGTCCGGAGGAACTCGCGGCCTATCACATCAACGGCAACGCAATGAGCGTGGTATCTGGCCGGGTGGCCTACACGATGGGGCTGGAAGGGCCCGCAGTGACGGTGGACACGGCCTGCTCCTCGTCGCTGGTGGCCCTGCACATGGCGGCCCAGTCGCTGCGGGCGGGGGAGTGCTCGCTGACTCTGGCCGGCGGCGTGACGGTGATGTCGTCCCCGGCGCTTTTCGTCGACCTGGCCCGCCAGCGCGGGCTCGCGGGAGACGGCCGGTGCAAGCCGTTCGCCGCCGCCGCGGACGGGACCGGGTTCGCCGAGGGCGTGGGACTGCTGCTGCTCGAGCGGCTGTCGGATGCCCGGCGCAACGGCCACCAGGTGCTGGCTGTCATCCGCGGCTCGGCGATCAACCAGGACGGCGCCTCCAATGGCCTCACGGCGCCCAACGGCCAGTCGCAGCAGCGGGTGATCCGGCAGGCACTGGCCAGCGCAGGGGTCCGGCCCAGCGAGGTCGACGCGGTCGAGGCGCACGGCACCGGCACCAGGCTCGGCGACCCCATCGAGGCGCAGGCGGTGCTTGCCACCTACGGCCGGGACCGGGCTGAGGAGAACCCGCTGTGGCTCGGATCCATCAAGTCCAACATCGGCCACACCCAGGCCGCCGCCGGTGTCGCGGGCGTGATCAAGATGGTGCAGGCGATGCGGCATGGGACATTGCCGGCGAGCCTGCACATCGACGAGCCCACCCCGTATGTCGACTGGTCCGCCGGTGCGGTCCGGCTGCTCGGCGAGCCTACGCCCTGGCCGCAGACCGGACGCCCGCGCCGGGCCGGGGTGTCCTCGTTCGGCATCAGCGGCACCAACGCCCACGTCCTCCTCGAACAGCCGCCGGCAGGCGAGGACCGGCCGGCTGACGCTTCCGCCGAGCCTGCCCAGGACCGCTCTGCCGCGGACCGCGTGCTGCCCTGGGTTTTGTCGGCACGGACCGAACAGGGACTGCGCGGCCAGGCCCGTGCGCTGCTCGCGCACCTGGCGGACGGGCCCGCCCAGGCACCGGTCGATACCGCGTTCTCGCTCATCACCCGGCGCTCAATGCTGGAGCGGCGAGCCGTGGTGATCGGCGCGAGCGGCGGCGACCTGCGGGCCGGGCTGCGGGCGCTGGCCGCCGGAACCCCGTCCGCTGGGCTGGTCGGGGGCCGATTCGTGGCCCGCCGGGACCGCAAGGTTGTCCTGGTCTTCCCGGGACAGGGCTCGCAGTGGGCTGGGATGGGCACCGAACTGCTGGAGAGCTCACCGGCGTTCGCCGCCCGCATCGCCGAGTGCGAACGGGCGCTGGCGCCGCACGTCGGATGGTCCCTGAGCGCGGCGCTGCGCGGCGAGCCCGGCGCGCCCACCCTGGACCGCGTCGAGGTGGCGCAGTGCGCGCTGTGGGCGGTCATGGTCTCGCTGGCCGAGGTGTGGCGCGCACATGGGCTGGAGCCCGCCGCGGTACTGGGACACTCCCAGGGCGAGATCGCGGCGGCCTGTGTCGCTGGCGCGCTCTCTTTGGACGACGCGGCGACGGTGGTCGCGGCGCGCAGCCTGGCCATCGGGAACCGGCTGTCCGGGCACGGCGGCATGGCATCCGTGACGGCGCCGCACGACCGGGTAGCGGTGCTGCTCGAACCCTGGAGCGAGCGGCTTGCTGTGGCTGCGGTCAACGGACCGTCGACGGCGGTCGTCTCCGGAGAGCCGGCCGCCCTCGAAGAGTTCCTTGCGTGCTGCGTGCAGGCCGGGATCCGCGCCAAGAAGATCCCCGTGGACTACGCCTCGCACTCGGCCGACGTCGAGCGCATCGCAGACGTGCTGCTTTCCGGCCTGGCTGGCATCGCCCCGCAGGAGAGCCGGATTCCGTTCTTCTCGACTGTAACCGGCGACTGGATGACGACCGCCGGCCTGGACGCGCAGTACTGGTACCAGAACCTGCGCCACACCGTGCGGTTCGAGGAGTCGGTGCGGACGCTGCTCGGGCAGGGCTACGACGTGTTCATCGAGTGCACCCCGCACCCAGTGCTGACAGTGGGCATCGAAGACACCATCGCCGATACGGGGGGCGAAGCGGTGGTCATCGGGTCACTGCGCCGCGACGACGGCGGACAGGCACGGGTGCTGACCTCGCTGGCCGAGGCCCATGTGCACGGCGTGGCCATCGACTGGCGGGGCACCGTAGCCGGCGGCCGGCCGGTCCCACTGCCCACGTACGCCTTCCAGCGGGAGCGGTACTGGCTCCAGCCGGCGCCGGAGCAGGCGGACCCCGCTGGACTGCGCACGACGCTGAGCCTGGCGGCCGAGGGCGGCGCCGTGCTGACAGGCCGGATAGGGGTGCGCTCGCACCCGTGGCTGGCCGAGCACACCATGCTGGATTCGGTGGTTGTCCCGGGAACCGTAGTGCTCGAATGGGCCCTGCGCGCGGGCGAGGAGGCCGGTTGCACCGTCGTCGGCGAGCTCACCCAGCACGTACCGCTGGTCCTGCCGGAGGGAGAGCCGACCGAGATCCAGGTGTCCGTCGGCCCCGCCGCTGGCGCGAGCGGGCGCCCGGTCTCCGTCCACTCCCGCTCGGACACCGGCATGCCCTGGACCTGCCACGCTACCGGGACCCTGGCCGCACCCGGCGCGAGCGGCCCGGCGGGCAAGGCCATGCCAGCGTCCTGGCCGCCGGAGGGCGCGAGCCCGGTGGACCTCGATGCGCTCCGCGAGACACTCCACCAGAGCGGATACGACCCCGGGCCGGTGTTCCAGACGGTCCGGGCGATGTGGCGGCGCAGCGGCGAGACATTCGCCGAGGTGGCGCTAGCCGACGACGCCCAGCCGGACGTAGCGGGATTCCGTGTCCATCCCGCCTTGCTGCAGGAATTGCTCGCGCTTGGCGCGGTCGCGCCAGCGCCTCCCTCCGCCTGGCGCGGGGTCTCGGTGCTCGCCACCGGCGCGACCCGGCTTCGCGTACGGCTCATCTCGGCCGCGGACGGCACGGTGTCGGCAACGGCTGTGGACGACGCGGGCGCACCGGTGATAGTGATCGACGCGGTTACGACGAGTCCGGTCCCGGCGCACCGGCTCCAGGGTGGCGAGCCAGCCCGCCAAAGTGCGTTTTTCGAGGTCGAATGGACCGAGCTCGCCGAGATGGGTGCCAGCGAGCCGCCCGCGACGTGGACGGCACCCAGCTTGCCGTCGTTTGACGACATCCCGGCCCCGGCGCCCGCCGTCGTCATGGTGCGCCTGGACGCCCCGGACCGGGACACGTTGTCCGCCGCGGCCGCGCACAAGTCGGCGCGCGAGGTGCTGGCGTTCCTCCAGTCATGGCTGAAGGACTGCCGCTTCGCCGATTCTTTCCTGGTCCTGGTGACCCGCGGCGTCGTCGCCACCAGCACACACGACGATGTCCGCGCGCCCGCCGACGCCGCGGTGTGGGGGCTGGTGTCTTCCGCGCAGTCCGAGCACCCTGGCCGCCTCGTGCTGGCCGACTTGGACGACGACCAAGCCTCCGAGGCGGCTCTCCCTGCGGCGACGGCGGCTGCCCTGGCCGCCGGTGAGCCCCGGCTGGCCATCCGGGGCGGAATCGTCACGGTTCCCCGGCTGGCCCGGGCACACGTGGCGGACTCCGCCGCCTGGCAATGGGACACCACTGCACACGTGGCGGACTCCGCCGCCTGGCAATGGGACACCACCACCACGGGCACCGTCCTGGTCACCGGCGGCACCGGGACCCTCGGCGCTCTGGTCGCCCGCCACCTCGTCGCCCGGCACGGCATAGGCCACCTGGTGCTGCTAGGCCGGCGGGGCCTGGCCGCGCCCGGCGCCCCCGGGCTCCGGGACGAGCTGACGGCCATGGGGGCCGAGGTAAGCGTGGTCGCGTGTGATGCCGCCGACATGGCCGCCCTGGCCGGGGTGCTGGACGCCATCCCCGCCGAGCACCCACTCACTTCGGTGGTACACGCGGCGGGCACGCTGGACGACGCGCTGCTGGAGGGCCTGTCGGCCGACCAGTTGGCCCGGGTGCTGAAACCCAAAGCCGACGCCGCGTGGAACCTGCACGAGCTGACCCGGCACATGGACCTGTCGGCCTTCGTGCTGTTCTCCTCTTACGCCGCGCTGGCTGGCGGGATCGGGCAGGCCAACTACGGCGCAGCGAACGCGTACCTGGATGCGCTGGCACAGTACCGCCGCGCGCGCGGGCTGCCCGCGGTCTCCCTGGCCTGGGGGTTCTGGGCGGAGCGCAGTGAGCTGACCGGCGGCCTGGACCCCGCTGATCTCACCCGCTTCGCCCGGTACGGTCTGCTGCCCCTGCCGACCGAGCAGGCACTCGGCCTGCTTGACGCGGCTTCGCGGGTCGACCGCCCACTGCTCGTCCCGGCCAAGCTGGACCTGCGCGCGCGCGAGGTTCCGCCAGTACTGCGCGGACTCGTCCGGGCGCCATTGCGGCGGGCGGCCAACAGTGCCAGGCCCTGGGGTGACCGGCTGTCCGGGCTGCGCGCCGCCGAACAAGAGGCGCTGCTGCTGGACGTGGTCTGCACCCACCTCGCCATCCTGCTCGGCCACCGGTCGGCGTCGGCGGTCGAGGCGGAGCGCGGGTTCCTGGATCTCGGGATGTCGTCGCTGACCGGGGTGGAGTTGCGTAACCGGCTCAACGCCGAGACAGGCCTGCGCCTTCCGACGACGCTGATCTTCGACTACCCGACCCCGATCAGCCTGGCTCGGCACATGCGCGCGGTGCTGAGCCCGGACCGGGCACAGGCGGCCCTGCCACCTGTGTTCGCCGAGCTCGACGACCTTGAGACGGCAGTGGCCGAGTCCGCGCTGGACGCTGACGCCAGGGCACGGCTTGTGACACGGCTCAAGATGTTGCAATGGAAGCTCGACGCCGTGGAGCAGCCAGCGCCCGATACCGATCTCGTAGCCCACACTGACGACGAAATCTTCGAGGTCATTAACAAAGAACTAGGCCTGACCTGACATGGCCTGCCGAAAGCTTCGGTCCTCAGCCGGAGGTTCCGGGGGTCCCCGCGGAACCTACGGCAGGCTGGCCGATTTCGAGGAAGGTGTAGGGGTTTTCGGGTACCGGCCTCGGTTGACTGGTCTTGGCGCAGAGCGCGTTCTTTTCACCGATCCCCGACTACGCCCGCCAGCGATCAGCCTTATTGGTCACGATCCATTCGAGGAACCTATGACCTTCATGCATCAAGAAGAGCCGGTCTACTTGCCAGCAGTCACTGATGGCTGACCGGCACGATCCTGGGATCCGGGGCGGCAGGCCGTCCCGGATCGCTCCACTTGTCGGGCTGGCGGGCCAAACGTCCGGCGAGGCCGTGGCGGCCGCGTTGCGCCGGAAGGACCGGGCGGGAGCGCAAACCCGGGCCGCCGAGCGCTACGCAGAGCGGCTGGGCCGGTCGTTGGGCGTCGCGATGAAGGCCGGGCAGATGCTCTGGTCCGCCACGGTGGGCTCGGTGATGCCCGAAGCGTACCGCGGGACCTATCAGCAGGCGCTGGCCGGGCTCTGCGGTGACACCCCATCGATGCCGCCCGCACTGGTGGGGAAGACGGTCGAGACCGAGCTGGGCGGCCCACCTCAGAAGGTCTTCTCCAAGTTCGACCCGGTGCCGCTCGTCGCGGCGTCGATCAGCCAGGTGCATTCGGCCGTGCTGCATGGCGGCCGTCGTGTCGCGGTGAAGGTGCAATACCCGGGAGCCGGGGACGCGATGCGGGTTGCCCTGGCCAACACCGAGTTGCTCGCGGCCTTCTTCCAGCTCGTACCGGCCACGGCCGCCAACATCACGAACATTGCCATCCGGGCCATCGCCTGCGAGCTTTCCGACCGTATCGAGGAGGAGATCGGCTTCCAGGCAGAGGCCGCCAACCAGGCTGAGTTCGCTGACGCCTACCGGGGCCATCCCTTCATCCGCATCCCCGAAGTGGTTCCCGAGTTGTCCACGCAGCGGGTGCTCACCATGGACTTGGCAGACGGGCTCAGCTGGGCAGCGGCTCTGCAGGCCAGGGACGCTCTCAAGGACAAGTGGGGTGAGGTGATCTACCGGTTCGCCGCCGGCAGCATGCGCACGCTCCGGCTCCTCAACGCCGATTCGCATCCCGGGAACTATCTCTTCCACGAGGACGGCGGCGTGACCTTCCTCGACTTCGGCTTTGTCAAGCGGTTCCGGCCGGAGCAGATTGTGGCACACATCGACATGGGGATGGCATCCCTGCTCGGAGCTCTCCGCGCCACAGCGGAATGGAACGCCATCCGCGAGGAATGGGACTGCGGCAGTCCACCCGCGACACCCCTGGGAGAGCTGGATTTCGCTTGGCGGGCGTCTAGAACGGAGGAAAGTAATGCGATCTGAGGTAAGGACCCCGGTAGAGCCAGTCTGCTGGGACGACCAATACCGCGCGTACGTCATCAACGGGTTCGAGGAGGCCGCGCTGGTGCTGCGTGACAGCGTTGGCTGGAGCAGCAATCCCGCCAACAAGCCAGGCTCCCCCGCCGCTGAGAAGGTGCCCGGCCTGCTGCACGCTATTCCCTTGATGGACCCGCCGGAGCACACTCGGCTTCGTTCGCTGCTCAGCCCGGCCTTCTCGCCACGGGTCATCGAGCGGCTCCGGCCTCGGGTGATCGCGATTGTGAACAGCGTGCTAGACGGGCTCGAGGATGAGGACGAGGCCGACATTGTCGCCGACGTTGGCTACGTCGTGGCGCCCTCGGTGATTGCCGAGCTGTTCGATGTCGGGGTGGAAGGTGCGGAGTTGCTCCTGGAGCAGGCCCCGCGGCTGGTGCGGTGGATGGAATTTGACCCGACACCGGAGGATTTCCAGACGACCGCGGACGCGGCGGCCAAGTTGACGGGGTTCCTGATGCCGATCATGGAGAAGCGCAACCGCGAGCCCGGTGACGACTTCATTAGCGCCCTGGTCGCGGTAGAGGACGGGATGAGCACCGAGGAGATCCTGACGAGCTGCTTCGTGGTGCTCACCGCCGGGGGCGAGGCCGTCGGCAGACTCATCTCCCTCGCGACACTGGCGATTCTGCGTGACCCTGCTCAGATCCCCCATCTGCTGGCCGATCCGGGACGGGCCGTGGAAGAGTTGCTGCGCATGGAAGGGACCAGCAAGCGACTCGTCCGGATCGCGCTTACCGACCACGACCTCGGAGGTCACCGGATCCCCAAGGGGCACATAGTCTTCATCCATGTGCTGGAAGCTAACAGGGACCCCCGCCGCGGGCCCGATGCGCACCAGCTGGACCTGTCGAGGGAGCCACTCGGTCACCTGACATTTGGGAACGGCCCTCACTTCTGCCTCGGCGCCGCCCTCGCCCGGCTTGTGGCGACTGAGACGCTGGTGCGGCTGTTCACCCGCTTCCCAGGCCTCACCTCGACCAGCCGTGAGCCGGCCTGGATTCCGTCAACGACCTTCCGCGGGCTGACAGAGCTCCCTGTCCGGTTGCGGAGATGACGACTGAGAGGCGCTGGTGACCTTCGCCGCAGTAACGAGATCTTGAAGGCGGCGAGCGGGTGTTCCGCCAGGGAACCTGGAGTCCCGGACGGGCTGACGCGGTGATCGACCACCTGCGTGAGGACTTTGGGGCCGAGCCTGTCCGCCGGAAAATGAGCTGTGCGCCTCACCCACATTCGCTACGCAACGGTACGAGTTGTCGCGGGTCCCTCAGAGCGGACGGCGGAAGCCGACGACGGCACCGAAGGCGCCTGCGGCAGCGAGGACCAGGCTGAGCAGGACTGCGGGCAGGATTGCCCCGGTGCCACCTGGAGTGTGGAAGAAAACGGTGCGTGTCGCGTTGATCGCGTAGGTGAGCGGATTGACGTAAGCGACCACACGCAGTACTGATGGGAGCTCACGGACCGGGAGGTAGGCGCTCGACGCGAACATTAGGGGGAGAAGCACCATGAACCCCAGATTCTGCAGCGTCTCAGCCCGGCGGATCCACACGCCTGCCGCGAGAAACACCCAACCCAAGCTCCATGCGAGCAATAGCGTCAGCCCCAGAGACACCGTCGGTCCGGCCAGTCCCCCCCGCAACACATCGCCATGCGTGATCTGGGCCAGCGTCAGCATGATGAGCCCTTGGAGCGCACAGCGTATCAGGCTTGTAATGCAGCGCGCGATCAACATAGAACTCGGGAGGATCGGCAGCGAGCGGAGCCGCGCGACGATGCCGTTCTTGAGATCTTCGACCAGCCCGACCCCAGACTGGAGGGACGTCTGCACTGCGTTGTCCACCAGCACGGCTGGCAGCACATAGTCGAAGAATGTGATCCCGTGCGGGAAGTGCGCGGACCTGCCGAACATGCCCGTCATCAGGAACAGGATGACCACCGGCTGCAGCATGCCTAGCAAGACTGAGCGTGGGTCGCTCAAAAACTCAAGCACCGCCCGCCGGGTGAGCACCTTCACCTGGGTGAATACGGAACTGCCCTGCCATGTCTGCGAGCGGGCCGTCTCGTTGCGGGCGGGCCACCTGTGACGCCCGCTAACGAGCCCTTCTTCGCCGCTGACCAACTCGCTCATGAGCCCCTCCTCGCCGCGGGCCAACTCGCTCATGAGCCCCTCCTCGCCGCTCGAAAACTCGCTCATGAGCCCCTCCTCGCCGCTCGAAAACTTGCTCACGGGCACCTCCTCGCCGCTGGATAACAGGAGGAATGGCCGGTCCCCCGTCCATGTGTGCGGCCTCGCCTCCGGGATGCGCGACCGTTGCCAGATAGACGTCGTCGAGGCTCGGATAACCGAATGTCAGCTCGCCGACCTCGATCCCGGCCTGGTCGAGGTGCGTGGCCACGAATGCGATCTCCTCGGCCGCCCTCATGGGCAGCACAACGGTGTTCCTCGCACGATCCAGCTCCAGCTTCAGCCCGGCTCGCGCCAGCACGGCCGTGGCCGCGGAGGCCTGTTCGACCGTGGTGAGCGTTACCGTGACCTTGCGCTGGCCAACCCTGGCTTTCAGCTGCGCGGGTGTGCCACTAGCGACCACCACGCCCGCGGAGAGCATCGTGATAGAGTCGGCCAGCCGGTCTGCCTCGTCAAGGTACTGGGTGGTAAGCAGGACGGTTGTCCCTTCGGCCACCAGGCTTTCCACGATCTCCCACAGCTCGATCCTGCTCGCCGGGTCCAGGCCTGTGGTCGGCTCGTCGAGGAAGATCACCTCCGGGTGGCCGACGAGCGACATCGCGAGATCCAGCCGCCTGCGCAGGCCGCCGGAGTAGGTGTGCGCGCGACGCGCCGCGACGTGCTGGAGGCTGAACAACTCCAGGAGCGTGTCGGCTCTGGCCCGGGCTGCCCGGATATCGCCGCCGAGCAGCCGGGCCATCAGGAGAAGGTTGCCGCGTCCGGTGAGTTGGTCGTCAACAGCCGCGAACTGGCCGGTGAGGCCGATGCGCTTGCGCACCTCACGTGGCTGCTGGGTGACATTGAAGCCAGCAATGCTGGCCTGCCCGGAACTGGGCTGCAAAGCGGTGGCGAGAATGTTGACGAGGGTGGTCTTGCCGGAGCCGTTATGCCCGAGTAGTGCAAGCACAGTCCCTCTCGCCGCGGCTATGCTCACCGAATCCAGAGCACGCACCGAACCGAAGTTCTTGCTGATCCGATCGGCCTCGATCATGATCTCCGCTGAACGCCCTCGGGGGAAAAGGGGCGTGACATTCCCAATCGCCGGGCGTCTTCCCGGGGCGGGTCGTGGAGACGGCGCCTCGCCTGTGAGCACGACCGTGCCTGGGAGGGGACTCACAGCCATGGCGAGCACCCTTGGCAACGTACGTTCAAGGGCACATCGTCGAAGTCAGCGGACAGTTCGGCTATGTGGTCGTCGTCGCGGACCCGCACATAACCTCCCGGATTTCAGGCAACCAGCGTCGCCCGAGCCCATTAAAAGGTTGAAACTGGCGACGGGCCATTACAAACTCACGTTAGGGCTTGTAATCCCGGGAAATCCCTACAAGGCCGCGCTCTGGAGCCGGCGGGGTTGGTCCTATACTGCGCAGCCTGCGGTACGCGGTCCTGGCAAACGGTGGGGGTGGGTGGCGCACTCAGCCGGATGCAAGAACGCCTGGTACGGCAGCATCCATTCGTTAGCTGACCAGGGCAATTGTGGGGTCGCGGGCGAGTCGGGTACGCTGGTGGTACCAGCACCTGGGACTGGTCGAGACCGAAGCAGTCCGCTCACGCACATACGCCAGGTGCACCGTGGTGATCCCATTGGCCACCTTGCCCACGCACCCCACCAGCGCGGCCCTATCCTGGCGGCAGCAGCCGCCTTCGGTTTTGTTGTTGTCACGAACGCATGATCGCGAGGCGGCTGCGCCGTGTCGAACCGGCAGCCTCACCATTCTTCGCCGCAGGTCAAACCCCAAATGGATGCTGCCGTACCAGGGGCGGGATCGTTCCGGAAGCCCGCTTGATGAGGCGGGTTGGGACGACATGCTCTTGAACCGGTGACACGTCACCGTGGATCCGCCGGAACAGGATCTCGGCGGCAAGTTTCCCGATGGCTGCCGGGTCCTGTGCTACGACCATTACGCCGGGTTCCAGGAGATCGGCGAGCGGGAAATCGTCGAAGCCGACCAGAGCGGTGCGGTGCTGCAATGCAGCCGCGCGAAGCGCGCGGACGGTCCCGATGGTGACAAGGTTCTGCTCGCTGAACAACGCCGACGGCGGCTTGGGCCCAGTGAGAAGCTCAGTAGCTGCGGCTGCGGCGGCGTCGATCGTGTGCAGGTTGTGCCGCACTAGATGGTGGTCGAGCGTGAGGCCGGCTTCACGCAGCGCGTCCCGGTATCCGGCGAAGCGCTCCTGGGCAGTCGCGATCGAGGCGAGATCCCCCAAGTAGGCAATCCGCCGGTGCCCATGGCTGATCAGGTACCGGACGCCGTTCGCAGCCCCGGCACGGTTGTCCGACACGACGCTGTCGGCCGCGAGATACGTGGGCGGCCGGTCAACGAACAGGACCGCCGTGCCCATCTTCATCTCGTGAAGCAGATAACTGTGATCTTGCCCGGCAGGGACCATGATAAGGCCGTCCACCCGCCGCAGGAACAGGGCTCCGGCCAGTTCCCGCTCCCGTTCGGCGTCCTCATCGATGCTTCCGGCTAGCACGCCCACGCCAAGCGCTCGGGCGACATCCTCTACGGACCGGTAGATGGCGGAGGAGTACGGGTTCGCAATGTCTTCGAGTATGAGGCCGATCATCAGGGATCTGCCGTCGCGACGGCGCAGGCTGCTGGCGGTGAGGTTGGGCCGGTAGTTCAGTTGCGCGGCGGCCCGCTGCACCTGGGAAACCAGCGCCGGATCCACTGTCGGTGTCCCGTTGATGACGCGTGAGACGGTTTTCAGGCTGACGCCTGCTAGCGCCGCCACGTCTCGCATGGTGGGCCGGGTGGGCTGGGACAACGACATCTCCCGGTTGCAAAGAGCAGTTGTCTGCTTATAGTCTACCCGACGCGATCAAGATTGCCATGCCTGCGGCCGCCAGCGGCGGCCAGGACGCGAGGACCTTCCGTATGCGCTGAACCTGCGCCGGATTGTTCCATTCTGGCTGCTGCTCAGCCCTGACGTGCTGTACCACTGTATCGACATATCCCACGATGGTCTCCAGTGAAGGCGCGCGTGGTACTCATCAGACGCCTTTAGGGGTGCGCAAAACACCACAGTTAGCACGTCGCCCACGCAGGATGCCGGATTCCAGCAGGTTAACGACGGAATGCTGCGCGTTGTCCGTATCCGGCCGGAGCCGCGAAAGTGGCGGAGAATGCCAGCAAATCCGCAGGTGGTCGGCCCTTCCCGCGGCGCATCGAAGAATAGGTGAACCGTGCCGTCGTCATCAAGAACCCACGCAGTAGATCACTCCAAAGAGCTGCACGCCACCTCGGACGATGGGGGCACGCACGGAGTTGCCCCACTCGGTCCACGAGCCGTCGTAGTTGCGCACCTTCGGATAGCCCAGCAAGTGGTGCAGCACAAACCACGTGTGGCTGGACCGCTCCCCGATCCGGCCGTAGACCACCACGTCGTCGTCCGGGCGCAGTCCCACCTCGTCTTGGTAGATCGTCTCGAGTTCCCTGCGCGTGCGGAAGGTGCCGTCGTCGGCGGCCGCGCGTGACCAGGGCACATTCCTGGCGCCAGGGATGTGCCCGCCGCGCAGGGCGCCCTCCCGCGGATGACCGGGGATGTGGATCAGCTCGCCGGTGTATTCAAGCGGGGACCGCACGTCGATCAACGGGTTGCCAAGGTGCGCAACGACCTGGTCCAGAAGCGCCCGGATCTTGGTGTCATCGCGTTCGATGACCGGGTACCCCGTCGACGCTTGTGCCATCGCTGACGACTCCCATGCCAGATCGAACGACTCCCGTCCCAGACCCAACGACTCCTGTCCAAGACCGAACGACTCCCGTGCCAGACCGAACGACTCCCGTGCCAGACCCAAGGGGTCCTGTCCCAGACCGAACGACTCCCGTGTCAGACCCGAGACCTTGGTCGCGCCGGGGCTGAGGTGTGCGAGCACGTCTATGTGCTCCGGCGGCGGCTGCGGTGGCAGTGGCTGCGGTACGTCCGTGGCGAGTGGGCGGCCCTCAGCGATCCACTTCGCCCTCCCGCCGTCCATGAGGCGAACGTCCGGGTGCCCGAACAGCTCACAGACCCACAGGGCGTGCGCCGCCCACCAGTTGTTGTTGTCGCCGTACAGCACGAGCGTGGAGTCGCGTGTGATGCCCTTCTCCGACATCAGCCGAGCGAACGCCGCACCGTCGATGTAGTCGCGGTTGACCGGGTCGTTGAGTTCGGTGTACCAGTCAAGCTTGACCGCGCCAGGGATGTGGCCGGTGTCATACAGCAGCACGTCCTCGTCAGACTCGGCCACGACAAGACCTGGGTCCCAGGCGTGCGCGGCCACCCAGTCGGTCGTGACCAGCATCTGCGGGTGGGCGTAATCCTGGAACTTCGGGGCGTAGTCACGCCGCAGTGCCACGTTCCACTCACCTCCGTTTCGATATCCGGCTCGGGGGGCGCGCACCCGGGCCGCGTACGACGAAGAACTGCGACATAGGGAGCAACGCGGTTAACGGTCACTACTCACACTGGTGACCGGTCGGCCTCATCACAAGACAATCTCACGTATAACACGCGGGAAATCCCTAGTCTCTTCGCAGACGAAATTCTCCCGGCGCGGTGGGAGGGACCTCTGGTTTGCCACCAACGGCGATCTCATTGCGCATACCAGGATGCAACCGTAGGGAAATCCCGGGTGATTGCACAATACGCTGGCGCCCTGCGGCGCGCTGCGGCGCGGAGCGCACGGAGAAGGGGCCGGAGGGTGCATCTTGTCGAGCTGATCAACAGTCGGCCCATACCCGCGGCCGGTGTCTTTGCTGCCCTGACGCGCCGCTGTCCGCTGCGCTGCCGCCACTGCTCGACCAGTTCGACCATGGCGAGCGAGCAGCACGATGACCGGATGTTCCTCCGGTTCGCCGAATCCTTCAGTGCCGCTTGCCACCCACGCTATCTGCTTCTCACCGGCGGCGAGCCGCTGATCCGGCCCCGCCTGACCGCGCGCCTCGCCGAGGCCGCCCGCGCCGTTGGTACTCGCACCTACGCGCTCACCGGAATGTACTTTGCCCGCGGCGGCGGCGACATCCCGGCTCCGGTGCGCCAAGCGCTGCGCTCGGTCGATCACGTGGCCGCGAGCATTGACGCCTTCCACGAGGAAGAGGTGAGCCGCCGGGATGTGTTCCGGGTGGTGCACCGGCTGCTCGATGTGGGCACCGATGTCAGCTTCCAGGTCGTCGGAACAGGCGACGACGACCCATATCTGGCGGAGGTCACCTCGGCGATCAGGCGGGAGTTCGGCGACCGGGTCCCCATGCTCGTCGGCGCCGTCAGGCCCCACGGGCGTGCCAAGAGCCTGCCCCTCCACCGCGAGGACAACCGCCAGGACCACGGCGAGGCCCATACCGCCCGGCGCACCGGCCGCCATGCCCACGAGCCGCTACCGTGCACCATCGCGGCGTGGCCCGTCGTCGGCCCGGACGGTACCGTCACCGCGTGCGGAAACCAGGCCGTCGTTGATCACGTTCCGTTGCCGGAACATCTCCGGCTCGGTCATGTGACCGTCGATGACTGGCCGGCGATCAGGGCCCGCTGTCTCGGCGCGCCCCTGGTCAGAGCGCTGCGCTTGGTTGGCCCGCGGTCACTGCACCGCCGGTACGGCAGCACCGAGCCGGGCTCAAGCTACTGCCAGACGTGCTGGCGGCTCGGCGACGATGCGACCGCTCTGGCCGCGGCGGAGGTTCTCGCGGCGCGAGCTACGACCACGATCGTCGAGGCTTATGCCGAAGCCCTTCAGCGGGAGCGCGGAGCGGTCGGATTCGCCCGCCGCTACGGCTGCGCAGCCTACGCCGAGTTGGTCCTGCTCGGCCACGACGAGCCGAAGGCCGCCGCATGCAGCGCCTGACATGGGACGAGGTCGAAGCCGCCCGCCGGACTCCGGGCCGGGCGGCGCTGCTGTTTCTCACCGACCGGTGCCCGGTCGGGTGCGCGCATTGCTCTGTGGACTCACGGCGCGATAGCGCAGCAATAACCGACTTCAGGACCTTCACGGAGATCATCGAAGGCCTCGCCGCCGCACCCGCGCTGGACGTCATCGGGATATCGGGCGGCGAGCCCATGACCGAGCGCCGCGGCCTGGCGTTTGCGGCGCACCGCCTTGCCAGCGCCGGAAAGCGGGTGGTGATCTACACGGCCGGCGTATGGGCAACCTCGCCGGATCCGCCGGAGTGGATCAGCGGTGTGCTTCGCTCCGCGGCCTGCGTCGTCCTCAGCACCGACAGCTACCATTCCGCCCATATCCCGGCGCGGCGGTTCGCCTGCGCCGCCAGGGCGATAGATCGGTCCGGCGCGAACCTCGTGGTCCAGACACTGGATGATCCACGCGAGCTCGCGGCCGCACACGACCTGCTCACCATTTCCTTCGGCGTCTCGTGGCCGCAGCACGCGGAGATCAGCCAGGTGCCACCGCTACCGCATGGCCGCGGCGCCGGCCTGTTCCCGGCGGCGGCACCACCGCACCGGATGGGAGCGCAGTTTGGCACCTGCACGGTCGCGTCCGCGCCGGTGCTCCGCTACGACGGGCGCGTCAGTGCCTGCTGCAACGAAGCGGTTGTCATGGGCGCCGGGCCTGCCGCGCTGCGCAGGTCCGTGCGCACCCGCGCCGATGTGGTGAAGGTGTTCACCGATCTCGCCGCCAGCCCCTACCTCACCACGATCGCCACAGCAGGGCTTGGACCGCTGACCGCGCTGCCCCCGTGGCGAGCCCTCGCCACGAAGCGTTTCCCGAGCGTGTGCGCGCTGTGCTGGCGGATGGTGGGGTCGGCGGATGGGCCGCGTGAAGCAGCGATGCTCACGCTGATCGCTGCGGCGCGGCCGCGGTGACCGGCCACGGCACGGATCTGCGGATCAAGATCGAGCTGGCGTGGCCCGCGCTTCATCGCTCGGCGCGCCAGCTTTGGAACGCGCCCGGCCTGCCCGCGCGCTACGTTGAGTACCTGCTGGCCATGCACGCGGTGGTGCGCGCGTCAGTTCCCCTGATGGACACCGCGCTGGCGCGGTGCCGTGCCACACCAGCAGATCCTGTTGCCGGGCCACTCGAGCGCTACCTGGCACCCCACATGGCCGAGGAGCGCGGGCATGACGACTGGCTGTGCGAGGACATCGCCGCGACGGGGCATGACCCAGGCGAGGCGCTTCGGCGCGTACCTCCGGCCGCTGCCGCGGCGATGGTGGGCGCGCAGTATTACTGGATCGCGCACTGGCATCCGGTAGCGCTGCTCGGGTACATCGCGGTTCTTGAGGGCTGGCCGCCGCACCCCGGGCTGGCCAGCCGCCTGGCCGCGCTTACCGGGTATCCAGTATGTGCGTTCGGGACGCTGTCGCGGCACGCGGATGCGGATCCGGGCCACGGTGAAGAGGTGTTCCGCCTGCTGGACAGGCTCCCGCTGACCGTCGCGCAGGAGAAAGCCGTGGGGGTGAGCGCACTTCATACCGTCAGCGCGGCCGCCCGCCTGCTTAGCGAGATCGCTGGCGGCACGCCGGCCGGGCGCGGGGAGCGGGCGACGTCGTGAGCCGCGCCGAGCTGGTCAAGCCGCTGCGGTACGGTCCCTTCCGGCTGTTGCTCGGCGCACAGCTGGTCTCGGGTATCGGCGACTGGCTTGACTACCTCGCCCTTGCCGTGCTCGTCGCCTACCGGTGGCGGATGGGCCCGGGCGCGCTCGCGGCAGTGGCCGTCACCATTGCCCTGCCATGGGTGATCCTCGGCCCGGTGGCAGGCGTGTGGGCCGACCGGCTCGCCCCGAACCGGACGATGATCGCCTGTGACCTCGCCCGGGCTGCGTGTGTGCTGTGCTACCTGCCGCTTACCGGCCGTTCATGGCTGCCGGTCCTGTTGATTCTGCTCTTCATCAAGACCACCTTCGGTGCACTGTTCGGCCCGGCACAGCAGGTGGCGGTCAGGCAGGCGGTACCGGAAGGCGTGCTGCTGCCCGCCGTCTCGTTGACCACGTTCGTCTCTCAGCTCAGCAAGGTGGCCGGGCCCGCGGCCGGAGGTCTCGTGGTGTCGGTGGCCGGAGTTCGGGGCGCGTTCACGGCGGACGCGGCAACGTTCGCCGCGTCCGCGCTGCTGCTCGCCGGGATGGCTGCTGGCCGTGCCGTCGGCCCGCAGCAGGCGCATCCCCCGCGGCGGGCGGCGTGCCCCGGCGCGGCGAGCCGTGGCGCGGCAAGCCCGGAGCCGTCCCGCGGGTCCTTCCGGCACGATCTCGGCGAAGGTGTCGCGTGGATCATCCGCGACCCCTCGCTTCGCGTGGCGGTCGGGGGCATGGCGGCTACTGTCTTCTGCGTGCTTACCTTCGACGCGCTCGCCCCGCTCGCGCTGCGCGGGCTGGGCCTTGACATGTCCATGCTCGGCATGGCCTTCGCCGCCGTCGGGGCTGGTGCGGTCGGCGGAGCCTTGCTTGTCGGTCAGTGGGCGCGCGGCATCGACGGCCTCTGGCTGATGGGCGCGGCACAGGTGCTGGCCGGGCTGCTGGTCGCAGCCATCGGGGTGGGCGTCCTGGGGGTGATCCGTACGGCGGCCATCGCCTGGCTGCCCGTGGGCCTCGGCCTCGGCGTCGCGTCGGCTGCCATCGTCGTGATCCACGCCTGCCTAGTCCAACGGCAGGCCCCGGCGGCCATGGTGGGGCGCGTAACAGCCACCGCGGGTGCCGTCACCGTGGCGCTGCAACTCGCCGCCCCGCCGATCGGCGCGGCGCTCGCGGCATGGCACGGCGTCGGGTTCGTGTTCGCATCGGCCGGTGCGGCCCTGGCAGGCCTCGGTGCCCTGGTGGTAGCGGGCCGGCGGAGCTGGCGTCCTTCCCTGGTGGGCGCCGCGGCCACCCGGCTGGCTAACGACTCGTCCTTACCCCGCACCGCCGGCATCCGTCCCGGCGCACACAAGAAGGGAACCGTGCATGGATGACAAGCTGCAACGGCTCGAGGCTGCAGGCTTTCGTATGTCCCTGCTGCCAGCGGAGCAGCAGCAGGTACTCGCGGACCTCAGCGAGGAGGAAGTCGGCGTCCTCGTCGAGATAAGTCAGCGCCTCGCCGACGCCACCCCCGATGTGCAGGCACATGGGGGAGAAATCGTCGGCGGCATCTTCTTCTAGGAGCTGACCAAGGGATCCGCGCAAGGATAACGAGCATCTCATGCGCTGCCCGGCATGCCAGGCGGTCCTGCCGCGAGATGCGCATTTCTGCCCATCGTGCGGGGCCGCACAAGCCACCGGCGGCCTCCAAGAGGTGCGGAAGACAGTCACCGTGGTGTTCTGTGACGTAGCCGACTCCACCGCGTTGAGTCGGCGTCTCGACCCTGAGGCCCTTCGCGTCGTCATGCTCCGCTACTTCGCCGCCATGCGCGACTGCGTGGAACGCCGGGGCGGCGTGGTGGAGAAGTTCATCGGCGACGCGGTCATGGCCGTATTCGGTGTGCCGATCACCCGGGAGGACGACGCGCTGCGTGCGGTCCGGGCGGCGATCGAGATGCGTGCGGCCCTCGACGACCTCAATGATGAGCTAACCCGGGATATGGGCGTGCGGATCGCGATCCGTATCGGCGTGAACACCGGCGAGGTCGTCACGTCGGCGAGCCCGGCTGGTGAGCAGGCACTTGCGGCCGGCGAAACCGTGAACGTGGCCGCACGGCTGCAGCAGCACGCGGCACCGGGCGAGCTGCTGCTCGGCCCGCAGACGCACCGCGCCGTGGCCGCGGCCGCGGCCGTCGTGACCGAACCTGCGGGTCCGCTGCAACTCAAGGGTCTGGCTGAGCCGATAACCGCTTACCGGCTCCTCGATCTTCATCCGGACTCACCCGCTGCGGCGCGCCGGTTCGATGTGCCGCTTGTGGGGCGGGACACCGAACTGCGTGAACTCGAACTGATCCTGGACCGCGCGGCGCGGGATGCGACCGTACAGGTCGTGACCGTCTACGGAGATGCGGGGATCGGAAAGTCCAGGCTGGCACGTGAATACACCGTGCTCGCGGCTCAGCGCGGTGTTCTCACCACCACGGGGCGCTGCAAGCCGGACAACGAAGGCGCGTCCTTGCTGCCGCTTGCCGAAGCGTTGCGGCCACTCGCCGGGATGGAAGACGGCGCGGTAGAGCTGGGCTCTGACACCTTGCGGGCAGTTGCCAGCCTGCGGGAGGGGCTGCTCCGCGACGGCGCACCCGGCACGGCGGTGGTGGAGACCATCTGGGCAACCTGTGAGCTACTTGAGTCCCTTGGGCGCCACCAGCCAGTTCTCCTGGTAATCGATGACCTCCAGTGGGCGGAGGATGCTCTCCTTGATGCCCTGATGCGCGTTGCCGGCCAGATCACCGACAGCGCCGTCGTCATCTTGTGCCTGGCTCGCACGGACTTCTTCGCCACCAGGCCAGACTGGGCGGGTGGCCTGCCGGACGCCCGATCGTTGCTGCTGCGCCCGCTTGGCACCGCGCAGTGCCAGGCGCTGATCCAGGAGCTCAGCGACGTCATGGCGCATGACACGGCCGCGGTGGATGGAATAGTCCGGCGCGCCGAGGGCAATCCGCTGTTCGTTGAGCAACTCGTTGCCATCGTCAGTGATGGCGCGGACCCCGGTGCCCTGCCACCGACCATCAGCCAGCTCATTGCCGCCCGGCTTGACCTGCTCGACCTTAGCGAGCGCACCGTGGCGGCGATGGCCGCGGTTGCCGGGCGCGAGTTCACAACCGCCGCCCTGCGTGTCATCAGCCCCGACGTCGACCAGGTCATGGACGAGGCCCGTATCGATCAGGCGCTCGCCGCGCTTGGCCGCCGCAGGCTCATCCAGTTGTCACACCGTGCGTCGCGCAGCGACGTAGCTTACCGGTTCGCCAATGGCCTGATCCATCAGGTTACCTATGACAGCCTGCCCAAGCGCCTGCGCGCCCGGCTGCACGAGCGCCTGGCCGACTGGTTCGAAGCCCAGCGCAGCGATCCGGAGGCGGTCGGGTCACATCTGGAACGCGCCTACCGGAATCTGGAAGACCTCGGTCTCCTCGATGTCCGGGCCCGCGAACTCGCCCAGCGCGGCGCCGGTTGCCTGGCGCTCGTGGGCGGTTATGCCCTGAGACATGGCGACCTGCGCCGCGCGGTGAGCCTGCTCGAGCGGGCGCTCGGCCTGTACGATGCGGACGATCCGCGGCGGATGCTGGTCGTTGAGCAGCTCAGCGAAGCGACGATCGCCAGCGGCGACACCGACTCGGGGCAGCGACTGCTGCGCGAAGCCCGTGCGGCCGCCATCGCTTCCGGCGACGCCCATGTGGCCGCTCACGCCGACCTGCAACTGGCCTACCTGCAGGCGCCGGGGCATCAGATCGAGGCATCGCTTTCCGCCGCCACGAACGCGCTGCCCATATTCGAGGCGAGCGAGGATGATCTCGGCTTGGCACGGGCCTGGACGCGCATCGGGCAGGCGCGCCAGATCAATGGCCGTTACGGCGAGGCGGTGGAAGCGCTTGAGCGCGCGCTTGAGCATGCCACGGCGGCCGATGCGGAACTGGAGCGCGCCACCGCGCTCGGCGCGCTCGCGGTGTCCTACTGGCTGGGTCCTGAGCCGGTGCGGTCGGCGATCGGGCGCTGCAATCGGCTGCAGTCGGCACACGCCGAAGGCCGGCAGGCTGTCCGCGCAGCTCTCGCCTGCCCGATGGCCGTGCTGCTGGCGATGGCAACGGAGACGGAGCGGGCGCGCGAGCTCATCGTGGCGGCGCAGAAGATCACCGATGAGCTCAGTCACGCTTATGCAGCGGCGACAGTGCCCATCTTCGGCGCGACCGTAGAAAGCCTCGCCGGCTGCTTCGAGGCAGCGGAGCGCATGCTCCGCGGGGCGGCGCAGCGCTGCCGGGAGCTCGGCGATTCCCAGCTCTACGCCACCGCGGTCCGCGATCTGTCGCGCGTGCTGCTGTCGCAAGGGCGCACCGTGGAGGCACTTGAGCTTGCCGACGCCACGCTGATCGGGCAGACCATGCCGTCAACCATCGCGGAGCTACGCGGAATCAGTGCGCGCGTGCTCGCCACGCGCCGGCAGGACGAGGCCGCCCGCCGGCTGAGCCGTGAGGCCATCGAATACGCCGACCGCACGGACTCACTCGTGGGCCAGGCCATGGCCCGGCTGGACAGCGCCCACGTTCGCTTCATCATCGGCGAGCGGGAAGCCGCACGTGAAGCCGCCGAACAGGCGTGGCGTTATTTCACCCGCAAGGGCCACGTCGTCGGCGAGCAATGGGCAACTGACCTGTTCGCGCGGAGGTGACCGTGACCGTGACCGCGCCGGGCCAGCAAGCAGTCGGCCGCGCATCGCTGACCTGGAATCTGCTCGGCCGCGGGCCGCGCGACATCGAGACGCGCGCGGACTGGCCGTCCCCGGTCTCGCCGGATTGGGCCTGGGGCGGTGCGACCGGCCGTGGTGTGCGGGTCTGCATCGTTGACAGCGGCGTAGAAGGCGATCATGCGCTCGTCGGCCGGCTGGCCGGCTCCTACGCCGTTACCAGGACCGCCGATGGGACGCACCAGGTGACCGAGACGGCCGACGGCGACTCCTGCGGCCATGGCACTGCCTGCGCAGGCATCGTCCGGACGCTCGCACCCGACTGCGAGCTGTACAGCGTGCGGGTCCTTGGCCAAGGATTCTTCGGCTCCGGCGAGGCGCTGATCGCCGGTCTCAGGTGGGCTGTCGAGCAGCGCTTTGATGTCGTCAACCTCAGCCTGTCCACGACACGGCAGGCGCACACGCAGTCGCTGCGGAAGATCACAGACGACGCCTATTTCGGCCGTACTCTTATCGTGGCGTCCGCGCACAACCTGCAAGTGGAGAGTTTCCCCTGGCGATTCTCGGCGGTGTTGTCCGTCGGCAGCCACGCAGAGAAGGATCCCGGACTGTTCTATTACAATCCCGCTCCGCCCGTTGAGTTCTTCGCTCACGGGGTTGACGTGCAGGTTCCCTGGCTCGGCGGTGGCGAGATGCGGTGTAGCGGCAACAGTTTCGCGGCACCGCACATATCAGGTTACTGCGCACTCATTCTCAGTAAGCATCCCACGCTCCCGCCATTCCAAGTAAAGAACGTCCTTTATCTGACGGCAGCAAATGTTGGGGGTCGTAAATGACCGATGACAGTGTATTGCGTACCGCCATCTCGGTGGCGATCCTGGACGCCGAACAGGAGTATCGCCGGCTCCTGCAGTCCATCGTCGAGGTGGCACGCGCCATCTTCGGCGCCGCCGCCAGCTCCATTTTCCTGCTCGACGAAGCGGCTGATGAGCTGGTCTTCGAGGCGGTGGCCGGGGAGGGCGAAGAGTTCCTCGTCGGGCGCCGGTTCCCGGCGTCGCGCGGGATTGCCGGGTGGGTGCTCGCCGCGGGGCAGCCCTTGGTCCTTGACGACCTGGCGGCCAACCCGCGGTTCGCCCGTGACATTGCCGAGTCCACCCGCTACGTCCCGCAGGCGCTGATGGCCATCCCGCTGATCTGCGACGAGCAGCCCCTCGGCGTGCTCGAGGTGCTCGACCGCGCGGCCTGTGGCCGGGCGCTGCTCGACGAGATGGACCTGCTGGAGCTGTTCGCCCGGCAGGCCGCCGCGGCGCTGCGGATCGTGCAGCGCGCCAGAGTGGCACGCCGGCTGTTCCTTGACACCGGCCACGGCGCGGCCGACGGCACGACGGACATGGTGGCGGTGGCACGGATGCTGGACGGTGCCGAACCAGGGCGGCGTTCCGCTGGGCTGCACCTGCTGCAGTCGATGCGGTCCCTGCTCGACGGCGCGACCAGCAACAGCGACCTCTAACCCCCGCGGATCCCGGCCACGAGCGAAGGGACGAGTATGCCGCGCGCCGCTGACACTTCGGGGAGGACCACGCCGGTCCGGCACGAGATATGCCCCAAGGGATGCGAAACGGCTGCCGCGGCGTGAGGCCAAGCGGCAGCAGGCTATGGACTGTGATCCCGAACGGCCGCCGCGGGCTGGCGCACTCAGCGGCCGGGAGCATCCAGCAGTGAGCTCCGCCGATGTGCATCTGTACGGAAGGGTATGCTGCCTGATCTGTGTCATGCCCGAGGACCGGCGGCATCATGCACGGTGGCGCGCTGATGTCGCTCGCGGACACCGCGGGCGCTTGTGACGTTCTCGGGCTGTCAGCGTGGCGGATGACGTCGCGCAGAGCCGAGGGCAGTGACGATGGCGCGGATGGCGGTCTCGCTGAGCCTGCGGGGCACCTGCCGGGCCTGGATGGCCGTCCGGGCGAGGTGGTGGCGTCAGCGTTGGCCGGACGCGGACAACACGTAACCTTCCGGCCGTGAACCTGCTCGAATCCGTCATTCTGCGTCGGCGAAGTGCTAACTCTGGTGTTTTGCGCACCCCTGAGGGCGTCTGATGAATACCACTCGGACACGACACCCACGAAGGGGCTGAGCAACGATTAGTTGTCAATCAGGAGATCGCCGCCGAGATCGCCCGGATCCGTTCCGCGACCGGAGGGCTGCCTGGATAGTGTCGTCCGTCCGCCATCCGGTAGCAAAGCACCGAGTACGCCAATCGGGCGTCCCTATCGCCTTCACTGGAGACCATCGTGGGATATGTCGATACGGACGTACCGCACGTCAGGGCTGAGCAGCAGCCGGAATGGAACGATCCGGCGCAGGTTCAGCGCCTACGGAAGGTCCTGGCGTCCTGGCCGCCGCTGGTGAGCGCCGGGGACGTGGGTACGCTCCGGTCCTTGCTCGCCCGCGTCGCGGCGGGCGATGCCTACGTGATGCAGGCCGGGGACTGCGCGGAAGACCCCGCCGACTGCACCGCTGGGCAAATCCAGCGTAAGACGGCAATGATCGACTTGTGCGCTAGGACGCTGACCATAGTCGGCCATAAGGAAGTGCTGCGGGTCGGTCGCATCGCCGGTCAGTTCGCCAAGCCCCGCTCGCGGGCCGTCGAGCGGATCGGCGGCCTGGAAGTTCCGGTCTACCGGGGCCACATGGTCAATGGGCCTGCGGCCGATCCGTGGAGCCGGCGCCCCGACCCGAGGCGGATCCTCACCGGCTATATGGCCGCCAGCCGGATCATGGCGGCGCTGGGCTGGGACGGGCTGACGGCCCGTCCGGCCTTGGCTCTCAGCCGGCCGGTCGTATGGACCAGCCACGAAGCGCTGCTCCTGGACTACGAGGTGCCGATGATCCGCGAGGTCGGCGACGGGCGGCGGTGGCTCGCCTCCACGCACTTCCCGTGGATCGGCGACCGGACCCGCCAACTGGATGGCGCGCACGTCGCACTGCTCGCCGCGGTCATCAACCCCATCGCTTGCAAGGTCGGGCCCACCATGAGCCCCGAGGAGATCACAACCTTGTGCCAGCTCCTCGACCCGCAGCGCGAGCCCGGCCGCCTCACGCTCATAGCCCGCATGGGCGCCGACGCCGTCGCTGACCGGCTGCCCACGCTGGTCCGGCGCGTCCGCCTTGCGGGCCACCCGGTGATCTGGCTCAGCGACCCCATGCACGGCAACACCATCACCACCCCTACCGGCAACAAGACTCGCCTGCTCACCACGATCTCCCGCGAGATCCGGGGCTTCCGCCACGCCGTTACCGCCGCGGGCGGGGTTGCCTGCGGGCTCCATCTGGAAACGACTCCAGACAACGTGACCGAGTGCATACCCGACGAGACCGCGCTCGCCAGCGCCGCCGACTGGCACGCCAGCTTGTGCGACCCCCAGCTAAACCCCCACCAGGCCGCCTCCGTGATCACAGCCTGGTCCAACATTAACGGAACTTCCCGGCACGGAAAGTGATGAACCGATCACCATATTGGGACCGTGTGCTGGCCAATTCCCCGGCCCCTTGAAGGACACGAACCGAGATGCCGCCCCTGCCGTCCCCAGCTTCGCCGCCGACCGCCCCGGCCCGGGAGCCTCGGGCTTGGCCGCCTACGGCGGGACTGATGCAGGCGGTGAGCCGGGACCGCGCTGGATGCGCCGGGCCAGGCCGGTCGCGCGCCCGGAGGCGATGCCCGCGGCCGTGGCGCAGCCAGGACTGTCCGCCCCGGTGTGGCCGTGGCAACGTAGTGCGTCACGGCTGCCGGTGCCGGTGTGAGGAGCCGGAAATGCCGTTGGCTGTCACCGGCGAGCTTTCCGTCGCCTGTCGGCTCGGCCGCGGGCCGGTGCGCGCCGGCCGCGCCCGTGAGCAGGCCCGCAAGGCCCTGCCGGGCAGGACCGTTTACGTCGGGTTGTCTCTCCCGCTCGGTCCGGCAGATGGGTGGTGACCAGCGCACCACCCCGGGGGGTGCTCGCCGGGCGAAACGGCCGTCGCCGGCCGCCCAGCAGCGGCGGCGGCTGCAGCCCGGATCCGATGGCGGCTGGACCGGGCGCACGCGGCTGACGTGCCAGCACTCATCGCCGTGCCCACCTGCGGACGCGCCCGACAGCCAGGCCGCGCGCGTGATCGCCAGCCATCCAGAACAGGGCTGGAGCCTGCTCTGCAACGGCGTGGTGATCTTCGACGACACCGGCGCGTTGCTCCCGGACGGGTCTGTCATCGAGCCGCACCGCATTTTGTGCCAGCCAGGCACCACTGGCACGTGACCGAAGCGTGCACGCTCGGCTGGCCGGGTACCTCGGGAAGGCCTGAGCTCGAGCACCCGGACGTGGACGTGGTGCGCCCCGGGCTGGCCGCTGGCGGCGCCTCGCTGGAGCGATGGCCGCGTTCGTCGTAACGTTTGCTTATGGCAGATCCCGATCAGGAACCACGGCCGAAGTCAAGCCCCGGGGCCTTCTTTTCCAACTGGACCACCTACGACGCCTCGTTCGCTGCCAAGCTGAGGATGGCTGCGTCCAACACCCTCATCAAGCTGCGCCGGCACCAGGCTTGCTGCGGCAACCACGGCCAGCCCGGCTGTTGAATGCCGGCCGATCCGCCCCGTGAGGGCGGACCCGCCACGACAGACCATCCGCACGGCCACGGCCACGGGCACGGCCACGATCAGCCCGGCTAAGGGGCCACCGGCAGGTGCCGCTCGTGTCCTCCGGGCGAAGGGCGCGGACCACGCGCCGGTCAGGTGCCGTTCCCGCTGGTGCCCGGCGCGTGGTCAGACAGCAGCACGTCCACGCGGATTAGCAGCTCGGCCAGCTGCGGGTCTGCACGAATACTGCCGCCCGTGATCCTCGCGAGGGGCTGCAGGGATTCTCTGCTCGCGAGGTTGCCTTCCGCAGCCGAAACAAGCACTGCGAGAGCTGCCTTCAGGTAAGTATCGTACTCGCGTTTCACGGTAGCGGCTTGCGCAAGTTCACATACCACGTGGGCAAGGTCCAGATAGGACGCAGCCCTGGACGGGCCATCCTCGTAGGGCGCTGCTATGGCTTGGAGCAACGCATGGGCAGCTTGCACGGCACGCCCTGTGTCCAAGGTAACGAAAACACCCACCAATGGAAAGGGTGAGTCGATTGGGTGGAGACTGGAGTTCATGACGTCCTCAGACAAATTGCATGCGAAATTTATCTTACGGTGCGGTATGCTTGATCGGTAATATTGATCGACGTAGACCCTGCTACGATCGGTGTGGCTGCCCGGCGGGATTCGATACGTCCAATGCAGGTCCAGGGCTGGCGGCACGAACGTCCCGTCATTTCGCCACACGCGGATTTCCCGCCGCTTGCCGTCCCATACCCGCTCCAGCGCAATCGTTGCGTGGAGTCCTTGCCACCCCTGGCCACCAAGCTGTGACCGCCAGATCATTGCCTCGTTGCGCCACGCCCAGGCCGGGTCCGGGTCGTCCGGGAAGAGTTGCGCACCGGTCATCTCTCCGGCGGCCAGCACTGCCAGCACCACGAGGTTGGCGCTCCAGGCAGCATGCCGGGCGGTCACCGTCAACGCCAGGGGTTCATAACCGCTGAGGTTCGACTCGGCACGAGCGTACAGCGCTCTCGCGTGCAGCCGCAGGGTCAGCTGTGCCAGAGCCCCGCGTTGTCCCGTCTCCATCTGGCCGATCAGGTCAGCCAGGAAACCGACGATCGGGCCGCGGGAAGCCAACGCCGCGAACGACAGCAGCGCGTGCAAAAGCCCGTCGTCGGCCCCATGCGGCGGAAAGGTGCCGGCGTCCTGCTGGCGCGGCAACATGCCAGCGAGCACCCTGATCACGAGCCGTGCCACCAGGAATTCACCGAACGTCGCATGCAGGAATTCGTAGGTATGCAGTCGCCCGTTGTCACGAATCGCCTGTGACTCATGGATGAAGAAAAATCCGCCGATCGCCTGTTGTGCGGAAGTGAGCGGAGCGTGCGGTCCGCCGGATCGCGGCCTTTGTTCACCGGTGTGGAGCAGTATCGAAAGATCACTGTCAAGCTCAGCTCCGGACGCCCACTGGCTACGCCTGTTGAACATGGCGAAGGCGACGATAGAAAGGCGGTGAAGTTCGGCTTCCACAGCGCTTTCAAGATCGGCTTCAGCCAGCGAGCTTGCGCGTTTTCTTATCTCCCGGCGCGCGAACTCATATAGCAGACGCCCATAGAGTTCGGTCTGACCCAGTTCCGCGGATCGGCGCTGGAGGACGTTCGCGTCCGCGTCGTAGAGGGCCAGCATGAGAAGGAGAAGTGGCTGTTCCGCCAGTTCCTTATAGGTCAGGGCCATGCTTGCGGGCAACGGGCGCATACCGCGTCTCGCAAGCGGCGCCGAATTGAATCGCTGCCAGACCTCGAGCCACGCAGCGATCTGATCTTTGTCGAAAGGTTCCAGCCGGACGACAACTGAACCGTGCGGGATCAGGGCGTAATCCATGACAGCAATGCGGCTGGTCACTATTACTGCCAGCGGTCGCGCCATGTCCGACTCCCGCTCCTGGAAGGCCTGCACACGCGGCAGAAAGTCGAGATGTGCGGTCCCCCCGGCTTGCAGCAGTTCATCAAATCCGTCCAGGATCACGACTGGCAACGCCCCGTTAGCCGATTCAACGAGCTTCGGCCACGGAACCCTTTCCCCGGTGACGTGGCGGACGGCAAACTCGATCTGATCCTGCAGGTCTATCTCGGCAGGCACTTGCCGCAGCTCGACCCGTACCGGCAGAAAGCGCCGAGACGGCAAACGCGCCGCCAGCTTCTTGGTGAGGACCGACTTGCCCGACCCTGGTTGCCCAAGCAGGATCAGCGGCGCGGCGAGCGCCTTTGGCGAGGTCAGGTACTCGGCAAAGAAATTCTCGGATTCACCGTACAACGGTATCCCATGCCACCAGGATTCGCGGCTTGGCGCCGCCGAGGCACCGACCTCCGCTACGCGAATGCGGTGATCGATGTACCCTTGACCGAGAGTAGGTATCTGCAGCTCCGCAGGTATTTCCCCGGCAGGCGTTATTGGCCTGTTCAGAGCAGCCCGGTAAACGAGGGCGAGCCTGTCCGGCACCGACGTAACGGCCGGCCGGCGCTCACGCGCCGGGTCATCGGGTTCGTGCATGCGGTCGGGGAGGAAGATCCACCCACTCGTACTGGTCTCCTTGACGTGGACCCGCACAGGCCGATACGCGGCGGGGTCGATAGCGCTGTGCCGCACGACCTCCTCGAAGAACCACGAGGAAGCGATGATCGCCAGCACGCCAGAAGAACCAGCCAGGGCCGCCTTCAGGCCGTCGGAATCCACGAGCCGGAACGCCAGATTGATCGACGCCGCGGTCACCCCATGGTCGTCATAGTTGACCTCACCGGCGTGCAGCGCCATCCGGAGCCGGATTCTCTCTTGTCCGGTATGAGCATCGTTGTGTGCGTGCAGCGCCGTGGCCAGCGCCGACGGCAGCGATTCCACGAACAAACTCTTGGGTACCTCCGCAGGAACCAAGATGAGCACACCGTCACCACGGTCTTCAACGCCACAGCCATCCCACGGGACACCCGCGCGGCGGAACGCTTCCTGCATCGCACCGTACAGGCCTTCGCGCACCGCCACCTGGTGCCGATTGGTGCGGCGCCGATCCCCGAACCCCTCGACGTCGACGACGACGATCGTCCGGTGAACCGCGAGCCTTCGATCTTCCATCCACGCTCACCTCGGGAAACAATGCAGAAGCCAGGCTGGCACTATCGTATTTGCTCGCATTCGCCGAACAGTTTCCACCCGGCTTACGGCGCTTGCTACGGCCGCGGCGAAGTGGCGGTCAGCAGGCCGGCAAGGTCAGCGCGTGATCGTGGCGGTTTTCGTGGGGGTTGGGATTCGCCCTTAGCCTCGATCCGCCGGTCAAGGCCCGTATGCGTGTTCCACACCGCCTTCCTCGCCCACCTGCCCAAACTCGACCGGGAACGCTTCGAGCACCTGGTCGTCGTCTTGTCGGCGGCCAGGCCCATCTACTGGGTCCAAGCCGAACCCCGCCACGACCCAACCAAGCCCCGGCTGCGCGTGACCGCCTGCCACGACGGCCGAATCACCGGCCAGTGGCCACTTGGGCACTACCACCCGCACGGCGAATGGCTCGAATGGGTGGCCACAGGCCTTCCGGCGGCAGCGTGACCCAGCCGTCCGAGGTGGCGGAGAACCTTGATCCCGAACGGCTGCGCGATACGGCGGTGGCGGCGCGGCGCGGTGAGGTGGCCCCGGCTGGTGCGCTGGTGGCCACGCTGCGAGAGTTCGGGCGGGGCGGGGAGGTGAAGGTCCAGGGCCTGGCGGTGACCATCGCGGGTTCTGGTGGTACCTGCCCGCACTTTGACGATCGCCGGTCGATCCCGGTCTGGGCGCCAGCGGGGAAGATGAGCCCACGTCCCGTCGCCGTCGCCGCTGGCCTCCAGGTCTTCCCAGGTGAAGTGAATCGACCGTGCTGCTATTCGACCCTCAGATCCCTCTCGAAGTATTCGGTATTCCGCTCCCGCCAGTTCTTCAGCGCCAATTCGGCCTCATACGCAATTCTCGCGTATCTGCTGACGGCGAGAGCATCAAGTATGCGGACCGCCTGGTCTGAGTTAGTTTTGAGCGAATAGATCGCCGCAGTGAGCTGCACGCCCGGATCCGCTGCGTCGAGCATGGCCCGCAAGCTGTTCCGGAAGTCTGCCTTGCGGCGATTCAATTCTCCGAAGAGAGCGGCAATTTTCTCCCGTTCCAAAATCACCTGGGGCCGGTTACCGTCCTCAATGGCACTTCCCAGCCTGGCGGCCGCATCGGTAATCCGTGCGGTTATCTCATCCTCTGTGAGAACGGAAAGATCCCCCATCGAACCGAGCACCACTGAAATAGCTCCTGAGTTCTCCAGTTCGTCGCGCACTCGCCGTGTATATGTCCGGTGGCGCTGCTCCGCCAACTCGGAGATGTCGTGGTCGGCGGCCTCCTTGCGTTTCCCAATTACTATTTCATACTCTGCGTCAGACACATGCGTGACAGCGATCAGAAGGCAGTCCATAATAAAATTAAGCTCGCCTTGACTCAGCGTCAGGATGTAATCATGTCCGTTCCAGTCCAGCTTCACCTATTTTTCTCCGCTTAGCAGGTTGAGGAAGTTTCTGTATGACATTTCGTATGCGGTCGCAGAGTAATCAGTCCGGCTAATTACGGCGAGACCCCTCTCGCCGTCATACCAGGCTCTTTCTCCTCCCGGCAGTGTATAAGCTGGGCCTGCCATGACTCGGTCGAGGTAGGCCGCTATCGCCCGGGTGTTGGACATGTCGATGCCAGGAATCGTATGACTCAGATTACCGGCCGCATACTCCTCCTGAATGTGCAGCGCTCCTTGCCAGGCAGCGTCGGAGCAGTCCTGATTGTGAACGAGGAGACCGGTGCCGACGGTGTGGACGTTGTAGGTGTGGTCGTTGTCGACGGTGTCGCTGCGATCGTAGCGCTGCGCGCCGGTGACCACGTTGCCGGTAGCCGCTGCCATCACGTAGAAGTCGTGGTCAGCCAGGACGGTGAGGTCCCACATGTCGGCGACGCCTGGCACGACGGCTACGGCGGCTACCAGCGCGGCCCTGCCGTTGTCCGTACGAAGCCGGTCGCCGGGCTGGAGGTGACCGGCTTCAACCCAGGCGCGGTTGGTGTCGTCCCAGAACAGGTGGTGCTGGGTCGCGTGAATAACCGACGTTGTGCCGCCGGAGCGCACGGTGACGTCCAGGAGATCGGTGTCGTGGTTGACCCAGACCTTGGTGACAGTCCGCGACCTGGTTCTCCCGGTCGCCGGATTGGTGGCGGTGACCTTGTCCCCGACCTTGACGTGGTCCAGCGGTTTCGCCGACCCATCGGCCATGACGATCTCCGTGCTCGCCGTGAGCGACTCCGCGCCACAGCTAGCCGCCGCGGCGATGCGGTCGCCAATGGCGGTTGCGGCTCGGCGGGCTTCGGCCCGGGCGGCGTCACGCGCGGCGGCCGCGGCGGCGTCACGCGCGGCGGCCGCGGCTGCTGCACGGAGGGCGGCTTGGGCTACGTCGCGGGCGATGGAGGCGAGGCCACCGAAGATGGGGAGGGCGGGCAGGATCCACCTGCCGAGGAACTCCCCGATGTGGTAGCCGCGGCTGTTCGGGTCGCCGCCGAGCGGGACGTGGATCTGAGTCCAGCCGACTTTGTAGAGGATGCTGTTGGGGTTGCCGATGTGCCAGGGGGACCGGGTGACGTTGTCGGTGACGTGGTTAGTGAAAGCCGTGCCTATGTCTTCTGCGGCAGCGTTAGTTATGCGTTATCGCAATATATGGCTGTTCTGCGACCGGATCGTTCCAGTCAACCTTCGAGGGCTCTCCAGTAGGACCCGAATCGACAACATCCTCCGAGGGCCAGAGGAGCAGCACGAGCCGCCCGCGATGCTCTTTGAGCAGTTGTTGAAGAGCGTCCGCGGCCCATGATCGAAGTTCCTCCTCACCTGCATCTGGATATGCACTACGAAGTATCCAGATGAATTCATATAGGCCCACACTGGAGGTCTCCAAGAGGTCGCTCACTTCTTGGACGAGCCAGCTTGAAGCATCCGTCATCATGGGAGCACCGGGTTTCCGAACAGCGGAATCTTCGTAACTATACCATTCTGGGACACGACCGCGTAAGGGACCCGTTGTGATTAGATCAGACCGGGATCCAGCCGGGTAGCCGGGCATGATTCGGATCTGCCTGCCAGCGTTGAATGGGTCACGGAAGACCTCGCCACCGCCAGACTTCGATGCGCTCTGTATCCAGTCCGAAGGGATACTATTCCGGAGTTCATCTGTAGTCAGCCCTTCGAGACTATTCGGATTGAACTCCTTTGGTCCCAGGATTTCAACAGTCCTAGCCGCCACTCCGGCTCCTTCTGCGGCGGCGGCGCCCGCATCCGCGGCGGCGGCGTCGCCTTCGGCGGGGGGAAGAGGAGGGGCCAGCCGTAGTAGCCGGCCTTGTAGAGGATGCTGTTGGGGTTGCCGATGTGCCAGGGGGACCGGGTGACGTTGTCGGTGGCGTGGTTGGTGAAGATCAACTGCCCGCCTGGGGTGACCTCGGTGGGCATGCTGTTGATCAGCTTGGCCCCGAGCCAGCGGAACGGGGAACCGATGACATTGGCGGTGTCGGTGACGCCGTTGGCGATGCCGCCGGTCAGGTTGTTCGCCTGGTTGTTGAGCCAGTTGTAGCCGCTGCCGATGGCGTGGCCGATGGCGTGGCCGATGCAGCCGATGTACGGGAACCCGCAGCCGCCGCTGCTCTTGCTGGGGGCGGCTGGGCTGGGGTTGCAGGGGTTGCTGGCCAGGATGCCGCACTGGGCGCCGCCGGGGAACATGTGGCCGTCGAGCTCGATGTTGGAGATGGGGTTGCCGGCCCCGAAGGTGTACCGGTTGCCGGTGAACGGGTCGGTGTCCAGGCCGGTGTCGGCGAGGGCGCCGTTGTACATGTCGCGGGTCAGGAACTGGTTCAGGCCCGGGCTGTAGGTGCGGAACCCCATGTCGTACTGGGCGGTGGTGGAGTCCCAGCGCATCGCGTTGTAGCGGTAGGCGCTGTACGGGGTGGTGGAGGCGCTGGGGTTGGTGTTGTTCTTGTCCGTGCCAGTTGTTCCGCGACGCGCAGGGTGGGCATGTCGGCGTCACGCTGGGTGGGCATGACGAGTGACGGGAAAGGCCCCGCCGACGGGGCCGACGGGGCCTGGTGGTGCCCGGGTTGTCGCTGTGGAGGCCGGGTTGTCGTGGTCACGGGGATGTGGTGGTCGCCGAGGCTGGCAGCGATTCTGAGGATGCCGGCTTCTGAGGGCGAGCAGGGGAGCTGGTGGCTGTCGAGGGCGGTGATGGCGTGCTCCCAGTCGATGTAGGCGTAGGGGTGCCGGTCGTGGCGGATGCCGGCGTGGATGCAGGTGGTGACGAAGTCGGTCCTGGTTAGCCAGGTGTGGTGGGCGGCGATCAGTTCGGCGGCGGCGGCATTGCTGGTGAGGCCGGTGGCGTGGCAGATCAGGGTGTCCGCCAGGTCGTGGTGGCGGGGGGCGGGGGTCATTGGTCGTTTACCTCGGTGATGGCGGCGCGGACGGCGGTGGTGTCGGCGATGGTTTTGCGGGTGGTGTAGGTGGCGAGCAGGGCGGCGGCGGCGAGCCGGTTGACCGCGCGGGGGAAGCCGCGGCCGGCCTGGTGGATCAGCTCGGCGGCGTCGTCGGAGAAGAGCTGGTCGGACCGGCCCGCGAGCTTGGTGTGATGCCGCAGGTAGGCCCCGGTTTCGCCGGGGGTCATCGCGGCCATCGCGTACCTCACGCCGATCCGCTGGTCCAGTGCTGCGAGCACGCCCAGTTTCATGCTGGCCCGCAGGTGGGGCTGGCCGATGAGCAGGACGGCCAGCGGGCTGGCGGAGTCGAGTTCGGCGCTGGTCAGCATCCGGATCGCCTCCAGCTGCTCGTGGGAGAGCAGGTGCGCCTCGTCCAGTTTTCCGACCGTCCGGGTTGTAAACGCGGTTCTGACCTGGGCTTTCACGTCGCGTGCATGTCCGTAACGTGGAGATCGCTGAGACGCTTCGAAGGTGTGCCGCGGGTGAGTCAGGCGGACGCGGTCAGCGGGCTGGTGC
>WNGJ01003670.1_pt1 | contig 37632 bp, 40 predicted proteins | sample 5400611 | NCBI WGS metagenome assembly WNGJ01 (sample SAMN13153375, study PRJNA577476) | soil metagenome | isolation source: 40 cm soil or saprolite under Garry oak tree replicate 1 | place: USA:California | collected 2016-06-15
GCACGCGGCCAGCATCGCCCGCCTGGCCGGCTGTCGAAATGTCTTCGTTCCCCGCCTCGCCGGAATCCTGTGTGCGTTCGGCATGTGCAACACCGACATTCGGTACGACCTGCAGCGCAGCGTGTCGATTGCGCTGGAGCCGCAGCATGGGCCGTTCCTTACGCAAGTTGGCGATGCTCTGATCGGAGAGGCCAGGGCCATGCTGGAGGCGGAAGAGTTCGGGCCTGAGCGCCGCCGCTTCGTCACGCAATGGAACATCCGGTACGCCGGTCAGCAGTCCGCAATCCCGGTGGTGGTGGAGCGCGGGGAGCCGATCGCCGTCATCGGCAGGCGGTTTGAAGCCGAGCATCAGCAACTGTTTGGCCATACCCAGCCGGACGGCCACCATCAGGTGGTTTCGATCAAAGTGAGCGGGTTCGGCGCGCTGGATCGCGAGCTGACCCGAGGCCATGCCGACCGCACGGCTCGTGTCGGAAGGCCGGATGACCATCGCGAGATCTGGGTTGATCCGGATCATGACTGGCGCGAGGTGCCCGTCTTCAGCGGACCGTCGCTCGCGCCACGGGTCCTGATCGACGGGCCGGCTCTGATCGAGGAAACGACCACCACTATTCTGGTGGGCGCCCGAGACCGGTTGCGCGTGACAACAGCCGGCAACTACATCCTCGAGCTCCAATAGAGAGGCGCGGCGTCATGGATCCGGTTTTGCTCGCTCTGATGCAGAAGCAGCTCGACCACATCACACGCCAGATGGGTTGGGTGATGATGAATACGGCACGGAGCCCGATTTTCTCGCAGTCGCACGATTTCTCGTGCTTTATCGGTGATGCGGATGGTGCCGTCGCGGCGCAGGCCGACGGCATTCCAATCCACACCGGCGGCGGCGGATTTGCGCTTCGAGCATTGAAGGCAGCTTTCGGCCGAGACATCGCCGATGGCGATGTGTTCCTGTCAAATGACCCCTACCTCGCCGGCAACAACCATCTGGCCGACTGGACGATGATGCGTCCGGTGTTTGTCGATGGCGAGTTGTTCGCCTTCTCGTGCAATCGTGCCCACCAGTCGGATATCGGCGGTGGCGTGGCCGGGACCTACAATGCGGCTGCCCGGGAGATTTTCCATGAGGGCGTCCGTATCCCGCCTTTACGCATCGCCGAGCGCGGCGTGATGCGCGAGGACATCGTGCGGCTTCTGCTAGCCAACACCCGCTGTCCGGACCTGCTCGCGGGTGATCTTCACGCGATGCTTGGATCGACCAAGATTGGCGCCGAAAGACTGGCTGCGCTGGCGCGCGAGGTCGGTAGCGAGCGGGCGCCCCGGCTGTTTCCGAACCTGCTCGACTATGCGGAGCGCCGGATGCGCGCGCAAATCTCAAACTTGCGGCCGGGACGCTACAGCGGAGCGGACAGCAGCGACCATGACTGTTTCGGCGAGGCGAGCATCACCATCCAGGTCACGCTCACTGTGGAAGGTGACCGGCTTACGTTCGATTTCTCAGGCTCCTCGCCACAGATCGCCGGCTTCAAGAACAGCCCTCTCGCCAATACCCATTCCGCCGTGTACCTGGCGGTTGCCACGTTCCTCGACCAATCGTTGCCGAGGAACCAAGGCGCCTATCGCGCGATCGAGATTATCGCCCCGGAAGGCTCGATCGTGAATGCGCGCCCGCCGGCTCCTGTCGGCTTCACGACCACCCACCCGGCGCATGAGATCATTACGGCCTGTTGGCAGGCGCTGGCGGGCGCCGCCCCCGATCGCAGCTGCGCCGGTTGGGGGAAGTCGCTGCATCCGGTCTCCGCCGGCGCCACGGCGCAAGGCTCGGTATTCGTCCTCTACCATTGGCTCGGCTATCCGGCTGCCGGCGCGGTCGCCGAGCGCGACGGCTTTAACGTCCTCGGCACTGTCAACACGCTCGGCGGGCTGGTGTTGCCGAATGTCGAGGACCTGGAGCTCACCTATCCGGTGGAGGTCAGGCGCCAGGAATTCCGAACCGACGGTGGTGGCGCCGGACAGATGCGCGGAGGAACTGGCGTTTGCTACGAGGCACGGCAGCTCGTGCCAACCGAAACCACCTTCCGCGACGAGGCAAGCCGGCGGCCGTCAGGCGCCGGTGTGCTGGGAGGATACCCCGGCGCCGCCGGCACGATCAGCTGCCGCTCCGCCGACGGAACGATCATCCCGACGCCAGCCTACGGCGCGGTGCGATGCGGCCCCATGGAGCTCTCCATCGAGTCGGCCGGTGGAGGCGGGTGGGGCGATCCGATCGAGCGCGACCCGGAGGCGGTGCGCCGCGACGTGCTCGACGAGTTCGTGAGCCCGGAGGCCGCCCGCACCGTCTACCACGTCGTGCTCTCATCCGATCTTGCGGCCGTCGACTACGATGCGACGAGCCGGGCACGCAAAAAGAAGCGCTTCACCGACACCACCACCAACACGCTTGAGGAGATCGCGCGATGCGAAATTTCGTGGCAAGAGCCTTCGCCTACACCCGGTATGCGAGTTTCGCGGCGGTCGTCGTCGCCATCCAAGCCGCACTAGGCGTTTCGTCCGCCCACGCCCAGAATCGCAACGACACGGCTCGCGTGGTTTGGCCGTTCGAGACGAGCTCGCTTGATCCTGCAGGCGCTGGCGTCCAAAGATCAACCTGGGGCGTGTCGTGGCACATCTACGACCGGCTTGTCAGCTACGCACTGGACGAGCCGCGCGACAAGGTCCAGCAGTATCGGCTCGACAAGCCGCGGGGTGATCTCGCAGAGCGTTGGGATATTTCCGACGACGGCAGGATCTATACTTTCCACTTGCGGCGCGGCGCCGTCTTCCATGATGGCTCGCAGCTCACGGCCGAGGACGTGCGCTGGTCTCTGCAGCGGGCGATCAGCCTTCCGACGACCCGGTTCGTGCTCAATCTGGGAGGCCTCACCAGCGAGGACCAGATCAAGGTGGTCGATGAGGCGACATTGACCATCGCGCTTCCCAAGCCCAATCGCTACCTGCTGCTCTCACTCAGCACGCCCTTTGCGCCCATCATCAATGCCAGGCAGGTCAAGCCGCATGTGACGGCCGGCGATCCATGGGGAGGGGATTGGTTGAAGGGCAATGACGCCGGCAGCGGCGCCTATCAGGTGACGACGTTCCGTCCCGATCAGACCACGCTGGAGCGCAATGACAAATGGCACGGCTCGCCGCTGCCGACGCTGCGATGGGCCGTGTTCCAGACCGTCCCCGAGGATACAATGCGTGTGGCTTTGGTCGAGCGACATCTCGCCGACATTGCGATTGGCCTGACGCCCAATGCGATCGAGGCCGTCGAGCGCCGTGGGCAAGCCCAGCTGTTGCTGATTCCGATGCCGAACCAGTTCGAGTTCCTGGTCACCAACACACAGTCGAAGCCGTTCGACGATGTGCGCGTGCGCCAGGCGCTGGCCCACGCGATTCCGCAAGAGGAAATTTTCCGGAGCGTGTTTCTGGGGCGGGGCACAAGATTGTTCGGCGGTTCCGACGAGGTGCAAGGCGCGACCTTTCCGCAGCCCCAGTCGTTCGCTTACGACCCCAAGCGTGCACGCGATCTGCTGGCCGAAGCAGGCTACCCAAATGGTCTGGACACGACGCTTTCGCTGTGCACCTGCAAGGCCGAATATTTCGAGAACCTCGCGGTGGCCCTCAAGGATCATCTGGCTCGTGTCGGCATCAGAGTGACGATCGACAAGTTTCCCGGCGCGCGCTTTGGCGAGCTGCAGACGGCCAAGCAGATGCCGCTGTATCTCGAGAACCAAGTGGCCTGGCTCAATCTCCCCGACTACTGGATCCGCATCTTCTATCGCGGCAACACCCGTTCGAACTTCAGCGGATATGCCAACCCCGCGCTCGATGCGCTGCTCGCCAAGGCGGATGATGCAACAAGCGACGCCGATTACGACGCCGCAATGCGCGAGATGATCGCGATCGTGAACCGTGACGCTCCGCTCCTGATGTTTCGTCAAGCGGCTCTTGAAGTGGTGATCGGCAAGGACATCGGCAACTATGCGTATTGGTTTCACGCGCTCCCCGATGTCCGCTCGCTTACCAGGAACTAAGCATAAACCAGGAGCATGTCCGGCCATGACTGCGGGAAAATGCGGCCATTCAGGAAACCGGAGCACGTTTGCGGCGGCGGCCGAGCCAGTTCGCGCAGAGCCGGTCTCACACGATACGCTGTTCTCAAGGAGATCCCGATGGGGCTCGTAGGCTTTGTTTTGCGACGCTTGATGGCAGCCATTCCGGCTGTGGCTGCCCTCGTCGTGGCAACCTTCGTGATCATGCGCGTGCTTCCGGGTGACCCCGCCGTCTTTTTTGCCTCCAGTCCGGTGCCGACGGCGGAAGAGACCGCCTATGTGCGGCAGAAATTCGGCCTGGACCGCTCCCTTCCGGAGCAGCTTCTGATCTACCTCAGGGATATCGGGTCGGCCGATCTTGGCAAGTCATTCACCACCGGGCGTCCTGTTCTGACCGAACTGAGGGAACGTCTGCCCGCTTCCCTCGAGCTCGCGATCGTGGCGCTGTTTCTCGCCCTTGCCGTTTCGATTCCGCTCGGCGTGGCGGCCGCCATCTGGTCAGGCTCCCCGCTGGACCATATCGCGCGGGTCGTCAGCAGTATCGGCGTCTCGATGCCGACATTCGTAACCGGGCTGATCTTGACCTACGTGTTCTTCCTGTGGCTCGGCCTCGCGCCCGAGCCAGTCGATCGCATCGATATGTTCATCACGGCGCCGCCGAGGATCACGGGCTTCCTTCTGATCGATAGCACGCTGAGCGGTGATTGGATTGCGCTGCGGTCTGCTGCCGGCAGGCTGGTTTTGCCGAGCGTCACCATGGCGATCTTTGTGCTGTCTCCGCTCACCCGCATGACCCGATCCGCCATGCTCGGCGTGCTGAGCTCGGATTTCGTGCGCACCGCTCGCGCCATGGGATTGAGCGATCGAACTGTCTACGTCCGTTATGCGCTGCGAAACGCCATGCTTCCCGTGCTGACCACAATCGGGATCGTCTTCTCCACGATGCTGGGCTCGAACGTCCTGGTGGAGCGGGTGTTTGGCTGGCCGGGTGTGGGAAGTTTTGCGCTGAATGCGCTGCTCGCGTCCGACTACGCCCCGGTGCAGGGATTCGTCCTGCTGATGGGAGTGCTCCTGGTTGCGATCAATCTCGCAATAGACGTGGCCTACGGTCTTGCCGACCCTCGTGCGCGCAGGACGTCGTGATGCGACGCATATCGGCCTTCCTATCGCATGCCCGCAGATTGATCGCACGCAACGGAGTTTCACTCGCCGCCGTCGGAATTGTGACATTCCTGGCATTTATCGCGGTCGCCGGATCCGTGCTGACGCCGTACGATCCGTATGCGACGGATCTTGGCAATGTACTCAGCCCGCCCGGCACGCTGCATTGGTTCGGCACCGATCAGCTCGGACGCGACGTCCTGAGCCGGGTCGTCGCCTCCGCCCGCATCGATTTGTTCGTCGCGGTCTGCGCGGTCGCCGCGTCGTTCACGGTCGGCGTCGGCATCGGGGGCCTGGCCGGCTATCTCGGTGGATCGTTCGATCGATGGACCAATCGCGTTGCCGAGATGGTGCAAGTGTTTCCGTTGTTCGTCCTCGCCATGGCACTGGTCGCCGCGCTTGGAAACGACCTGCGCAACATCGTCCTGGCGACCGCGATCGTGAACCTGCCATTCTACATCCGGCTGGCGCGTGTCGAGGTCGGCGTGCTGAGCACGCAGCTGTTTGTGGAGGCTGCGCGGGTTGCCGGCAACGGCGATGCCCGGATCATCGGCTTCGTGCTGCTGCCGAACGTCATGCCCAACCTCATGATTCAGCTCTCGGTCAATCTCGGGTGGGCGATCCTCAACGCGGCCAGCCTGTCGTTCATCGGGCTTGGAATCCGGCCTCCCACCGCGGAGTGGGGCATCATGGTCGCGGAGGGTGCAACGCAGGTAATGGCGGGCAATTGGTGGCTTATCGTGTTCCCGGGGCTCGCGCTTGCGCTTGCAGTGTTCGCATTCAACCTTCTGGGCGACGCTCTGAGGGACATGTTTGATGTCCGTAGCCGGTAGGACGGATGCCCGAGAGAGCAAATGCATAGACCGATGAAATCCGCCCCACCTCTGCTGAGCATCGACCGCCTGGCGGTCGAGTTTGTGACACCGCACGGGCGTGTCCGGGCGCTCGATGATGTCTCTTTTCAGATCGGAACGGCGGAGATCGTCGGCGTTGTCGGGGAGAGCGGATCCGGAAAGTCCGTCACCGCATATTCGATCCTCGGGTTACTGCCGGCCGAGGCCAGGGTAACGTCCGGGTCGATCACCTATTTTGGCCGGTCACTCCGTGAGCTTGGCGGCTCGGAGCTCAAGGCGATTCGTGGCAGCGAGATATCCATGGTTTTTCAGAGCCCGCAGACGGCCCTTAATCCGATCCGACCGGTGGGCGCGCAGATTGCCGATGTACTCATGGCGCACAGTCCGGCAGGCCCGACTGAGGCTGCCGTTCGGGCGATCGAAGCTTTGCGCGAAGTCCGTATCAATTCCCCCGAGCACCGCGTTCACGCCTATCCGTTTGAGCTTTCCGGCGGGATGTGCCAGCGCAGCGTTATCGCCATGGCGCTCGCATGCACGCCCAAACTGCTTTTGGCCGATGAGCCCACCACCGGCCTCGACGTGACGACGCAGAGAACCATCATGGACCTGCTGGTCGAACTGACGCGCTCCCGGGGCATGTCGACCATGTTCATCACTCACGATCTGGGGCTGGCGGCCCAATATTGCGATCGCGTCATCATCATGCAGAGCGGGCACGTCGTGGAGCAGGGGCCTACCGAGCAGATTTTCATGAATCCCAGACAGGCATATACGCGCAGACTCCTGAGTGCGACGCCGCAGGCTCACGCCAAGCTGATCGATCTGATCCCGGCCGCTGAGCAACAGCCATTCGAGGTTTCATCACCCGTTGTGCGTACCTTGAAACCGAGCAGGGCGGCTGGGACGCCGGTTCTGAGAGTCCGCGGCCTGACCCATGAATATCCTTTGCACGGCGCGCCGCGATCCGTGCTGGGTTTTCTGGGACGGCGATATCGTTCGGACGATGACGGCGGCAACAAGTTTCGCGCCGTGGATGGTCTGAGTTTCGATGTGGCGCAGGGCGAATGTGTCGGCCTTGTCGGAGAGTCCGGATCGGGAAAGACCACGACATCCCGTCTGATCGCCAAGTTGGTCAAGCCGACCGCGGGCTCGATCCAACTGAGCGGTGAAGAGATTGCCAATGCGGATCCCCGCGCTTTTGCCAAATCGGCCAAGCGGCGACTGGTACAGATCGTTTTCCAGGACCCGGCCGCCAGCCTCGACCCACGCCGGACGGCGTTCGAGGCGATCGCCGACCCGTTGCGGCGGCTGGAGCAGATCAGACAGCCCGCCGAGCTTGGCAGGCGTATCAGGGAAATTTGTGATCTTGTGGATCTCCCTCACGCGCTGCTTGGCCGATACCCCCATCAGCTCTCGGGCGGTCAGAAGGCGCGCGTCGGCATTGCACGGGCCATATCGGTTTATCCGGCGCTGGTCGTGCTTGACGAGCCGACGTCAGCGCTCGATGTTTCGGTTCAGGCCGTCGTGCTCAACCAACTGGACAAGCTGAAGCGGACGCTTGGATTGTCCTACCTGTTCGTGAGCCATGACCTCAACGTCGTTCGGCTCATGTGCGACCGCGTCATGGTCATGAAGAGCGGCCGCATCGTCGAGCAAGGAAAGGTCGACGATTTGTTCAGGGATCCGCAGCACCCCTACACGAAGAGTCTGCTGGATGCGATTCCCCGCATCGATTTTTCCTCGGAGGCCCAGTCCAGTGCGAAACTGTTGTCCGAATTTCCCTAAGGCCGATGAGCTGGGCGCGGCACTGGCAGCTTGAGCCGCGTGGGCGCGATCGAAATCGGTGGCGCGCGGCTGCGGTGTCGCTGGCTCTGCGGTCCGATACACCAGATAAATTCCGGCGATGATGAGGGCCGTTCCGGCAACGAGCTGGACGGTGACAGGTTCGGAAAGGACAATGGCCCCGGTGATCGCGGCGGACATCGGTGCCGCGGTCACGAAGATCGCAACGCGACCTGCCGAGGCATGTTCAATCGCCCACGACCAGAGCAGCAGCACCCCCGCTCCCCCGACCGTGCCGCAGAAGAAGAGGGCAACCCAGTCGGGGCCCGTCAGCGACGGGATTGCCGTTAGCGAGCCATGGACAGCAGCGAACCCGAAAAGTACGATGAGACCGCCAACCGTGGCAATCGGAGCGATCGTGGTCGCGCGGTAGCGCAGGAGCATCGTGCCGGCATAGACGTTAAATAGAGCCAACAGGATCGTGGCGAACAGAGCGATGGCGTCGCCGGAGTTGATGAAGGACCGCGCTGTCCCAGCCAACAGCCGGTCGGATAATCCGACCAGGACGCCCAGCAACGCGCACAATGCCCCAGCAAGGCGGCGAACCGTACATTTTTCATAACCCAAAAAAGCGGCCGCCGTCAGCGTCAGCAGCGGGCTGGTGCAAATCACCAGCGCACCGCGCGAGGCAGTCGTATACTGCATGCTGAGGGTCAGGAGCCACGGACAAATGCCGGCTACGATCGCGCCCAGCATGAGAATGATCGCGCAGTCCCGACGTGTCGGCCAACGCGACGAATGGCGCAAGAGCGGCACCAGGCATGCGAACGCGATCGCATAGCGCAGCAAAGCTACCGCAACTGGGTCATGGTGCTGGACAACAAGCCGGGTTGCGACGAGCTGGGCGCCATTGGCGATGCTCGAAAGGGTCGCCGCTATAGCCGCAAGCCCGGTTGCGGATCGGAGGATCGTCATGACGTTGCAACGCTCGGCAGTCTCGGATGAAGAGCGCGAGGTAACCGTTCGTACAGCCACCGCGCGCCCGATTGTGGCACCCCAAAGAGCCAACGCGGTGTCAGTCCAAACCTGCTACCGGTGGCACCGGACGAGCGTGACCGGATCTCGTGCGTCGTCTCGACAAAGGCGCTTCTACTTCAACGAACAGAATAGCTCGTCCTGGCATATTGGTCCGCCTACCTACCTTGGCAGTATCTGGCGGCACTGCGACAGGCAAATTCGAAACAATGCCAGCCAATGGGGGCGCATCGGCAAAGCCATTCGGTGACCACTTGGCTGCTGACGCTTGGTACATTGGAGGAAAGTAACGGCCTTTAGCCAAATGCTGCGCTCGATGTCCTGCCTGACATTGAGCGCGAGAGATCGCATGGATACGCAAACTGCTCTGTACACGAACGAGACGGTCGGCAAGTTCCTCGAGGGAGGATCATGCGCGGCGCGGCGTTGCAGCAAGCTGCCGCTCTACGGCTTCGGCAAAGGGGGGTCTGAACGTCGGGCTGATCTGTTGTTCGCCTCTGAAGTTCTTCGCTGTCTGCGTGGCGGTTCAACACCATCGCCCCGTGTGCTCGAATGGTCGGGATTTGTTGAGCACTGGACGATTGTGGCCCAGGATGAAGTTTGCCTGCTGACGGGAATAGTCTGGCGGCTTCCCTTGTCACGGAACGTGCTGGCGACGCCACTATTGGCGATCGACCCGGCCGCGGGGTGGGCGCGTGCGGTCGGCGAATGGCTCACCATCGGGGCGCCGCAGCTCGATTTGGTAGCCGCTGGAATTCACCCCGAGGGAGTGGCCGACCGCGCGGCACGGTGGCTGGAGCGCCAACTACGTGCCGAAGATTGCGACGACGAGTGCCTCCGGCAAGATTGACGCAAGCGCGACTGGTTCGCGGTGTCGGTCTGCGAGACGGGAATCGCTTTCGGTGCTGATATTGTTGGGCGGGTTGCTTGACTAAAACTGGGGCATGCTGATGAGACCAAGCCGGACCGCTTTGAGGACAGCGACTATTCGGCTCGTCGAGCCAAGTTTTCGCATGGCGTTCTTGATATGAAAACTAACAGTATTTTCGCTGATCGCCAGAATCATCCCAATATCCCAAGAGGATTTGCCCTGCGCCGTCCAGTTCAGGCAATCTAGTTCGCGCTGGGACAAGGCGATCGATGGAGCATCCAATTCGTGGCCGGGAGCGATCGATGGAGCATCCAATTCGGCGCCGTGAACGATCGCCGTAAAGGCGACGTGGAACAACGACGCAAGGACATTGAAGTGGCTGAGGCATGCTTGTGGGTCCGCGTCATGAAACTGGGACGCGAACGAAACGACAGCCACTCTGGCCAAGGGGCCGTGAAGCGGGACGCTGATTCCGTTTCTCAACCCAGCTTCATGTGCCTCATTCATCACCAATTGTTGCCTCTGAGTTAGACGGCCTCGGTCTCGGAGCTGGTCCCACAAAAAAGGGCGAGCGATCCGCGGCGTAAAGGCCACCACCGGATCGACTTCGCCGTAGCGACATTCAGCGTAGCGGTTCTGCCATTGTTCGGAATAGTTAAGCGCAATGGCCAGCGGTGGATGCTCGGCCAAATGGAACGGCTCCCGATAGGTGAGGGCGCCATACGCCAGCTGATCGTATCCCTCATCCCGAGCAGCTTCGACCAAAAGCTCGAAAAGTTCCTGTGGCGACGTTATTCCGCTCGAACGTTCGATGAAATCGGCGACATACATGAAACAGCCCCACCATCGCAACGCCAAGCTCGCCGCAAGGCGCCGCCAGGGGACGTTGGCCCGCCCTTAAGGTATCATATACCTCCGCGTGTACTTCATGACAATTGAGATTTGAGGTATGCGCGAATTCGATACGCCGACGATCGGTTTCGAGAATGCGGTCTATCGCAATTTGTGTAGAATCAATCATAGATTGTAGATGTATTAAGCACTTAGCCGAAAAGTCGGCACGACATTTGGGTCGAGTAGCGGACGATCAGTCGGCTGGTGCTTTTTCCTCGACCTTGGCGACGCGATGGCTGCCCAAATTGACGCCTCACGAGCTGGACGTTGGATGACGTCGTCCTCATCAGGGCGATTCCGAGCTGCGATGCAGCCCTCTGCGCTGGGTTTCCGCTGTGTTGCCCATTTTGCTGGCGCTGCTGCGCTCAGCATTGAACCGTTGCACCACCGCAAGTGTCTTTGGCGACACATCGATGTAGGCGGCAACTATGTCATGATTGCCCATGCGCTTGGGGGGACCAAGCAGCGTTACCGGACAGCCGGCGGCGGCTATGACATGCCTGAAGATTCCGACCGGCATCACCCCAAGATATCTTGAGATTCCTCGCGCAATCCCAAATTCCTGGCATCCGCAAATCAATTCCGCCACGATTCGGCGCCGCGTTTCGGAGTTGAGATTTCGATCACATACGAACCGGGTTGCTTCCCATATCTGATCGGTCTGCGGAAGATCGCCATCGATGAGCTCGGGCCATAGCGCCTTCACCATGTAGGGCTGCGTCGTGGGGATGAGGCGTGCCGCGCCACGAGCCAGGCGCTCACCGTCGAGCCAGACGACATATGTTGCCGCTGGGGTGTCGAATTGGTCGTACTCCAAGCCACGATAACTGGGCACTTGCCATCCCAGTCGGTCGACAAAAACGCGATGCCTGAGCCGGTGATGCGATATCCATGCCTCAGCATGAAGATGTGCCGTTTCCCAGCTGATACAGACAACAGACATACACATGCTCGTCGCATTGACGCGCAATCGATGCATGGATTGTGGACCGGCGAAACTACCAAGGTTGAGCGGTGCCCAAACGATGAACAGCTATCCTCGCAAACGAGTCGACCCGAGCGTCACTACGGCTTGGCCCAGATTTCCAATCCAGGCCTTTCGCATTGGAGGATTCTTCAGTCGGTAAAGTCCGCAGAATCGATGAATTTGGGCAAGCTAAATTTGGAAGAGCGATATGTCCGCCTCAGAGGATGCGAACTGCAACCGGTGCGAGGAAACTGACTTTGCGACAGCTTTGTCGCCCATGACAGGTTCCTGCCGCCCGCGGCGACGCAGGGCAGCATACGGTTAGATGCCGCTACGATGGCCGCGGGCGCCGCCTGGCAGTCGATCGCGGTTTTCCCCGTGGTGCATCAAACCCAGCTGTGTCAGGGGGCTCTGCACGGGGTAGCGCCAGGCCGGCGGCCCGGCATACGTCCTCGATAAGGCAACGGACTGCTCTTGCCTCTCGGGGCAAATGATCGAGGGGCCGGCCCCAGTAGTCGGAGACTGCCTCAGCGGCCAATCGGGCCTTTACCCCAAGGCCGATCAAGTTCGGAGTCGGCGCGGCCAAGATCGCTTTCTCGACTGACGAGAGGCTGAACGACAGGGCCTCGATCAATTGAACGGCCTCGGCCTCAGGATCGCCACCCCCTCGCTTCGCAACCCGGGAAATGTAGCTCTGCTCAACCGCCCTGATTTTCGCCATGAGGGCTTCAAATTGCTGTCCGAGAGCCAGCAGAGTCGCGTCGTCGATCATCGGCCCGTCCGGGACAATCGCAGCAGCAAGTGCGGGATCCACGGGCCTTCTGCCGTGGTCTTCAGCGTTATTGTTGCTCATCTGTGGACCCTCAGACCAATCCCCTTGTTCGGAAGCAGAATTCCATGCGCCACCTACTTATCAACAATTGCCACCGCTCGAGTCCATCCTGCGGACGCCGCCCGGACTTTCACGGGAAAGCAGGCAACCTGAAAGCCGTTTGGCGGTAACACCTCAAGGTTATGTAGCTTCTCGATGTGGCAGTACGCGATTTCCGCCCCCGCCCGATGTCCCTCCCAAATCTGGGAAACGTCGCCGGTCCTCTCGAACCGCTCGGCCATAAACTTGAACGGCACGTCCCAAGACCAAGCGTCGGTCCCGGCCACCCGAACGCCGCGTGACGTAAGGTAGAGCGTCGCTTCCCGGCCCATGCCGCAGCCCGAATCGATATAGTCGTTCAGGCCATACCTCTTGCCGGCCGAGGTATTCACAAGGACGATGTCGAAGGGCTCGAGTGTGTGCTCTATACGACCCAGCTCCTCGTCGACATCGGCTGCCGTGACGACGTATCCGTCCGGAAACCGTCGGAAATCGAGCTTTACACCTCGGCCGAGGAACCATTCGAGCGGCATCTCGTCGATCTTGGCGGACGGCTCGCCGTTCGTCATCGATGACGCGTAGTGCCACGGCGCGTCGACGTGCGTTCCGTTGTGCGTCGAGAGGTGGACGCGCTCAAGTGCAAACGCCTCACCGTTCCGGAGCGCTTGCGGGTTGAGATCCCTATACCGCTCTGTCCATAGATGGAGGGTATCCTTGTGCCCAAGGTACTCGATCGACAATTCGTATCCCGGCGGATCGGCGGGGACACCGTTTTCCAGGGGCACGGAGAGATCGACAATCCGACGTTGCATGCGGACCCTTCCGGCTCGCTGCAGCAGGCAAGATCTGCCTCGTGCACTCTGGTGGCGAACCGAATACCTGTCAGGTACTCAGGTACTAATTAATCGGTCAGTTTAATCGCTCAGTCAAGTTTAAGTCGGGCGGGTCCAAGTGCGGGGCTCCTATGCAAAACGGGCAGCTTCAAAATTCTTGACGCGCTGCACACTCTGAGGTTGATTGGTATGGTGGTAGGGTTTTAATGGCGAGCGCGACGCAAGAGGCGATCCTGGATGCGGCAGAAGAGGTGTTTGCATCCCATGGGTACGAAGGCGCGGCGATGCGCGAGATCGCCAAGAGAGCTGGTGTAAACCAAGCCCTGTTGCACTACCATTTTGAGACCAAAGACAACCTCTACGAGAGAGTCGTCGAACGACGCTCCTCGGCGATCAACCAGTATCGCATTGAGCTGCTGGACGCACTCCATGCCGATGGTCTTCCCACCCTCGAACAGTTGCTCCACGTCCTCTACGCGCCACACGCATACATGCGTGGTGGATCGCCCAACACGGTCGCCGCTTATACTCAGATGATCTTGGCGATCACTATCGGTAGCGACGAGCGCTCGCAGGCGCTCATGACGAAATATTTTGACGGCATCGCCAGGCGATTTATCGACGAGTTCATGCTGGTGCAGCCTGAGTTGTCTCGAGCCGATGCTGTGTGGGCCTACCTGTTCGCCCTTGGTGTCCGTGCCCAAGTCCACGCCAGGAACAATCGGGCCGCACGGCTGTCTGAAGGCCTGTGTGACAACACCAATTTGGAAGAGGTTGTGGCACTCGTGGTGCCCTTCGTGGCAGCGGGAATTCGCCAATTGGCTGGGGCCAGTTCAAAATCCTCGCCGCCCCTCGCGGACGAGCAGCCCCACCGTTGTCCCGCTTGACGGAGGCAACGACGCGCTGTTCTTCAAACCGGAGAAAAATGGGATGCGAATAGGAAACTACACGACGGTTGCTCTTGGCACGTTCCTCGCTTTGGTGGCGATCGCACCAACTTTAGCCGACACGGCGTTGAAGATCGGGTACACCGCGAGTACCGACTCCGTCGCACTCTATGTCGGACAAAAGGAGGCATTCTTCAAAAAGCACGGGCTGGACGTTCAACTTCAACTCATCCCCTTGAATTCGACACTTCCAGCCGCCGTGCAGTCGGATTCTGTACAGATCGCCGGACCTAGCACGCCGATCGTACTGCAGGCGATCGATGGCGGCCTCGACCTGGTCGCCGCCGCGGGCGGTGCATCTACCAGCAAGAAGGCGACAAACTACGCGGTTGTCGTCAAGCCGGAGGCGGGTATCAGCAAGCCGCAGGATTTCGCGGGTAAACGGGTGGGCGTTCCCGGGCTTGGCGCAACGCTGCACATCCTATTCCGCGAGTGGTTGGATCGAAATGGTGTTGATTACAAGCAGGTCAAGTTCGTTGAGACCCCGTTCCCGCAGATGAACGACATCCTGAAGGCCGGCACCGTCGACGTGGTCATCAGCGCCGATCCAATGACGACGCGTATCGTTCAAGCCAAGACCGGCACCGTGTTTTCATATTTCATTCAAGAGTTCCCGGAAGGAATGCCTACAAGTATTTACGTCACCACGCGAAAATGGGCCGAAGCCAACCCTGCCGCAATCAAGGCTTTTCGGGAGGCCATCGCGGAGAGCGCAGCCTTTGCCATCTCCAATCCGGAAGCGGCTAAACTCGCGGTCGGCGAGTATCTAAAATACCCATCCGAAATCCTTGCCAATGTCTATCTACCGCCGGTAGTTGCGGAGGTCACACCGGAGCGGCTCGACACGTGGATCCAAATCATGCTCAGGCAGGAACTGTTGAGCAGGAAACCCGATCCTGCTGCGTTCATTGCACATTGAGATTGGCAATGATCGAGATTGAGGGCGTCAGTCTGGCATTCGGCGGCCGCGACGTCCTCTCTGGGATCGACCTGACAATCGGGGCCGGAGAGTTCGTTTGCGTCGTGGGCCCTTCCGGTTGTGGCAAGACATCATTGCTCCGTCTGATCGGGGGCCTGATCTCTCCGACTTGCGGAGAGATCCGTATCAACGGCAAGCCCATCGCCGGTCCCTCCCGCGATATCGCGATTGTTTTTCAAGACTACGGCCGCGCGTTGCTTCCCTGGCGCACCGCCTATGGTAATGTGTCCCTCGCACTGGAGGCGAGCGGGATCTGCGCCGCCGAGCGCGGCAAGATCATCTTACGGCTGCTTTCTACGCTCGGCCTCGCCGAACACGCGAGCAAATATCCATCACAGATGTCCGGCGGGATGCAGCAGCGCCTGCAGATCGCCCGATGCGTTGCTCAGAGCCCGGGCATTTTCCTGATGGACGAACCATTCGGGTCGCTCGACGCAATGACGCGCCAAGTTTTGCAGGACGAGGTACTCCGTCTGGCGGCCGAGCGGCACACCGTTACGTTTTTTGTGACCCACGACATGGAGGAAGCAATTTACCTTGCAGACCGGGTCGTGGCGCTGCACAGGCATCTGAACTCCTCATCCGCCAGACCGTGACCGACAGCGATGTTCTTGTTCCCCCGTCCAAGATCGCCGCTGCGAGTGTGGTCGCCATGGCAGATGGGAGTCTTCTGCACGCGACCTTCGAGACGCTGGCCGCAGCTGCTGGCGGACTGGCGCTCGGGGGCGGGTTTGGCTTGGCGCTCGGGATCCTGCTCGGCATATCCCGCAGCGCATTCGAGGTCTCCTTCCTCGCGATCGAGATCCTTCGCCCCATCCCAGCCGTCGCCCTCATCCCGATCGCAATGCTTATTTTTGGTTTCGGATTTCGTATGGAGATCTCCGTCGTCGCGATTGCGACCTTGTGGCCGGTCCTGATTCTGTCGCAACATGCCGTTGCCAATGTTCCCGCCGTGCTGCTCGAGGTCGGGCGATCACTTTGCCTCGGGCGCCGAAGGACCATCATTTCGATCGTCCTGCCTGCCGCGGCGCCGGGGCTCTTCACCGCGGCCCGCCTGGCGGCGGCTTATGCGCTGGTCGTTGCCGTTACGGTCGAAATATTTGCCAATCCGCAAGGATTGGGCTACGCGCTGATCGTTTCGCAGCAGATGCTGCATCCCGAGACGATGCTGGCCATGCTATTCTGGGTCGGGGTGATCGGCTGGGGAATGAATTCCATTTTTCTTCAATTTCAGCGGACATTCTTTGTGCGGTGGAGCAACGTGGAGCAACGCCAGTCGTGAGCTCGGTCCCCAACAACCATGCGATGAGCCTGGGGCTCGTCGGTGTGCTCGTCATCATTGCGGTGTGGCATTTCTCCGCCGCGAGTGGTGCGATCTCGCCTGCCTTCCTGCCGACCCCGTGGGCCGCCGCGTCGGCTTTACGCTTGGGACTGGCTCATGGTGATCTGCTGGATCAATTGCGCGACACGGTCTCGCTGATGTTCCGAGGTTGGTTCGTTGCGAGTCTTCTCGGAATCGGACTCGGGACGCTGGTTGGCGTTTCGCCGACGATCGGCGCCTACGTCGAGCCAACACTTGAGTTCCTACGGCCGTTGCCGCCATCGGCCATCGCCCCACTCGCGATCTCTCTGCTCGGTCTCGGGCCCGGGATGGTCCTGCTGGTTGTGATATTTGGTTCGGTGTGGCCGCCATTGCTCTCCGCGGCTCAGGCATTTGCATTGATTGACCCGCGCCTGCGCGAGGTTGCACGCTGCCTTGGCCTTTCTCGGTCGGCCTTCGTCTTCAAGATCGGGTTGCCGAGCATGACGCACGACGTGATCGGCGCATTGCGTGTGTCTGTATCGCTGGCGCTCATCCTGACCGTTCTTGGCGAGATGCTGACCGCACAAGGCGGTCTCGGTTATGTGATCCTGCTGGCCGCACGGTCCTTCAATGCGCCCCGATTATACGCAGCCATCATTTTGCTCGCACTTCTCGGAGCTGCCGCGAACCTCATCATTTTGCTTGCGGAGCGCAGACTGACGGCTTGGAATATTCAGCGGGTCTGACGTTGCCGTGATTCTTCCGGGCGGACTCGGCTGTTGCGAGACAATCGACTTTGCGATTCGCGATCTTTAGGCGCGCGAACGTGCGCTCGTTTGATTGCGCCCATCGTCGCGCCGGACAACGAAAACGTCGTGGGCAGGATTGCTGCATTCTGTGCCGCCGCAGCCCTCTATAAGAGCGCCCGTCAGAAGAGCGGTGTCCGCCGGCTCCGATCATCGACGAGGCATTTGGGCCCTCGAATATGCCGGAGACACCCGTTGTCGTCGAGGACGGCGGCATTGTTCGCGATTCCGGCTGGACGGCCGAAGCCGGAATCATCGAGACCTCCCGATGTGGCTTCGAAACGTTCGACCAAGGTTTCCGGCGACACGGACCAACGTCCGGGCCTACAAAAGGGGGCACATTGAGCGCGCCACAATGCGACTGATGTTCGATCGAGCAGCATCGCGAATGCGCGCAGGCAACTTCAAGACCGGGCCGGAGGCCTTGAGCAGGTACGGTGGGCGTGCGAGCCTTCCTCGCGGAGTCGAATTGATGGACGGCGCGTACGGCACCGACTCGCGACCGCACCGGCATGACGACCTTGGGACTTACGTACGCGGTCGGCATTCAGGCTGGTGGAGGAGATTGCGCATATCAAGTTACGTCAGGTTTGAAGCGGAGGAGGGCGGCTTGATTTGGAAGCATATCTTCGAGGAGTCCCCGCTGTCGGATGTGACACCGCATATCCTACGTCATAGCTTCGCGCGCGGGACCAGGCCCGTGGCTTCTGGCGGCCCCCGCGGACCGCGCGGCAATGTAGACGGCAGAGCGTCCGTAGCCTCACGATGATGGTGCGGGGTGACCGGATCCCGCACGGAAGCGGGAACGACGCCTTGTTTATGCCTCGCGTTCGCGAGGATCACCCCGATGCTAGTACATCTGCTTTTGCTGGCCACGCCGTGCATCTTTGGCATAGACGCGGTAAGCCCCACCGCAATAGCTGTCCGCGCGCCCCCGAAATAGCGTCCGTTCTCCTTGCAGGATCAAAGGGGCAGTCCAGCCCCGCTTCAGTGGAAATCTCTGTCTCTTGGCGGCCTCCGATTGGCTCAGCCCTGTCCGGGCGATATGATCGTTCAAAGCCATTATCAACGCGGAACGGAGCTTCATGTTCTCAGCCTGCGCAGGTGTATCCTCAATTGCATCCCACACATTGGCGAAGCGTTTCTTGCTCATTGACCTAGCTCCTTCAACAAATCCCGGTAACGCTGCGCGACCCGGGCGCGCTGCAGCGCTTGAGCGCCCTGCAGGCGATGCCTGTGCAATTCCAAAAAACCGTGGATCAATTCCGCACCCCGATGGTGGATGACCCAACGTCCGCGGCCCTGCATGTGCGCCGCGTACGATCACCTTCGTCGCGCAAGCATCGTACCGCGGGGTGCAGACCACAGAAAAGCGATCGCGAGATGTGGCGCGCGCAGTAAGGATGCACGCGGTCCTGAAGGTTCCCGATGACCTGAGGAATCACCCCGATGAGCTGGCGCGTAATGTCCGAGACATCCTGCGGTGTCAGTTGCCGCTGGTGTTGGCCCCAGCTAGCCGGGGCACCGAACGCCGACTGCATTTGCGGCCCTCCAAGCCCAAATTGCGCTCCGTAGCTCTGCGCAGGATTGTCCAGTCCGAATAATTGGCCCAAGCCTTGCTGACCAAAGCCTTGCTGACCAAAGCCTTGCTGGCCAAAGCCTTGCTGACCTAAGCCGGGGCCGCCCTGCATGGCGGCGTGCTGTAATTGCGGCTGGCCCTGCAGCGCTCCGACAATCTGTGGCACGATTTGCAGGATCTGCCTCACCACTTCGTTCACATCCTGCTGGCTCAGCTGGCGCGGCATTTGTCCGTAAGCGGCATATCCGATTGCCGCATGCGGTTGTGCCTGAGCCAGAATCTGAGGCAGGACTGGCACCAATTGGCGCACCACCTCGCTCACGTCTTGTTGCGAAAGCTGGCGCTGTTGCTGACCGCCCCACTGAGGTTGCTGCAGTTGACCCCACGCCTGAGCTTGAGGTTGTGCACCCCATCCGGGGTTGTATCCAAAGGCGCCGATAGACGGCTGGCCACCATACTGACCGTATTGCTGGCCATAAGCTGCTTGCCCCAATCCATAGCCGCCCGTTTGCGAATTAAACGGTGCCCATTGCTGCGGATTGAATTGCGGGTTGTTGAGATATTGTTGCTGGGTATCGTAGTAGGTCATCGCTCATCTCCTTGCGATGGTTGGCGCCCCGCAGCCCTTAACGGAACCACGTTCGTCCGCCTTCGCATCCGTCGCTATCGGGAATGCGGGCAAACCTGCGTCACATTTGGTGTGACGCGATCACTCATACTCAACAGGGACTCTATGCGAATATTACCGTTGCCGCCCTTCCTCAGGCGAGCGCGAACGGGCAACGATGAATGGCAACAAAGGACAAATGCAATGTGGCGGTTGCTCGTTGTGCGGGCGTTCAACCCGGTTGTGAGCTAACCGCTGTCCAGTTGGACGTTTGTCCTGTTGGACGTTGTGCGTTCGCTCCCGAATATTCGTTGTCGGGAATATTCGTTACTAGTTCTCGAACGTTGACCCCACAATGCAACGCACGAGTGATGTTTTTGCGAAGGTCGAGCGTTATTTTTGTGGAAACTCTGTGTGCGGTTCCAAAATCGCCGTCGTCGGCGCAGCCGACAAGCGCATTTACGTAAAGCGCATTTACTTAGTTTGCGTCATTCGATTTGAATGTCAGCAGGCAAGGCCGAGCAGGGCGTCGACCCGTTCCGATGTCGCAGGATGGCTGCGAAGCAAACGCATTGGACCATCCTCGCGTGCGGTTGCCGACAGGACCGGAAAGCCGGCGTGGTGACGTTCCAGCTTGTCGAGCGCGGCGATCAACGCGTGTGAGTCTCCGGTCAATTCCAGCGCCGTCGCATCCGCGTCCAACTCGCGGGTGCGGGACAGCGCCAAACGAAGCAACTGAGCGAGCGAAGGAGCGGCGCGCAGCAGTTCCGCCAGTGGCCGACTAAGTGCCACGCCTCCATGTTGCGCTCGCGACAACGCGAGACCGGCTAACGACGTCCATTCAATCGAGCGATGCAGTGCAGCCGCCCAGCCCATCGTCCAGGTATCATTGTTGCGGATGTGGGCGACCTCATGGGCCAGGATGCCGGCGATCTCATCGCGCGTCATGCGGCGCAGCAACCCCTCGGTCAATACAATCGCAGCGTCTCCCGGACCACCCAGCGCGTAGGCATTCATATCGCCCGGAGCTGGGAGGCAATAGATATCCGGCAATCGAGACAAGTGGGCTCGGCTGCAAACGTCGATCAGTATATTGAACAATTCCGGCAGATCGACAGGACGCAGCAGGTGCGCGCCGAACCATCGAAACATGGCCTCGCGCGAGATCGCCGGACCGTTCGGTCGCGGCGCGCTTCCAGCCAGCGCCCGGTGAACTCCCTCGGTTCCACCAACGATCCAACCGCATACCGCGAGCAGCACCGTCATCGCGGCGATCGCCAATGCGGATGATCGATGGTTCGCCGCTTGATGGGCGGGCCGCCGAAAACGCGACGGATTCTGATCCTGGGCATGCACGTCGATGCTGCAGCGCAGAACAGCGCCAGGCAGATTCGTCGGCAAATGCAGGTCTACAATGACGGACGCCCCGGATCGCCTAAGCTGCAGCATTTCCGAGCGCGGTGCAGAACGCACCAACGCCAGTGAAATGCAAGGCGCTAGGCCGGTAACAACGTATTGTTCAGTCCGACCCCCGCGCCACGTCCCGCCATCAGCGCTGACGTTGAACACCGTTAGTCCCCCAAATCGCTACCACAGTAAGATAGGCTTCGCATGCAATAGTGTCATGCCAATTTCGTGCCATAGACACAGGAAAGTCACAGATAGACACAGGAAAGTCACACGCGGCAGACAGATCCCCGAAAAACGGCTGCGCCGCGTCCGGTGCAAACCGCCGCGAAGGCATTTTCGGAACTCGGGAACCCGGCTTCCGCCCAAAAATAAACAACGCAACGCCCTCATGAAACACCGTGACGGAGAACGGATTGCTGACCTGCTGAGCCTATCCTGGAAGCCCAGGCGCAACGGCGCGGCATTTCCTACGCCGACAACGAAACTGGCTTTTGTTGGCCCGGCACCGCTGCGAGAAGTTCGCGGGTGTAGGGGTGCTCAGGTGCGGCGAACAATGTCGCCGTGGCTTTAAGTTCAACGATCACGCCGCGCTGCATCACCGCGATGCGGTCGCATATCTGCGCGGCGACGCGCAGATCGTGGGTAATGAACAGCATCGAAAGTCCAAGCCGGGTCTTGAGGTCCTCCAGCAGGTTTAGCACCTGCGCCTGGACCGAAACGTCGAGCGCGGAGACGGCCTCATCGGCGACAAGGATTTCCGGATCGAGCGCCAGCGCGCGCGCTATCCCGATGCGCTGGCGTTGACCTCCCGAGAATTCGTGCGGGTAGCGTTCCATCGCGCCGCCATCGAGACCCACCATCCCAAGCAGATCGCGGGCGCGCTGCCGCGCCTTTTCCGGGTCGCTCCCGTGCGCAATCGGCCCGTCGCTGATGATCTGTCCGACCTTGCGGCGCGGATTGAGCGAAGCAAACGGATCCTGGAAGATCATCTGGATACGGCGGCGCTGGTCACGCAGCGCCTTGCCCTCGAGTTGCGTCAGGTCGACGTCGCCGATCCGGATCGTGCCGCGGTCAGCCCCAATCAACCGCATCACCAGACGCGCCACCGATGACTTGCCCGATCCGGACTCACCGACGAGACCGAGCGTCTCGCCCTGAAGAATCGAGAAATTGACCTGGTTGGCAGCTTGAACGCTGCGATCCGGACGAAACCAGCCGCCGGCGGTGACATAGGTCTTGTCGAGGCCGATCACTTCGACCGCTTTGTTTCGATCGATCAATGGTGGCCGCGATGGCGGAGCCATCGACGGCACCGCGGCGAGCAGCGCCTTGGTGTAGGCGTGCTGCGGGCGCTCAAGCACTGCTTGTGCGCTGCCTTGCTCGACGATTTGTCCATGCCGGAGCACGACGACGCGATCGGCGATATCGCCTACCACGCCGAAATCGTGGGTGATGAACATGACCGCCATATTGCGACTGCGCTGCAGGTCGCGGATCAGCTTGAGGATTTGCGCCTGGGTGGTGACGTCGAGTGCGGTGGTCGGCTCGTCCGCCACCAGCACGACGGGTTCCAGCGCGGGTCCGGAAGCCCGACTTCCTGTGCGAGACCCAGCGCCTTCTGTCGGCGTTCGCGTGGCGACAGCAAGTCATGCGCCTCAAACATTTCCGTCATCTGGTCGCCGATGCGCATCAAGGGATTGAGCGCCGTCATCGGCTCCTGGAACACCATAGCGATGCGGCGTCCGCGCAGATCGCGCCAACCGTCCTCGTCAAGCGCCAGCAGATTGCTGCTGTCGAAAGCAATCTCGCCTGTTTCAGTGACGACACTGTCGGGCAGCAATCCCATCAGCGCGTGCGCGCACATCGACTTGCCCGAACCGGATTCGCCCACCACGCAGACGATTTCGCCAGGCTTGAGATCGAACGAAACGCCGTCGACGGCATATGCGCGCTCCATGTTCAGCGCCCATCCCTTGCAAGTCGCGGATTGAGGGCGTCGTTGAGGCCTTCGCCGACCAGATTCAAACCGAGCACGGACATCAGGATGGCCAGGCCCGGAAATACGGTGATCCACCACGCCTGCCGGATCACGGTGCGGCCAGCGCCGACCATGTAGCCCCACGAAATCAGGTTGGGATCGCCGAGGCCGAGGAATGACAGCGAAGATTCCAGCAAGATCGCGGTCGCGACCATCAGCGACGCCAGCACGACGACCGGCGACAGGGCATTGGGCAGGATCTCGTGCCAGATGATCCATCCGCTGGTCTGGCCGGTGACAATCGCGGCCTGCACATACTCCCGCGTCCGCAACGACAGCACCTCGCCGCGCACCAGCCGCGCCACCGGCGGCCAGCTGACGATGGCGATGGAGGCGACGATCGAATAGATCGATGGCCGCAGGACCGCCACCAGCACGATGGCCAGCGCGAAACTCGGAATGGTCTGAAAGAACTCGGTAAAACGCATCAGCGCGTCGTCGATGCGGCCGCCGAAATAGCCGGCGATCGCGCCCAAGGGAACGCCGACCGCGAGCGCCGCGAGCGTCGAGACCAGCCCAACCAGCAGCGAAACGCGCGCGCCGTAAATGATTCCGGCGAAGACATCGCGTCCGAGCGCGTCGGTGCCGAGCGGAACAGCCGATAGCGTAAAGGGCGGAAGGAACGGCCGCTGTACCATCCGCCACGGTGAGTTCGGAAACATCAGCGGTCCGAATACGGCGATGACAATCGCGATCACCAGGATGGTCAAGCCGATCAGCCCGCTCGGGTTGCGTAACATCAGCTTCCAGAACTGCTTCATGGCGCGAAGTCAATGCGCGGATCGACCATGCGGTAGACCAGGTCAGTGACAAGATTGAAGATCAGCACCATCGCCGAACACACCACGAAAACACCGAGTAGCAGATTGTAGTCGCGTTGTAGCAGCGCCTCGTACATCAGGCGCCCAATTCCAGGCCAGGCGAATACCGTTTCGGTGAGCACGGCGCCGCCGATCAAGGTGCCGGAATGCAGGCCGGCCAGCGTCACCACCGGCAGCAGCGCATTGCGCAGCACGTGGCGCCGCTGAATCACATTGTCGCTAAGCCCCTTGGCGCGGGCGGTCTTGACGAAATCGAGCCGCTTCACCTCCAGCATCGAGGCGCGTGTCATGCGCGCATAGGTCGCCATGAAGAACAGGCCGATCGTCATCGCCGGCATGATCAGATGCGCGCCGACGTCCAGGACGTGGGCAATACCGGTGTAATTCGCCCCAATGGTCTCGTAGCCGAAACTCGGCAGCCAGTCCAAAGCCACCGAGAACAGCAGGATGGCTATCAGCGCGATCCAGAACAATGGCGTGGCGTAGAACACCAGCGCCGCCACAGTGATTGCCGTGTCCGCCCAGGTCCCGGCCCAGCGCACCGCCAGTGTGCCAAGGAGAATGCCGAGCACGAGCGAGATCGCGAACGCCGTCATCGTCAGCAACAGCGTCGCCGGCAATCGCTCGATGATCAGCTTTGAGACCGGCATCTGCTGGCGAAATGAAAAGCCGAGATCGAAGCTGAGGATGCCCTTGACGTAGAGGAATAGTTGCTCCGGCAGTGGCCGGTCGAGACCGAATTTTTCGCGCAACTGGGTGACGAATATCTGATCGCCGGCGCCGGCCTCGCCGGCCATGACGACGGCCGGATCGCCGGGAGCAAGCCGGATCAGGAAGAAGTTCAAGACAATGATCGCAAGCAGAACGATGGCGCCCTTGACGATCCGCTGGGCAACGAATGACAGCATCAAAGGCTCATTTTACGCGCGTCACAATTCGCCGGCGCCGATGCCCGACAGGTGCCGAGTATCGGCGCGGGCATGCCGCCGATGCGTTCACTTGTCAATCCATGCGTCGCGGAAGCCGTCGTTGACGCCAATGGCTGTCGTAACAAGGTCCTTGATCTTGCAATGGGTGATGGTTGGAAATTGTAGTTCGAGCATCCATGCCACCGGTACGTCTTCCACCAGAATCTTCTGCACCTTTTCGTAGATTTCCTTGCGCTTGGAATCCGGCGTCGCGACCGCGCCGTCGGCAAATAACTTATCGACCTCCGGATTGGAATAGCCCTCGACGTTGTTGAACACGGCACCTTTGGCGATCGCGCTGGAGACGTAATTGCGGCCGACGCCGAGCGCGGGATCCCCGTACTGATAAAGATACGAGAAAGCTATATCGTAGTCCCAATCGCCGATCTTCTGGTTCCCGCCAGGCACGTCGGTGGCAATGGTCTCGATATTGATGCCGACGTCCTGCAGGTTCTGCTTTACGGCTTCGCCCCAGCGCTGCCAGGTTTCGCCATAGGCCAGCGGCATCAGCCGTACCTTTTCGCCATTGTAGCCGGCTTCCTTCAGCAGCACCTTGGCCTTTGCCGGGTTGAAGTCGTATTTCGGAACGTCGTCGGTGTAGAATTTGATGGTGGACGCCGATGGGCCGGTGGCGATCTTACCGAGCCCGTTCCAGATCACGTCCTTGGCGAAGTTGCGGTCAACCGCGTACATCACGGCCTGACGGAATTTCTTGTTCGCCGTCGGGCCGGCGCGGTTATTGAGCCACATCCAGGCCAGCGGGCTGAAGAATTCCCAGCCGGCGCCCGTGACGCAGACGTCCTTCAATTTGCTGAGCCGCGGCACGTCGAAATTCTCAACCGAGCCGCCGGGTAGCACGTCGACCTTGCCGGTCTCGAAGGCGACGGAGCGAGCCGCGGCGTCCGGAATCACCTGCCAGTAGATTTCGTCGATGTAAGGCTTGCCCTTGACGTGGTAATCGGGATTTTTCACGAGGCGAATGAACGATCCCTTCTGCCATTCCTTGAACATGAACGGGCCGGTACCAACAGGTGCGTTATTGTAAGGGTTGGTCTTGAAGTCGGTGCCTTCGTACAAATGCTTGGGAACCATCGGCAGGGAGCCCACCTCGAAGATGCCGAGGAATGGTCCGAACGGCTGTTTCAGCGTGAACACCACGGTAAGGTCGTCGGGCGCTTCAACCTTTTCAAGCTGTACCAAGTTGGCCCGCGCGCGCGCATGGGTTTGCTTGCACATTTCGATCGAGAACAGAACGTCGGCTGACGTGAATGGCTTGCCGTCATGCCAATTCACGCCCGGCTTGAGCTTGAAGGTGTAGACCTTGGCGTCCTCACTGACAGTCCAGCTTTCGGCGAGACCGGGCAGCGGCTCCAGTTTCGGGCTATAGCGCAGCAGACCTTCAAAGATGTTGCCGGACACCATCTGAGTCGGGCCGTTCTGGATCATGGCCAGCATCAGGCCCGGCGGCTCGGGCTGGATCACCGCGTTGATGACGCCTCCCATCTTCGGCCCCTCGGCCAGCGCAACGCTTGCGCCGCAGGTCAAAACGAGGCCGAGCACGATTTTCTTCAGCATGATTTACCTTCTGACGGCTCGATCCGCGAACGCGGCACGGCAAGCCCTGTTAAGACGCGAGAATGCAGGCTCTGGGTCGGTTCGAAATCCATAGCAAAGGGAGGCTCACATGACGTCAATCCAGGCCGCAAGATGAAACTGTCGACAAACGGCGACTAAAAATTGGACAGCGGCAGGCGCTGCGGTTACTTGAATCGTGATATCCGGACAATTCCGCCAAACAGCATAGATGCATTGCATGATTCCGTGGCAGCAGATCGATACCGCACGCGTGCCTGGCGCCAGCATCGAACTTCGTTTGATGCGGAGGGGTGCCGAGTTCTCAATGATGCTCGGTCAGAACGAACTGATGAACAGTCGCCTCAGTGGATCAGAGGAGGCGCTTGCCACACTCGCCTGCAGGCGCATAGAAGCGGTCAAGCGTCCGCATCTGTTGATTGGCGGATTAGGCATGGGATTCACGCTTCGCGCCGCGCTTGCCGTGTTGGGACCGGAGGCACAGATCACGGTGGCCGAACTTGTGCCCGCCGTGATCACATGGGCGCGAGGTCCGATGGCGGACATCTTCGGCGACAGCCTTGAAGATCCTCGCGCAAGCATTCGCAGCGCGGACGTCGTCGAGGTGATCCGATCTCACCCATCGGCGTTCGATGCAATCCTGCTCGATGTCGATAACGGTCCAGAGGGTCTGATCCGCAAAGCCAATGATGCGCTATACGACATCAAGGGACTAAAGGCGATCCACAAGTCGTTGCGGCCAGGCGGCGTCGTCGCGGTCTGGTCGTCCGGGCCGAATGCCTTGTTTTCCAAACGACTTGGCGACGTCGGCTTCGATGTCAACGAGGTTGCCGTGCGCGCCACGGCGAAGCGCAGCGGTGTGCGCCATGTCATCTGGTTTGCCACGAAGTCTTGACGGCGCATCAGATGATTTCGAATCGGGTCAGAAACTACGGAGCGGTTCGACGGTCCGTACTGTCTTTCAAAAATAATCCGCTGGCTGCCGCGGGTCATCTCCAGAGCATAAGCCTCTCCAGGGCGAAAATTGTATCGACCAAAGCCCTTGAGTGTAAGTCGAGGTCGCGCTGAGCCAGTTCGGCGGTATCGAGATGCCGCGGACGCTACGTGTGCTCAGCAGCAATCCGTCCAACGCTCATCCCGTATGGAAAATTGAAACGAAATTTTCAGGATAGTCTGTGAACCTATCGGATGGGTTCTGATCATTTATAGGCACGCGCAAATGTATCCGCGGAATTTTGCTCGCGTTCGGCCATCAGGCAGGAATTCTAAGGCCAAAATAATCGTTGGCCCGAAGGCTCCTGTCATTGATTGCAATGTTATTGACTATTCTCCGGGTGGCGCATGCCTCGAGGTAGACCCGCAGACCAGGCTGCCCGAGCGCTTCGAGTTGCTGTTCGGCGGCACCAAGAAGCGCTGTCGGGTGGTCTGGACTGCCGGCCGGCGTCGCGGCGTTGTGTTCTAGGATTCCGTGGGGCCGCTTGGGTCTTTGCGTAACAGCGCTTGTCTTCAATGCGCGACGATCTGGACCTCGCCTTCGATTTCCACCGGCATCCCGAACGGCAGCTCGGCCATCCCCACCGCGCTTCGTGCGTGAGCCCCCGCCTCCGGTCCCCAGAGTTCGAGGATGAGGTCCGAGAAACCGTTGATCACGGCTGGCTGCTTGGCGAAGCCCGGCGCGGAATTAACCATGCCGAAGATCCGCACCCAATGCGCAACGCGATCGAGATCGCCGAGCGCGCGCTGGAGTGAGCCCAGCATGGACAAAGCCGTGAGTTTCGCCGCGGCATAGCCCTGCTCGAGCGTCAACTCGCGCCCGACCTTTCCAAGCGGCTGGGCCAGAGCCCCATCGGGACTCTGCGGCCCGTGCCCGGCGATGATGCCGCGATTTCCAATCAGGCGCACATTGACGAAAGGAAGGATGACGCCCGGCGGCGGCGCAAAGGCGGGAGGCAGCACCAGGCCGAGAGCCGTCAAGCGCGCTTCGATTTTGGCCATGGGCGCTCCGCTTTCGTGAAGGTGAGGTGCGAGGCGGGTGCTATTCCGCGGCCTGCGGTGACGGCAGGCGCATGGTGTCAACGCCATCGGCCTCGGTCGCGGAGATCGTGGTGCGGACCATCAACCGCGCTTCGTGCGCCGGCCATGGTCTTCCGCGATGCATGGTCGCGCGGTTGTCCCACATCACGACGTCGCCTCCACGCCACTGGTGCAGATAGCTCGTGCCGGGTGCGGTCGCCGCCGCCATCAACTCGTCGATCAGCTTTTTGCCGGCCGCCGCGTCCATGCCTTCGATCGCATAGGCATGCGAGGCGAGATAGACCGCGCCGCGGCCATTCCTGGGATTCTTCCACACCATGCGCCAGCATTGCGGCGGCAGCGCCGCGCGCTCCTCGGGGCTCGCGAGATCGGGCGAGATCTTGCTCCGCGAATGCGCGTAGTCATGCCAGGCAAAGGAATTCTCAAGCCTCTTTTGCAAGCCCGGCTCAAGCCGCTCGAACGCAAGCCGGGTCGAGACGAATTCGGTTTCGCCGCCGCGCGCCGGGATGACGCGCGCCGAAAGGATCGAGGTGAGCGCCGGCACGCGCTTGAACGATGAGTCGGTATGCCAAAGCTGGTTTGCCTTGCTGCGCAGGGCTTGCCGGTGATCTGACGGCACCACCTTGCCGTCGGGCCCGATGGTTGAGAGGATCACGAAATTCGTGCCCGTGCCCTGCGAGCCGACCTTGGTGATTTCCGGCGGGCCGAAACGGCTCGAGAACGCCAGTTGAAGATCGTCGGTCACCTCCTGGCCGCGAAAGACCAAAACGGAATGTTCCTCGAAGGCCGCGCGCGCCGCCGCATACGCGGCATCGTCCGAGGCGACATCGGCAAGCGTCACCCGGCGCAACTCGGCGGCGAATCCCGGACCCAACGGCACCACGTCCATTGGCAAGTCCTCCCTGTTTTTTGCTGTGTGACCCTACGGCGAAATTTTTTCGGCGGCAACGATAGCCGTCTTCGGCAGACTTAACAGGACCGTTTATCAGCCATTCGATTTTGCCCGAAGGAACGGCGCAACTCGGATTGTTGATACCCGGACGCCCGACCAACCCGTCGCGTTAGTCAAGAGGCGCGGTCAACAATGGCCGCGCAGCCGATTGTTTGCGCAGTTTCGTGATGTGCGAAATCGGAACGCCCGGCGGTCCGAACGGTTTCTAGGGGTGTTACGCGGATTCGAATGCGTAACGGGTAAATGGCTTCGACCAGGAGTAATCCATGCGAAAATACATTGTGCCGATCGTTGCAGCCGCCGCGCTGGGGCTGGCCACACCCGCCATGGCCTATGATTCGGGCGGCCTCATTTCGATGCAAACAGCATTGGATGTTGCGACCGATCTGGGTCTCGTAACCGTATCCCACACTCAATTTGCCGGCGATGAATGGCAAATCGAGGGGCGCGATATGTCCGGCCGTTATATGGAGGTTGATGTCGACGCCACCACCGGCGAAGTACGCAATGTCGACCGCTAGTCGCGCCGGATGCGTCGCTAAGGGGTGACGCAAGGTTAATGATGATCCGTCTGCCCGTTAAAGGGGCAGACCTGATGTCCGTGCCCGGCGATGTCCGTCTATGCAAAAGCGGACATCGCCAGGAGAGTCATGGCGTCCGCCATGGAACCCAGCGGAACTCACCTCCGTCGCGATGGCCGCCGCGAAGTCGCGGCAAACAACTCAGCCGGGAATTCGTCGGTTCCTTTCGATCGAGACCGTCGGCTGACCCTGGCTAATCCTGAGCGGATGGCATTAAACACTGTGTCCGAATCTGGTTTCCGCCGGGAACAGGTTGTCTTAAGAACAGTGGATACAGTCAGCCTGCCACGTATCGTGGTACCTGCCAGTTCAGGAGCGCCCAAGGAGATGGAAAGACGCCTAGCGGCCATCGTTTGCGCTGACGTCGCCGGCTATTCGCGGATGATGGGCGGCGACGAGGCGGGAACGCATGCCGCGTTCAAGGCGCATCGAAGCGCGATATATCCGATCATTCTCAATCACGGCGGCCGGGTTGTGAAGAACACCGGCGACGGTTTCCTGCTGGAGTTCCCGAGCGTCGTAGGCGCAATCGAGTCTGCCATGGCGATGCAGGTACTGATGGCCGAACGGAACGGCCATCTCCCAGCAGATCGGGTGATGCAATTCCGTTTGGGCATTCACATGGGAGATGTGATTGTCGACGAAGACGAAGTTTTCGGGGATGGTGTGAACATCGCCGTCCGCCTGGAAGCGGTTGCTGCCCCCGGCGGCGTTGCCGTTTCAGGGAAGGCCTACCACGAGGCCAGCAAGCATCTCAGCGCCACCCTCATCGACGCCGGCAGTCTCCGTTTGAAGAACATCGACGAGCCCGTCAATGTCTGGACCTGGAAGCCGGGCCGGTCCAATCCGTGCAGCGGGGAGTCCAGGAACACATCAAGCCTGCCGGCTCAATATCGAACGGCGATCGTGGGGGTGCTTCCCTTCGCTAACCTCAATGACAGCACCGACCAATATTTTTCCGACGGATTGACCGAGGACTTGATCCACGCGCTTTCCTTGCAATCCTTCTATCGGGTGCTGAGCCGAAATTCGACATTTCCGTTCAGAGGCAAAAACCTGAGCGCGCGTCTAATCGCGCGGGAGATTGACGCGACGTATCTGATCCAGGGCTCGGTGCGGCGGGCCGGATCCAAGATTCGCGTAACGGCCGAATTGATCGCTCCGGAGAACGGTGAGCAATTGTGGGCCGGTCGATATGACAGGGACATGGGCGATCTGTTCGCGATGCAGGATGAAATCACCACCAGCCTGTCCGCAGCCTTGGCGCCCGAGATATTTCGCGCGGAAGCTTCCGCCCCCGCCCGGTCCTCGTCCACCGATCTAACCGCATGGGACCGGTTCCTGAGGGGGCTTTCGCATTATTATCAGCAGACAAAGGCCGATCTCGAAGCCTCAATTGCCCTGTTCAGGGAGGCCATTGCGCTTGATCCGGCGCTTGCTATTGCACGCGCTTATCTCGGCACCATCCTGGTGCAGGGCGTGCAGTATGGATGGATCAGGAGCACGCGCGAATTGTGGGCCGAGGCGATGAGCCTGGCAGAAAGCAGTGTCAGGCTCGATCCTCGTTCCTCATTCGCATTTTCGATTCTGTCTTACGTGCACGCGATGGAGGGGAATTACGAGGCGGCGCTGGATGCGGGGAAAAGGGCGGTTGAGCTCAATCCCTACGACATGGGAGCGCGTGGCGTTCTTGGAATATGTCATCTCGTTATCGGCGAGCATCGACAGGCCATCGAATTGTTTTCCGCCGCCGTGCAGCGCGGCAACAGCGACCCCAGGTATCAATGGGCGGCATTGAACGCGTTCAGTCATTACCTTCTGGGACAATATGATGCCTCGCTGTCCTGGGCGCGCGAAGCCCTGTATTTGAATCCCAATCACCTTCAGGTGCTTGCCGTGCGAGCCGCGGCTCTGGCGCAACTGGCGCGAACCGAGGAAGCGGCGAAGGCGACCGAAGTATTGTTAAGCAGCTTTCCCGGCTTCGTCGTTGAACGGCATCTCCGGAATTTCCGCTGGAAAACGCCCGCTGACATTGCCCACTATCGCGACGGGCTTTTGAAAGCCGGCGTGCCCTTCAGTAAATTGAGTCTGGTCGAGTCCGTCTCAAAGCGCACGGCTTAGACCCCGGTTCAAGCCACCCACTTTCACACAATCCGGGATTTCTTGTCGCCCCAGTAGCGGTCCCGCAGCAGCCGTTTGTAGAGTTTGCCGGTGGGCAGCCGCGGCAGCTCCGCCTCGAAGTCGATCGAGCGCGGCACCTTCTGACGTGACAGCGCCCCGCTGCAGAACAGCATCAGCTCTTCCGCGAGGTCCGGTCCCGGCAGAATTCCCGGCATCGGCTGCACCACCGCTTTCACTTCCTCGCCGAGATCGGCGTTGGGAACGCCGAACACGGCGGCGTCCGCGATCTTGGGATGAGTGATCAAGAGGTTCTCGCATTCTTGCGGATAGATATTGACGCCGCCTGAGATGATCATGAAGGTCGCGCGGTCGGTGAGATAAAGGAAGCCGTCATTGTCGACATAGCCGACGTCGCCGACCGTGCTCATGCTGCCGTCCGGCGAGCGAGCCTCCTCGGTCTTGTTCGGATCGTTGAAATATTCAAACGGCGTCGCGGTCTTGAACCAGACCGTGCCCGGCGTGCCGACCGGACATGGCTGCATGTTTTCGTCGAGAATGTGCAGATCGCCCAACAACACCTTGCCGACGGTGCCCCGGTGGGCCAGCCATTCCCCGCTGCTGCAGGCGGTGAAGCCCAGGCCTTCGGTGGCGCCATAATATTCCTGGATGATCGGTCCCCACCATTTGATCATGTCGTCCTTCACCAACGCCGGGCAGGGCGCCGCGGCATGGATCGCGATCTCGAGGGATGAAAGGTCGTGGCACTTTCGTATCGCCTCGGGCAGCTTGAGCATGCGCGAGAACATGGTCGGCACCAGCTGGCTATGAGTGACGCCCCATGTCTCGACCAGCTCGAGATAGCGTTCCGGATCGAAGCTTTCCATGATGATGACGGTGCCGCCGTTGCGGATCGTGAGATTGACAGCGGCCTGCGGCGCCGAATGATAGAGCGGCGCCGGCGATAGGTAGATCATGCCCTCGCGGTATTGCCAGAGTTTCTGCAGGAAATCGAACAATGGCATCTGCTGTTCCGCCGGTTGCTCCGGCAGCGGGCGTAGAATGCCTTTCGGCCGCCCCGTCGTGCCTGACGAATAAAGCATCGCGGTACCAATGCGCTCATCCGCGATCGGCGTCGCGGGCAGTCCGGCGGTGGCTTCTCGCAAACCGACGATGCGTTCGCTTTCGCTCGCACCATCGACCACGATGCAGAGTTCGACCCTGGGGCATTCCTTCAGTGCCTCGCGGGCCACCGCGAGTTTCGCCACGGACGTAATCAGGATACGGGATTCGCTGTTATTGACGATGTAGGCAAGCTCACTTCCCGTCAGGTACGAATTCGCGCAAGTGTAGTATAATCCGCTGCGCTCGCCGGCGCCGCAGGCTTCCAGGTAACGGTTGTTATTCTCCATGAAGATCGCATAGTGATCGAGCCGTTTCAAACCGCGATTGCGAAACAGGTGCGCCAGGCGATTGCTGCGCGCCTCCAGTTCGCGATAGGTCACGGTCTCGCCGGTAGAAGCCATGATGAAAGCGGGCTGAAGCGGACGGAGATGAGCGTGCTTGCCGGTGTACATCGTGTCTCCAATGTTCTTATGCCGCGAGAAGAAGAATTTCGCGCACCTCGGCGGGGCCGGCGATCTTGCGCGGATTGCGCGGGATCCATGGCGTCGCCATGGCCTGCTCCGCGATCCGGTCGAAATGCTCGGGACCGACGCTGACGTCCCGCAGGCTGCGCGGCATTCCAAGGCCGCGGATGAAATGGTCCAAAACGTCGGCGGCGTCCTTGCCGGGATGGCCCATCGCCGCCGACACCAGGGCCTGCCGTTCGGCGTTGTCCCGTTGGTTCCAGCGCATCACCGACGGCAGCATCACGCAGGAAGTGTATCCATGCGGCACGTTGTACACGGCGCCGAGCACGTAACCGATGCCGTGGCTGGCGCCCATCGGAATGCCGGCGGACAACGGCCCCATCGAGAGCCAGGTGCCGATCTGGCAATCCATCCGGGCGTCGAGGTCATTTGGATTTGCCTTCACGCGCGGCAGCCCCTGCGCCAGCATCGAAAGTCCCTTCAGCGCTTGTGCATCGGCGTAGGGATGGGCCTCGCGCGAACACAGGCCTTCGACGCAATGGTCAACGGCGCGGATGCCGGTCGACAGAAACAGCCATTCCGGCGTGTGCACGGTCAAAGCGGGATCGAGGATGGCGGCGCGCGGCATCACCATGTGATGCCGCAGCGTTTCCTTGACCTTGGTATGCTCGTTGGTCACGCCGGCGATGGCGCTGAACTCGCCGCCGGCGATGGTCGTCGGCACGCTGACCTGGCGCACCGACGGCGCTTTGACCGGTGGCATGACGCCCTTGCTGGCGCGGATCTTGTCGATATCATCAGCGGTACGAATGTCGTTGGCGAGGCAAAGCTGCACCGCCTTGGCGCCATCGGTGATCGAACCGCCACCTACCGTGACGATGAGGTCGGCGTTGGAGATGCGGGCCTGCTCGGAGGCGGCGATGACGGCCGCGCGGGGCGTGTGCGGCGGCATCGCATCGAAGGTCGCCACGCAACGCGGTCCGAGCGCCTGTCGAATTTTCTCGATTTCACTGGTTTCGCGATTGAGCGTGCCGCTGACCATTAGAAATGCGCGGCTCACGCGCAGGCGATCCATTTGTTCGACGATCACCTCGGCGGCCGGGCGGCCAAACACGACCTCGTCCATGGCGCCGAATACAACACGCCCTCTGTGCACGACGATTGTCCTCCCTGGTCTTATTATTAGTTTGGTTTCAATCTAGCGGAGTTGGCACCGGGAGGCGAACCATAAAATGGTCGACGCGCAGGCGCGCCGAGCCGCCGGTCACCCGCGCAGTGATCCTTGACGGGAATATCCGGGGCGTGTCGTCGCTTGCGGCGGACAAGCCGCTCCTCGCAATGACGGTGCCCTCATTCCGCATATGACTTCATCCTCGCGACGCAAAGCGCCCGAGGCGTTGATGAAACTCTCGCCCCAATAGAGGGCGTGGGGAATGCCGGATGCCCGCTGCACCCGCGGTCTCGTGTGCACTGATAGTGGTAGAACGCACACGAGTAACAACGAGTACACCGGAATCACCCGGCATTCCCGCACGCAATGGTTTTAACGGTTTCCTTCGTGCTCTCCCCGGTGACCGGGCTTGTTTGCCACCGTCGTCAGCGGATATAGCGAGCCCGCGCCCGGTAGGGCCGACTTGCCATCCGCGAACTTGACGCCAGCGTCGGGGCGTCAGGACCACACGACTTCGCCGTACGCTGCAACATCCCTCGTCCGCACGCTGTTGACCGCTCACGGATTCATAGAACCCGCCCCGCAATCCATCGCGCGCAAAACGCTGCCGCGTCCACCGCATCCCGCGCCGCGTCCGTGACGATCGCGATACGCCCCTTGGGTGGGCGGGATGCGAGAAGTTCTAGAGATGATTTGGGGTGCGCGGAAACAAGAATATTTTTGCAAAGGGGACTGGACAGATAATTCACTGATTTGCCCGTCAGGCAAATACCGTTGCGCCGAGCTTGCCGGGGACCCTCGTAGTGAGGAGCCCGCCTAAGCGGGCGTCTCGAACCATGTGGCCCGTGACCCATCCTTCGAGACGCGCGCTTTCGCGTGCTCCTCCAGCGATAACGGCGAAGCCGTTATGCAGGGATGAGGTCATTGCGTGCGGAGCCGGTCTACGTGCTACGCTCTTGTTGTCGGCAAGAGCCGACCAATCAAGCAAAAATGCAAATCATGGAGGAAAGTGATGTCGTCGCCCAAGAAGGAGCCCCGCAAATACACCTACGCATCGGCTGGATTCGGCACGACGTTACACCTCTCGGGCGATATGATGAACAGCATGGCCGGCGTGGAAGTGACCCACATTCCATAAAAGGGGGCCGGTCCGGCGATGACCGATCTGCTCGGAGGTCGTGTCGATATCCTGTTCGACAATCTGCCCGGCTCACTACCGAACGTGCGCGCCGGGCTGGTCAAGTCGGTCGCCGTCACCTCCAGGACGCGCACTCCCGAGTTGCCGGACGTGCCCGCCATGGCCGAGGTGCTGCCGGGATATGAGATGACCTCATGGACAGCCATGATCGGACCACCGAACATGAAGGCCGATCTGGTGGGACAAATAAATGCGCTCACCATCAAGGCGCTTGCCGATCCGGCGTTGCAAGCGCGCTACACCGAGCTTGGCGCAAAGCCCTGGCCGACCTCGCCGGCCGAGATCACGGCATTCCGCGACAGCGAGGAAACGCGGCTCTTGCCGATCATGAAGGCGGCCGGCATCAAGCCGGAATGAACCGGTTGCGCTCAAAGGAACGCGCCAGCCTCGATCCTCAAAATCACAGCACGCGACTTCATGTTCGCTTCTGGCGCGAAAAGCGGATATTTCGTAGGCGCGCGCGCAAGGCAAGCCACCGCGTTCCGGACGAAATGCGCCGTACGTTGACGCTGTGGTGCATGAGGCCGCTGATGGGAACAAATGCGAAGCGCAGCGATGTCCGCTATTTGGTCGCTATCAGGGAAAAACGGATGTGGCGCGGACATCGCGTTTTGTCGATGCTGAGGTCATGCGAGGCAGGCCGCTGCAAGAAGTGACGGGGCACGGCAGAAAAGCTTGGCGAGCTGCCTCAGGGTTTCGGCGCGGTTGCTATGAGCAGCACTTCGTCCCCGCACACCATCCGCGGGCGTTGATGTGTTACTGCGTCAGAAATCTATATGTGACAATCAGAGCCACCATGCTCGCGAAAATCAGCAGTGCCGGGAGGGATTTTCGGATCATTGGCGTCGTCGAATGGCGCACAGCCGATAGACCGAGCTGAGATTTAGGCCGTCCCTGGAACCGCACGACTTTGCCCCTCGTCGTTGGGGTGCGAGCTTTTGGTTCCGGCGCCGTACCCAGGCCTCCCATTTCACTGTAATAAGCGCCGTAGACCTCGCGAACGGCCAGGGCCGTGGACTCGGCCTCGCTCATCGTCTCGAGTCGGTCTCGATAGTTGGTCAGAAAGCTCTGTGCGTTTGACGGAAGGTCATCGAAACCACCGAGCTTGGCCATCATGAGCCAAGTGGCAAAATCCGCCTCGGCCTTTGTGCGAGCTTTCTTGGCGATACTGGTGTTGGAGCTAGAGGACATGGTGGTCCGGTTGTTTCGCCCGCCCGAACTCGCCGGCGTTTATGGCGATCGCTGGACAGTTCGCTTGGGTATTTCGGTTGCGCGTCTCATGCGCGATATCGATTAAATCACGATTCCAGCCCCGACCAACACATATCCGCTGTTGGGGGGCTAAACGGACTCTCCACCAATGATGCATTAGGTCAGTTCATGACCCTGGCTGTGTGAAAACGAGCGGTCTGCTATGATTCGCTGCACGGTTTGCCGGGGGGCAATTCATGAAGCGCTTCGTTGAAGGTGCCGATCGCGGACAATCGACGTTGGTGCCAGAATGCCTCCATCAGCCGCGCCGCGCCGCTTTGATCGCGGCGACGTCGATTTTCTTCATGCCCATCATGGCATCGAA
>WNGJ01001960.1_pt1 | contig 37567 bp, 36 predicted proteins | sample 5400611 | NCBI WGS metagenome assembly WNGJ01 (sample SAMN13153375, study PRJNA577476) | soil metagenome | isolation source: 40 cm soil or saprolite under Garry oak tree replicate 1 | place: USA:California | collected 2016-06-15
GACTGCTCGCAGCCAGGGACGAGTCAACACGACGGCAATCATGCCCGCAGAGACGAGCGCGCCGGCGGCGATCATCGGCCCCGGAGGCGCGATACCGGCGAGCCCGCCCCAGATCGCGAGGCCGATCGGCATCAGGCCGAAGCTGCCGAAGAAATCGAGGCTGATCACTCGTCCTAGCAAGCGCGCGGGCACCATCTCCTGCAGCATCGTCTCCCAGACCGCGACGCCGAAGCCGATGCAGACTCCGCGTACGAGGGCGAGTCCACCGGCGAGCGCGTACCAGGGTGACAGTGCCATGCCTGCAATCGCGAGACTGTTGATCAGCCAGAGCCAGTACGAGAGGACGCCCCGCCGTCTCCGCGGCTGCAGGTGGCCGAATAGAAGCGTGCCGCAGACGGTGCCGACTCCCACCATGGCCGAGAGCGCCGCGTAGGAGCCAACTCCGCGGTTGAAATGATCCGCGACGAGCTTCGGCAGCAACACCTGTTGTGGCGCGAGCTGGAGCATCAGGATCACGGCGAAGAGGGTGATAGTCACCCAGAGCCACGGGATCCGCGCGACATAGTTCGCGCCCTCGCGGATCTCGGTCAACGTGCCGACGCTCGGCTCCACCTCGACCGCCCGCGGCCGTGCGAGCAGCATCAGCGCGCCAGAGACGAGGAACGAGAGCGCATCGATCGCGAAGACCCAGGCCGACCCCGCCCCGTGGTAGAGGAATCCCGCGAGCGCGGGCCCGACCACGAAGCCCCCCCAGCGGGCGACTCCCATCAGCGAGTTCGCCGAGGCGAGGTGCGTGCGGTCGACGACGAGCGGAATGATCCCGCCCACGGCCGGGTAGAAGAACCCGTCGCCGAGGCCCATCAGTCCGGCCAGGACGACAAGCGATCCCAGCCCGAGGTGGCCGGTCGCGTCGAGAACGGCAAGCGTGCCGACCGCTACGAACCGCCAGACGTCGGAAAGGACCATCATCCGGCGCCGCTCGTAACGATCGGCGAGCGCGCCCCCGATCAGCAGGGTCGTCAGTAAGCCGGCGCCCTGAATCGAGAGAACGAGGCCGATCTTGCCCGCGCCGGCGATCGTGAAGGTCTTCCAGCCGAGCGCGGTCAGGAAGGCCGCGTCGCCGACCAGCGAGACCGCCTGGCCCGTGAACAAGAGCCGGAAATCGCGGTGTCGCAGCGCCTGAAATGCGCGCGCGCGATCAGAAGCCTGCGAGATCCCCTCCACGCTTCAAAGCTATCCTCTCGCGCCGGTGCATCCCGGCCTCGAATGGCTCCAGCGACTCCCGGAAGGCCGAAGCTGGCTCGAGCGGGTCCCCCGACTGCTGGCGGAGTGCCGTGAGCAGTGGTCGCTCGAGCTCGAGGAGCCGTTCGAGTACGCCAACGCCTCGCTTGCTGTCCCGGCCGGCGACGCCGTCCTCAAGATCCAGTTCCCCGATCGCGAGAGCGAGCAGGAGGCGGAAGCGTTGCGGGTCTGGGACGGCGACGGTGCGGTCCGATTGCTGGCGCACGACCTTGAGCGGCGTGCGCTGCTGCTCGAGCGCGCCAGGCCAGGAACGTCGCTGCAGGCTCTGGGCTCGGAGGCCGCGCTGGACGTCATCGCCGGTCTGCTTCCGCGGCTTTGGAAGCCGGCGGGCCCACCGTTTCGGGCGCTCGGCGAGGAAGCTGCGCTTTGGCTCGAGGATCTCGAAGGAAAGTGGGAGCGGGGCGGCCGCCCCTTCGAGCGTCGGCTGCTCGACGCGGCGCTCGAGGCGCTGCAAGAGCTTCCAGGGACGCAGGGAGAGCAGGTACTCGTCCACCAGGACCTGCACGCCGACAACGTGCTCTCGGCCGAGCGTGAGCCGTGCCTCGCGATTGACCCGAAGCCGTTGTCCGGCGAGCGCGAGTTTGGAATCGCAGCAATCGTTCGCGGCGGCGAACTGGGCAACGACGAGCGAAGCCTTCGAGGGCGGCTCGACCGGCTGACCATCGACCTCGGACTCGACCGCGAGCGCGCACGAGGCTGGGCGCTGGCGCAGACGCTGGCCTGGGCCTGGACGGAGGACGTGCCGCATCCGCACCATGTCGAGGTCGCGCGCTGGCTGCTACAAGCAGAGTGATGCCTCTGCGCGCGGTTCTCTTCGACGTCGACTTCACGATTGCCAAGCCCGGGCCGGATCTCGGGCCGGAGGGTTATGAGCGGCTCGGCGCTCGCTTCGGGCTCGAGCTCGATCCCGAGCGCTACGGCGAGGCGCGCACGCGCGCCGTCGAGACGCTCGAGCGCCATCCGGAGCTCGACCACGACGAGGAGGTCTGGGTGCTCTTCACCGAGCAGATCGTCCGCGGCATGGGCGGCAACTCGGATCGGGCCTACGCATGCGCGGTCGAGATGACTCGCGCCTGGGAGCATGCCCACAACTTCCAGATCTTCGAGGACGTCCTCCCGACGCTTGCCGTGCTGCGTGCGGACGGGCTCAAGGTCGGCCTGGTCTCGAACACGGGACGCAACCTCGACGACTTCGTCACCCACCACGGACTCGACGTCGATGCGGCGGTCAGCTCAGGCGCCCACGGCAAGACGAAGCCGCATCCGACGATCTTCCAGGCAGCCCTAGAGCGGCTCGGCGTCGAGCCGGCTGATGCAGTGATGGTCGGCGATTCGATCGAGGACGACGTCGAAGGCGCGAACGCGGTGGGCATGCGCGGCATCCTGCTCGACCGCGAGAACCGGTATCCCGAGGTGGAAGAGAAGCTGACGGATCTGCGCGAACTCCCGGCTGCGCTCGGGCTCTCAGCAGCCCGACCCCGTCGCCCTGGGTAACAATTGAACACGTGACAGGTCTCATCGTCTGGTTGGTCGCCGCCGTGCTCCTGGCAATCGGCGAGCTCCTGACGCCCGGATTGTTCTTTCTCGGCCCAGTCGCTCTCGCGGCGGTCGGCGCAGCGGTCACTGCAGGCATCGGCGGCGGAATCATCCTCCAGCTGATCATCTTCATCGCGGTCTCGCTTGCGTCGCTGGCGTTCCTCCGGCCGATCGCGAGGCGCCACATCCGCATGCCCGCGCTGACTCGGACCGGTACCGCTGCCCTCGTGGGCACGAAGGCGCTTGTGCTCCAGCGCGTGGATGTCAACGGCGGCCGGGTCCGGATCGGCGGCGAGGAGTGGTCTGCCCGCGCCTTCTTCGAGGAGCAGACGCTTGAGCCCGGCACACGGGTCGAAGTTGCGAAGATTGAGGGCGCGACCGCGCTCGTATTCGAATAGGGGGTTCTCGATGGTGGCTTTGATCGTCGCTTTGGTCGTCGCAGCGTTCGTGCTGGTCACGCTCGCGAGGACGATCAGGATCGTCCCGCAGGCCCGGGCCGGAGTGATCGAAAGGCTTGGCCGCTACTCGCGCACCCTCAACGCCGGCCTCGCAATCGTCATCCCCTTCGTCGACCGGATCAGGGAGATAATCGATCTCCGCGAGCAGGTCGTCTCTTTCCAGCCGCAGCCGGTGATCACCGAAGACAACCTCGTGGTCAGCATCGACACGGTCATCTACTTCCAGGTCACCGATCCGAAGGCGGCGACCTATGAGGTGGCCAACTACATCCAGGCGATCGAGCAGCTGACGGTGACGACTCTCCGCAACGTGATCGGCGGCATGCAGCTCGAGGAGACGCTCACTTCGCGCGACCAGATCAACGCCCAGCTCCGCGGCGTTCTCGACGAAGCCACCGGAAAATGGGGAATCAGGGTCAACCGGGTCGAGCTGAAGGCGATCGACCCGCCGGCGTCGATCAAGGACTCGATGGAGAAGCAGATGCGTGCCGACCGCGACAAGCGGGCGGCGATCCTGAATGCCGAAGGTGTCAAGCAGTCCCAGATCCTCGCCGCCGAGGGAGAGAAGCAGAGCGCGATCCTGCGCGCGGAGGGCCAGAAGCAGGCCGTGATGCTGCAGGCGGAAGGCCAGGCAAAGGCGATCGGTACGGTCTTCGAGGCGATCCACGAGGGCAAGCCCGACCCGCAGCTTCTCGCCTACCAGTACCTGCAGGTGCTACCCCAGATCGCTCAGGGAGAGGCGAACAAGGTCTGGATCATCCCGAGCGAGTTCGCGCAGGCGCTCGGGCAGCTCGGGGGTGCGCTGGGAGGCGGTTCGCCGTCGAACGAAAAGTGAGCGTTTGCCCGCAAACCGGCGCCTCTCCTACACTCAACGGTCGGTGACCGAGGGCTCGAAGGTCCAGGAAGAGCGGCGGCGACAGATCCTGCAGGCGGCGGTGCGGGCCTTCGCTCGCAAGGGCTACCACGCCTGCCGCGTCAGCGACATCGCCAAAGAGGCGGGTGTCGCCTACGGGCTCGTCTACCACTACTACCGGTCGAAGGAAACTCTGCTCGAAGCGATCTTCAAGGAGACCTGGGGCGCGATGCTCGCGACGATCCGTTCGGTCGAGGAGCTCGGCGAGCCGGCCCCAGAGCAGGTGCGAAAGGTGAGCGAGATCGTGCTGCGAACCTGGAAACGCGATCCCGACCTGGTTCGGGTGCTCGTCCGAGAGGTGACGCGCAGCTCCCAAGTCCAGCAGGAGACCGACGAAATCGATCTCGCTTATCAGGCGTTGCAACGAATCGTGGAGCGGGGCCAGCAGACCGGTGAGTTTCGCGACGACGTCGACGCACGCCTGACGGCGACGATCTGGTACGGCGCGCTGGAGGAGATCCTCACGGGCTGGGCCTTCGGCCAGCTGCCCGACAGCGAAGCAGACGTGACCCGCGCCGAGCGGGCGGTCGTCGAGATCGTGGCGGGCGGGTTGGCTGCAGACATGGCGGCCACCCCCGCCTGATGGCAACCCAGACGGCTTCCCACGAGCTGGCCGCGGTTCAGCCGGTTCAGCGCCGGCTCTTCTGGACGCTCGGGCTTGGCGCCTTCGGGCTCGCCTTCTCGATCACGACGATCTCGGTCGCGCTGCCGCCGCTTCTGCACATGTTCACGACCTCAGGCTCGTTGATCGGCCTCGTGATCGGGGCCGAAGGGTTCTTTGCGCTCACGCTTTCGCCGATCGTCGGGCCGTGGAGCGACGCCTTTCACACTCCGCTCGGTCGCCGGCGCCCCTTCATGCTCGTCGCGCTCGGTCCGATGGCGTTCTGCCTGCTGCTGATCCCCTTCATGCCGAATCTCTGGACGACGGCGATGCTCGTGCTGGCGTTCTACTTCGCCTACTACCTGTATGAGCCGCCGTACCGGGGGCTCTACCCGGACGTCCTGCCGCCCGCTGCGTACGGCCGGGCGCAGGGTGTGCAGCACGTGCTGCGCGGGATCGCGCTCGGGATCGCGCTCGTCGGGGGAAACTTCCTCTACAAGCTCTGGCATCCGGCCCCGTTTCTGACCGCTGCCCTCGTCACCACCGCGGCCTGCGGCGCGACGATCTTGCTGGTGCGCGAGGATGGAGGGCACGGCCGCGTCTTCGAGGGCTTCTGGGCCTACATCAAGCGGAGCTGGAACATCTTCTGGCAGGAGGGCGACGTCCGGCGGTTCCTGATCGCCAACTCCGCCTGGGAGGGGACGTTCGCGGCGGCCCGCAGCTTCGTGATCCTCTATGTGATCGACGGGCTGCATGAGTCGACCACGGTGTCCGGGGAGATTCTCGCCGCGGTCGCCGTCGGGTACGTGATCGCCGCACTGCTGGCCGGGCGGCTCGGCGATCGTTTCGGGATGGCTCGGGTGATCTTCTTCGCATCGTGGATCTATGGAGGCGGGCTGCTCGTGGGCGGGTTCGCGGAGCAATGGCACGTCTGGTACTTCGGGTTGATAGTCCCCGTGGCGATCGCGGGCGGAACGGTGATGACGCTTGCCTGGGGTCTCCTCTACAAGATCGTGCCGGCGGAGCATCGCGGCGCAGCCTCGGGGCTCGCGACGACGACGAAGGGGATCGGCCTGCTGATCGGGGCTCCCGTGGCGGGCCTCGCAATCGACTTTTCCCGTCCGTACCTCAACGCGACGAACGGCTACCAGATCCTCTGGCCGGTTTGCGCCCTGCCGATCCTCGGCGCGATCCCGTTGCTCGTCCGGTTGATGCAGGCCGAGGCCGAGGCCGATATCTCCGGCCCGCCGGCCGGTGCGCCGGTCTAGCTGGCTGGCGTTCCGCCCAATGGCGCGTTCTCGGCGCGAATCAGCCACCGGCGCCAGGCTGTCCGACGCGTCCATGTCCCGCGACCGGGTCCCCAGCCATGTCGGCCGACCGGGTCACCGGAGATGTCCGGGGACCCGGTCCCGAGGCATGTCCCGGGACCCGGTCGCACTGAAACTCTTTGGTCGCGTCCGTACCTCAACATGCGCAGCGTTTCAACCGGCGTAAGCGGCCCGTTGGCGACGGCAGCGCTCTAGGCGCCCGTGGCGATCGGGCGCTCCCGCTGAACAGGCGCGAGCGCGGGCGCCCAGGAACAGAGGGGGGAGACCTCGCCGTCCCGCCCGTTCAGCGCTCTGAAACCGAGCGCGTGCTCTGCCTGCATCAGCTTGTGAATCTGCGTCGTGCCCTCGTAGATGATCGGTGCGCGGGCATTGCGGAAGTAGCGCTCGATCCCGTACTCGGCCGAGTAGCCGTAGGCGCCGTGCACTTGGATGGCCAGATGCGCGGCCCGAAAAGCCGACTCCGTCGCATGCCACTTCGCGAGTGAGGTCTCACGTGTGTTGCGCTTCCCCTCATTCTTCATCCACGCGGCCTGCATGACGAGGAGCTTCGAGGTCTCGTAGCCGAGCACCATTTCGGCGATCATGTCCTGGACGAACTGGTACTTGCCGATCGGTTGACCAAACGTCTGCCGCTCGCGTGCGTATTCGGCCGAGCGCTCCAGGCAGGCGCGGATGACCCCGCACGCGCCCGCAGCAACCGTGAAGCGGCCCTGATCGAGCCCGTACATCGCGATCTCGAAACCCTGCCCCTCCTCGCCGATCAGGTTCTCGGCCGGAACCTCGACGTTCTGGAAGAAGAGCTCGCCTGTCGACCCGGCCCAGACGCCGAGCTTGTGCTCGGTGTCCGCTGCAGTGAAGCCCGGCATGCCCTGCTCGAGCACGAAAGCCGAGATGCCCTTGTGCTTCGCTGCCGGATCGGTCTTGGCGAAGACGAGTGCGTGGTCGGCAACAGTCGCGTAGGAGATCCAGTTCTTGGAGCCGTTGAGGATGTACACGTCGCCTTCGCGGCGGGCGGTAGTCCTCATTGCTGCGACGTCCGAGCCGGCGGCCGGCTCGGTCAGCCCGAAGCAGGCGAGCTTCTCGCCCCGCGCCTGCGGAACCAGCCAGCGCTGCTTCTGCTCCTCGCTCGCGTAGCGCAGCAGCGCCAGTGAGTTCAGTCCGACGTGGACGGAGATCAGCGTCCTGAACGCGGCCTCGCCCCGCTCGATCTCCTCGCACGAGAGCGCCTCCGCAACGAAGTCCAGCCCAGCGCCGCCGTACTCCTCGGGGATCACGATCCCGAGCAGTCCAAGCTCGGCCATCCCCTCGATCACCGATCTGTCAAGACGGTGTGCGATGTCGTTATCGATCGCGTTGGGAAGCACGCGTTCGTCCACGAACGTCCTTACCGTGTCCTGAATGAGCCGCTGCTCGTCTGTCAGGTCGAAGTCCACGCAGCAAGTCTATGGACGTGCCTGGCGCCTCGGTCCGGTCTTGCTCCCGCTCGTGCTTGTCGGTGGCATGGCGCTCGACAACGGAGGCTTCGACGCGACCTCATGGGGTTGGAGCACGCTCCTGCCGCTCGTAATCGTCGGAGCGGCGCTCGTCTTTGGCCAGGCCCGACGTCCGAACGGCTTGGCGTTGGCGTTTCTTGGCCTGCTGGCAGCCCTGACGGCCTGGACGTGGCTGTCGGCCGCCTGGTCCGATGACGTGACCGCCTCGGTGCTCGACGCCGAACGCCTCCTCGTCTTCCTCTCTGCCGCCGCCGCCTTCCTTCTGCTCGAACAGGGTCAAGTCAAGCGGCTTCTGTTCGGCCTGCTCGCCGCCACCTTTCTTGTCGGCGTTTGGGCCATCTACCTGCGGGCCTTCGGCGGGCCTGGCTCGTACGACGTGGTCTCTGTCTCCGCTGATGCCACCAGACGGCTGGCCGCGCCGATCGGGTATTCGAATGCGCTTGGCCTGTTGGCGGCGCTCGGAATCGTGCTGGCGTTGGGCCTCGCCATGCGATTGCGGCGGCCGCTCGCTGCTGTCCCGGTTCTCGTGCTCGTGCCGACGCTGTACTTCACCTATAGCCGCGGTGCGTGGTTGGCGCTTGCCGCCGGAGGCGTCGCGGCACTGGCGCTCGCCATGCCGCGACTACCGAGGCGCGTCATGGTTGCGGCAGCGATCGTGGTTCTTTGTGTCGGCGCGCTCGCGCTCGTGCGCGTCGGCGGCCCGAGCGGGGCGATCCGAGAGTTCTCGCATGCCGGGCCTTCGGTCAAGGCCGATCGGAGCCGGCGGCTCTTCAGCCTCTCGGGGAGCAGTCGTGCCCAGTACTGGCACGTCGCCTGGAGGGATTACCAGCAGCATCCGTGGCTCGGCTCGGGTGCCGGCAGCTTCCAGCGGTACTGGCTGCAATCACGGCCGGCGGCGCTGCCGGTTCTCGACGCGCACAGCCTCTACCTCGAGACGCTTGCCGAGCTGGGCCCGATTGGGCTCGGGCTCCTTGCGGCGCTGCTCGCACTGCCGGTGGCGGCTGCGGTGATCGCGCGCCGGCACCTACTCGCGGCACCGGCTTTCGGAGGCTACGTCGCGTACCTCGTGCACGCCGGACAGGACTGGGATTGGGAGCTCCCGGCGGTCACGCTCGCCGCTCTTGGATGCGCGGCTGCCCTGCTCATTCTCGCCGGCCGCGAGCCAAGGTCTCCCCTCAGCCGCCAGATGCGTGCTGCTGCGCTGGTCACGACGGTTCTGCTGGCGCTGATCGCCCTCGGGGCTCTCGCGGGAAACGAGACTCTCGCAGCGGCCAACGCGTCGCTGGATGCCGACAACCCGGCGCGCGCGGCGCGCGATGCGCGCTGGGCCGAGCAGCTCGTGCCGTGGTCACCCGACCCGTGGCGGCTCCACGGCGAAGCGTTGCTCTCGCGGGGAGACCTCAACGGGGCCAAGCGCGATTTCCTCACAGCGCTTCGAAAAGACCCCTCCGACTGGGATACGTGGGTCGATCTGACCCTGGTCACGCAAGGAGCGGAGCGGACACGGGCAGTCGAGCACGCCCAGCGGCTGAACCCGCTCGAGCAAATTTTACCGGGAGGGGGTTGAGAAGTTTGCGAGAATGGTCGATGGGAACGTCGAATCCCGGTACCGCGTTGGACTCACCAGGAGGGTCTAAAACATGAGCTCGATCTGGACTCATCGCCGCCTACGTTTCGTCCTTGCTGGTGCGGCGACGCTCTTAACCGCCGCCGCTCTCGCGTCGGCGGCGCTGGCCGGCCTTCGCGCCCTCGATCTCGGCCCGGCAGCCGCGAGCCAGTACCCCGGCAAGAAGGTGACGGTCTGTCACCGAACGCACTCGAAGAAGCATCCCTGGGTGCAGATCCGGATCTCCCGGCACGCCCTGAAGGCGCATCTGCGCCACGGCGACTTCGTCGTCGATGCGAACAATCCGTGCCCGCCGCCGAACGCCCTGAGCGCCAAGAAGAACCACGGCAAGCATCACGGCAAGGGCAAGCATGGCCAGAGCGGCGCCGCCAAAGGCAAGCACCATGCCAACAACAAAGGCGGCAAAGGCCACGGTAAAAAGTGAGCAAAGGCGCGAGCGTCTGACGGTTCGAAGAGCCCCGGATGTCCGGGGCTCTTCGCTTTTTGTAGGGTCGATCGCTTGAGCAGCCTCTCAGGGACCTACGCGCGGATCGCCGAGCTGCCGTTCGAGATCGATCGCTACGGCCTCGAGCGGCTCGAGGCGCCCGTCACGCGCGATCTCATGCGCGTCACGACGCTCGTCCGCGTGACCGGAGGCGGCGAGGAGGGCCTAGGCGAGGACGTCACGTGGTACGCAGAGGCTCACGACCGCGAGCAGGCCGCCGGCGCAAGCCGTCCACTGATTGGTTCGTGGACGCTGAAGTCGTTCTCCGCGGCGCTCGCGATCGAAGAGCCGCACAAGCGCTGGGCCTACGAGAGCGCGGCGCTCGACCTGGCGCTGCGGCAGGCGGGGCTGTCTCTGGGCGACTCGCTCGGCCGGACGCCGCAGCCGGTGACCTTCGTCGTCTCGCCCGGTCTCGGCGACCCGCCCTCGACCGAGCCGTTGCGCCGACGTCTGGAGCTCTATCCGCAGCTGCGCTTCAAGCTCGACGCCGAGACCACCTGGACGGACGAGCTCGTGCACGAGCTCGCGGCGACCGGAACGGTCGACATCGTCGACTACAAGGCTTACTACTCGGATCCGAGCTCGGCTCCGCCGGACCTCGAGCTCTACCGCCGCGTCGCCGAGGGCTTTCCCGAGGTCTGGCTCGAAGATCCGGCCGTGACCGACGAGACCGACGCGATCCTCCGGCCGCACCGCGACCGGATCACCTGGGACGCTCCGATCCACTCCGTCGCCGACGTCGAAAACCTCGCCTTCGCGCCCCGCACGTTGAACGCCAAGCCTTCGCGTTTCGGCTTCCTTCGGGCGCTGCTCGACTTCTACGACTATTGCGCCGATCGAGGGATCGGCCTGTACGGAGGCGGCATGTTCGAGCTCGGCGCCGGCCGCGGGCAGATCCAGCACCTCGCGTCGCTCTTCTACCCGGATGCGCCGAACGACGTGGCTCCGGGCGGGTACAACGAACGCGAGCCCCGGCCGGGCCTGCCGGCTAGCCCGCTGCCGGCGCCCGGCAACGAGCCCGGGTTTCGCTGATCTAGAAGAACTTTGTGTCTATATTGACTCGCGAGTCAATCGTGAGCGCGACCGAGACCACGAGCGGCATCTCATTCGGTTTGAGCGACGAGCAGCGCGCCCTCCGCGACCTGGCGCGCGAGTTCGCGACGAAGGAGATCCGGCCGGTCGCCGCCGACTACGACGAGCGCTCGCAGCATCCAGGCGACGTGATCGCGAAGGCGCACGAGGTCGGGCTCATGAATCCACACATCCCGGAGGAGTACGGCGGGCCAGGCTTGCCGGCTTTCGAACAGATCCTGGTCGGCGAGGAGCTCGCCTGGGGCTGCTCCGGGATCGCGACCTCGATCGTGGCGAACATCCTCGGCTCGCTGCCGGTGATCCTCGCGGGCAGCGACGCACAGAAAGCCGACTGGTTGCCACACCTGATCGAGGAGCCCCTCCTCTGCTCGTTCGCCCTCACGGAGCCCGGTGCCGGCTCTGACGTCTCCGCGATCCAGACGACTGCGGTGCGTCGTGGGGACGAGTACGTACTCAACGGCTCGAAGATGTTCATCACCAACGCAGGTCAGGCGGCCTGGTTCGTCGTCTTCGCCTCGACCAACGCGGAGGCAGGCCACCGCGGTCTCTCGGCGTTCGTCGTTCCGGCCGACTCCGAGGGCGTCGTCGTCGAGCAGCACCTCGACAAGCTGGGCCAGCGGGCGACCGACACCTCCGCGCTTGCGTTCCAGGAGGTGCGCGTTCCGGCGTCGAGCCGGCTCGGGGAGGAGGGAGAGGGCTTCAAGATCGCCATGCGGACGCTCGATCTGACGCGTCCGGGCACCGCGGCCGGTGCCGTCGGCGTTGCTCGCGCCGCCTTCGAGCACGCGGTCGACTATGCGAAGAGCCGCGTCCAGTTCGGCCAGCCGATCGCGATCAACCAAGGCGTCAACTTCCTCGTCGCGGACATGGCCGCTGAGATCGAGGCGGCGCGTCTGCTGACTTGGCAGGCCGCGTGGCTGATCGACCAAGGCCAGCGGGCGACCTTGCAGTCGTCGTACGCGAAGCGTGTCTCTGCGGACACTGCGATGAAGGTCACGACCGACGCCGTCCAGATCTTCGGCGGCTACGGCTACATGAAGGAGTACCCCGTCGAGAAGCTGATGCGCGACGCAAAGCTCTTCCAGATCTACGAGGGCACCTCGCAGATCCAACGCCTGGTGATCGCCCGGGAAATCTTCCTCCCGAGAGAGAATTAGGCCCCCGCGGGCGCGCCAAAAAACGGCCCCGCCGCCGCTAGACTTCACGCCTTCGTGGTCGCGGACTCACGAGCTGTCTCTGCGCGCGGCCGGCGCAAGCGGAGGACTTCGGCGCGCGTGCGCGTCCAGCGCGGCGCGCTCGCATTTCTCCTTCTGGCGGTCACGGGCTCGGTGCTCGGCCTGGTCTTCGCGGGCTCGCCGGAGCGGATTGCCGCAGGTGTTCGCATCGACGGCGTGGACGTGGGAGGTATGAAAGCCGGCGATGCCGAGCGACTCCTGGGACGTCGGTCGCGCACGTTGGACCATACCCCGGTCGTCTTCGTCGCCGGCAATCGGCGCTGGCGTGTCACGCCGGAGCAACTCGGCGTCCGTGCGGACTGGCACGCCGCCGTCGAACTTGCGCAGCGGCAGGGCGACGGTTTCGGCCCGTTCAGAGGCTTCCGCCGCCTCGACGTGCGGGTCTTCGGCGCCGAGGTCGCGCCGCCTACGCGGGTCTACGAAGCCGCCCTGGCGTTCGAGGTCGGTCGCTTCGCGCAGGCGATCTACCGGCCGCACCGCGATCCCCAGCTTCGCCTACATGGGCTAGACCCCGCGGTGGTCAGAGGCAGCGCCGGGAGGATTCTCGATCGAGCCGCCGCCTCTCGCGTCGTGGTTTCGGCCCTGGCGAGCCTCTCGCGGCAACCCGTCGCTCTTCCTGTTCGTAGCGACCCTCCGACGATCTCTAGCTCCCAGCTCGAAGCTGCGGCCGCCCGCATTCGCGTCGCCTTTTCGGCGCCCGTGCGGATGCGCTGGCGGGCGACGAGTTGGACGATCGCTCCCTGGCAGCTGCGGTCGATGCTCGCCCTTCCCGGTCAGCGATCAAAGGTCCTACGCATCGGCGGGCCCGGGGCAGCCCGTTACTTCGGCGACCTCGGTCGAGCGCTCAACAGGCCGGCCCGAAACGCCGGTTTCGCTATCTCGCCGGGCGATCAGGTCGGAATCGTCCCCTCGCGGCGCGGCCGCACGCTCGACGTGCAAAGGACGGAGGCGAATCTGCTGGCGGCGGCGCTCTCGCGTGAGCCGCGCACCGCTCGCGTCCTTGTCGCGACTGCGAAGCCGGGCCGAACCACGCAGGCCGCTCGAGCTCTGGGGATTCGCGGGGTCGTCGGGAGCTACGAGACGATCTACGGGGGCGACGCAAACCGGATCCACAACGTCCAGCTCGTCGCCCAGCTGCTCGACGGCCGTCTGATCGCTCCCGGCGCGACCTTCTCGTTCAACCAGACAACCGGTGCCCGCACGGCGGCGAAGGGCTTTCGCGAGGCTCAGGTGATCATCAACGGAGAGCTGCAGACCGGCCTCGGCGGGGGCGTCTGTCAAGTTTCGACGACGGTCTTCAATGCGGCTTACGAGGCTGGGCTGAAGATCACCTCGCGCACCAATCACGCGCTCTACATCAGCCACTATCCGCTCGGCCGCGACGCCACGGTGGACTATCCGGATGTCGACCTCCGCTTCGTCAACGACACGAGTCACTGGCTGCTGCTGCGCACCTTCGTCGGCTCGTATTCGCTCAAGGTAGGCCTGTACGGCACGCCACAGCACCGCCGCCTCGTCACGCAGACGCGCCCGCTCGTCGAGACGGGGCCGCCGCCGGTCGAGCACCAGCCCGACCCGAGCCTGACCAAGGGCCGAACCGCTGTCCTGGACAGCGGCGAGCCGTCGCGTTCGACGAGCGTCCGCAGGCTCGTCTACCAGCGCGGCAAGCTGCTCTACGACGACACCTGGTACTCGTCATACCGCTCCCAGCCGAAGATCGTCCTCGTCGGGACGAAAGCGAAGCCCGAGCCGAAGAAGAAAAAGAAGCCGCCGGTGACGACGACCTCGACGACGAGCACCACCACCACTACGACGACGACGACGCCTACGAGCCCGTAGCCGCCGACTCGGCCTCCGCGATCTCCTCCACCAGCCACTTCGGTACGCGGGTCGGGCGCAAAGTTCGCGCGTCGGCGCAAGCATGGCCGGTCGTGCCCTCGGCGATCGTCTCGCCGTCGCGGTCGACGCGGTAGTCGAACCTGAAGCGGGCGCCGCGCACCTCGCCACAGCGCGCATTGATGACGAGCCGTTCGTCGAAGCGCGCGGGGGCGCGGTAGGTGACACTCGCGTCGAGAGTCAGGGCTTCGATTCCCTCGGCTTGCAACTCCGCGTAGCCGCCGCGAAAACGTGCGAGGTACTCGATCCGCGCGACCTCGAACCAGACCAGGTAGACCGCATGGTGGGCGATGGCCTGCGCGTCCGTTTCCGCAAAGCGAACCTTCACCTCGGTGGAGAAGCCGAAGTCCACGGCGGAACTCTCTACGATCGGCGGCCGCGTCGCTCCGCGCCGTCGCCGAAGACTTGATTCCTTAGGCGGCAGCTCGTCGCAAGGGGCGTTCTTCGAGGAGGCGGCTGCACTGGCTGCAGTGCACCCGCGCGATCTCGTAAGGAATGCCCTCCCGCTGGCCCAACAGGTAGCTGGTCACCTTCGTGTGCCGGTGTGGGGCCCGGAACGGAATCGGGTTGCGCATCGCATTCACCGTAGCTCTAGCCTCAGAAAGTAGGACGCCCGAAAGGGTGAAGAAGTTGTGACAAAGAGGAGACCGACGCCGCGGTGGCAATCGCCCGGGCGGGGCACTCGCCGAGTGGTTAGCCTGCGTGCCGAGCGGTAACACTGGCCCGAAACGACGAAAGGAACCCAATGGCTTCACGAAAGCAGGGCGGACTGCTTGGAATCAGCGGGGAGGAGCTGATGGGCCGCATCGCCGACCTTCCAGGGGCGAAGGGCATGCTCGACGGGGTGAGCACGCTGCGCGAACGCGTCGACGACTTGCAGAAGCGGATGCGCGGGATGGACGAGCTGTCGCGTCGAGTCGAGGCGCTCGAGCGACGGGTCGACGAGCTCTCCGGGGGGAAGACGAAGTCCTCGGCAAAGCGCGCACCCTCGACCCGGTCGCGCGGAACGAAGAAGAGCGGTTCGAGCGGCTCGAGCTCGGCCAAGACCTCGTGAACTAGTTCACCTGTCCTGCGGCACTCGCAGTCGCAGCGCGCGAGGAACGATCTCGAACCGTGCCGGGGTCGTCCCCGGCTGTTCGCCGTCGAGCTCGACCGGGAGCGGCTCCGGTGCCTCGATTTCCACCGTCGGGCCACGGAGAAGCTCGGCCTTGGGGTGCGGCAAGTGCTTGCCGCGGTAGGTCTTCGGCAAGGTCAGCAAGAGGTCGCGCTTCGTCAGGCTCCCGATTAGAAGCACGTCGAAGAGCCCGTCGTCGGGCTCGGCCTCGGGACAGATCATCATTCCGCCGCCGAAGTAGCGACCGTTGGCGACGACGACGTCGTGCATTCTCGCGCGGCGCTTTTCGGTGCCGACCGTGACCGTGAGCTCGGAGATCCGCCACCGGGCGAACACCGCAAAGGTCGCCCAGAAGTACGAGACCTTGCCGCCGAACGCCTTGCTCGTCTCGTTCGCGCGCTTGGCGATCGCGCCGCTCATTCCGGCGCTCGCAATGTTCGCGAAGTACCACTCGGCAGGTTCGCCCTGCCAGGAGCGGAACCGGGCACGGCCGACGTCGATCTCGCGCGTTCGCCCGTCGCGGGCGGTGCGAAGCGCGTCATCGAGCTTGTGCGGGATCCCGTAGGTGCGGACGAAGTCCCGGCCCGTTCCTCTCGGGATCACGGCGAGCTCGGGGCTCTCGCGGCCGGCGAGCCCGTTCACGACCTCGTTGACAGTTCCGTCGCCGCCGACCACGACCAGCAACTCCCCGCCCTCGTCGGCTGCTTGCCGTGCAAGCTCGGTGAGCTGGCCGGGCCGCTCCGAGAGCAGTGCCTCCCCAGTCAGGCCTCCGGCGGCGGCCCGGTTCGCGATCTCCGGCCAGCGGCGGCCGGTTGCGCCGTTGTCGGACGCCGGGTTGACGAGGAAGACGGTGCGGTGCTGCGGGTTAATGCTTCGGCTCGGCGATAGCGGTCGCGAGGGCGATTCGGGTCATCCGGTCGACCGCGGCCCGCAGCTCCTCGTCCGAGATGCGCTGGAACTCTCCCTCGACGACGACGTCGCTGACAGTGAGCAAACAGCCGGCCTGGACTCCGCGGAGCGCTCCGAGCGTGAACAGCACGGCCGCCTCCATCTCGACGGCGAGAACGCCGCGGGCCGACCAGCGGGCGTACTGCTCGCCGTCGGGGTTGTAGAAGAGGTCACTCGAGACGATCGGCCCGACCCGCAGCGGCTGGCCGAGCTCCTTGGCGTAATGGACGGCCCCGTGAACGAGCTCCCAGTCGGAAGTAGGGACGTGCGGCTCGCGGCCGACCAGATGCTGGGCGGTGGAGTCCGCAGGCACCGCTGAGATCGCGACGATCAGGTCGCCCAGCCGCAGGTCTTGCTGGAGGCCGCCGCACGTGCCGACCCGCAGGAGGCGTTTGACCCCGAGCTGCACGAGCTCCTCGACCACGATCGCCGCAGAAGGGCATCCCATCCCGGTCGCCTGCACGGAAACCGGGCGCCCCTCGTACTCGCCGGTGTAGCCGAGCATCCCGCGCTCGCTGTTTCGCTGCACGGGCTTGTCGAAGTACGTTTCCGCGATGTATTGCGCGCGCAGCGGATCGCCCGGGAGGAGGCACGCCTCGGCGTAGTCACCGGGCTCGGCGCGGACGTGGATCGGCACGCGCCGCACCCTAGTGCTTTGGCGCCTTCTCGTGCCACGATTGCGAAGTGCCCACGCTGAGAGAGCCCGGGTTCGACGAGATCCTGGCGTTCTGCGCCGAGGATCCGGTCGAGCGCGTCTTCCTCGAGGACATCGCCCGGCGCGGGCTCGGCCGCTTCACGGCACTGGCGGAGAACGGGCGGGTCGAAGCCCTTTGCCACTCGGGCGCAAACCTGGTTCCCTCGGGAAGGGGCTGCGGCGTCTTCGCCCAGGTCGTGGCCCGCTCGCGGGCGCGGATGGTCATCGGCGAGCAGAACGCGGTTTCGGAGCTGTGGGCGGCCGCTTCGAGAGCGCTCCCGTCCCCGCGGGAGGACCGGCCCGGCCAACCCGTGTACGTCCTCGATGAAGCCCCCGAATCCGGCGAGACGGGGTTGCGGGCCGCGGTCCCGGCAGATTTCGAGCTGCTGTTACCGGCCTGCGCGGCGGCGCACCGCGAGGAAATCGGGATCGACCCTCTCGACCGCGATCCGGAGGGCTTCCGCTGGCGGACCCGCGCCCAGATCGACGAGGGCCGCTCGTGGCTGTGGACCGACAACGACACGATCCTGTTCAAGGCCGAAGCGTCGGCCTGGACCCCCTCCGCAGTCCAGTTGCAGCAGGTCTGGGTCGACCCGGCTGCCCGGGGGAACGGGTACGCGCAGCGCGGCTTGCGTGACCTCTGCCGGCTGCTCCTCGAGCGCGTGCCGACGGTTTGCCTCTTCGTCCGCCGCGATAACGCGCCCGCAATTCGCGTCTACGAGGCAATCGGGATGCGGCACACGATCTCCTACCGGAGCCTGATCTTCTGATGCGGGCGAAGCGGCTGGTTTACGTTGCGTTGGGCCTCTGGCTCGGCCGCTGGGCGGCAATGGAGCTCGCCTCGTACGCCGGGCGCCGGCTGCTGCCGCCGGGGCCTCCGCCGAAGAATTCGCCGCGTCGTCCCGGCCTGATGCCGCTTCGCCGCTCTGATTGACTCGCGGTGAACCACCGAATGAGGGACGCGCAAACCCGGCCGGTTCCCGATGATCGGGGCGATGCGGCGAATCGGCCTCTACGGGCTGGGCTTACTTCTGGCGTCCATGCTCGCGTTGACGTATGCGACGACGAGCCGCGCAAAGACGGGCGGCCGGCTCCGGCATACCTGCTCGGTCACCGATCGCGCTTTTCTTGAGACGGCCAGGACGAACATGACCGCGATCGATCTCTGGGGTCAGGAGTACCTTGCCGGCGACACCGGGCCTGGAGACGTTGCGGCCGAGTCGGATCGTGCGGCAAAGATCGTCGGCGCGACCGCTCCGACCGATCCATCTCTCTCGCAGACGCGGAAGCTGCTCGTCGCGATGTTCATCGAGTATCGAAAGGCCATGGAGCAACAGGCGAGGCACCGCGACTCCGGCAATCAGATCTACCAGACGTACGGCCTGGCCAACTTTGCCCATGACGTCTTGCTGAAGGCGGCGCCGGAGCTCTCCAAACGCGGCTGCGACGTCTCCTCGCTGCTCTAAGCGTTGCGGCACTTCGTTCGGGTCTGACCCGCCGAACTGCCGCACCAGGCCGCGTCCTTCGTGACGAGACTGCAACAATTTCGCGATGGAGCCGTCCGACCTGCGCTCGCGCGTGCAAGATCACATCCGTCGGCTCGAGCTGATTCCGTCCGGCGGAGACGTGACCGTTCTGGTCTCCGGAGGGGCCGACTCGACCTGCGCCTGGCACGTTCTGCGCGAGCTCGGCTACGGCGTTTCTGCCCTGCATGTCAACCACGGCATGCGTGGCAGCGAGGCCGACGAGGATGCGCGCTTCTGCCGAGACCTGATGGACGCAGAGGTCGTCGACGGGCGCGGCGGCCCGGGTGCCACCGAGGACGACCTACGTCAGATCCGCTACGCAATCGCCGCCGATCGCCTCCGCGCGACCGGGCATACCGCCTCCGACCAGGTGGAGACGATCCTCTATCGCCTGGTGACGAGCGGCCGCGCGACCGGAATCAAGCCCAAACGCGAGGACGGAGTCGTTCGCCCCCTGCTGCCTTTCTGGCGAAAGGAAACCGAGGCCTATTGCCGGGCCTACGGCCTCGACTACCGCACGGACAGCTCGAACAGCGACACCACGCGCGGCCTGATCCGCGGGCAGATCCTGCCCCTGCTGCGCCAGATTCACCCGGCCGCCGACGCCAACCTCTTGCGGGCGCTCGAAGAGCGCAGCACCTTGGAGCCGGCCCTCGCCGAGCTGATCGCATCGCCCGTCGGATCGAAGCGGCTCGACCTCGGCGACGGTGTGCAGGTCGTCCGCGAGTACGACCGCCTCTGGCTGGAGCGCGGCCCGGTCGCGCTCGACGGCGCGGTTCGCTGGGGCGAGTGGAGGATCGAGTCCGAGCTCGGAGGCCTTAAGGTACGAGGCTGGCGGCCCGGCGACAGGCTCGCAGGCCGGCAGAAGAAGATCCAAGACGTGTTCGTCGACGCCAAGATCCCCAGATCGGAGCGCGAGGCGTGGCCCCTCGTGGTGCGTGGCCATGAGGTAGTCGCGGTCCCAGGCGTCGTCGACCATCCGGGGGTGAAGGTGGAGCGTGTCGCAAACTGAACTGGAGAGCGCAGTCGGCGAAGTTCTTGTCGACACCGAAGCCCTCAGAGCGCGCATCGCCGAGCTCGGCGCCGAGATCTCAGCCGACTACGAAGGCCGCGACTTGCTCTTGATCGGCGTCCTCAAGGGTGCCGTCTTCTTCATGGCCGACCTGATGCGCAAGCTGACGATCCCCTGCGAGGTCGACTTCATGGCGATCTCGAGCTACGGAGCCTCCACTGACTCATCCGGCGTCGTGCGAATCCTGAAGGACCTCGACATCAACATCGAAGGACGCCACGTGCTCGTCGTCGAGGACATCATCGACTCCGGACTGACGCTCTCCTACCTGATGCGCAACCTCGAGTCCCGCGAGCCCGCGACCCTCGAGGTCTGCGCGCTCCTGACGAAGCCCGATCGTCGCGAGATCGACGTTCCGGTCCGCTACGTCGGCTTCGAGATACCAAATCGTTTCGTGATCGGATACGGCCTGGATTTCGGAGAGCGTTACCGCAACCTGCCTTACGTCGCGGTGCTCAGCGACGACGCTTTGCCTGACGGCATTTAGCCCGCGTTCCGCGACAAAGACGAACGCCGAGTCATCCAAACGGGGCGATTGGTGAGGCTCATGCACGCTGGTACCCTGCCGATAGAGGTTTCGTGAACCGATTCTTCCGCAGCGCACTTTTCCCGCTCTTCGTGATCGTGCTGCTCGTCTACCTGGCGAGCCAGACTTTGATCCCGCACGGGAAGAACACCCAGAAGGTCACCTACTCGGAGTTCCGGCAGGACATCGCAGCGCAGCAGATCAGTAGCGCTGAGTTCAATCCGAGCAAGCGCCAGATCAGCGGCAAGCTGCAAGACGGGAAGAAATACTCGGTCCACTACCCGGCCGATCAGTCGGTCCCGGGCATCGAGACTGCGCTCGACAAGAACCACGTCGCCTACGACTCGAAGGGCACCGGCAATTGGTCCTGGATCGGCTTCTTCACCTCGTTGCTGCCATTCGTGCTCCTGTTCGCCTTCTGGATCTTCCTCATGAACCAGGTGCAAGGCGGCGGTTCGAAGGTGATGAGCTTCGGCAAGAGCCGGGCCAAGCGGATGGCGCCGGATTCGCCGAAGATCGGCTTCAAGGACGTCGCCGGCGTGGACGAGGCGGTCGAGGAGCTGCACGAGATCAAGGAGTTCCTCGAGAACCCGAAGAAGTTCCAGGCTCTCGGAGCGCGCATTCCAAAGGGGGTGCTGCTCTACGGGCCGCCAGGCACCGGTAAGACGCTCCTCGCCCGCGCGGTCGCCGGCGAGGCCGGCGTGCCCTTCTTCTCGATCTCCGGCTCCGACTTCGTCGAGATGTTCGTCGGCGTGATCGCGGCCACGAACCGCCCCGATATCCTCGACCCGGCCCTGCTGCGCCCCGGCCGTTTCGATCGTCAGATCGTGGTGGATCGGCCCGACCGCATCGGCCGCCGCAAGATCCTCGAGGTGCACGCGAAGGGCAAGCCGATCGCGCCCGAGATCGACCTCGACACCCTCGCCGCCGGCACGCCGGGCTTCACCGGCGCCGACCTGGCGAACCTCGTCAATGAGGCGGCGCTCCTGGCCGCCCGGCGCGGCAAGAAGGTGATCCAGCAGGAGGAGCTCGAGGAAGGGATCATGCGAGTGATCGCTGGGCCTGAGAAGAAGACGCGCCTGCTCTCCGAGGAAGAGCGGAAGATCACGGCCTACCACGAGCTCGGCCACGCTCTCGTCGGGCATTACCTCGAGCACACCGACGAGGTGCACAAGATTTCCGTGATCAGCCGCGGCCAGGCGCTCGGCTACACGATCTCGCTCCCTCGCGAGGATCGGTACCTGACGACGAAGACCGCGCTGATGGAGCAGTTGGCGATGACGCTCGGCGGCCGCGCCGCAGAGGAGCTCGTCTTCCAGGAGGTCACGACCGGGGCCGCGAACGACCTCGAGAAGGTCACCTCGATCTCGAAGCAGATGATCATGCGCTACGGCATGAGCGACAAGCTCGGCCCGCGCGTGCTCGGCCGCAACCACGACATGCCGTTCCTTGGCCGCGAGATGGGCGCCGAGCCCGACTATTCCGAGGAGATCGCCCGGGAGATCGACGACGAGATCAGGCGGGTGATCGAAGAGGGCCACACGCTTGCCGTCAGCGTCCTCACCGACCACATGGCCGAGCTTCACAAGCTCTCGATGATCCTGATCGAGCGGGAGACGATCGACAAGGATCAGTTCGAGCGCCTGCTTGCCGGCGCGCTAGAGGAAGAGGTCTTTGCGGAGGAGGAGCAGCCGGAGACCGAGCCTCCGACGGACGAGCCGAAGCGGCTGCCGAAGCCGAAGCCGCGCCCGTTCCCGCTTCCCGGCGCGACCATGCAGCCCCCACCCCCGGAAGGGGCGAAGGGCTAACCGAACGAAGTCCGGCTCGCGCTTCGCGCGAACCATGACAACTTTGTTCGAAGAATCAACCCTCAGCGAGGGTGAGTGGGTTCTGCCCATCGCTTGAGCGCAGGCCTCGAGAGTTCAGTGCGACCGGGTCCGGGGACATGCCTCGGGACCAGGTCCCCAGACATCTCCGGGGACCCGGTCGGCCGACATGTCCGGGGACCCGGTCGCGGGACATGACTGGGGACCCGGTCGCGGGACACGGACGCGTTGGACTGGCTAGCCTGGCGCCGGTGGCTGATTCGCGCCGAGAACGCGACGTCTGGGCGGAATGGCTCGCGGAGCACCGCCACGGCGGTGACTCGGAGGTACGGCGCGAGATACTCGAAAAGCTCGGCGGCGTCCGCGACAAGGTGCTCGACCGCGCCGGCTTTGTGGCGGGGGAGAGCCTGCTCGACGTCGGCTGTGGCGAGGGGTTGATCGGCTTCGGGGCACTCGACCGCGGCGCCGGGCACGTCGTCTTTTCGGACATCTCGCAGGACCTGCTCGATGTCTGCGGCGAGACGGCTGACGCACTCGGCGTCTCCGACCGGTGCAGCTTCGTCAAGGCACCTGCGCACGAGCTCGCCGACCTTGCGGACGCAAGCGTCGACGTCGTGACAACTCGCTCAGTCTTGATCTACGTGGCCGAGAAGGGGCGTGCGTTCCGCGAGTTCTTTCGCGTACTTCGGACGGGCGGCAAGGTGTCGCTGTTCGAGCCGATCAACCGCTTCGGCATGAACGAGCGCCGTCAGGGGTTTTGGGGCTATCCGAGCAACGGGCTCCACGATCTCGCCGAGCGAGTCGAGGGGGTCTACGAGGCCATCCAGCCGCCGTCGGATCCCATGCTCGATTTCGACGAGCGCGATCTCGTCCGCTTTGCGGAGGAGGCCGGTTTCTTTCCGATCGACCTCGAGCTTCACGCAGAAGTGAGATGGACCGACCCGAAGCCGTGGCCGACGTTTCTCAACAGCTCAGGCAATCCCAAGATTCCGACCATCGCTCAGGCGATGGACCAGACGCTCACGCCTGAGGAGCGGGAGGAGTTCGCCGAGCATCTCCGCCCGCTGGTCGAGGAAGGACGCGGCGTATGGCGGATGGCGACCGCTTACCTCGAGGCCGTCAAGCCGTGAGCTCGAGCCCCGCCTGCCACGAAGCCCACAGTTTCGCGTAGCGCTCTCCCTGTTCGACGAGCTCGTCATGGGAGGCAACCTCGACGGCGCGCCCCTGTTCCATGACCACCACGCGGTCGGCGCGCTCGGCGGTCGAGAGGCGATGCGCGATCGTGACGACTGTGCGTCCCACCGCGACCGCGGCAAGCGCGCGCTCGACCGCCGCCTCGGTGGCGGGGTCGAGGCTCGAGGTCGCCTCGTCCAGCACGATCACCGCCGGGTCGGCGAGTGCGACACGGGCGATGCCGACCAGCTGCCGCTCGCCGGCCGAGAGCCGAAGCCCGCGAGTCTGAACTTCCGTCTGGAGCCCGTCGGGTAGTGACTCGAATCGCTCCCGTGCGCCGATCCGGTCGAGGGCGCGGACGACCTCCTCGGCCGAGGCCTCCGGCTGGGCGAGGCGAATGTTGTCGGCGATCGTGCCGCTGAAGAGGTGGCCCTCCTGCGGCAGGACCACGATCCGGCGGTGTAGCGACTCGAGCGTCGCCTCGCGCAGGTCGATGCCGCCGAAGGTGATTTCGCCGTGCTGCGGGTCGTACTGCCGCGTGAGCAGCTTCGCCAGCGTCGACTTCCCAGCGCCGGTGGCGCCGACGAGCGCGACGTGCTCGCCCGCCGCGAAGTCCACCGTGACGTCGTGGACGACCGGACGATCGCCGTCGTAGCCGAAGGTGACTCCGTCTAGCGCCAGGGCCCCTCTCGCCGGAAGCTCGATCGCCCCGTCTTGCTCGACGATCGAGTTCGGGGTGCGCAGCAAGCCGACGATCTTGCCAAGCGCCGCCAGTCCTTGCCGGAATTCACCAAGCCACTCGCTGAAGCGCGCGATCGGGTCGAAAAGCTGAACGAGATAGAGCACATAGGCGGCAATCGTCCCGGTCGAGATCGAGCCGCGGCGGTACATCGACGAGGCTACGAGCAGCACGCCGATCAGTGCCACGGTCTGCGCGAGCGGGATCATCGTGAACAGGCGGATGTTTACGAACGAGGCACTGCGCCAGGCGCTCACCTGCGCCTGGCTCCGGGGGTTGTAGGTCTCGAGCGTGCGCCCTTCTCGGCGGAATGCCTGCACCACGCGCACGCCCGCAAGCCCCTCCTGCAGGGCGGTCAGCGTCTCGGCAACCCGATCGCGGATCGCGTGGTAGACACGGCCGGCGCTGTGGTGGAACGTCCAGCTGGACGCGACCAGGATGGGGAGCGCGACGAGCGAGACAAGCGCGAGCGTCGGCGAGAGGATCACCAGCACGACCACCGTGAGCGCGATTTGGAGGCCGCTGCCGACGACCTCGATCAGCGCCTCGCGGATGAACTCGGTCAGGGACTGGACGTCGGAGGTCAGTCGCGAGACGAGCACTCCCGCGCGTTCGCGCTCGAAGAAGCCGAGTGGCAGTGCCTGCAGCTTGTCGAAGGTCGCGGTCCGGAGAGAGCCGAGGAATCGCTCGCCTGCGCTCGCGGCCAGCAGGGTCTGAGCGCGGACGACGAATGGCTTCGCCACCGCTAGGACGAGGAAGGCGGCCGCCGCGGCGTCGAGCGGGCCCCGTTTGTGCTTGGAGATTCCGGCGTCGATCGCATAGCGGACGAGCGCAGGGCCGGAGAGCGTGATCAGGGTCGAGACGATCACGGCTGCCGCGGCGCCGAGATAGCGGCCCCGAACCGGCCGGATCAGCCCGCGCGTCTCCCGCCAGATCTCACCCAAGGAAGCCCGCTTGTTCATGCCGCCTCGCTCTCGAGCGCTAGGAGCTCCCGGTAGCTCGCCGAGCGGCGCACCAGCTCCGCATGTGTTCCTTCGTCCACGATGCGTCCGTCCTCGAGCACCGCGACGCGGTCGGCGAGCGCGATCGTCGCGGGCCTATGCGCGATCACGAGGGTCGTCCGCCCGAGCATCACCTTTGCCAGCGCCGCGCGAATCTCGTGTTCCTTGGTCGCGTCGACGGCGGAGGTGGCATCGTCGAGGACGAGCACCGCGGGATCCGCGAGAATCGCCCGCGCGATCGCGATTCGCTGTCGCTGTCCGCCCGAGAGGGAGAAGCCGCGCTCACCGAGCACGGTGTCGTATGCGTCCGGAAGCTCGGCGATGAAACCGGCCGCTCCGGCGAGCGTCGCGGCGGCGAGCACCGCCTCGTCGTCGGCATCCGGGCGCCCGAAGCGGATGTTCTCGCGCACGCTTTCGGTGAAGAGGAACGTCTCCTCGAAAACGAGAGCTACGGCCCCTCTGACGTCGGCCAGTCGGAGCTCGCGCACGTCGTGCCCGTCCAGCAGTACACGGCCCGCGTCAGGGTCGTAGAGCCGCGCCAGCAGGCCGGCGACGGTGCTCTTGCCGGACCCCGTCGCCCCCACGAGCGCGACCGACTCGCCTGAGCGGATTTCCAGGTCGAGCCCGTCCAACACCGCCCGATCGCCTTCGTGGCCGAATCGGACGCTCTCCAGCCGAACCTCGCCGCGGACGGGCCGGTCGAGTTTCCGCGGATGCCGCGGCTCACGTAGGCGCGGCTCGGTCTCGAGCACCTCGGTGATCCGTGCGCTCGCGGCGAGCGCCTTCTGCAGGGTGGAGACACGCTGACCCAGTACGCGCAGGGGCCAGACGAGCATGACGACGTAGGCGTTGAAGGCGACGAAGGAGCCGAGACTGAGGCTGCCGTCGATCACCTGTCGGCCGCCAACCCAGAGTACGGCCGCGATTCCGAGCAGGGGAAGCAACTCGAGCGCCGGATTGAAGACTGCGTCGAGTCGCGCGACGTCGAGCGCGCGGCGCACGATCTCGTCACTGCGTTCGCGGAAGCGGTTCGAGAGAGCGGCCCCGGCTCCGAGTCCCTTGACCACGCGGATCCCGCTGACCGTCTCCTCGACGAGCGTCGCGGCGCCCGCCCATGCCTCCTGCAAGCGGCGTGTGCGCGCGTCGTAGCGCTGCGAGTACGCCCAGGCGGCCACGCTGACGAACGGGAGCGGGATCAGCACCAGAAGCGCCAGTCCGGGGTCGAGAACGAGCATCACGATCGCCACGGCGACTACCGTGAGCACGTAGCCGATCGTGTGGCCGATCGCGTCCATCATGCGCGCTACGTGCTCGGAGTCCGAGGAAGCGCGGCTCATCAGCTCGCCCGGCCCGACGCGGTCGTGGTAGGAGGCGTCGAGCCGGAGCGCGTGAGCGAAAATAGCGTCGCGCACGCGCGCGTCCGTCGCCGAGCGGTTGCGGATCGCATAGATGTGGCGCGTGCCGCCGGCGACGACCTCGAGCAGGCCGACTCCGAGCAACGCCAGCAGCCAGACGAGCAGCGCATGCTTGTCGCGCGGGACGACGCCGTGGTCGATCGCGTACTTGACGATCAACGGCGCCGCGATCGCGCCCGTCTGCCATAGCAGGCCGGACAGGACCGCGCCGACAACTCCGCCGGCCTGCGAGCGGACGACCGCGCGCACGAAACGCCACGCCGCGCGGCGGCGTTCTTCAACTGCGCCCATCAGGCCAATCTAGCGACGTGCGCACTAGGCTTCTGTCGTGGACGTCGCCTTTGAGCAGCGGTTTCCCCGCCCTTCCGTGATGGGCGTCGTCAACGTGACACCGGACTCGTTCTCGGACGGTGGGGTCAATTTCGAGCCTGCCGACGCCGTCGCCTCGGCACGGCGGATGCTGGAAGAGGGCGCGGCGATCGTTGACGTCGGCGGCGAATCGACGCGTCCGGGCTCTGAGGGCGTCTCGCTCGAGGAGGAGCTGCGACGCGTCGTGCCCGTGCTCGAAGGCCTGCGGGGCGTCCCGGTCTCGATCGACACGGCCAAGTCGCTGGTGGCCGCGCAGGCCCTGGACCTTGGCGCCGAGCTCGTGAACGACGTCACCGCCCTGCGTGGCGATCCCGAGCTCGCGGGCGTCGTCGCCGACCATGGCGCCTACCTCTGTCTGATGCACATGCAGGGCGGGCCGCGGACGATGCAGCACGACCCGCGCTACGACGACGTCGTCGCGGACGTCGCGCATTTCCTCGACGAACGGCTTACCTTCGCGGTCTCGCAGGGGATCCCGGAGGAGTCGATCTGCCTCGACCCGGGGATCGGCTTCGGCAAGACGGTCGACCACAACTTCGAGCTCCTGCGTCGCCTGGACGAGCTGACCGCGCTGGGCCGGCCGATTCTCGTCGGGATCTCGCGTAAGAGCTCGTTGGGCAAGATCATGGGCGATCCGGGAGCAAAGACCGGCACGACGGCGGCCAGTGTCGGCGCAGCCGTCCTGGCCTACGAGCGCGGCGCGTCGGTCTTTCGCGTGCACGACGTTCGCGAACATGTCGAGGCCCTGACGGCCGCCCAGGCCGTCGTTGCCGGGTGAGCATCACGGTCGAGCTCTACGGGCTCGAGCTCGAGGGCAAGCACGGAGTCGAGGAGGCGGAAAGGCGACATCCGCAGCCGTTCGTCTTCGACGTCTGGCTCGAGGTTCCGGACGCCGCGGCTTCAGACCGGCTCGAGGACACTGTCGACTATCGCGAGGTGGTCAGCTGCGTTCGGGAGGTCTCCGACCGCCGGCAGTTCAGCTTGCTCGAGGCGATGGCCGCCGCCGTGGCCGAAGCGCTCGTGAAGCGGTTCGAGCTCGAGGCTGCCCGTGTTCGCGTCCGCAAGCCGGCGGTTCAGCTGGAGGCGCCGGTCGAGTGGACCGCGGCTATCGTCGAGCGACGGAGACCTTGAGCGAGTAGGAAGCGGCGCTGACCCGCTTCCCGAGAAACGCGTCGACGTAGTAGAAGGCGCCGCGGTTCGTATCGTTTTTTCCGCTGACGACGTCGGGGCGGCTCCCCGAGCGCTCGCTGTAGGCGAGCAGATCGCGGCGCATGGCGCTGCCTACTTCGTAGACCGTTCGCGTCTTCGGGGCCCAGAGCGCGAGATTCACGTTCGCGGCGCTGTGCGTACCGGCCGCGATTCGCTCGTGGGCCGGAACCCAGATCCTGTAGACGTCTTCCGGGTCCTCGGTCACGTCGAGGTGGGCCTGCAAGCGAGCCGGCGTCGCCAGCCGGGTCCCGCTCGCGGTGAGCGCGTGCGGTCGCACGAGGTTGATGTCGTCGTTCGGCTCCTGCGGGTCTTTCGCCCGCGCTTTCTGGGCGAGCGCCGCGGGAATCGAGAGGATGCCGAAGCCTGTGTCGGCGTCCCAGCCCTTTGGGCCTATATCGCGGGCTGAGTTGCGCATGACGTCCTGAATCTGCGTCGTGTCGAGTTGAGGCCGGAGCGTCCAGACCCAGGCCGTCGCGCCCGCTACGAGCGGCGCGGAGAAGCTCGTGCCGTCGAAGCTCGAGTAGCCACTCGGCTCGAAGAAGGTTGGCACCGCGACCGGCATCGCGACCGCAGGTGCAACGAGATCGAGCGCGCTCGAGCGGTTCGAGAAGAACGCAACGTGGTCGGTCTGGTCACTTCCGCCGACAGTCAGCACGTGCGGGAGGCTCGCCGGCACGAAGCTGCGGTTGCCGCTCTGCCGGTCGTTGCCGACGGCCGCGACGACGATTACGCCGCGGTGCAGTGCGCGGTCGACTGCCTGCTCGAGCAGGGCGCTGAAGCCGAGAAAGCCGCCGCTGAAGTTGATCACGCCGCGGCCACGCTTGGAGGCGGCGTCGAGTCCCGCCAGGATGTCGGAGAGCGACCCGTCGCCAAAGTCCCATTCCTGGAGGGCCGCCTGCGGGTAGACGCCGACGAGGCCCTGGCCGTTGGCCGGGGCGCCGACGATCGAGCTGACCGCCGTGCCGTGGACGTCCTCGCTCGAGACGACGCTCTGGGAGTTCAGGGCGGTTGTGTTCGACCGGTCCTTGAACTCGGGGTGGGACAGGTCGAGCCCTGTATCGACCACCGTGACCGGAACCCCGGGCGGCGGCGGCTCGGCCCGGTCGTCTCCAACGTCGTGGATCCACCACTCGCTCGGGATCAGCGGGTCGCCGGAGCTGAGATGGGTGAAAGAGACGATCCGGCGGTCGGGCTCGGCGCGGGCCAGCACGTCCTCGGCCCGCAGCGCAACGACGACGCCGCGCGCCCGCGTCGCCGGAACGCGCCAGACGTTCAGGGAGGGGGAGACGAGACGCGCCCGCGCAGATCGCAGCGCCGGGGAAAGGCCTCCCCCGTCAACCGAAAGCTGGACGAGGAGGGCGGCGCTGGAGCGCGCCGGCGCAGCGACCGGCGCAGCAGGATGGGCGAAGCCCGCCGCAGCCGCGCTCGGCGCGATTGCAAGGGCGGCGAGAATGACCGAGATGGTCGAGGAACGACCCTTCAAACCAGTGAAGGAAAGCACAATTGTCTATATCGGCCTGGGGGCGAACCTAGGCGAGCGGGAAGCGACGATCGCCGAAGCGCTGCGCCTTCTCGACGAGGACGATCGGACCTCCATGCTGGGCTCGACCGTTCCGATCGAGACCGAACCCGAGGACTATGAAGATCAGCCGCGCTTCCTCAACGCTGCCGCGAAGGTCACGACGACCCGGTCGCCCCGGGAGCTGCTCGAGCTCCTGCTGGACATCGAGCGCGCTCTCGGTCGCGTCCGCGGCGAGGGCCCTCGTTATGGGCCTCGTACGATCGACCTCGACCTACTCTTGTACGGCAACGAGACGATCGACGAGCCGGCGCTCGTCGTCCCGCACCCGCGGCTGCACGAGCGTCGCTTCGTGCTCGAGCCCCTCGCGGAGCTGGATCCGACCCTGGACGTCCCGGGTCGCGGCTCGGTCTCGGCCTTGCTCGCAGAGCTAGAATGAGCGCCTCATGTCGCACATCGACGAGCTCGACGAGTTCGAGGCGGAGCTCGAGCTCACCCTCAAGAAGGAATACTCGGCGGTCTTCGGGCTGTTCCGTTATTGCGTCCTCACTCAGGACGCGACGTACCTCTGCAACAAGCTCGATCTCCAGTACGTGCCCCAGCCGAGCTACCCGTTCTTCCACCTGCGCATGGAGGACGTTTGGGTCTGGGACAAGAACCGGCCCACCCGGATGATCCCGCGGGCCGAGGTCTACACCTCGAGCGACGTGACTGTCGAGGAGCTGCGTGGAGAGGGCGACGAGCCGAGCCTCACAGCCGAGGACCTCGCCGAGCGCATTGGTGAGCCTCTCTCCCGGGATGACGAATAGAGCCCTAAGAGCCCTTTCACAATGAAGCACTGAGCCGCCGGGCCGCGCTGGACGGCCCCTGGCCGCGTCCTCAGTCGCGCCCGTATCTCCTGACACAGGCACTCCCTGCGTCCTTGCCAGGAACCGGCCATCGCACCCCGGCGACGAGGCCCCATTATGAAAGGGGCTCTAAGAAGCTTCGCGCTCGCGCCCGTCGAGCCGCTGCTCGAAGCTTTGGCGTAGCTCCTCGCCGGTGCGAAGGATCGCCAGATAGCGAGGCCGCCGCGGTGGCAGCCGGACGAGCTTGACGTCACTCCCCCTGTCGCCGTGACAGCGAGCGTATGCCTCCGCTTCCTGAAGCGGCCGCTCCCGCCATCGCCGGCGGCGGACGCGCGAGAGGAACATCTGCCTTGCGACTCTAGTGGATAGCCTCGCTTTCTCCATGTCCGGACTTCTTGCAGTCGATGTCGGAAATACGCAAACAGCGCTCGGGCTGTACGAAGGCGGCGACCTCGCCCGGCACTGGCGGCTCGCGACGGAGCCTCAGCGAACAGGGGACGAGCTAGGCCTGTTCCTCGGCGGACTGCTCGATCTCGGCTCGCTCGACGGAATCTCTCTCGCTTCCACGGTCCCGGCGCTGATTCGCTCCTACGCGGAGCTTGCTGCACGCGTTCCGGTGGCTTTGCTCGTCCTCGGACCTGGAACGCGAACCGGAATCCCGATGCGCTACGACGACCCGCGCGAGGTCGGCCCGGACCGAATCGCCAACGCGGTCGCGGCACGGGAGCGGTACGGCGCGCCTTCGATCGTGGTCGACTTCGGCACTTCGACGAACTTCGACGTCGTCTCGGCGGAGGGCGAATACGTAGGCGGCGTTCTCGCGCCTGGAATCGAGGTCTCGATGGACGCCCTGTTCGAGCGTGCCGCCAGGCTCGTCAAGGTCGACTTCGTCGCGCCCGAGACGGCGATCGGCAAGACGACCGAGTCCGCGCTCCGGTCGGGGCTCGTCTACGGCTTCGCCGGCCAGGTCGACGGGATCGTCGACCGGATCCGGGCGGAGCTCGGCGACGAGTCGATTCCCGTGATAGCCACCGGCGGGCTGGCCGAGCTGATCGCGCCACATGCGAAGACGATCGGCAAGGTCGACCCGTTCCTCACGCTCGAGGGCCTACGGCTTGTCTGGGAGCTAAACCGGGAGTAGGTAAGCCTTGGACGCCGAGACGGGCTTTGCCCGGCTCGGCCACCGACGTTTGCGGTGCCGGTAATCGCCTTGAAGTCGTCATGGCTTCGGCGCAGCCGGAGCCGGACTTCAAGGCGCGGCTAACCACCGCCGTAGATCGAGATCGGCAGATCGAGCAGGACTTCGTCGCCTCGCGGCAGCTCTTCCTCGAGGCGCGCGAGCACGAAGCGGGCGCCGGGCACGGCCCAGAGGAGACGGGTCTCCACCTCTGCGATCGTCGGCAGCTGCGTCAGCTCCGCTTTGAAGGCGCGGGGAAAACGGCCGCGGCCGAGGTACCAGCCGTAGAACTTCTTCAGGAAGCCGGTGGCCCGGTGCTCTCCTAGCTCGCGCACGGTCTCGCGCATGAACAGGACGAGCTCGGCGACAACCTCCTCCCGCGAAGGCCCGACTTCCTCGCCCTCGAGGATTTCCTGCAGCGCCCAGGGGTTGCCCTGGGCGGCCCTGCCGACCATCACGGCAGCCGCGCCGGTTGTAGCGAGCACGGCCTGGGCACGAGTGCGCGAGACGATGTCGCCGGAGGCGACCACGGGCACGTTCACCAGCGAGACGAGCTCCGCCGTGAGCGAGTGATCAGCCGTGCCGGTGTACATCTGCTTGGCCGAGCGCGGGTGCAGGGTGATGGATGCGGCACCTGCTTCAACGAGCCGCGGCCCGATCGACAGGCAGGCGCGCGAGCCGTTCTCGAGGCCACGGCGCAGCTTGACCGTCACGGGTACCGAGACCGCTGAGGCGACCGCTTCCACGACGCGGCAGGCTCGCTCCGGGTCGTCGAGCATGGTTGCGCCGGCCCCCGTCTTCGTAACCTTCTTCACCGGGCAGCCGAAGTTGATGTCGACGATGTCTGCCCCGGCCTCCTCGACCATCCGGGCTGCGACGGCCATCACAGCCGGCTCGGAGCCGAAGATCTGTACGGCGAGCGGGCGTTCGTCGGAGGCGATCCGCAGGTAGCCCAGAGTGCGCTCGTTTCCGTGCTGGAGTCCGGCGCACGAGACCATCTCGGAGCACACGAGGCCGGCCCCGAAACGCCTGCCCTGGCGCCTGAAGGCCTGCACGCTGACGCCCGCCATGGGAGCCAGAACCAGGCGGCTGGGGATCTCAACCTCCCCGATGTGCCAGGTCTCGTGAAGATTTACCTGCATAGAGCGAGAATCGTAGACGTCGCAGCAGTTGCGACCGCCTGACTGTATCGCTACTATTCGCGCCCGCGACGGCGCGCAAGCGCCGCGCTTTTCTTTCGGAAAGGGCAAGTTGTGAAGGAAGTAATCCTTACTCCAGAGGGATACAAGAAGCTCCAGCAGGAGATCGAGTACCTCTCGAACGACAAACGACGCGAGGTCGCGGACCGGATCCGCATCGCGCGTGAGTTCGGCGACATCTCCGAGAACGCCGAATACGACGACGCGAAGAACGAGCAGGCTCTGCTCGAGCACCGCATCGCGACGCTCGAAGAGCGGCTCCGCGACGCGCGCGTGATCAACAAGAAGGACGTCGCGAAGGACGTCGTCTCCGTGGGTTCGAAGGTCAAGCTGCGAGACGTTGCTGCCAAGCAGACGGTCGAGTACTACATCGTCGGCTCTGCCGAGGCGAATCCGTCGCAGAACAAGCTCTCGAACGAATCCCCGGTCGGCAAGGCGATCATCGGCCACAAGAAAGGCGAGACGGTCGAGGTGACCGCTCCCCGCGGCTCGATGAAGTACAAAATTCTGGAAATCAAAGCCGCTTAGCCGAAGGCGTCGACGCGGAGGCGGGCTCTGCTCGCCTCCGCCCACACGCTTTGTCCTTCAGCGCCGGACGTTCTTTGATGCCTGACGGGATCAGGCTTTCCAGGTCTCGTTGAGGACGCGTAGCCAGTTGCCGTGAGCGAGCCTTGCAATGTCCTCTTCGCTGTGGCCACGGTCACGTAGCGCTTCGACGACGCGCGGCAGGCCCGTGGCGTCGCCCAGCTCGGCCGGCACAGTCGCGCCGTCGAAGTCTGATCCGAAGCCCACGTGAACGATCCCGATCCGGTCGGCGACGTAGTCGACATGGTCGATCACCCGGGCGAGCGGGACGCCGGGATCGACACCGCCCGCCTCGGTGAGCATCCCGGCATGAAACGTGATCCCGACGATGCCGCCCGAGCGGCCGATCTCGTCGAGTTGCGGGTCGGTGAGGTTGCGAGAGTTCGGCGAGAGCGCGTGGGCGTTCGAATGGCTGGCGACGAGGGGCGCCGCCGAAAGTCCGGCAACGTCCCAGAAGCCGCGCTCGTTCAGGTGTGCGAGATCGATCAGGATGCCGAGGCTGTTGCACTCCGCCACGAGACGGCGGCCGGCTTCTGTCAGTCCGCCGCCGGCGTCGGGCGCCGACGGGAACGCGAAAGGGACACCTTCGGCGAACGCGTTAGGTCGGCTCCAGACCAGGCCGAGCGAGCGCACCCCCCGCTTGTAGAAGTCCTCGAGATTCTCGAGATCCGGCTCGATCGGCTCGGCACCTTCGAAGTGCAGAATCGCCGCCAGCGGGCCGTCGTTCAACGCGGCCCCGACCTCTTCTGCGGAGCGGGCTACGCGGACATCGCCGCCCGATGCAAGTTCGTCCAGCAGGTCGATGATCTCACCGGCCTCGCGAGCCGCGTATGCGGTGGGCACCGCCGGGGCGAGCGGCTGCGCATACGGTGGCTTGCGTTCCGGCAGCCGCGTTGCCGCACGCTCGTCCTCGGTCTCGGGCAGGACGAAGCCGGCGAAGAAACCGGCCGCGAATCCGCCTTTGCGCGCCCGCGCGAGGTCGAGATGCCCTTCCGAACGGCCGGCGAGAAACGGCCCGGCGCCGTCCCCGGCGAGATACAGCGCGAGCAGGACGTCGTTGTGACCGTCGATGAACGGGATCGGCCCGGACGTCATGCGCGACCGACGCTAATTCATGACGGACGGACGCAAATGGTTCACGCGCGACTACCAGGGTTTCCACCACCCCCGCCCACCATCGAGCCTAATTCGAAAACCGACGCGTATGGGAGACCGGGCTGTGACGAAACCGTGACACGTGCAGGCTCGTTAGGCTCGCGCGGCGATGAGCTTGCCGAAGCGATTCCCCGCCCGGGACGAAATCGCCACCGTCCGGGCGGAGGCCGAGAAGCTCGAGCCCGGCGGCGAAGCCCATGACAAGCGCCGCCTCGCCGGACGAGTGATGGCGCGCCGGGAGATGGGGAAGCTCGTTTTCCTAGACCTCGTCGACCGCTCGGGCCGGATCCAACTCCTTTGCGACACGAGCCGCACGGGGCCGATCGACATCGACCTGGGGGACATCGTCGGCGTCACCGGCTCGCCGGCGCGCGCCAAACGCGGAGAGCCCTCGCTGGCTGTCGACGAGCTGGAGCTGTTGGCAAAGATCCAGCGGGCGCTCCCCGACACGTTCCACGGGCTTACCGACGTCGAGACTCGCTACCGCCAGCGCTATCTCGACCTCCTGGTAAACGAACAGACGCGCGCGGATTTCGAACTGCGCACCCGTATCGTCGCGGCCGTCCGCCGCCAGCTCGACGATGCCGGCTTCCTCGAGGTCGAGACGCCCGTGCTGCAGCCGCGCTACGGCGGCGGCTTCGCAGAGCCGTTCGTGACGCATTACAACGCGCTCGACGCCGACTACTACCTCCGCATCGCGACCGAGCTGTACCTCAAGCGGCTGATCGTGGGCGGGCTGGAGAAGGTCTACGAGCTGGGCAAGGACTTCCGCAACGAGGGTCTGTCGTACAAGCACGTGCCGGAGTTCACGATGGTCGAGTGGTACGAGGCCTACACCGACTACCGCGACCAGATGGAGCGCGTCGAACGGCTCATCGAGGCGGTCGCCCATGAGACCACGGGCGGCACGAAGGTCACGTACCGCGGCCACGAAGTCGACTTGAAGGCCCCCTGGCTCCGGGTCAAGCTCTCGGACGCTCTGGAGGAGCAGGGGTTGTGGACGCGAGACGCCGATGACTTGCGCTCGCGGCTGGCAGAACGCGGAGTCGACACCGGGCAGGACAAGAGTTGGGCCCAGCTGGTCGACCATGCGCTCAGCCACTTCGTCGAGCCGGCTCTGATCGAGCCGACGATCCTGCACGACTACCCGGTCGAACTCTCACCGTTCGCCCGCGCAACCGACGACGATCCCGCGACCGTGGAGCGGTTCGAGTACTTCGTCGGCGGAACCGAGCTCGGCAACGCCTTCACCGAGTTGAACGACCCGCTCGAGCAAGCATTGCGCTTCGAGCAGCAGGCCGCCGAGGTCGGTGGCGAGCCGGGAGATCCCGATTACGTCGAGACGCTCGCCTATGGCATGCCGCCGACAGGTGGCGTCGGGCTTGGAATCGACCGGCTGGCGATGGTTCTCGCCGGCCGCGACAACATCCGCGATGTGGTGCTGTTTCCGGCCCTACGCCGTCGTGACTAGGAGGTCGGCACTTCAGACGCGGCGCGGACGTGGTCGATCACATCGGCGAGGATTCGGTCCAGGTCGCAGGTCGGATGCCACGCGATCGCCTGTCCGATTTTCTCGATCGACGGCTCGCGGTGGAGCGTGTCCTCGATTCCGAGGCCGTAGACCTCGTCGTAGGGCACGAAGACGATCTCCGACTTCGATCCCGTCAGCTCGATGATTCTCGCCGCGAGATCGAGGATCCGGATCCGCTCGGTCGCGCCGACGTTGAGAATCTCGCCCGAGAGGCCGTCCGCCTCCATCAGGCTCTTGAGCGCGCGAATGGTGTCGTGGACATGGCAGAAGGACCGTGTCTGGCTGCCGTCCCCGTGAACCTCGAGCGGAGCGCCGGCCATCGCCCGCTCGACGAAACGCGGGATCACCATTCCGTACTGGCCGCTCTGACGCGGGCCGACCGTGTTGAACAACCGCGCGATCACGCAGTCCAGCTCGCGAGCCTGGTGGTAGGCGAGGGCGAGGTGCTCGTCCATCGCCTTCGAATCGGCGTAGAGCCACCGCTTCTCCGTGGTGGGCCCGTAGACGCGTCGATCATTCTCCGAGAGTGGCTGCTCGGTGCGGTGATCGCCGTAAACCTCGGAGCTCGAGGCGACGAGCACGCGCTTGCCGAAGCGGTTGCAGTACTCGAGCACCGTCTCGGTGCCCTGGACGTTCGTGACCATCGTGTGGACGGGCTGCTCGACGATCAGCCGGACGCCCACGGCGGCCGCAAGGTGGAAGACCACATCGCAGCGATGGGTGAGCTCGTTGACGACAGAGTGGGAGAGGACGGAGTCGACGACGAGATGAAAGTCGGGCCGGTCGCGAAGTTGGACGATGTTCGATTCGTTTCCGGTCGAGAGGTCGTCCAGCGCGTACACCGCCCAGTCGGCATCGAGCAGAAGCTCGGCGAGGTGCGAGCCGATGAACCCGGCCCCGCCGGTGATCAGAGCCGTCTGCCGTTCGGTGGCTTTCATGCCGCAGAGACTACGGATGCCCACAGATCGCCGAACGGTCACTGCCTCCGAATCACGGGCAAACGGAGCTCCTTTTCGGGCCTCTCTTCAGCGCTGGTAACGGATCGGTAAAGCCTCTTTCGCAGGCCTCCGGGGGCCCCCGACGCGTTCGCTACAGTGGGCAGGCGCTAAGGCGTAGGGTCCTGGAAGCCGAGAGAGGAAGTACGTGTTCGAACGCTTCACCGAACGAGCCCGCCAAGTGGTCGTCCTGGCCCAGGATGAGGCGCGCGCGCTCAAGCACAACTACATCGGTACGGAGCACATCCTGCTCGGGCTGTTGCGCGAGGAGGAAGGGCTTGCGGCCCGAGTTCTCGAGTCCCTCGACATCACCGTCGAGGAGGTCCGCGCGCAGGTCGCCAGGATCGTCGGCCAGGGCGACGAGGTCACGACCGGGCAGATCCCGTTCACCCCGCGCGCGAAGAAGGTCCTCGAGCTCGCGCTCCGCGAAGCGCTGTCGCTGGGCCACAACTACATCGGCACCGAGCACATCCTGCTCGGTCTGGTGCGCGAGAACGAAGGCGTCGCTGCGAGGATCCTGCTCGACTTCGACGCCGACGCCGAGAAGATTCGTAACGAAATCATTCGCATGCTCTCCGGCCCCGGCCGGCGCCAGCAGGGCGGCCCCGGCGGCGCCCCGGGCGAGAAGTCGAAGAGCTCGAAGCTGCTCGACCAGTTCGGCCGCAACCTGACGAAGCTCGCCGCCGAGGCGAAGCTCGACCCGGTGGTCGGACGCCAGACCGAGATCGAGCGCGTGATGCAGATCCTCTCGCGCCGCACCAAGAACAACCCGGTCCTGATCGGCGAACCGGGCGTCGGCAAGACCGCCGTCGTTGAGGGTCTCGCGGCGCGCATCTCCGGCAACGAGGTGCCCGAGCTGCTCAAGGGCAAGCAGATCTACACGCTCGACCTCGCGGCGCTGGTTGCCGGCTCCAAGTACCGCGGTGAGTTCGAGGAGCGCCTCAAGAAGGTGATGAAGGAGATCACCCAGCGCGGCGACAT
>WNGJ01000432.1_pt1 | contig 37549 bp, 23 predicted proteins | sample 5400611 | NCBI WGS metagenome assembly WNGJ01 (sample SAMN13153375, study PRJNA577476) | soil metagenome | isolation source: 40 cm soil or saprolite under Garry oak tree replicate 1 | place: USA:California | collected 2016-06-15
CCGAATGCATCCAGCAGCTCTCTACGGACGGAAAGGATTACTTCAAGACCGGCTTCTACGCAAAGACGGAGGCCGAAGAGGCCAAGTGCCCTGACCTGGAGCTGAACGTCCTTGAGAACATTGAAGACGTCACCTCCAAAGTGAACGCCGCGGTAAAGCCCGGCATGTCCGTTGCCGATCAGGGCCAGGCCCAGCGCGCGGCCATGTCCACCATCGAACAGCAGTGCGCCACGGAGACAAAGTTGCGCTGCGATGTGACCACCCTCTACTCCGGTGCGATGTATCATCTCTACAAATACAAAAAGTACACCGATGTGCGCCTCGTCTTCGCGCCGGAATTCGACGCTGCGTTTTTCGGCGGCGACCCGGATAATTTCGAGTATCCCCGCTATGACCTGGACGTCTGCTTCTTCCGCGTTTACGACAACGATAAGCCCGCGCATCTGGACAATTACCTCAAGTGGTCCACCGTCGGCGTCAAAGACGGCGATTTGATCTTCGTTTCCGGCAATCCCGGCTCCACGGGCAGGCTGAACACGATGGCGCAGCTCGAATTCCTGCGCGACACCGGCTATCCGCTGGTTCTAGATCGGCTGGCCCGTCGCGACGAGCTGCTCAAGAAATTCAGCTCTGAATCCAACGAGAACGACAAGATCGCTCACGATGATCTCTTTAGCGTGGAAAATTCGTTGAAGGCCATTCGCGGCTATAACTCAGGCCTCACCGACAAGACAATCATGGCTAAAAAGTCCGCCGAAGAAAGCAAGATGCGCCAGGCCATCGCCTCTGGCGCCGCCAAGAAAGCGGAATTCGGCGATCCCTGGACCGAGATCGCCAAAGCCATGGATACCGAAAAGCAGATCTATCTCCCGCTCACCTATTTCGAGCGCCGCGGCGGCTTTAGCGGGGATCTGGCAGGTTTTGCGCGGATTTTGGTGCGCGCCGCCGAAGAGCGCCCCAAGCCCAATGGCGATCGTTTGCGCGAATATCGCGATTCCGCTTTGCCTTCTCTGGAACAGGATCTCTTCTCCACCGCGCCAATCTACAAGTCCCTGGAGCGCACTGAGCTTGCGGATTCGCTCGCCGAGATGAAGGAAAAGATGCCGGATAACGCCACCGTCAACCGCGCGCTGGATGGGAAAATGCCCGCCGAGCTGGCCCAGTATTTGATCGACAACACCAAACTGGACGACGTCGCCGTGCGCAAACAGCTTTATGAAGGTGGCAAGCCTGCCGTTGACGCGAGTGGGGATCCGCTGATCAAGCTCATGCAGGAGATCGAGCCCCAGGCGCGCGCCGTGCGCAAGCAATATGACGATGAAATCGACTCCGTCGTGCGGCAGGATGGCGCCGCCATAGCGAAAATCCGCTTTGCCACGGAAGGCACGGCCAGCTATCCCGATGCCACGTTCACGCTGCGGCTGAGCTATGGCGTGATCCGAGGCTATACGGAAAATGGCGAGGGCACCACGCCGAAAGGCACAAGACTGCCCTACTTCACCACGTTCCGCGGCGCCTTCCAGCACGCGGCCGACCACGGCAACAAAGATCCTTACAAGTTGGCGGATCGCTGGACGGCTGCGAAATCAAAGATCAAGCTCGATACTCCGCTGAATGCCGTGGAGACAGCCGATATCATCGGCGGCAATTCGGGCAGTCCAGTGATCAACAGAGCCGGAGAGCTGGTGGGCATTATTTTCGATGGCAATATCCAATCGCTGCCATGGAATTTTGTTTACGATGACTCGATCGGCCGTTCCATCCACGTTGACGCGCGCGGCATCCTGGAAGCTCTGCGGGATATCTATGGCGCAAACTCGCTCGCCGACGAATTGACGGGCAAGGGCCGTCAGGCAGCACCATCGGAACGCTCGAGCACAAACGGGTCCCCAAATGGATCAAAAATCAGGAAGAGCCCGGCGGCCTACTGACGGGGCTGGGCGGCCGCGCCCATCTCTTGCGAGGCAGAAATTTACAGGAGAACATCGCCTTCGGCCGACGCCTACACCAAGTGACCCTGCCTAGTCTTGGTCTTCGCGATCGAGTTCGGGGTGGGTCTTGAGCCAGCAAATCCCGGCGACCAGGAAGAATCCCAGCGCGTCAGCTCCGCAACGTCCCATGAATTCCCAGCCTGAATTAGAAAAGTCCATGAGAACGAGCATTCGGATTCCCACGGCTGCCGCAACCAAGCCTCCGGCCACCGGAAGAATGAATGTAAGCCGATCCCTCCATACAAGCCACCACCGCTTATTCAACTTCGCCTCCCAAGAATTTAGGAAAGAAAAAAGGAGCAACTATAGTGCCCCTTTTTCAGGGAAGAGGAAAGCTCAAAATGGGGCGTATGCGGCAGCCGTCCAAGGCCCCCGAAACGAAGAGGATTGGTAATTCTTGACCGATAATTTCGAGAAACGTCGGTCGTTGGGAAGCAAAGTGATTTGCTGCGATGGTGAGCCGGGCCATCCCTCCGGACTCCCCGCTCTCAAGACATAACTACCGCGCAAGGGCCCCCTGTTTGTACCTTCCGGTGGCCTTCTGTAATCTAAGCGTCACACGCTCGCGCGGCACGGGGAATCGAGCCGCCTGACAAATTCAAAGACGAGAGCCCTATGGATCGACGACGCAAAATCATCGCCGCAGTTTTGTGCATAGCGCTGGCTGCAATCGGCACATCCGCCCAGACCATGGCACCCAGCCGGAATTCCATCGCCGGAGGCTCTCCCGGATTACCGCAAAACTCGTTTCAGAACCAAACCATGGGCAGCGTCCCCGCGGGTACGGCCAGCCCGCAGCCGATTCCACTACCGCTTGCTGACGCCATCGAACGCGGCCTGCGCCAAAATCTCGGGTTATTGCTCTCGGAGGATGCGCAACTCTCCGCGCAAGGGCAGCTCTGGCAGGCGCGCAGTCCGCTTTTGCCGGACTTCTCCGCCAGAATCTCGGAGAACGCACAGAAAGTAAACCTCGCCGCGGAGGGATTTGCCAAAATTGTCGGCCGATTCCCCGGTTTCCCGCTGGTTGTGGGACCGTTTGGTTTTTTTGACGCGCGCGTGGCGTTTTCGCAGTCGCTGCTGGATTTCAACCTGCTTGCCAGCGAGCGCTCCTCACGGCAGAATGCAGCCGCCGTCAAACTGAGTTACCAGGACATGCGCGAAGCCGTCGTGCTGGTGGTCGGCGCCAAGTACCTCGAGACCATTGCGGCCGAGGCACGAGTGGATACGGCAGACGCGCAGGTGCAAAGCGCGCAAGCGCTCTACAATCAGGCGTTAGATATGAGAAACGTGGGCATTTCGGCGGGCATTGATGTGCTGCGGGCCCAAGTGGAACTCCAGAGCCGCCGCCAGCAGCTCATTGTAGCGCGGAATGATTTTGCCAAGCAAAAGCTGGCTCTTGCCCGAGCTGTCGGTCTGCCGCTCGGACAGGATTTCACGCTCACCGAGAAAATTCCCTATGAGCCGCCTGAGCCGATCACGGTTGAGGAGAGCCTGGAGCAAGCTTTGAAGAGCCGGCCGGACTTTCAAGCGGCTCTCTCTCAGGTTCGCGCGGCGGAACAGATGCTTCGGGCGGCCGCCTACGAACATCTTCCTTCCCTCTCCGTTTACGCCGATTACGGAGCGATCGGTCAAACGCCCTCTACCGCCCTCGGCACCTTCACGACTTATGCCGCACTTCGCATACCCATTTTCGCGGGAGGCCGAGCCCACGGCGACGCCCAGGTGGCCCAAGCAGAACTGAATCGCAGCCGCCAGCAGCTCGAAAATCTGCGGGCGCAGATCGAGCAGGATGTTCGCGACGGCATTCTGGACCTGCAGGCAGCCGCGGATCAAGTTTCCGTGGCCATGAGCAATGTCGACCTTGCCGGGCGGACACTCACGCAAGCGCGAGACCGCTTTGCCAGCGGCGCAACGGACAACATCGAAGTCGTTCAGGCCCAGGAGGCGGTGGCGAGCGCCAACGAATCCTACATTTCGAGCCTTTACGCCTACAACCTGGCGCGAGTTGAGCTTGCCCGGGCGACGGGTTCCGCGGAACGCGGTTTCCGCCAATACTGGAAGGAAAAGTAAATCATGGCCGACCAAATGCAAGTGGATCGGGCGGATGTACCTACTGAAAATATAACTGCCACTGCAACCGGCGAGATGCCGAGCCCGAAGCTCTCGAAAGAGCGAGAGCAAGCCACAAAAAAACGCTCTCTGGTTCGCGGCATCGTTGTGGCAATGGTGATCGTCTTGGCTGTGGCAGGTTTTTTCATGTGGCGATATCTAAATAGCTACGAAGCCACGGATGACGCACAGGTTGACGGCCATATCAACAACGTCAGCGCACGTGTTTCGGGGTACGTGCTCAAGGTGAACGTGGACGACAACCAATACGTAGAAAAAGGCGCGGTGCTCGTGCAAATCGACCCTCGGGATTATCAAGTCGCGCGCGACCGCGCCAAGGCCGAACTGGCCGACGCCGAGGCGACGGCCCAGGCCATGAGCCTGAATGTGCCGGTCGAGACCGTCGGAACGACGACGCAGCTTTCATCATCAGAGGCGGATGTGCAGTCGGCCCAAGCCGGTGTTACCGCGGCACAGCGGCAGCTCGATTCCGCCCGCGCACAACTTCAGCAGGCCGAAGCCAATAATGCGCGCGCCCAGGCCGATGTCGCCCGGTACAGCGCGCTCGTGGCCAAGGACGAGGTCTCCCGGCAACTCTACGATCAAGCGGATGCCGCAGCCAAGGCGAACGCCGCCGCGGTAGAGGGGGCGCGTGCTGCTGTGGCGGCGGCCGAGCAGCAGGTTGCACAGGCCCGGAGCCGTGTCAATCAGGCACAGGCGGCGCTCCAGTATTCCAACACAGGTCCGCAGCAAGTGGCTGTGACACAGGCTCGGGCTCGCGCGGGAATCGCAGCAGTTCAGCAGAAGCGGGCAGCGCTGGATAAGGCGCAACTGGACCTGGACTATTGCACGGTCGCTGCTCCGGTAACTGGTGTGGTCAACAAGAGAGTCGAAGTGGGCATGAACGTCCAGCCGGGCCAGACGCTTCTCTCGGTGGTGCCCCTCGACGATGTGTGGATCACGGCAAATTTCAAGGAGACTCAACTGCGCAGGATGAAGGTCGGCCAGCGCGTCACGATCTCCGTGGATGCCTACGGACGCGAGTACCAAGGGCGCGTGGAAAGCATCGCAGGCGCAACTGGCGCGCAGTTCAGCCTCCTGCCGCCGGAAAATGCCACGGGCAACTACGTCAAGGTGGTGCAGCGGATACCCGTGAAGATCGTGCTCGATCCAGGACTAAATCGAGACCACTTGCTGCGGCTGGGAATGTCCGTGCAACCGAAGGTCTGGCTGCAGTGAGCGAAGCCGTAGCGGCCCTGCCGACGAGGCAAGTTTATGTGCCTCCGGCGGTGAATCCGTGGTTTATCGCGCTGACGGTTACGCTGGCGACGTTCATGGAAGTGCTCGACACGAGCATTGCCAATGTTTCGCTGCCGCACATTGCCGGAGGATTAGCCGCTGGGGTCGATGAAAGCACCTGGATTCTGACCTCGTATCTTGTGTCGAATGCGATCGTGCTGCCGATGAGCGGCTGGTTTTCCTCGCTGATCGGACGCAAGCGCTTCTACATGTCCTGCGTGGCGGTCTTCACGATCAGCTCCTTTCTCTGCGGCTTGGCCCCCAATCTGGCCACGCTGATTCTATTTCGGGTTCTGCAAGGCGCCGGCGGAGGAGGCTTGCAGCCGAGCGAGCAATCCATCCTGGCGGATACATTCGCGCCGGAAAAACGCGGCATGGCTTTCGCGGTTTACGGCATGGCCGTAGTCGTCGCGCCCGCCATCGGTCCCACGCTTGGTGGCTTCATTACCGACAACTATAGCTGGCGCTGGATCTTCTATATCAACATTCCCGTCGGAATTATCTCGCTTCTGCTGACTTCCCGCGTGATCAAGGACCCGCCGCATTTAAGCGGCGCGCGGCGTGAGGGGGGAATCAAAATTGATTACATCGGTTTGGGATTGCTGGCCATTGGCCTGGGCGCCCTTCAGGTGGTCCTAGACAAGGGGCAGCGCGAAGACTGGCTTGAATCGCACATGATCTTGGATCTTAGCATCATCTCCGCTGTCGCACTGATCGCGGTCATCTTCTGGGAATGGCGCCATAAAAATCCCATTATCGATCTGAAATTATTTCGGGACCGCTCGTTTGCCATCGGAAATTCCATGATGTTCATGCTGGGGTTCATCCTGCTGGGCACGACGTTGCTGCTGCCGCTCTTCACGCAAACGATGCTGGGCTATACGGCGGAGAAGGCCGGCTTTGCCCTGATGCCGGGAGGATTGGTCATTCTGGCGTCCATGCCCGTCGTGGGGTTCCTGCTATCTAGATACGACCCTCGTCGAGTAATGATTTTCGGCTTATGCACGCTCACGGGCGCTCTTTTCTACATGACGCATTTCAATTTATATATCGATTTCCAAACTGCTGCCACGGCTCGGATCATTCAGGGGATGGGCTTGGCGTGTTTATTTGTGCCTATCAACACGGTGGCTTACTCTTATCTGCCGCCGCATAAAAATAACGCGGCTTCCGGTCTGATCAATTTGGCCCGGAATGTCGGCGCAAGCGTGGGCATCTCGTTTGTGACCACCGTGCTTGCCCGGCGCCAACAATTTCATCGCGCCCAACTCTCCGCGCATCTGAACCCAGCCAATCCGCGCGTTCAGCAGATGCTGCAAGGCGCCTCCGGGGCCCTACGGGCGGCGAGCGGGCCAGAGGCGACGAGGCAGGCCTACGGTTTGCTTCAGCGAATGTTAGAGCGGCAAAGCACCATGCTGTCCTACATCGACAACTTCCACATACTCGCGATCGTAACCATGGCGATGATTCCGTTTGTATTCCTGATTCGCAAGCCGAGGCGTCGCGGCGGCGTTGTGGCGCACTGAAAAATAGTTTCGGGCAGCAAGGCGAATTAAACTGAATCTACCAAACAGCGCTTATCTTTCCGGCGGCAACTCAGTGTCCGTTTCGACCGGGCGCTCGTAATCCACTCCTTCCACGTCGAAGCCAAAAAGATTCCGGAATTGCCGTTGAAATCCTGCGAAATCTGTAAGTGCGCGCAGATTTTCCGTGGTGACTTGGGGCCAGAGCCGCGCGATTTCGGCCTGCACATCCGCACGCATCTCCCGATCGTCGAGGCGCAGCCGATTGGCGTCGTCCGTTTTAGGATCGGCGCTCGCTGCTGGAAAATCGGTGAACAAGCGGCGCATCTGCTCGATGGGCCCCTCTTCGAGGCCCTTTTCGCTCATCACCTTGATCAGCAAACTTAAGTACAGGGGCACGACAGGGATTGCAGCCGAGGCTTGCGTGACGACCGCCTTATTCACGCAGATCAACGCCCGACCCCCAAATTTAGGCGAGAGGAACGCGTCAAGCGACCGCGCGGTTTGCTCCAGGTCGTTCTTCGCGCGGCCTATGGTGCCGTCTCGATAGATGGGCCAGGTCATTTCCGGACCGATGTAGGAGTACGCCAGCGTGTGCGCACCGGGTGCAAGGAGGCCTTCCGCCGCCAGCGCCTCGATCCAAATGCGCCAGTCCTCGCCTCCCATGACCGCAACTGTGTCGGCAATTTCCTTCTCACTGGCCGGCGGGAGAGTCACGTTTATCACCTTCTCGGAATCGAGCTCGATCGTGCGATTGGAATAGGCTTGACCAATGGGCTTGAGCACGGAATTGTGGACGACTCCGGTCCGCGGATGCATGCGTTTCGGGGAAGCGAGGCTATAGATGATCAAATCCAGCGGGGCCAGGTCGCGGCGCACGATTTCGATGGCTTTGCGCTTGCATTCGTCGGAAAAGGCATCGCCGTTGATGTGAGCAGCCAACAGGTCATCGCGTTTAGCGCACTCATCGAGGGCGACGGTGTTGTAATAGCCAGCCGTCGCCGTTTTGTCGTCGTCTGGGGGGCGCTCAAAAAAAATGCCCAGCGTTCGCGCGCCATATCCCCATCCGGCGGCAATCCGGGAAGCCAATCCATAGCCGGTGGAGGCTCCGATGACCAGCGCGTTTCGGGGAGCGCGTTCGCGCGCCGGCGGCGCTTGCTCGGCGATCGCAATCTGCCGCTCGACATTTAGCCGGCAGCCTTCCGGATGCGCGTTGACGCAGATAAAACCGCGCGAACGGCGCTTGATGACCTGACGGGACATAGAAATGGAACCGATACGCTACAGCGAGAGCCGCGAGTTGTCCAGCGGGCCCGCGAGCCGAGGTACCCGGGGGATTAATTCTCGGAAGTCGTAAAGGCCAGAGTGAGCAAGGTTTTTTGTTCCAGTTCGTGAGCTTTTGCCGAACCCGTTGCGGGGCTGGCGCTCGCTGACCGCTTGATTGAGCGCAGCGGCAGATCGCCGGCAAGTTCCCGGATGCGCGGCAAAACGTAGAAGAGCGCGCCCATATTCGCCGGCTCCTCCTGCACCCAGACGAGTTCTCTCGCCCGAGCGTGGCGCGCCAACTCAGCGGTGAGTTCGGCTTCGGGAAAAGGATAAAGCTGGTCGAGAAAGACGATGGCGGTCTCGCTATCGCCGCGACGCCTGCGTTCAGCGCGCAGCTCATGTCCGATTTTTCCGGTACAGATCACAATTCGACGGACATCCTCGACTTCGCGCTCTGGGACAACGTTGAGGAAGCGCTCTTCGGCGAAATCCGCGAGGGCGGATGCTGATTCCGGCCGCCGCAACATACTTTTCGGCGTAAACACCACGAGCGGCTTGCGCCAGCGCCGAAGCGCCTGGCGGCGCAACAAATGAAAATATTGCGCGGCGGTGGAAGGCTGGCAGATTTGCAGATTGTCCTCGGCGGCTAATTGCAAAAAACGTTCGATGCGCGCGCTGGAGTGTTCCGGGCCCTGGCCTTCGTAACCGTGCGGCAGCAGCAAAACAACTCCGGAGGGCAGATCCCATTTGTCTTCCGCCGCGGAAATGAACTGGTCGATGATCACTTGCGCGCCATTGACGAAATCCCCGAATTGCGCTTCCCAAGCGACCAGCGCCTCCGGATAATCGCGGCTGTAACCGTACTCGAAGCCCAAAACGCCGACTTCCGATAAAGGCGAATTGCAGATTTCGCAGCGTGCCTGGTTTGGTGCGAGATGCTCGAGTGGCACATACTCTGCTTCGGTTTGGGTGTCGATCAACGCCGCATGCCGCTGATTGAATGTTCCTCGCCGAGTATCCTGCCCAGTGAGCCGGACGGGTATGGCTTCGAGGAGCAGCGTACCGAACGCCAGCGCCTCGGCCATTCCGTAGTCCACCGGTCGCGAGCCGCGGCCCATCTCCACGCGCTGCTCGAGAAGCCTCTTGACCTTGGGGTGGATGGCAAATCCTTCCGGATATCGCGTAAGGGCTGCGGCAATTTCGCCGAGTTGTGCGCCATCGACGCCGGTGTTGACCTCGTATTTCGGGTTATAGCAGCCGCGCTCATAGGGCTCCCAGTAAGGCGGCAGGTGGTGGTGCACCGGCTTTTCCGTTGCCCTGCTGGCAGTTGCGAATGACTCCTCGAATTCCTTCCGCACCTTCGTGACGGTCGCTGCCGCGTCAACACCGTTCTGGCCGGCATAAATCTGCCAGAGCGGCGGATGATCTTTGATTTTTGCGTAGAGCCGCGGCTGCGTGATGGTCGGATCGTCTACTTCGCTGTGGCCGTGGCGGCGGAATCCGATGAGATCGATCACAACGTCACTCGCGAATTGCGCGCGATAATCGGTGGCAATTTCACCTACGCGGACGACCGCATCGGGATCCTCGCCGTTTACGTGAAAAATGGGAATGGATTGCCGCTTCGCCAGATCGGAGGCGAAGCGCGAAGAGTGGAGCTCGATGGGCGGCGTGGTGAAGCCGAGCAAATTATTCACGATGACGTGAATCGTGCCGCCGACGGAATAGGCGGAAAGATCATCCAGATTGAGTGTTTCGGCCCAGACTCCTTGACCGGCAAAGGCGGCGTCGCCGTGCAGCGTGACAGGCAGGACACGCCGCCAGCCTTGCGGGCCAATACGCGCCTGTTTGGCACGCGTGCGGCCCATGGCCACTGGATCGACCGCCTCCAAATGACTGGGATTGGACACCAGATGGACTTCCACCGCGCGCCCGGCAGTCGTGCGATACGTTCCGGTCGCGCCGACGTGGTATTTGACGTCGCCTCCGCCCAGCACACTTCGCGGGTCCACATCCTCAAAATCGGCAAAAATCTCCGCTGCGGGCCGGCCGACGATGTGAACCATCACGTTGAGTCGTCCGCGATGGCTCATGGCCAGAACCATTTGGTCGATGCCCGAAGCCGCGCCTGCTTCCACAACTTGGTCGAGCAAAGGAATTAGGACTGCAAGGCCCTCGATCGAGTATCGCTTTGTGCCGACAAAACGCGCCTGCAGAGATTGCTCGAAGAGTTCGGCGCGGACCAAGCGCTCGAGAATACGCTCCTGGTGAGGCTTTGCGCCGCGCGGGTATTCCATTCGGCTGGCAATCCACTCACGTCGTTGCGGATCGCCGATGTGCGTGAACTCAGCGCCGACGGTCCCGCAGTAGATGACTCGCGCTTCAGAGGACCAGCGCGTAGTGTCATCAAGTTCCGCAGGAGAAACCGGCGAAAGAAATCCGAGAGGATCGAGCCGGGCGGCCAGATAACCCCAGCGGCGGAACTTATCGAAAATCAATTTGCGCTGCTCTGAGATTTCGGAGGGAAGGCCAGTGGTCTTCGGGGCTACTTCGGCCATTGAAAGAAACCCTCAGGGCTGAGTCGCAATCAGCATACAAAATTATCTGATGCCGCGTTCACCTCAGCCAGGCACGCGGCAACCGTCCAGAGGCTAACTTCCCGCCGATATCTGCTGAATCTTGGCGGCAAGTCCGAAATCGTTTTGAGTGAGGCCGCCCGCGCTGTGAGTGGTGAGCTCAATGTTGACTTTATTCCAGGCATTGGACCAGTCCGGATGGTGGCCCATGGCCTCGGCTGCAAGCGCCACCTGCGTCATGAACCCAAACGCTTGCGAGAAATCGCGGAACTCGAAAACCCGGTGGAGCTTTCCCTGTTCCACAGTCCAGCCCTTCAGCTTCTTCAGTTCCGCGGCAATCTCCGGCTCATTCAATTTTGTGGCGCGCATGGGGGCTACCTCGGCTTATTTTTGGATCGAATCGCAAGTCTCTGGAACGCTCATGCTCGAATCGCAGTTGCGACCAATTTCTGATTATCCCGCCGCTCTTGGCCATTGGGCAACCGCCTTCAAATAGTTGAACGATGCGGGCGATTCCTTTACCTTATTTGGCTCATCTGGCTGCATGCCTGGCTGATCGAGAATCACAGGAGTTCACGTGAGGAAGAAGATTCGTGCCATCCAATATGGCGTCGGGCCCATCGGTACATCCCTGGTGCGCCTGATGCGAGAAAAGCAAGCGATCGAGGTGATCGGAGCGATCGACACCGATCCCGCCAAAGCGGGCCGCGACCTCGGTGAGGTCGCGGGAGCTAGCGATGCCCCATGGGGCATCGCGATCAGCGCCGATACGGACATTCTGGGCGAAGCGGCAGACGTCGTCGTGCACTCGACTTCTTCGCATTTACCCGCCGTGATCGATCAGCTCTCCGCCTGTCTGGCCTCGGAATCGTGCGTGGTCTCGACTTGTGAGGAGCTCGCCTATCCCTATCGCAAATATCCGGATTTGGCCGCGAAGTTGGATAAGGAGGCGAAATCCTGGGGCGTGGCGTTGGTCGGCACGGGGGTGAATCCGGGCTTTGTCATGGATAAGCTCGTGCTGACGTTGGGCGCCGCCGCACAACGAGTGGATTCGGTAAGCGTAACGCGCATCGTGGATGCATCGAAGCGGCGGCTGCCGCTGCAGAAGAAGGTGGGCGCAGGGTTGAGCCCTGAGGAGTTTAAAGAGCAAGTTGCCGCGGGGACTATCAAGCATCATGGACTGCCTGAATCGATAGCGATGGTGGCCGATGGCTTCGGCTTCGAGATCGACGAAATTACGGAAACCGTCGAGCCAGTCATCGCGCGCGAAGCTTTTCGCACCGAATTCCTGGAGGTGGCTCCTGGCCGGACCGCAGGAGTACATCAGATTGCCCGCGGAGTTTGCGGAGGAACAGAAAAAATTTTCATGGAGCTCCAAATCTACGTCGGCGCGCCGGAGTCAAACGATAAAATTGAACTGCGCGGCGAACCGAACCTCGTTTTGACAATTCCCGGCGGGACGCATGGAGATATCGCCACCGCGGCCCTGGTGGTAAACGCAATACCCGCGATCCTGGCCGCGCCGGCAGGTCTCAAGACATCGCGCGACCTGCCGCTTTGCTTTTTTCCGCCCACAGCCAAGCCTTAAACTTAGCGCCCTTGCGCGCCCGCTTTATCCCAATACCGGCCAATCGCCGCGTAGTCCACATCTTCGCGAGCGGAGTTCAGTATTTTTGCGTAGACCTCGCGAGCCGCGCTCCCGGCGGGCAAGGAAACTCCGAGTTGTTTGGCAAGTTCCAAGGCGAGGACCAGATCCTTGTGCATAAGCCGCAACGGGAAACTCGGGGGATATTTGCCCTCGAGAAGCAGGGGCGCCTTGACGTCGAGGACCGGCGCCCGTCCCATGCTCGACTGCACTACTTCGACGAGACGTTCGCCGGCCACCCCTCCGGCCCGGGTCAGCGCCAAAGCTTCGGCCAAGGCATCAACTTCCAGGGCGAGTAGCAGATTCATGGCGAGTTTTACTGTTTGACCGGCGCCAGCCGGGCCAAGGTAAAACCAGCGCTTGGCGATCGCGCCAAAAACCGGTTCGACGCGCTTCAGAGTTTCCGCAGCGCCCCCAACCATCATCACTAATTCGGCCTTCTCCGCACCCCATGTTCCGCCGGTCACGGGCGCGTCGAGATATTCAATGCCGCGTTCCGAGCATGCCGCCGCCGTGCGGCGCGCCAGCTCCGGCGAAACCGTGCTGCAATCCACCAGCACACTGCCCCGGCGCAATCCGCTCAGTGCGCCCTTTTCGCCGCCCAGCACCTGCTCCACCGCCGGCGGATCGCTCACGATCATGATCAGCACGTCCGAAGCAGCGGCTGCTTCGTGAGGCGTGGCTGCCACTCGCGCGCCCTGCGATACCAACTCCTGGGCGCGCGAAGCCGTGCGGTTCCATACAGTCAATGAGAATCCCTTTTTCAACAGATTCGCGGCTATAGGACGGCCCATGAGGCCCAATCCGATCAACCCTACGGAAGGTTTCACCGATCCTCCTGTACCTGCAAAGTATTGTGTGCGCGTATATCCTCCAGCGGAACGAGAATAAAGGCAATGCATGAGGCTGGGAAATTCAGGGAACGGCAGGGCGAGGAGAAAGGCTTAGTCGCGATCGAGTTTAGTGATGGCCGCCCGCATGATCGTGCACGCTTTGTCCGTGGCCGCCATGAACGGCGACGGGCTCATAAACGGGCGCGGCCGGCGCAGTGCGTAATGCCGCAGTGAACATTAAAACCAGCGGCGAGACGATGCCGAAGGCAAGAAACGAAAGTAAAACCGGGAGGGCGAAGCCAAGGGTATTCGTCGAGCCGCGCGTAACCCACCATACCAGCCAGCCGGCGAGAAGGCCGGCGGTGACAGCGATCATGCGGCTTCCCGTGGCAACTTCCAGCCGCGTTTGGCAACGCGGGCACTCCATACCGTCGGAGAGCGCCAAAACACGAGCTGCAGGAACGGTGTTTCCGCAGTGCGGGCACATCCGAATGGCCACGGTTCACCTCGCGAAAAGCACACAAAGATATCGCAACGGGCTGCGGAGGAGAAGCGCGGAATCAAGTGGCCAGCGCGAATTCCACGCGCCGGCGCATGGGATCGATACGTTCCGCGCGGACGTGCACACGATCGCCGAGCTTCCAGATGCGCGTGTGATTACCGCGGCCGGAGACAATGGCATGATCTCGTTCGCGGTATAGGCAGTGTGCACCGGTCTCTTCTTCCAAGCGATTTATCGGTACGAGCCCTTCCACAAAGATCTCCATCAGTTCCACAAAGAAGCCGAACTTTTGCACGGAGATGATCAAGGCTTCATATTCGTCCCCAAGATGCTGCTCCATGAATTGCGCCGTCTTCCAATCCATGAGCTCTCGTTCGGCTGCGTCGGCGCGCCGCTCGGCTTCCGAAGACTCGACAGCGATGGCAGTGAGTTCTCCTCGGCTATAGGGGCCAGCTTCTTCCGGACGTGCATCGGCGTGCGCTTGTCCGGGGCGCACATCGGGATGCGGTCTTTGTTCTGAGCGCGCATTGGGATGCGCGAGGGCCCACTTGAGCACGCGATGGACAATCAGATCGGGATAACGGCGAATGGGCGACGTGAAATGGGTGTATTGATCAAAGGCCAGCGCAAAATGGCCCAGCGGTTCGACCGCATAACGCGCCTGTTTGAGCGAGCGCAACATTAAGTAGGACAAAATTCGTTCCTCCGGTTTGCCGGCGATCTTTTGCGTTAGCCGCTGATAGTGCTGGGGCCGGATCTGAAAATCCTGCGAGCTCGGAAGCTTAACCACCATCGGCCGTTCGCGCGAGCCGGCGCCCCTTCCCGTTCGGCCAGGCGCCGCAATCCGTCCATGGCGGACGGCTATCCGTTTTTCGGAGAGCCCGGGGATGCCTAGCGAGTAGCCGAAAGCGTGCGCCAGTTCTTCAAATTCGAGCACCTTTTTCGGGTCGGGTTTTTCGTGAACGCGGTGCAGCGAGAGTAATCCGCGCAGCTCCAGATAATTCGCTACGGCCTGGTTGGCTGCAAGCATGAACTCCTCGATCAAACGATGCGCGATATTGCGCTCGCTGCGGACAATGCCGGTCGTCTGTCCCTCGGCATCGAAGGTGAGCACTCTTTCCGGGAGATCGAAATCCATCGAGCCGCGCCGCGTGCGGCGGGCGTTCAGAATCAGCGCGAGATCGCGCATCTCGCGAAAACGGTCGGCCAGAGCCGCATAACGCGAACTGGCCACGGGATCGCCCTCAATCACCTGATTCACGGCCGTGTAGGTCATCCGTTCGGCAGAACGAATTACACCCGGCGCGAATTCCGCATCGGTGATTTCGCCGTGGTGATCGAGCTCGAGAAGCACGCTCATGACCAGGCGGTCCTCGCGCGGATTTAAGGAGCAGATTCCGTTCGAGAGCTGCTCGGGCAGCATCGGCACCGCGCGATCCGGAAAGTAGACGGAAGTGCCTCGCAGACGCGCTTCGCGGTCAAGAGGCGAATCTCGTACGACATAATGGGCGACATCGGCGATATGCACCTGAAGATGCCAGCCTTCAGGACGCCTTTCCACGTAAACGGCATCGTCGAAATCGCGCGCTGTCTCCCCGTCAATCGTCACGATCGGCAAGTGGCGAAAATCTCGACGGCCCTCGCGCTCGGCATTCCCTACCGGCCGCGCGGTTGTCCGTGCCTCGTCCAGTACATCTTGCGAGAACTGGTGCGGCAGATGATGTTTGCGGATCAGAATTTCTACATCGAGGCCGAATTCTCCCGGCCGACCGAGGGTTTCGACAATACGCCCCGCCGCCGGCACGCCAGCCCGCGGAAATCGCGTGATCTCGACGTTTACAACTGCACCTTCCAGTTCAGCTAACCGCGAAGACTCCGCCGGGGGAAGTCTTTCGGCTTTGTGCCTGGCGACGAGCTGAGGTGTCAACTCTTCGCCTGAAGGAATGATGATCTCGTGATGGATGCGGGATTCGTAAGGAGTGACAAAATTGCTGCGGTGCCCATAATGAAAGATCCCCACAACAGTTGGATGAGCACGGCCCAGGACCTGCACCACTCGCCCTTCGGCGCGCGCCGCAGAACCGGGGGCCTGACTTCCCCGGGTGTGGCGCCGCTCGATGCGAGCGATAACCCGGTCTCCGTGCATCGCATCGCCCAATTGGTCCGGAGGAATGAAGAGATCGCCATCAAGGTCCTTTCGTGGCGACTCGGGAACCACAAAGCCGTATCCATCGCGATGGGCGACCAGCCTTCCGGTGAGCAAATTGGCATCGCGCGTTGCCGGCATCGGCGGCGCCGCAAGCCTGACGTTAGATTTTGCGTCGGCACGCGGTTGTGGCCTGGCGCCCGCGAGGCAATATTGGCCGCCTCTCAACTCTTCGACGAGGCGTTGGCGCTTCAATCGCGATAGAAGGACGCCGAGAGCACGCCTTCCGGCATGCCGCAGGCTCAAGCCTGAGGCGATCTCTCGGATCGACGCCGAGCCTCGCGCTCGTCCAAGAAAATTCAGCACCTCGTCTTCCGTGAGTACCTCGTCTCGCGGCATTTGCGTAGGATAGTGTAGCTAAGGGACTTAACAAAAAGAAGAACGGTCGGAGATATTCGCAAAAATTCGCGAAACCTTTAGCCGCCGCCAGGGTTCTAAGCTCTAGGCTAGCACACACGTGTCCTGCCCTCCTCCGACGGGCAAGGACAGTCCCTCACCGGGGACAATGAGGAGGCGGCTTGACCTGGGCCGCCTCCTTCTATTTTGATCCGGAATTTCTTGGTAGGGATTGCTGCTGCTGACGGTCAACCTCAAGGGAAGGGATACCCGCGTTCCCAGGGTGACTTGGGCCATGCGAGGAGCTCGGCGGTCCCGCTCCAAGCTTGCGCAAGGATTTAAGCTTGCAGGGGCTTGCCCTTGGTCTCTTCGCCAAAAGGCAAGAGCAATAGACCGACCACGAAAGCGAAAGCCGTCAGTGCGATGGGTGTGCCAAGAGTTTGAAAGTGGCGCATCTCGGCGCCGACGAGAAAAGTAAAGCCAGCCGCCGCGAAACGTCCGACATTTGTGGTGAATGCGAATGCGCTGGCGCGGCACTCCGTCCCATATTGTTCCGGAAGCCAAAACGAATACACGATGAAGTTGGCACCTCCCAAACCCAGCAGAAACGAGCAGAAAATGAACCAGCCGATTGCATGCATCTCCATATAAAAGACGCGGCCGAAGGCAATCCAGATCGAAGCCGACATTAATGTGTAGAAAACGGCCAGCGTGATTCGGCGGCCTAACCAATCGGCTAGAAAGGGGACAATAAGAGCGCCGATTACCGTGCCCATCCCCAGGAGCGCCGTCGAATACGACGCCAGCCGCGCGGCTTCCATTACCGTGCGGCCGGCCCGGTCGGCGATGTAGGTCATCGCCGCGGGCGTATATACGGAGCCAGCCCACAATCCAGTAAGCGACACAATCAGGTAGATCGAGTTCAGGATCGTGCGGCGGCGATATTGCGGCGAGAAGAGCACCAAAAAGGCGCGGCGCATGGACCACGTCTCGCCAAGCTGCTCGAGCTTGTTTTCCCAGCGAACCGGCTCGCGCACGTTCTTCCTTATCCAGGCGATGAACATCGCTGGAACGCCGCCCACCGCGAACATGTACCGCCAGCCAAAACGGCTGCCGATGAAATAATTCGCCGCGGCCGCCAAGAAGAAACCTATGTAATAGCCCGTGTGCATCAGGGCCGCACCCATGGTTCGGCGTTCCTCGGGCCAATCCTCGGAGACGAGCGCCGCTCCGATTCCCCACTCTCCGCCAATTCCGACCCCGGCCAAAAAGCGAAAAAGCGCCAGGGTCCAAACTCCGGTCGAGAACGCCGCCAGGAGGGTGAAGAGCGAAAACGAAAGAATGCTGAACATCATGGTGCGCACGCGGCCGAAGCGGTCGGCTATGGGCCCCCAAATCATGCCGGTTCCCCAACCCACCATGAAAAGAGCGAAGAGCAAGCCACCATAGAAACCCACATTCGCGGGCGTACCCGGAATTCCAGACCTCGGCAACAACTCTTGAAGGGCGGGCACAAGAACGAGGGAGTAAATAAACGAATCCATGCCGTCCATCGTCCAACCGCCCCAGGCCGCCCAAAAGCTACGGATTTGGTTGGGATTCAGGCGGGATTTTACGCGCGGCAAATCTATGGAAGCCGTCCTCACGGGAGAGCCTCTTTCGAGTGGCAAATCCGGCATTATATATTAGTCTCGCTCATTCGGTTTCTCGGAAGCGGCTGCCGGAACCGGCTTACACGGCATCGAAGCCATGGCGGCGGGCTTGCCCATCGTGAGCACAGCCGTGGGCGGCGTGCCGCAGCTGTTGCAAAACGGCAAAGAAGGTTTTATTGTGCAGGCGGGCTATGCCGAGCAGCTTTCTGAAGCGATGATGACCCTCTTAAGAGACTGTGATTTGCGGCGGGCGATGGGCGCTGCCGCTGCTACCCAGGCCAAGGAAAAGTTCGACGTACCTGCAATGGTTAGAGCTTACGAAGAACTCTACGAGGAAATATCGGCGCCTTCTCGAAATTGGGGATACTTCCATTTCGGCCACAAAACGACGGCCACATGAGCGGATCCGGAGCCTGAAAATCCGATGAATGTTCTCGTCACTGGCGGCGCCGGGTACATCGGCAGCCACACCGCGAAAGCTCTGGTGAGCAGCCACTATCGGCCCATCGTAATTGACGATCTCTCTACCGGACACGCCCACAATGTGAAGTGGGGACCGCTCGTCCGGGCAAGTCTTTCCGATATCGCAGTCGTTCGCCGGGTCTTAAAAGAACATAAGATTGAAGCCGTAGTCCATTTTGCCGGCAGCGCCTTGGTTGCCGACTCGGTAGCGCGGCCCCTTTCTTATTTCCAAAACAATGTTGGCGGAACGCTCAGCCTGCTGGAAGCAATGCTCGATGCCGGAGTCAAAGATATTGTTTTTTCCTCGACGTGCGCGACATATGGGTTGCCGCTTTCCGTCCCCATTACAGAAGATCAGCCTCGGAACCCCATTAATCCCTATGGCGATTCAAAGCTGGTCATCGAGCGAATGCTGGAGTGGATGGGACTGGCGCGGCAGCTTCGTTGGGTGGCTCTCCGCTATTTCAACGCCGCCGGCGCCGATCTCGATGGCGAACTGGGCGAAGAGCACCAGCACGAAACTCACTTGATTCCCTTGGCCATTGGGGCGGCGCTAAAACAGCGCGAGCGCCTGCAGATCTTTGGCACCGATTATCCCACGCCCGACGGCACTGCAATCCGTGACTACATTCACGTCACGGATCTGGCTTCTGCGCACATTTGTGCCTTGCAATATCTCCACCGCGGAGGCGAGAGCCGGGCCATCAACCTTGGAACTGGCAGAGGAGCATCCGTGTTGGAAGTGATAGCGATGGTGCGACACGTCAGCGGCCATGCTGTTCCAACCGTCGCAGCGCCCCGCCGACCGGGGGATCCGCCGGCCCTGGTGGCCAGTTCCGAGCTTGCGCGCCAATCGTTGCAGTGGGAGCCTTCCCACTCCTCACTGGAGACCATCATTCAAACGGCTTGGCGCTGGCACTCTGGCGCCCAAAACCGAGCAGGCCTGCAGACACCGGCTTCCGAGGTTTCCTCGTAAGAATACGACCAACGAGAAGTTGTGTGCACCGACGGCCAAACTATCCTCCACCTGTCCGATCCTGTTCGAAGTGACATCGGCTCATCTTTCACTGCGCCTTGCCGACGAGAGTGCCCATGCAAACACGATTCATTCTGCGGTTAGACGACATTTGCCCGACGATGAACTGGCAAATCTGGCGTCTGCTCTAGCGCGATTTATACGAATTGAACATTAAACCGCTCATGGCCGTGATCCCGGACAATCGGGACCGAGAGCTCATGGTCAGCGCGCCCGGAGTCGACGATTTCTGGAATAGCGTGCGCTCCTGGCAAAAACGCGGCTGGACCGTTGGCTTGCACGATTCACTGACGCCCTCGCTTTTTCTGGATCGTATAAATCCGATTTGACATATCGAGTCCATCCGTATTACAAAGGCTATCTCGATTCTCGCCATGGTGGGAGCCATGCCGCCGGCAAAGCTGATTTGAGTCAGCAAGAATACAAGAATATTAGAATGCGCTTGCCCCTTAGGACCGTTTTCATCCTCCTCTGCTTTTTCCCCCTGCTTGCCCCAATGCGAGCCTCCGCTCAAGTGTCCGCTGCTATTTCGGGAGTCGTGACGGACGAATCGGGCGCGGTGGTCCCTGGAGCAACGGTCAGCGCCCGCAATTTAGAAACGGAAGCGCAGCGTACCGCCTCCACCGATGCGGGGGGACATTACCGTTTCGCTGAGCTTCCCGTTGGTGAATACGAATTCGGCGTGAAGAAGGCAGGTTTTCGAAGGGCCGTTCGCGCCGGAATCCACTTGGCCGTCGGCCAAGAAGCGACCGTGGATTTCACTCTAAAAGTTGGCGAAGTACAGCAGGAAATCACGGTGACCGAGGGAGCGCCGGCGGTGAGCACGACCACCGAAGAGATCGCCGGCATCGTGCCGGAACGACAGATCAAGAGCCTTCCGCTGAATGGCCGGAGCTATGACGAACTCCTGACCCTGAATCCGGGAATTGTCAATTTCACTTCGCAAAAGACGGGAGGACCCGGAATCTCCAATTCCTCGGTGGGCAACATGTTTTCCGTTTCGGGTAATCGGCCTCAGCAGAATCTCTTTCTGCTCAACGGCATCGAGTATACCGGCGCCGCGGAAAATAACATGCAGCCGGGTGGAACGAGCCAGCAATTATTGGGGATCGATGCCGTGCGGGAGTTTAATGTTCTCCGCGATACCTACGGCGCGCAATTCGGCAAACATCCCGGCGCCCAGGTCATCATCATCACGCAGTCCGGAACCAATGCCTGGCATGGCTCGATATTTGAATTTCTCCGCAACAATGCGCTGGACGCGCGAAACTTCTTTGACGCCGGTTCCGCGCCGCCCTTTCGCAGAAACCAATTTGGCGGTTCCGCCGGCGGGCCCCTTCGCAAGAAACAGTCGTTTCTATTCGTAAATGACGAAGGCTTCCGTCAAGCTTTGCATCAAACCTCCGCCGCTTTTGTGCCGGATGCCGCATCTCGCGCCGCCGCGGTAGTTGCCGTTCAGCCGCTTTTGAACCTGTGGCCGGCAGCGCCGCCCGGTTCCCCCGATTTCAACGGAATCGCCGAAGTATTCAGCAGCCCGTTGCAAACGATTCGCGAGGATTTTGGAACTGCGCGCCTCGACCATGTTTTCTCCGAGAGGGACTCAGTCTACGCTGTCTATACCAGCGACGACAGCGCCAGCATCACGGCAACTCCTCTCGATCCCTTCAGTACAGACGCCGAAAGTCTTCGCGAGCAGGTGTTCAGCCTTCAGGAAACGCATATCTTCTCTCCCGTTCTGCTGAATACCGCGCGGATTGGTTTTTCTCGGGCAAGATTTTTCTATACAGGTGAGCCGACGCCCGGAACTCCTGCCGCCAGCGTGGCCGGCTTTATCGCCGGAAATCCTGTGGGAGCCGTCGTAGTCGGCGGAAGCGCGGCCTCAAATCCTCAAGCGCAGATCGGATTGGCGGGAAGCAATAACGGCAGCAATCTGCACGTGGCACGTAATCTCGTCACGTTTTCGAACCACGTCTCATTGATAAAAGGACGCCACCAATTCGAGTTTGGCGCATGGCTCCAACCTTTCCAGTCAAACGAGGAACTCGCGCTGAGCCAATTCGGGCAAATGACCTTCACCAGCCTGCAGAACTTTCTCAGGGGCACAGGAAGCCTGCTGTACGATGCGACACCTACGCCCCTGGGCTGGCGCTCCTTTTTCGGCGCCTGGTATCTCGAGGATGCAATTCATTTCAGCCCGAAGCTCGTGCTCTCTCTCGGATTCCGGGCGGAATCCAGCAGCGGGTGGAACGAAGCGCACGGACGCGCCTCCAACTACGTTTTCAACCATGGCGCCATCGCCACTCAGCCTCAGATGGGAAATGCGCTCTTCGCGATCAATCGCGCAAAGTTTCTGCCGGAACCCCGCCTGGCCATCGCTTGGAGTCCCTTCGGCAAGGCTACGGTGATTCGTGCCGGATTTGGCATCTATAACGATCTCCAGGATGCCCTGGGATATCGTGCTGATCAAAACGCACCCTTCAACCCAGCGTATGCGATACCTGTCGGCCCGGTTGCCAGCTTGCGCCTTCCCATTCAGCCCACTGCCCCGCCAGCGCCAAATGCCTTGCTCGTGCCCGGGGGCGTTGAGCCGGATATGTACACTCCGACAGTCATTGAATACTCGCTAAGGTTAGAACACCAGATCTCTCCCAATGCGTGGTTGAGCGTGGGTTATGTCGGAAGTCATGGTTATCATGAACTCATCGGCGTAGACGCCAACGAATCAATCCCAGTGATTTGCCCCGCCACTCCCTGCCCCGCCACTTTTCCCGCGGGTTTCGGAGCGTTGGCTGGAGCGGCAGTTCCCGCCGGAACGTACTTCATTCCCCCAGGCACTCCGAAGGCGAACCCAGCACTGGCAAACACCTGGACGTGGTTTTCTGAGGGAACCAGTTCGTACCATGCATTGCAAACCGACTTTAATTATCGCTCCAGCAGAGGCTTTTCACTTCGTGCCGCTTATACCTGGTCCAAAGCTCTCGACGACGGAGATTCTTTGAATGCTACGGCCGCCGCAAATGCGCCCGGCCTGGTGGCCAATCCTTTTGACGCGCGCGCCGATTGGGGCTTGGCCACCTACGATGTAAGAAATCTCGGCGTGATTACGGAAAGCTATGCATTGCCATTCGGACGAGGAAAGCGCTTCTTCAGGAACGCTGGCACGACCACGGACCATCTGTTAGCAGGGTGGAGCCTGGAGAGCATTGTCACAGCACAATCAGGTTTCCCCTTCACACCCCAACTCAGCTACAACCCCTCCAATAATGGTGACACACGAAACCCCGTCCGTCCGTTTGTAAATCCGGCATTCACAGGTCCGGCAATTCTCGGCAATCCGAATCACTGGTTCAATGCGAATGCCTTCATCGGCCCGCCAAGCACCAGCGGGTTTTATGGCAATTTGGGCCGAGACACGCTGATTGGTCCCGGCCTGGCAACCTGGGATTTCTCGGCTCTGAAGGACACGCAGCTGACCGAAAGAATCAATCTCCAACTTCGCGCAGAGTTCTTCAACTTGCTGAATCGCGCCAATTTCAACACGCCTAACTTGATTACTTTTGCGCCTGGTCCGACCGCCGGCGCCGCTGGAGTTATTTCGCCGACGGCTGGGGCGGTGACCAGCACCTCCACGACTTCGCGACAAATTCAATTCGGGCTGAAGCTGCTCTGGTAAACCAGTCGCTCGAGGACACCGGAGTTTGACCGCGGTGCCATAGCCGGATAGCATCTGCGCGGAGGCTAATCAGAGATGTCTGATCCGCCCCAGAAGCGGCCCGCGAGACAGATGCGACAGATCACGCCGCTGCTCCGGGACGCGGCCCCCCTGCTCATGCTGGCCTCCGCTCTGTTCTATACCAACCGATGGCTTGCCTTAACCGACGAAGAAACGTCCACTCTCAGCGCAGCGGCTCAGAATGTCACTACACTTTTCGCTGCTGCGCGATCTGCCGCCGGGAATGCCCGTCCTCCAGTATACGAACTGCTGCTCCATCTGTGGCTGCGGATCACTGGCGGCGCATTCGACTGGTTGCGCGCACCAGCCATTGTTTGCTTTGTGCTTGGCTTATGGCTCCTGTCCCGCGTGGCGCGGCAATTGGGTGGAGAAGAAAGTAGCAGCGCCCTGGTGTGGTTAGGGGCGCTTTGGCCGTTTGGATTTCACGCGGGGCGCCTGGCGGGGCCCTACGCGTTCGCATTTCTCCTGATTGCGGCGGTTACCTGGCAATATCTTCGCTACACCCGTTCCCGCCGCGGCTCCGATTGGATTATCTTCAGCGTTTTATCTTTGGTTCTGCTCTATACCAATGATTTCGGTTGGGCGATGCTGGTTCTCCTTGGTGTTGATTATTGGTGGCGAATCTCCGAGAGCAAAGATCCCCGAAGCCATTCTCCGGAAAGTAAGCGGCCCGAAATAAAACGAAAGATCGAGGAAATCTTAGCCACCGCGGCGGTGCTGACGATAGGATTTACGCCGCGCTGGACAATGTTCGTCCGGGAACTACACTCCCATCTGGCCTGGCCTCATTCCGTACGATTTCTATTTTTGAACGCGGCTTACCATCTCTATATCTTTTTCGTAAGCCAGTCGGTTGCGCCGTGGTTCTGGCGCTTCAGCATTCCCGCTGCCATCGGCGTCGTTGTTCTCTTGGCCGTTGTGTTCGCCGGGGTCCGTGGCGAAGCACGGCGGTTCTTGATTTTTTCTTTATTGTTGTTTGCCTTGATGGCGCTGGCCGGAATCTTGCAAGCGAAGCGGCTACTGCTGGCCGGTCCGTGGTTTTTGTTGGCCATAGCGATTGCCCTCGGCAGAATCGAGAAATTCCCATGGCGCATCACCATGGCGGTCGCGCTGGCGATGGTGGCGGCAATTGGCTGGTATGGAGCGCTGAATAGACGATACTACGCCGAGCCGCGTTTCTTCGAGCCCTGGAGCACGGTTGCACAGGATGCAGCGGACGCCGTTCGCAGCGGCTCCGCCGTAATCAGCAACGACAACTCCTTCTTTTTCTACCTCAGCTATGTGTTGAAACCGTCCCAACCAAATTCCTCCTGGCGTTTTCCGGGCGCTCTACCAGGGGAAGTTCAATATCCCTCGGTATGGGATCCCAAGCAGTGGGAAGAGGCAGGACGCCCCACGCCAGCGAGCGTGCTGTGGGTCCGCGGTTCTTCGCCGCCGGACGAATTGATCGCCATGAACGATGCGGGCGAATGGCTCAGCGGTCACTGTGGAGACCGCATCACTCGCTATTTGGCACGCGATGCCGGTTATACCTGGAAACAGCGTTTTGTCCCCAATTTCTCGGGTCCGGCTTGGCGTATTGAGATTCGCCAATACTTCTGTGGACAAAGCGCCGCTCCGCCACCGGCCGGTAGCGTCGCGCCTGGTAACTCCCGCTAGCGAATAGCCGCTGCTTCTGACAATGAACGGAATTGTGAATTTGCGAGAAGGAGTGGACTCCGGCCGCGAAAGAAAAGATAGGAGAAAGACACTTCCAACAACCAGGCTAATAGGCCCATCGCATCAGCACGCCTCCCGTCGTGTAGCCCGCCCCAACTGCGACCACCACCACCAGATCGCCCTTCTTTAGCCGGCCTTGGCGAACCGCATCGCACAGACCCAAAGGAATAGTGCCTCCCGTGGTATTTGCCAATCGATCTATATTCACCATTACTTTGGAATCATCCAGTCCGAGTCTCTCCTGCATGGCGCGAATGATCCGCAGGTTCGCCTGATGAGGCACCACCAGCGCCACATCTTTATGGGAATACCCATTGCGCTCCAGAAGTTCACACGAAATCTCGGCCATTCGCCTTACTGCATATTTAAAGACTTGCTTTCCGTCTTGATGGACGTAATGCATTTTTCGGTCCAGTGTCTCATGCGATGCTGGGTGCAGCGAGCCGCCGCCGGGCATAAATAGATATGCACCGCCCGAACCATCAATGTCGTGATCAAAATCGAGGATTCCCTCAGCATCGGACTCCGAGGGTTCCAGGAGCACCGCTCCGGCGCCGTCGCCAAAGAGAACGCAGGTGTTGCGATCGTGATAGTCGAGGATCGAACTCATGACGTCGCTGCCGATGACCAGCGCCTTCTTGTGCGTCCCCGCCCCGACGAATTGCGCGCCGACCGTCAACGCGTAGACAAATCCGGAACATGCTCCGGAAAGATCGAAACCCCACGCGCGCGTCGCTCCGATCCGGTGCTGAACTAAGCATGCCGTGGCGGGAAAGAACATGTCCGGCGTCACTGTGGCAACGATGATTAGATCAATTTCTTCGGGTTTGCTGCCGGTTTTTTCCAGAAGTTGTTGAGCAGCGGCCGTGGCCAGGTGTGATGTGGCCATGCCGCGATCCACGATGTGCCGTTCGCGTATACCGGCGCGCTGCTGAATCCATTCGTCGGTAGTATCCACCATGCCTTCCAGGTCGGCATTCGTGATTAGCCTTGGGGGCACATACCCCGCGACTCCCGTAATCTTTGCGGCAAGGCGTCTCCCCATTACCTGTCCCTCTGAGATGCGGTCCCAAACTCCTGCGAACGTGCAAAGAAGCGCGATTCTACGCAATCGTCAACCAAGTGACAAGCAAAGGTGTGTCGCTCAGCGGCGAGGCCGATTGATTAAGGAGTGCCTTGTTTGGCGGGAATGTCGTTACCTTCCAAGGGCCGTTGCGGCAGGTGCTGAACAGCCTCGATGAACACGCGTACCAGTTCCGGATCGAATTGCGAACCTGCACAGCGTTCTAATTCCTCAAAAGCTGCGGCCGGAGTTCGCGCCTTCTTATAAATTCGCTCAGAGGTAATTGTATCGTACGCGTCGGCAATCGCGATGATGCGTGAGCCTATCGGTATTTGCTCGCCCACCAGTCCCTGCGGATAGCCCGACCCGTCGAACATCTCGTGATGATGGCAGACCATCTTTCGAATCGGCGCAATTGCTTGCAGCGGTTCGAGCATTCGGTCGCCGTAAACCACGTGCTCCTTCATCTTTTCCCACTCGTCTGCACTAAGAGGGCCGCGCTTGCCCAGAATCTCTTCGGGAATGCCTACCTTTCCGATGTCGTGAAGGAGCGCCCCGAGTCGAATGTCGCCGATCTCCTCTTCCTTCAGTCCCAAGGCGTCGGCAATGAGTGCCGCATAAGCAGCCACTTTTTGCGAATGCCCCTGCGTGTAGTGATCCTTGGAGTCGATGGCCAGGGCCAGCGAGGTTACGGTGTCGATCAGAGCCGGGGGAATATCGCCGCAGAGTCCTCCCGTCTCCGAAACCCCATCTTCCATACTCCGCGAGTCGAGTTCGGCGGGGCTGAGCGACGCCGCAAATTGATGCAGCCTTTCGCGAATTTCCTCGAACGCTTCAGGACCGGTGGAGAAAAGGCGTTTGAGGGTAACGCCGAGATAAGCCTCCAGGACCTCGCGCTTCCATTTCTTGCTTTCCGCCGCGTCGCAATGATCAGCCGTGGACACCACATTGCCGCCTTCATGCTTGGAGATATACATGGATGCGTCGGCGACCTGAATCAGTTCCTGGGGCGTTGAGCCATGTACGGGGAAGCTGGCAATGCCGAAACTCGCGGTGATGGTCTTCTCGCGGAGCAGAGGATCCTCACAAATCGCGGGCCGCAGCTTCTCGGCTATCTGGACCGCCTGCGCAGCGTTGGTTTCAGGCATGAGGATAACAAATTCGTCTCCACCGTAGCGCGCCACCACATCAGAGCTCCGGCAGTTCTGCTCCAGAATCTGGCCTACGCGGTGCAGTACGAGATCGCCCTCGAGATGCCCATAGAAATCGTTTACGAATTTGAAACGGTCCAGGTCAATTAAGACCAGTGAAAAGTGCCGGCTCGCGCGCGTCGCGCGCTTCCATTCGGCCGAGAGCGCTTCCATCAGATAGCGGTGAGTCTTTACGCCAGTCAAACCATCGGTAATGGCTTGCTCCTGCGCTTTTTGCAAGGTCAGAGCGTTGTGCAGCGCCACGGAAATTAGATCGGCAAGGGTATGCAGCAACCGCACGTCTTCTTCGGAAAAGTCTGTGGGCTCGGCGGTCTCCACGTAAAGCACGCCATGGAGCTGGTCGGCGTAAAAAACCGGCAGAGCCAGCACCGACGTCGATCCCTCCAGAACGGTTCCAGACATTTCCTCGCCGGCGAGATTGCGTGCCACGCAAATCTGCCCGCTGCGAGCCACTTTGCCGACGATGCTTTCGCCCAAGGGCAAGCGCCGCCCCAGGGCGCCCCGCCGGCGGCCAGCTTCCGCTTGGATGATGACTTCCTTAGTCGCATAGTCGAGCAATCCGATGCCAACGTGGTCAAAGGCAAGGCCGCGTTCCAGTTGTTCGGCCACTCTGGATAACATCTCCTCCGGATTGAGCGTAGTGATGGCGTGGCGCGAAATGTTGTTCAGCAGCGTCAGATGTCGTGATTTGGTTTGTTCTTCTCGAAACAAGCGCGCATTTTCGATGGCGATACTGGCCTCGCTGGCCAATACGCGCATCATTTCCAGATGCCCTTCGTCGTACAGGTTCTCTTGCAGCCCTCGCAGTGCCATCACGCCAATGGCCTTGTCATACGCGACCAAAGGCACCCCGCAGAATGAGCCCGTCTCTTGAAGCGGGCGCAATCCAAGCTTGATAGCCTCTTGCATCAGGTTTTGCCTGATCAACAACGGCTGTCGGGTTCGGATGATATGCTCGGTAAGATGATCGCCAAAAGGCCTGCTCCGCTTGGGCAAGCGAATTCCTTCTGTAATTTCCAGCTCGAAACGAATCTGGTTCTCTTCCGCATCGTACATGGCGACGTAAAAGTTGCTTACATCGAACATCCGCTTGAGTGCCGCAAAAATCTTGTTGAAAAGCTCATCCACGTCGAGCGTGGAGCTTAGCGCGCGCCCAATCTCGTTCAGCAGGTGCAATTCCTCGGAGCGCCGCGTGGTCTGTTGAATCAAATAGCTGTTCTCCACAGCCATGCCGATTTGGTGGCCCAAGGTTAGCAGTAGCCGTAGCTCAGCCTGTGTGAACCGGCGATTCTCTGGCGTGCTCAGCAGCAGCAAGCCGAAAGGCTCCTCCTTGGCCTGAAGACTAATGGCAATGACGGTTCGCATGCCGTGTGTCATGGCCAGTTGCCGAAAACGCAAGAATACGGCCTCATGCTCGAACGCGCGCCAGGAGGCGTTGCGTTCAAGCTCGCGGAAGACCACTAACCCTCCCAGCCGGGAAACCAATTGCTGGAACTCGCTATCCAGACTGTCCTCCGCAATGGCACGGCAAAACGCCGTATCCATCCCCACCGAGGCGGTGGCGGTGGGTTCGTGCGTGCCATGCCGATGCAAGCTCAAGAGTCCGGAAGGAAGCCCAACGACGCTGAGCACGCGCTCGAGCGCCTCCACCAAGGTCCTTTGTATCTCGCCACCGATGAAGCTCGACGTGGTGAGATTCAAACTGGAAAGCGCCAGAATATTGAGTTGAACCCGCCGCTTCTGGTCCTCATACAACACCATGACCATTACCACGGCGGCCAATAGGGAAGGAAAACTGGCGATCACCGCGAAGTCCGTTCCCGCGGGCCTGCTCAGCGGCCCGAAAGCCAGTCTCACCAACGGTATGATGGCCCAGCCAGCGAACGCCGCCGCCAGTGCCCAATCGCCGTGGCTTTCTTGGCGACGCGCTGCTTGCCAGAAAACAAAGGCTACTGAGAGGTACACGCCTATCATGCCAATCGGCTGAGCGATCCACAGGTGTTCGAAGCGCAAGGAAAGAGCGTACAATCCGAACCACGACCCCATCAGGAAAGCGGCCGGAGTCCATGCCCGAGAATTCATATAGAGCCGGGCCGCACAGAAGAATGCGACTCCGCTCGCCGCAATGAGGGACCTACCGGCCAACATCAGCCAACTGGATGGCCCCGGCTCCGATGTTCCCAACCAGTATGTTGGCCCGATCGTCAGGTCATGTAGCACCAGCAAATACCAGCCGATCGTCCACACCTGAAGATAGCGTTGCGGCTTGATCCTCTGAAGGTAGGTGAAAAAACCCGCGGCGAGCGTGTGGACCGCCAGGATGCTAAACGAAAGGATGCCAATGTGCATGAAGATGGTGTGTATCACTGGGCCGTTTTCCCACACTTGCACTTTAGGCGGGTTTTTAAAGGATTATGCACAGCCGTCGCAGCCAGCGGGTTCCTTCTCCCACGCGGCTCGAGTCGTTGAAAAATCGGCAACCGTTCCCTACCAGGGCCTCCCTTTGACTATAGACTACGGTCTGCAAACGAGCAACGGTAACGGGTACCAGGTAAGGAACATTGCCTGTGCCCCTTTGGACATCGCTCGTCTCGCCCTGATTCTGTGCCCGTGCGAAAAGCGATGGTGCCTGGGAAAAGCTTCAAAGAACGGCGCAGTTCGGCGCTCCACGAGACCGAAGCAGCCATTGGCGTCAAGAAGTCCGTTTTGGCCGCCCTGGGTTGACTCGCGTTTGCCGCTGGCATCGGCTATCATCAATTTTTTGTTGCGATTGAACGACTGGACGCTCGTGCCATATTCGGACCATCCTCAAAGCCAAGCCGCAGATGCGCGCGGGCAAGACATTCGCGTGCGTTTCGCCCCTTCGCCTACCGGATTCCTCCACGTCGGCGGCGCTCGCACTGCCCTATTTAACTGGCTTTTCGCACGAAATCAGCGTGGCACATTCATCCTCCGCATAGAGGACACCGACCTCGAGCGCAATCGCCCGGAATTGGTCGAAGGCATTCTCGATGGCCTGCGCTGGCTGGGGCTCGATTGGAATGAGGGCCCTTTCTATCAATCCCAGCGCCTCCCCGGCTATGCCGCTGCAGCAGAAAAACTGCTCTCCAAGGGCGCTGCTTATCTCTGTTATTGTGCTCCGGAAAAGTACGCGGGCGGTGATTTCGCAGACGAAGCTGGCACCGCCAAAAGTGAAATAAAGCGAATCGTTCGCTGCTCGTGCCGCGACGCCAAACCATCCACTGGCGATCAGAATCCGGCGGTGCGTTTCCGCGTGCCTCTGGGTGCGACTACCCGCTTTGATGACGCTGTTTTCGGTCCACGCGAAATCCATAACGATGAGATGGAAGATTTCGTGCTGCTCCGTTCTGCGCGCAGCGCGAGCGGCGGGACCGCCTTGCCCACCTATCAACTCGGCGCCGTAGTCGACGACATGGACATGCGAATCACGCATGTAATTCGCGGCGCCGACCACCTCTCGAATACTCCCAAGCAGATTTTGCTCTACCGCGCCCTGGATGCCGTGCCGCCTGTCTTTGCGCACGTCCCTCTCATTCTCGGACCGGACCGCACCCGCCTCTCCAAGCGGCATGGCGCGACCAGCGTGAGCTCCTATCGCGATGAAGGCTTTCTGCCCGAAGCCTTCCGCAATTTCCTCGCCCTTCTGGGTTGGTCCAGCGGCGATGATACCGAAATGTTTCGCACCTCCGATCTGATCCGGCGCTTCTCTCTCAGCGGTGTCAGCCGGACCAATGCCGTCTTTGACCGTGCCAAGCTCGAATGGTTCAACCAGCAATATCTGCAAAAGCTTCCTCTTGAAGAATTGCTTCCTGCGATCCAGTCCGAACTGGAGAGAGCCGCTCTTTGGCGCCCCGAGTGGGGTGCATCTCAACGAGAATGGTTCGCACGCACAGTGGACTTGTTGCGTCCTCGAACGCGCCTTTTGCCGGATTTCTCGCAATGGGCTCGCGCTTTTTTTACTGACGAGTTCGATTACGATCCCGCAGCACGCGAAAAATTCTGGAAAGACGAGCGTCTGCCGGACTTACTGGCGCGGTTGAGCGATGAGCTGGCCGCGTTGCCCGATTGGACTCACGATGCCTGCGATCACGCTTTGCGCCAGCTCGCAGAAAGAGCTGGGGTGAAGGCGGCGCTCCTGATCAACGCAACCCGCGTCGCTTTGGTGGGACAGCCCGTAGCGCCACCGCTGTTTGACACGATGGTAGCGCTGGGGAAAGAGCGCGTGGTGGCACGCCTGCGGCGCGCCCTGCCGGCCATCTCTGCGCGTTCCGTGGCAGGCTAACTCGTTTTGTTTTGTCATTCTGAGCGGAGCGTCCCGCCATTCGCTGACCTTCGGAAATCGTGCCGTTACGATTTCCGGGCCGGGACGCGAAGTCGAAGCGCGCAGTTTGCGCCCCGGATGCCGTTGCGGGGAATCCCTCTGCGATTCTGCCAAACGACCAACGAGTTCAGCCGAGCCGCCCTCCATTAATCGCTCGACTGACAGGCGGATGTCGCGGCTGCCAATCGCGCTGCGTTTCAGAAAAACCATCCGCGATAGCGATCAGTCGGCTCTCGTCAAATCGTCGCCCCACGAATTGCAGTGCCACCGGCAAACCGGCTTGCGTAACTCCGCAAGGCATGGATATTGCCGGTAATCCCGTGAGGTTGCCCAGCCGATTCCGGTCCACAAAGGCATTGCGTATAGGTATTTCTTTATCACCCACTCGAACACCCTCCGCCCCTACCGGCGGAGCAACCACGGGGACTGTGGGGATTACGATTGCTTCCGCATTCTCGAGAACACTCTCGACTTCAGCGCGTGCTCGCCCCATCGCTTCCTGCGCGTTCAGATAATCGAGAGCCCGCGTTTTGCCGCCCTGCTCCAGCCGGCAACGCACGTCCGCGCCATATTCGCTCGCCCGCGCCGGGAAATAGCCTGCCCGCCCGTGCACCCGGCTCGCCTCAACAGCGGCGATCAGGTTGGCCGCCTCGATGCCCGCCAGAATGGTCGGCAGGCAAATCTCTTCGAGTTCCGCGTCGGACTTGGCGAAATCAGCGACGGCCGCTTCTGTAATCCTGCGCACTTCTGGATCCATATTGACCCAAAAGTGTTCCTTCGGACGCGCCAGACGCAGGCGCTTTCGCTTCGGCGCGCGCCGAAAATCCTTCTCGCTGCGTGCCAGGCTTGTGGGGTCCAGCGGGTCGCGCCCCGCGATGCATTCCAGTACGAGCGCGGCGTCCAGAGCGCTTCGCGCAATGGGCCCCACATGATCGAAACTTGGCGCCAGCGGGAAGACACCATGGACGCTGACGCGCCCAAATGTGGGCTTAACACCTACAACGCCGCACAAGGCCGATGGAATGCGGATGGATCCGCCCGTATCGCTGCCGATAGCCGCAGCACATAGGCCGGCAGCTACGGCAGCCGCTGAGCCTCCGCTTGAACCTCCCGCGATCCGGTCCGTGTTCCACGGATTTCGCACCGGGCCATAGTGCGGGTTCTCCGAAGTCACGCCGTATGCGAATTCGTGCAGATTCGTCTTGCCGAGAACGATGGCGCCTGCGCGACGCAATTTCCGAACCACGGTGGCATCGTCGGACGGCAGGAAATCGCGCAGGACGAGCGAGCCCATGGTCGTGCGGAGATTTCGCGTCTCAATATTGTCTTTCAATGCCACAGGGATGCCGTGAAGCACTCCGCGGCGTTTCCCGCGAAGCAATTCCCTTTCCGCCGCGCGCGCTTCCGCAAGGGCGCTCTCGGAAGCCACCGTCAAAAAAGCATTCAACTTTGGATTGAGCCGCTCGATGCGCGTTAAATAGAGTTGGGTCAATTCTACCGGCGAGACTTTCTTCTTCGCCAGCAGCCCCGAGAGCAGTTCGATGCTCGCAAATTCGAGTTCGTGCATGGAATTGGTTTTGAATTCTGCCGCCGCGAATTGTAACTCAGCCTGTGGCCTTTTCGCGTTTAGGCGTCGTTGATTCTTGCCAAAGACGATTCGCGCCCGCACGTGCCTGTGGTACACGATTGGCGACACTCTACGTGATATCTCCCTCTTGCATCCGGAGCCGCCGCTGTAGAATGTACCTGCCCCGGGGTCCTGCCTCGGGCACCGTCCGCAGCGCAAAAACGAGACGGTGATACAAACCTGTATGCAGTGCGGCGCAATTAACGGCGCCGAAGCGCGTACCTGCTGCCTTTGCGATACGCGCCTGTCAAAAAGACCAGACGCTGTTTCTGTCCCTATACGCGCCCAACTGAGAAGCGAAGGGAATCTGGCCTTCGAACCGGATTGGCGCAGTGAGGTTTCCCAGAGGCTCGAAGCCTACTGTGTGCGCCGGGCGCGTCCTCGCAACAACCGAGCACAACCGGAATTGGCATTCACCCCGCCGATTTCGCTCAAACCGGCCGAGGTACCCGCTGAGGTACACAGTTTTGAAGCGCCCCGGGCCACGATCACGAAATGGCACCTTCGGCCCGCCCGGGTGGAGCGCCTGGAAATCCACGTGGGGCAACCCGCCTTCGATTTCGCCAGCAATGGCGTCCCCGCGGGTCCGAAGACTGTCTCTCCCTACGATTCTCCCCTAATCTCCGTTGCCTCACTTCTTGAGCGGCGCCGCGCGGCTGTGCTCGATGTGACTTTCCTGTTATTTGCCTACGGCGGCTTCCTGATGCTCTTTGGTGCCTTTGGTGGCCGCTTCAGCTTTAGCAGGTTCGATGCGCTGGTCACGGTGGCAATCCTGGGCCTTCTCTACGCCCAATATGTCGCGCTGTTTACTTACTTCGCTCGGGCCACGCCGGGAATGATGCTCCGCGGACTTCACGTCGCTAGCCTGGACGGCCTTGATCCCTCGCCGCGCCAATTGCTCTGGCGAAGTCTGGGATACCTGATCTCTGCCGGCACCATGATGCTCGGTTTCCTCTGGGCCCTCTGGGATGAAGATCAACTTTCCTGGCATGATCGCATTTCGCGAACCTGCGTCACGTCAGATCTCGCCGCCTTGTCCGGCGAGCCCTGCAGCCAACCCAGCGCCGGTCGCTGAGGTTTTCGAACCAACCAGCACAGCTTTGGGCAACTGATGGGTAATCAGGCCATCTATATGAGAGCTGTCAGCCGGCTTTCTCGGCCGGCGAGGTGAGTTCATAGCTGCCGTGATACAATGACTTGACGGTAGGCCACCCGGCAACAATGGCACGGCTGCACCGCAACTCGGCTTGGGAGTAAATCGCATGAGTCGCTTCGCCAAAATTGCAGTCGTATCCCTGTCCCTGCTGATCTTTTCCTATGTCGGCTTGGGCTACATGTTGGGCAAGTCTGACGATGACAAGGCATACCGTTCTCTCACGGTCTATGGCGAAGTTCTGCAACGCGTACAGGAAGACTATGTGGATGAGCCCAATCTCTCCAACGTGACCGCCGGCGCCCTTCACGGCTTACTCGAATCCCTGGATCCTTTTTCCGGTTATCTGAGCCCCCGGGAATATGCGGATTTTAAGGAGAAGCAGAAGAACACCACGCGCGGCGAAATCGGGGCGACTCTGGCTAAGCGCTTTGGATACATCGTGGTCGTTTCTATATTGCCCGATAGTCCGGCGGAGAAAGCGGGGCTGCGCAGCGGTGACATCGTCGAAGAGATTGCCGACTTTACGACGCGCGAGATGTCTGTCGGGCAGGCAAATTCCTTGCTCGCGGGGGCTCCCGGAACAACTGTCAAGGTCGCCCTGGTGCGCCGCGGAAAAACGGAGCCTCAGCCCGTCATTCTTACCCGCGCGGTTATTCCTGTGCCTCACCTCACCGGTGACAGAATTGACGATGGCGTCGCATATGTTCGCATTCCTTCGCTGCAAACCGGGGCCGCTGCCGAACTGCGGGATAAACTCCAGCAGCTCGATCGGCAGGGCTTGCATAAGCTGGTACTCGATTTGCGCGATTGTGCTCGGGGACCTGCGTCAGAAGGAATTGCCGCTGCCCAGCTCCTGGTTCCTTCCGGCACGATTGCCGTCTTGAAAGGGCAGACCGTGTCCCGCCAGGAATTCGACGCCGCGCCCGACAAAGTTGTCTGGCACGGTCCGATCGCCGTCTTGATCTCGCCCAGCACCTCCGGTGCCGCCGAGATCGTGGCCGCCGCGGTTGGGGATAATCATCGCGGCGACGTTGTTGGCGAGCGTACCTTCGGTGCCGCCTCCGAGCAGAAGATTATTCCGCTCGAAGATGGTGCCGCGCTTGTGCTCACCGTCGCCTATTACTACACGCCGGAGAATAAGTCGATTCTCGAAAATGGTGTCGTCCCGACTGTGGAGGTCGCCACAACCCCTCCAGCGCTTGCAGCCGAGGAGCAGGCGCCGGCGCCGCTCGGCGTTAATCAATTGCCTTCTAAAGATGATCCCGTCGTTCGCAGGGCGCTCGATCTGCTGAAGAACGACACCCGTAAAGCCGCTTAGCAATGAAAAACAGCCTTTAGCCGAGTCACCCTCCCTCATTTTTCATCGTGAGCGCCGGGCTAATCCAGTGTTTCCGAGACGAGTGCAGCCACGTGCCTAGCGATGGCGGGAGCGGAAGTTAATCCTGGAGATTCGATTCCCACCAGGTGGATTGCACGCGGATAGGTAGGGTCGCGCGCGATCACGAAGTCGGCTATGCCTTGTCCCCCGGGCGGCACGAGCTTGGGACGAATTCCCGAATACGCCAGCCGCAGGTCTTCCAGGCGCAGCTCAGGAAGCAAGCCGCGCGCATCCAGCAGGAATTCTTCTAGCGGCAGCCGATTTTGCTCGTAGTCATTTTTATCGTCCACGTAATGCGCCGTCGGCCCCACCAGCACCGTTCCCCACAGTGTCTTCGTGAGATGTACGCCCAGGCTCAGCCTGTCGTGATGTGGCAAAGGATAAACCAATGCGTTGACCAGATCCGCTCGGGTGCGTACCACCTCCGCATATTCACCGCGCACCGGATAAATGCGGTAGCTGTGGTTTCCGAGCAGAGCGGCAATCTCGTCGGCGTAGAGTCCCGCGGAATTAAACACGCATTGCGCCTCGACAATTTCGGTCGTAAGGCTCTCGCGGTCCGCCTGATCTCCGAATTCCACCTCTATCGCCATGCAGTCCGGCCGCGCCTCTAGCTTTGTTACGCGAGCGTTCGTCAATATACTGGCGCCTCGATCGCTTGCCAGGCGCGCGAAGGCTTTCACTAGTTCTTCCGCAGAGACAATCGCGGTGGACGGCACTTCCAGCGCGGCCGCGGCTCGAATATGAGGCTCGCGCTGGCGGATTCGCGCTGGTCCCACCAACTTGAGCCCCTCGACCCCATTCACTCGCCCATTTTCAGCGAGCTTTTCGAGTTCCGGAATTTCGGATTCGTGAGCGGCCACAACAATTTTCCCGCAATTGCGGTGCGGGACGCCGTGTGCAGCGCAAAATTCCTTGGTCAGCCGATTCCCTTCCACGCAAAAGCGCGCTTTGAGAAATTCCGGAGGATAGTAGATGCCCGAATGAATCACGCCGCTGTTGCGCGTACTCGTCGCCATGCCCAATCGCGGCGATTGCTCCAGCAGAAAGATGTCTTCGATCCGGCCGGAAAGCTCATAGGCGATGGCGCAACCCACCACACCACCGCCGATGATGACCACATTCACTCGATCCATTGAATTGAATGAGAGCGCGCGCAAACGTAAGATGCGCGATTCCGCTGCGCGGCACATCTTAGCAGCGGCATAGCCCGGCGTCATGGCGCAGCCGAATTGCTCAGGAAGCTCCGCAGGCGGTCGGCCCGCGCCATACGAAGAGAGGCTCGGCTCAGCCGTCCCCGAGCGGCAGAAAGTATTGCGTGCCTTTCACCGGTTCTTCCAGCCGTCGCAGGAGCTGCTGCAAGTCCGCATTGCGATTGACAAAATCGATTTCCGAGGTGTTTACGACCAGCAGATCGGACGAAGCATAGCGAAAGAAAAAATGGTCGTAGGCGCGGGCGACCTCTTCCACATACTCCCGCGAGATGCGCGCTTCTCCGGGCGCCGCCTTTTTTTCTATGCGCTCGCGAAGAACTTCCGGCGAAGCTTGCAGGTAGATCACCAGTTCAGGGCGCGGCAATTCGGCGGCGAAGCGCTCGAAATAGCGCTCGTATAGCTTCAACTCCTCATTGTCCAGGTTGAGATAAGCAAAGATCTTGTCCTTTTCAAACAGGAAATCCGCTATTACGGTTCCGGCAGCGGCCAATGCCTCTTGGACGCGCCGGTGCCGTTCGACCAGAAAATACATCTGCGCGCGAAATGCCGACCCGACCTTCTCGCGGTAGAAATCGGCGAGAAAAGGATTGTCTTCGCAATCCATAATGCGCCGCGCGTGCATGCGATCGGCCAGAAATCGCGCCAGCGTGGATTTTCCCACCCGCAGCGG
>WNGJ01002588.1_pt1 | contig 37541 bp, 32 predicted proteins | sample 5400611 | NCBI WGS metagenome assembly WNGJ01 (sample SAMN13153375, study PRJNA577476) | soil metagenome | isolation source: 40 cm soil or saprolite under Garry oak tree replicate 1 | place: USA:California | collected 2016-06-15
GTGTCGGTGCCGAGGAAGGTCAGCGCGAAGATGAACTCGTTCCAGGCGAAGATGAACGCGAAGACGCTGGTCGCCACCAGGCCGGGCGCCACCAGCGGGAGCATGATCCGCCAGAAGATCCGCATCGGCCCCGCGCCGTCGATGGCCGCGGCCTCCTCCATCTCGCGCGGAACGGCGGCCACGAAGTTGCGCAGCATCCAGATGGTGACCGGCAGCGAGAACGCCGTGTAGACGAGGATCAGCCCGGCCAGGTTGTCCAGCAGCCCCAGCGAGCGGAAATCGAGGAACAGCACGATCACCATCGCCTGCTGCGGCAGCATCTGCACGATCAGCAGCATGATCAGGTACGAGGTACGCAACCTGAACCTGAACCTGGCCACCGCGATCGCCGCGAGCAGCGCCATCAGCGTCGACGCGACCACCGAGACGAGGGTGACGAACAGGCTGTTCTTCAGGAAGTTCCAGTACGGCTGCCCGATCACCTTGCCGTCGATGACCGAGCGGAAGTTCCCGAGCGTCGGGTGGGCGGGCAGCGGATGCGGCGTCAGCGAGTAGATCTCGCTGGCCGGCTTGAACGCCGTCGACACCATCCACAAGATCGGGAACAGCGTTACCAGCGCGACGAGCACGCCGAGCGCGTTCAGCCCGGCCCGGCGGAGCGTGCGGGATCTGAGCCTCATTGGATGGCCCCCTGCCTGACCGATGCCCGGACGTAGCCGACGGTGATGATCAGCAGGATCACCGTGAGGATGAGCGCCAGCGCGGACCCGATCCCGTAGCTCGGCGGCATCGTGAAGGCCCGGTCGTAGGCGTAGATGCCCAGGTTGTATTCGTCCCGGTTGCCGAGTTCCCCGGTGACCAGGTACGCCTGAGTGAACACGCCGAAGTCCCAGATGATCGACAGCAGCAGCAGCACCAGGAAGATCGGCTTGAGCAGTGGATAGGTGACCCGCCAGAAGATCCGCCACGGCCCCCCGCCGTCCACCCGGGCGGATTCGTGCAGCTCGGCGGGTATGGTCTTCAGCCCAGCGAGCACGCTGACGGCGACGAAGGGGAAACCCTGCCAGACCACGAGCACGGTCAGCAGGGTGTAGGCGGGCAGCGCCGCGTTCGTCCAGCTGAAGCCGGCCCAGTGCGCGCCGCCGCCCAGCCAGGACGGCAGCTTGGTCAGGGTCCAGTCGACGATCCCGCCGTCGGGATCGGCGAGCCAGATGAAGATGACGCTAGCGGATACCGCGGGCGTGGCCCAGGCCAGCATGACCGCGCTCGACACGAACGCGGACATCTTCCGGCCCAGGCGGTTGAGCAGCAGGCCGACCAGGGTACCGGTCAGCAGGGTCAGCGGGACCACCACGGCGGCGAAGATCAGGCTGATCCGCAGCGACAGCCAGAACTCCGGATCGGACAGGATGGCGCTGAAGTTGGCCCCGCCCACCCACTGGGTCGGCGCCACCCCGGTGACCTGCGGCAGCCCGTAGTTCTGGAAGGAGAACTCGGCGACCTGGATGGTCGGCCAGCACAGCAGCAGCCCGATCGCGACCGCGGACGGCAGCAGCAGCACGTACGGCGTCAGGTGACGGCGCCGGATGAACACCACGGCGCGCTGCCGCGCGCCGTGCCCGCCCCGAAGAGCCGGGCGGGCCGGGCCGCGGCGGCCGGTCTGGCCAGCCGGGGAGGCGGGGTCTTCGGATCCCGGGATCCTTCCCGGCTGGCCAGAAACGGTTCTCACCATGGGGAGACTAACCCGGCTAGCCCTGGCTGCCGTTGTTGAGGACGTCCTGCAGCTTGGTATTGGCCGCGGCCACCGTCGAGGTGAAGTTGGCCCCCTTCATCAGCTGCTTCATCATCGTGGGGAGGATCAGGTCGGTCGCGTCCGCCGTGGCCCAGTTCTTGGCGTTCAGCGGGGCGATCTGGCTGTCGGTCGCCGCCTTGGCGAAGCCAGAGAGCAGCTGGCTGGTCGAGTAGGAGCCACCGGTGAGCTGCGACGTGTACGGCGGGAAGAAGCCCTGGGAGTTGGCGAACGACGTGGAGTTCGGCACCGAGTCCATGACCTGGACCAGGTCCCAGGCGGCCGTCTTGAACTTGCTGCCGGACCAGACCGCGAGGTCCGAGCCGCCGGAGAAGACCGGCGCCGGGTCCGGGCCGTTCTCGCTCGGGATGGGGAAGGAGGCCCAGCTGGACTTGCCCACGGCGTTGGCCGGGAAGGTGCCCGAGGCCCACGGCCCGTCGATGTACATGTCGAGCTTGCCCAGGGCGAAGTCCTCGTTCGGGCCGCCCGAGGTGGCGCCCACGTTGCCCAGTTCGGTCTGGCCGATGTACTTGGCCGGGGAGACATGGTTGGTCATGTACAGGTCGATGTAGAACTTGATGCCGGCCTCAGACTGCGGAGAGGTCAGCTGCGCGACCCACTTCCCGTTCTGCTGGGTGGCGATCTGGCCGCCCGCGCCCCAGATGAAGCTGGCCACGGCCGGGCTGTCATAGGTCGGCGCGCCCAAGCCGTATGTGCCCGGGTACTTGGCCATCAGCTTCTTCGAATCGGTGATGAGCTGCGCCCAGGTGGTGGGCGGGCTGGCGATGCCCGCGGCCTTGAACTGGTCGGTGCGGTACCAGATGCCGCGCACGCCGCCGAACCACGGGACCGCGTAGACTGTCCCGCTCTGCGTGTCGTTGGCGAGCATGCCGGACACCACGTTGGACTTGTTGGACCAGGCGTTCACGTTGGATGTGATGTTGGCGAGCATGCCGAGTGACGCCTCGGTGGGCGTGTCGGTGTTGCCGAGTTCGGTGATATCGGGTGCGTTCTTGCCGCTGGACAGGGCGTTCGTCCAGTCGGCGGTGCGGTTCGTCCAGGGGACGAACACGACGTGGACATTGGTCTTGGCGTAGGCCGGGTAAGTATTGTGGAACTGGCTGACCACGCTGTTCATCCAGGTGACCTGCGCGGGCGTGGAGGAGCCCATCCGCCACACCGTGAGCTGCGCCGGCGCAGCCGATGAGGGCGTGGACCCCGGGGTTGACGAGCCGCTTGAGCTGCAGCCCGCGATAGCGAGGGCCGCCGCCGCGCCCAACGCGGCGATCGCGGCCGGTGTTTTCCTGAGTCTCACTGCTGGCTCTCCTTCCGGTGGTCCGGGTGGTTTGGGGGTGGTGAACTCCGGTTTCGGAGTTCGGTACGAGCCGTCGAGGAGAAACTATCAAGAAACTTTCCTATAAGATAGCCTCCGTTGCCGTATAGAGACCAAAGTCTTCTCCGCGGGAGCGCGACCTACGCCGCGAATGCGGAGGCCGGGCAGGTTACGGCACACTAGGCCAACGGATGCATGAAGGGACCGCGATGCAGTCTCAACCCGGAACGCGGGCTCAACCCGGAACGCGGGGCCGGCCCGGCACGCCGAGCCTGCTGCGTGAGCTGAACGACCGGGCCGCGCTCGATCTCCTGCTCGGCGGCGAGATGCTCACCCGGTCCCAGATCAGCGAGTACACCGGGGTGTCCAAGGTTACGGTGTCGCAGATGCTGACCAGGCTGGAGGAGCGCGGCCTGGTCGCCATCGCGGGTGAGCAGGCCGGGGGCCGCGGCCCGAACGCCGCGCTGTACTCGGTCGTCCCGTCCAGCGCCTACGTGGCGGGCCTGTACGTCGAGTCCGACCTGGTCAGCGCCGCGGTGGCGGACGTCACGGGCCGCCGGGTGGCCGAGGTGAGCGGCAACCCGAACGGGGCCGATGACCCGGTCGAGCTGGTCCGCGGCACCGTCGAACGGGCCTGCGCGAGAGCCGGGCTCGAGGTCGCTAGGCTGAGCGCGCTGGTGATCGGCAGCCCCGGCGTGGTCGACCCGCGGACCGGTGACCCGAGGCTGGCGGTGAACCTGCCCGCCTGGCACGAGGGCGCGCTCGACGCGCTCAAGAGCGTCTGGCGCAAGCCGGTCGTGATCGAGAACGACGTGAACCTGGCCGCGATGGCCGAACGGGCCGACGGCGCGGCCGCCGGCGCCGACGATTTCGTCCTGGTCTGGCTGGGCGTCGGCCTTGGCCTGGCCACCATCCTGGGCGGTCGGCTGCACCGGGGCACGGCCGGAGCGGCGGGAGAGATCGGCTACCTGCCGGTGCACGGCGCCCCGCTGCACACCGACATCAGGCATCCGGCCAGCGGCGGGTTCCAGTCCCTGGCGGGCGGCAGCGCGGTGCGCGAGCTCGCGGCCAAGCACGGGTTCGCGGCGCAGACGCCGGCCGAGGCGGTCCGCGCCGCCATCTCCGGCACCGGCGGCGCCGGCGCGGGCGCGGGCGCGGGCGCTGCGGCCGGCGCGGGCGAGGCGTTCCTCAGCGAACTCGCGCACCGGGTCGCGGTCGGTGTCGCCTCCGTCTGCGTCGTGCTCGACCCGGGCCTGGTGGTGCTGGGCGGCGAGGTGGGCCGGGCCGGCGGCACCGCCCTGGCGGACCGGGTCGGCGCGGCGGTCGCGAGCATCTGGCCCTCCCGGCCGCGCGTGGTGCCGACCAGCGTCCCCGGCGAACCCGTACTGCGCGGCGCGATGCTGGCGGCCGTGGCCCAGGCGCGGGCGGGCCTGCTGGCCTCGGTGGCGGACCCCCAATAGTCCCAAATCCCAACCGCCTCATTACCGAACTCCCGTAACAAGTCCTCCCTACCCTCAGTAGCGTCGCTACTCAGCCCCGTAGCGCCTTCCCCGGACCTTCGTTAGAGGGGTATGGAAACCCGGGTGCACGTGCATAATGGGGTGTTAGTGAAGATCCCGATATGGATAAAGCTCCCCGTGCCTGAACCTCTCGGTGTTATTGATGGAGTATTCCGAGGAGGTTTTCGACACCGGCCGAATAGATGGGGGTAGCGGGCAGTGGTGCCCTCAGGAGGAATGGCGGCTGAGCAGGCGGCTCAGCGATTCCGTGTGGGTGAGGTGCCTCCGCTAGCCGAGGGATACACCGAGCGGCCCGATACCGCGCGGGGCATCATGGACGCGCTTGCCCCGGGAACGACCCTGGCGCTGGTGCCGGGCTCGGCTTTCGCCGAGGGGCCGTCGAACTGGCTGGGCGCCTGCGGCAAGACCCAGATCGCGGTGATCATCGCCGAGTCGCTGTGGCGGTCCGGGGCCATCGACGCGCTGATCTGGGTCTCCGCCACCAACCGGGCGTCCGTGCTCTCCGGGTACGTGCAGGCCTCGGCGGCGGCCTTCGGCATCGACCCGGCCGGCACGGCCGAATCGGTCTCGGCACGCCTGGTCAGCTGGCTGAGTGTGACCGACCAGCGCTGGCTGGTCATCCTGGATGACCTGCAGGACACGACGGACCTGGACGGGCTCTGGCCGGAGGGGCCGTCCGGCCGGGTGCTGGTCACGGGGACGCAGGCCTCGCTCGCCTCCGGGCGGCGCGGGACGCAGATCATCCCGGTCGGCTTCTTCAGCGTCCGCGAGGCGCTCAACTGCCTGACCGAGCGGCTCAGCGTGAACCCGGCCCAGCGCCAGGGCGCCATCGACCTGATCGAGGCGCTCGGCCGCGAGCCGCTGGCGCTGGCCCAGGCCGCGTCGGTGGTCGCGAACTCCACCCTGGCCTGCCGGGACTACCGGGACTACTTCGCCCGCAGGCGGCAGCAGATCGGGGTGGCGGCCGGCGAGGTGCCGTCGGCGGCCGCGGTGACCTGGACGCTGTCCCTGGGGCAGGCGGAATCGCTGCTGCCCGGCGCGTCCGTCCGGCTTATGCTGGTGCTCGTCGCGATGCTGGACGGGCACGGGATCCCCGGCGCCGTCTTCAGCACGCCGGCGGTGGCCGCGTACCTGGGCGGCGCGGTAACCCCGTTCTCTTCCGCGATCGACCCGAAGCCGGCCTGGGACGCGCTGCTCGCCATCGAGCGGGCCGGGCTGATCAGCGTCAACCGGGCCGTCTCGCCGCCGACGATCCTGATGAACTCGGTGCTGCAGGCGGCGATCAGGCTGGCCGCGCCCGCGAACGTGCAGGAGCCAGCCGCGCGGGCGGGCGCCAGCGCGCTGCTCGAAGCCTGGCCCGCCGACGAGCCCCAGCCGTGGGCGGCCGATGGCCTGCGGGTGAACGCGGCCAGCCTGCAGGCCTCGGCCCCGGACATACTGTGGGCCGACGGCTGCCATCCGGTGCTGCTGCGGGCCGGGCGGAGCATGGACGACGCCCGCCTGGTCGGGCCGGCCGTGGAGTACTGGCGGGACCTGGCTGCCCGCTGCGACACCAAGCTGATGCCAGGTCACCCGGACGCCCTGGTCGTGGCCGCGCACCTGGCCGCCGCGTACCTGGCCGCCGGGTACGCGGGTGAAGCCGTGCACTGGTACCAGCGGGTGCTGGCCGAACGCGGCCGCGAGCTCGCGCCCGGGCACCCGGCCATCATCGCGGCGCGGATCAACCTGGCCAAGGCCCTGGTCATGGCGAGCGAGCCCGGCGACGCGGTGGCGGTCCTGCAACGGGCCGTCAGCGAATGCGAGCAGTTCCGCGGCCCGGGGCACCAGGACACCCTCAGCGCGAGAGACGAGCTCGCCGCCGCCTACCAGGCCGCGGGCGACGTGGCGGCGGCCAGCAGGCTGCTGAGCCGGAACCTGACCGACCGTGAGCGGCTGCAGGGCCCGCGCGACGCGGAGACCATGGCCACCCGGGACCGGCTGGCCGCGGCGTGCCAGGCCGAAGGCAAGGTCAAGGACGCGATCTCGCACTACAAGCGGGCGTTGTCGGACCGCGAGAAGGTGCTCGGGCGCGGCCACCCGGACACGATCGCGACCACCGCGAACCTCGCCGCCGCGTATCAGGCGGCCGGCCGGATGCCGTCCGCGATGCAGCTTTCCGAGCAGTGCCGCGCGGATTCCGAACGGGTCCTGGGTCCCGACCACGCCGACACGCTGACGCGCATGGCCAACCTGGCGCACCTGTACTACGCGGTGGGCCGGGTGGGTGACGCGGTGACCCTGCTCCGCGACACCGCCGCGCGCTGCGAGCGCGTCCTGCCGTACGGAGACCCGCTGATCCAGGCCATCCAGCAGAGCCTGACCAACATCGCGGATTCCTGACAGGCGGATTCCTGACAGGCGGATTCCTGACAGAACGGCGCGGCGGGTTTGCCCGCCGGGATTACCGAGGGAAATACGCAGTCGTACCGTTCAAGATCATTTTATTGACGCGCTAAAGTCCGATTGTCCCCGATAAAGCCTGTTATTTTCCCACGTACCACCCGGAATCAGAAAAGTGGTCCGCTATGATCCCCGAGTAAAGCATCAGGGGGGCCCGCTTGACCTGGGCTCATCAGGCTGCACACAGTGAAGTGTTGAGCGGGATGTTACAGGAGAACACATGACGGATCACTCCGCCGCCACTGTCGCGGGGATCTCCTCGGCGCCGGGTGCGAAACTCGAGCCTGATGCCATCGGCGCGGCCCAGGACACCATCATCGGCATGGCCTCCTCGGCCCCGGCCGCCACGGTCGGGTTGTCGCTGGCCGCCCTGGCCGCGGCGACGGCCTACGGCAGCGGACCGATCCTTATCCTCACCGCCATCCCGATGCTCATCATCGCCAACGCGTACCGGCGGCTGAACCTGTGGAAGGCGAACACCGGCGCGTCCTTCGAGTGGGTCGGCCGGGCCATCAATCCCTATCTCGGCTTCCTCACCGGCTGGCTGATGATCGCCGCCTACATCATCGGGACCGTGGCCGAGGTCCTCCTGCTCGGGCCGTCGGTGCTGGCCGTGTTCGGCTCCAGCTCCACGAACACCTGGGCCTACGTGGGCATCGGCGTAGCCACGGGGCTGATCATGCTGGTGATCGCCGTCGTCGGCATCAAGATCACGGCCCGGGTCCAGGTCAGCATGGCCCTGGTGGAGTACCTCATCCTGATCGGGCTGGCGATCGCCGGCCTGGTCTGGGTGCTAAGCCACCACGCCGGCTCGGTGCCGTTCACCCGAGGCTGGCTCAGCGTCAGCGGCATCAACGGCAAGGGCGACGCCGTCGCCGGGTTCCTGGTCGCCGTGTTCGTCTACGGCGGCTGGGACGGCACCCTGTACGTGAATGAGGAAGTCAAGCACCGCCGGGTGAACCCGGGCCGCGCGGCCGTCATCGCCGTCGCCCTGCTGGCCATCATCTACACGCTGTCCCAGATCGGCTTCCAGGGCGTGATCTCGCCGGCCAAGCTCCAGGCGGCCTCGGACAACGGCACCGCGCTGGTCACCGTCGCCCAGGCCCTGGGCGGCGGGTTCTGGGCCAAGGCGATGGCGCTGTCGATCGCCCTGTCCGTCATCGCCACCACCGGCACCGGCATCGTGCTCAGCGCGCGGATCGTCTACGGCATGGCCAGCTACCGGGTGCTGCCGGAGTTCCTCGGCACCGTGTCCCGCCGTTACGCCACCCCGGCCGTCGCCAGCGTCATCGTGGGCCTGCTCATCGTCGTGCTGAGCGCCGTCTACTACCTGGCCACCTCGGTGCAGAACGCGTTCTTCGACGTGATCGACGTGACCGGGCTGCTGTTCTCGATCTTCTACATCCTCACCGCGCTCGCGGCCGTCGTGTACTACCGGCGCCGCATCAGCAGCAGCGCCTGGGACTTCGTGACCGTCGGCGTGCTCCCGCTCGGCGCGGCCGGCTTCCTGGGCTGGATCTTCGTCAAGTCGCTGGGCAACGCGCCGTGGACCCAGCGCTGGTCGCTCATCGGCATCGTCATCGCCGGGCTGATCCTGATGTTCTCCGCGCGGTTCGTCCTGCGCTCCGCGTTCTTCCAGATCCCGCGGGAAAGCGAGGTCAGGCCCCAGCACCACCGGCGGGGGGGACGGCGCTGACGCCGAAGCAGACCCCGAACGGCGTTCGCCCGGCGAACGGAGGGCAAGCATGAAAGCCGTGGTGTTCTACGAGTCGGCCGACAACGTGGCCGCCAAGGCTCCCCCGCACTTCGCCGCGCATTGTGCCCGCTGGAAAGAGTTCGCCGACCGCGGTGAGTTGCTCATGATCGGCACCTTCGCCAACGCGCAGGAGGACGGCTCGATGGGCATCTTCACCACCCGCGAGGCGGCCGAGGAGTTCGTCCGCGGCGACCCGTTCGTCTTGAACGGGGTAGTACGAAACTGGACTATCCGTGAATGGAACGAAGCCCTCGTCCCCGGGCAGTGATCTCCCGGCCGTTCGGCCAGCCTGCAGGCGGCCAGTATGCAGGCCGAGGACACCATGATCAGGTCGGCGACCATCCGGGACGCGGCGCGGCTGATGGAACTGTGGCGGGCGATAGGTCTCCATCCAAGCCCCCCACACAACGCTCCGGGTGAACATCCCTTGCGCCACCGCCGCCGAGCTAGCCACGATGTCTGGGAGCGACGGCCGGGCCGAAGGAAACCGCCAGGCCGCGCGACCGGAGGACGGTGATCGTGATCTGGACGGGTGAGCGCAACCGGCAGCAGGGCCGGCTGGTCGCCGAGATGTATCAGGCGGCCGCCGGGGTGCCGTGCGAGCGAAGCGCGGCCATCGCGGGCGGCCTGCCCGGCGCGGACAAGGCTGCCGTTCTCGACCAGTCCGGCGTGGACCGGTCGCAGTACCTCACCATCAGCATCGACGCGATCCTGGACCGGATGGCCGTTGCGGGGCTCATCCCGGAATCCGACGGGCTTTCCCCGCTGGCGCGGGCCGGCCTGGTTCACGCCGAGGCCCAGCATCTCGCCAAACGGGTCGGGTTGCGGGCCCTGATGGACGGCAGGAACCTGCTCCTGGACATTTCGCTGGCGTCCTGGCGCGCCGCCGAGGCCTGGACGTACGCGCTGCGGTTCGCGGACTACGCGGTGACCGCGGTGTTCGCCGACATCGGCGTCGACGAGGCGGTGCGCCGGTCCGGCGAAGCCCGCCTGCGGGGGGAGGAGGAGTTCCGCGGCGGGCACGGCCACGGGGGCCGGAACATCCCGGCTGCGGCCATCAGGGCGCTGGCCAGCCCGGTCGCGGCCGCGGCGGGGAACCGCATCAGGTGGGCGGTCGGCGCACGGTCCGCCGGGGCCATCGGCGGCACCGTCGGCACCGGGACCTTTCCCGGCAGCGCCGTCACCGCGATGCTCGTTTCCTACCGGGACGGCCGGATCAGCCTCGACGACCTGTCGCTCGAGTTCCGTGCCCGCCGCTGGCCGCAGGTCCCGGACGTCTGCCCGCCCGAACTCGAGCAGGCCAGGGAGGCCATCGACGACCCCGAGCCCTACGTCCCCGGCTCGTTCGACGATGTGGTGCTCGCCTACGACCTCGGCTGGCTGTCCGACGCCGACTACGACATCCTGGCCGCCGCGGCCAGCCCGGGCTAGTGATAACCGCTGCCCTCGGACGGGGGAGCGGGGTGCCGATGACAGGGCGCGGCACCCCGCTCCTATGAGGCAGGCGTCTGCGGGGCAAACGCCGCACCGCGCACCCGCCTTATGGCCCGTTCTGTCTCAACGATGACTTAATCGCCCGAAATAGGTCAACTCGTTTTATCTGCGCATTGGTAACTAGCGGTTGGCGCTGCCCCAGACCTCGGGCACGTGTCCCCGCGCCACCAGTCGCTCGCCCACCTCGGCCCAGACCGCGTGGATGAGGGCCGCGCCGACGACGGTGGACGTGGGCGCCATCCGCTCGTCGAGGCCGGGGATGTCCAGCGCGGCGTCGCCGAAGCATCCGCCGTTGTCGAGCAGGTAGTCGGCGATCTCGGGCACCTTGGGCAGGCCGGGCACCGCCGAGGCGGTACCCGAGTGCGCCGCGGAAACCAGGCCCACCACGGTGACGCCGTGCCGCCTGGCCTCCAGGGCGAGTTCGACCACGAGCGTGTTCCGGCCCGAGTTCGAGATCACCCAGCACAGGTCGCCCGGACCCCAGTCCAGGCCGCCGGTGAGCTCCTTGTAGTAGCCGGGCCGGTTCTCCAGCTTCCCGGCGGCCTCCTCGTCGGTCCGCGAGGTGAGTTCGGCGTTCCACAGCGGCCGCACCACCTTCATCCCCCCGGCCCGCCGGTGCATCTCGCTGACCAGGGCCAGCGAGTGACCTGCGCCGAACGCGTAGACGTGGCGGCCAGCCAGGATCGTCGTGCTGATGGCGGCGGCCACGCCGCTGATGGCGGCGTCGTTCTCCTTGAGCGCCCGGTCGAGCAACTCCACGATGTGCCGCCGCCAGGCCTCCCGCACGGTCTGCTGCGATCCCATGTTTTGACATCCTCCCTGCCCTGAAGGACGGGGATTCCCACGCGACTCGACGCGACGAGCGTACCAGGAGGAAGACGCAATGCAGAGGTCCCAGACAGCGCGAAGGCCGCCACCGCTTGGCTATCGCGGTACTGGCGGCCTTCGCCAAACGGCATCTTCCGCGGATGTCGAGTCGCGTGGAGGTTCGCGGATCATTGCCATGCCTGACTGCGCAAGAGGGCTCACCGCACTGCCACCGCATGCCCTGCGGCGGTACTGCGCTAACCAGAATAGCGCGCCGTATGCGGCGCTCCTCCCCGTCCTGAACGGCGGGGTTTCCGCGCCGCGAGGTTCCCGATGACCATACGGAAACGCGCGTCCCAGGCAATAGCTCACCGAGAGTTACCCGCAGGCCCGCCATCATCGCCACGTTCACCCGCAGGGTGCCGCCACCGGCACGTCCGCCCTCATGGTCGCCGTGTGAACTCACAGATAGCACCGGGGCATCTATCGCGCAGCGGCCGGAAGGCCATAAATCCTCGGATTCGCTGGGGGCTAGGTGGCTGACCCGCCAAAATGTGATGCGAGGATGACCCAGCCAGGCGACCGCGCTCACGGGCGTCGGCGGATACAAGTTTCGTCGGAAGGCACAGCATGCGCGTCACGGAAGAAGGCGCCGGATTCCCGGCCGGGGACCGAACCCTGCACGCCGTCGCCAGCCGCGTGCCCGGCCGGATCCTCGGCGTCGACGCAGGCGGTAGCGGCACCCGGGTGGTCATCCTCGAAAATGGCACCGTGACGGCCCGGCCGGACGGGCCGCCGATGAACGCGCTGCTCACCGACGGCTTCGCCGGGCACCTGCGGGACATCATCGGTGCCGCGGGCGCGACCGCCGCTGGCATCGGCCTGCCTGGGGTACGCCAGTACGACGAGGCGCGGCGGCTCGGTGCGACGCTGACCCGGCAGACGGGCTGCCCGGTGCACGTCACCGGCGACGCGGACAGCGCCCGGGCCGGCGCCTTCCTCGGCGCTCCGGGTATCGTCGTCATCGCAGGCACGGGCTCGGCGGCGTTCGGCTGGAACGGGGAGAGTTCCGCCCGGGCGGGCGGCCACGGGTTCCTGCTCGGCGACGAGGGCAGCGCCTACTGGATCGGCCGCGCTGCCGTCCGCGCCGCGCTGTGCTGGGAAGACCAGATGGGCGGCTCCGAGCTGATCCACCGCGCCGTGGTCCAGGCCACCGGATCCGGCCTGGACGCCCTGATCGCCGACATATGCACGCATCCGGCCGAACGCGGTCGGCTCACCGTACTGGCCCCGGCCATCACCGTGCTTGCCGCCGAGGACCCCGAAGCACAAAAGATCGTCCGGCGCGCGGCGGAGCATCTGGCCGCACTGGCCGAATCCGTCCGGCGCCGTCTCGGGCCGCTGCCGGTCATGGGGGCCGGGGGAGTGTTCCGCGCCCCGGTCATCTGGGACCGTTTCGCCGAGCTGACTGGCGCCGTCCGCCCGCTCGCCTCCGCCGCCGTGGGCGCCGCCCTGCTGGCCGACCGGCGGCAGAGCACTCCCGGCCGGCGGCAGAGCACCCCCAGCCGACCGGGCACCCCCAGCCGACCGGGCGCTCCCGGTCGTGCCTGACGGCCTGGATCGTATCGGCGCGCTACTCGACGCGGCAGCCGGCGACGGCCGCGTTCCCGGCGCCGTCGCGATGGCTGGCCGCGGCCCGGCCACGCTCGGCCGGTGGGTAACCGGCCAGGCCGACGCGATCCGCGGACGGCCGATGCACGCGGACACGGTCTTCGACCTCGCGTCGCTGACCAAGGTAGTGGCGACCACCACGATCACGCTCGCGCTGGCCAGCCGGGGCCAGCTCGCCCTCGGCGACCCGGTCGCCGGTTATCTGCCCGGGTTCACCGCCTGCCGGGACGGTCGCGTCACGATCGCGCACCTGCTCACGCACACCGCCGGCCTCCCGGACAGCCGCAAGTTCTACCGCTGGTGCGGCTCGCGCGAGGAACTGCTCAGCGACCTTGGCCAGATTCCGCTTGACGCGCCGCCCGGATCTCGGGTCGTCTACTCCGACCTGGGGTTCATCGCCCTCGGCGAGGTGGTGGCGGCGGTAGCCGGCGAACCGCTCGACGCCGCCGTCCGCCGCCTGGTGACCGGCCCGCTCGGCATGACCGCCACCGGATTCAGGCCGAACGGGCCTCCTGATCGCTTCGCCGCCACCGAACGCCGCGAGGACGGCACCGCCTGGACCGGCACGGTGCACGACGAGAACGCCCGCCTGATGGGCGGCGTCGCCGGGCACGCCGGGCTCTTCGCCCCGGCGGCGGACCTGGCCCGGTTCGCCGCCTGGTGGACCAGCGACGACGATGCCGTCGTCCCCGCGCCGCGCCGCCGCGCCGCGACGACCTGCCAGACCCAGGGCCGCGGCGGCCGCCGCGGCTATGGCTGGGTCTGCCCGGGCGACGGCTTCGACATCCTGGGCGGTCACTGGCCGCCGACGGCCGTGTCGCACACCGGCTTCACCGGCACCAGCCTGGCCCTGGACCCGGCGACCGGCCGGTGGGTGATCCTGCTGACCAACGCCGTGCACTCCGGCCGGGACCACACCGCGGTCCAGGCGCTGCGCCGGGCCGTGCACGCGGCCGTCACGGTTACAGGGACCACACCGCCCTGACCTCGATCTTGCCGAAGGCCGCGACCGGATGCGCCGCGGCCACCTGGACGGCCTCCTCCAGGCTCGCGCACTCGAGCATGTCGTACCCGCAGATGATCTCCTTGGTCTCGGCGAACGGCCCGTCGCTGACCAGGATCTCGCCGTCCCGGACCAGCACCGTCTTGGCCTCGTCGGCGGGCCGGAGCCGGTCGCCGTGCAGCCGGATGCCGCGGGCGATCACGTCGTCGAGCCAGGGAAAACTCCCGGTGTCCGCCGTGTCGGCGGCCTCCGGGGCATCCGGCGCCTCGTCGTCCGCGAAGCGGGTCGGGTCGACGCAGACCAGCATCATGAACTTCATGTCATCTCCGATCTTCGTGGCCTCCGGGGGGCTCGGGGGTCGTCCCCGGAGCCAGCAGAGCCCGGCCGGGCCGCAGGCGTTTACACCATCACGACGAACGGGAATCGGGCAAAGGACAACCCCCCAGGCGCGCGGCCAGCGCGGCGCAGGCCCGCAGGGTGTCCAGCAGGTATGCGGTGTGCTGCGGATCGGGCCATGACGACAGCTTGACCACCACCGTGCGCGCGGCGCGGTCGGCGTAGATCAGCTGGCCGTGGATGCCGAGGCAGACGAGGACCGGGCCGCCAGGCCCCGGGATGACCCAGAACTGATTGCGGTACCAGCCGCCCGGCAGGACGAACTCGTGGTCGGTGACCGCGAAGGCCTCGGGGACGCCGGGTTCGGGGGCACGGGTGCCGGCCAGCCATTCGGCCGGCACCACCGGGTGCCCCTGGGCCATGCCGTCGTCGATGAGCATCTGCCCGAACCTGGCCAGATCGCGCGCGGTGGCGGAGACGCCGCCGTCGTGGATGGCCGAACCCAGCGGATCGCAGGTGATCTCGGCGTCCCGTTCGGCCCCGATCGGCTGCCAGATCAGCGCCGAGATGAGGTCGGCCATCCGGGTCCCGCTGGCCCGCTCGCACGCCCAGCCGAGCATGTCGCTGTCGGCCGAGCGGTAGCTGAACTCGCCGCCGTGCGGGCCGGCCTGGCCCAGGGTGGTCAGGTACGGGTACGCGCCCGCCGGGTCGCCGGGCCGCGCCGGGCGCCAGCCCATCGAGCGTTCCATCACGCGGACCTCGGCGTCCAGGGCGGTGTAGGTCTCGCGGAACGCTACCCCGGTCCGCATGTCGAGCAGGTTGCGGATGGTGGCGCCGGCGTATCCCGAGGACCCGGCCTCCGGCACGTAGGCCGTCACGGGGGCGGCGGGATCGAGCCGCCCGCGGTCGGCCAGCACCCCGGCCACGCAGCCGACGACCGACTTCGACACCGACATGAGCAGGTGCGAGGTGGCGGCCGTCATGCCCTCGTCATACTGTTCAGCCACCAGTCGCCCGTCGTGCAGCACGACCAGCGCGTCGGTGTAGGTGCCGGCGAACACCTCCGCCGCCGTCGCCGTGCTGCCGTCGAGCCGCCAGACCGGCGGGTCGTCCATCGACCGGGGCGCGGCGGGCAGCGGCGCCGCGCCGCCAGGACCGGCCGGGATCGGCTGGCTGGGGATGAGCTCGCGCATGTGCCGGAAGGCCCACCGGTTGAACGGGGGGTCCTGCCAGTTGGCCAGGGTGACCAGCGATTCCGGCGTCGGCGGGAAGCCAGCCATGAGCCCGTCGTAAGTCATGGTGCGCAACCTTAACCCAACGCTGGCACCGGAAACCGTGATCTAAGATTCGGCTTATGCCGCAGGAGCCGGGTCCCGAGGTCCAGGGCGTGCCGGTCACGGCGCGCAACTGGCAGGACCCGCCCGCTAACCGCTGGGCGTTCTGGCACGTCAGCGAGATCCTGCCCACCTACCGGGTATCCCGCGGCGACGGCCCGGTCCGGGCGCTGCCCCCGGCCCTGCCCGCCGCCGACGACGGGGGCGGCCTGCTCGCTGTCCCTGTGGCCCGCGCGGACCGGTCACCCGGCACCGTGGGCGAGGTGCTAACGGACACCTTCACCGACGCCTACCTGGTGCTGCAGGACGGCGAGCTGGTCACCGAGTGGTACGGCCCGCTGGGCGCCCCGGACCGGCCGCACGCGCTGATGTCGGTGTCGAAGTCCGTGGTGGGCTGCGTGGCCGCCGTGCTCGCGGCTGGACGAGTGGATCGGCTACCGGGAATCGGCAGAGCCGGGCGAAGGCGAGCCCCGCGGGCTCTACCGCTTCCTGGCCACGCTGCGGGCCGAGGCGCCGCACGGCGAGAGGTTCCTGTACCGCTCGGCGGAGTCGGACGTGCTGGGCTGGGTGTGCGAGCGCGCGGCCGGCCGGCCCATGGCCGCGCTCATATCCGAGCTGGTCTGGGCGCCGATGGGCGCCGAGCGCGACGCCACCCTGCTGCACGACGGCCTGGGCACCGCCGTGCACGACGGGGGCCTGAGCGCCACCGCCCGCGACGTGGCCCGGTTCGGCCAGATGCTGCTGGACGGCGGACTGGTCCCGGGGGGGCTCGGGCCCGCCGCCGCAGGCGGCAAGGCCAGCAGGGTCGTCCCCCCCGGAGCCAGCAGAGGCCCGGGGGGGCTCGGGGGGGTCGTCCCCCCCGGAGCCAGCAGAGCCCCGGACGGGGCCGGCGGCAGCCGCCGGGTGGTGCCGCCGCAGTGGCTCCGCCGGGCCTGGGCCGTCGACTCCGACGCCCGGTCCGTGTTCGCCGCGTCGCCCGCCGAGTGGGCGTTTCCCGGCGGCTGGTACCGGCACCAGTTCTGGTTCCGCCCAGGCGACTACGGCGACGTGCTGCTCTGCCTGGGCATCCACGGCCAGATGCTGCACGTCAGCCGGCGTACGAACACGGTCTGCGTGAAGTTCTCCACCTGGCCCGAAGCGCAGAACCCGGCCTACCTGGAGGACACGCTGCGCGCCTTCGACGCGGTCGGCGGGTTCCTGGCCGGCCGGGATCCCGGCCGGCGCCGCCTGGCCGGGGTGGTCTCCGGCCTGAGCCGCAGCGGCGACACGTCCCCGCCGCCGCCCCCGACGGTGATCTGAGCCCACGGCGGTCGGCCAAGATCACTTCTCGACGCCAGCCGACCTGGGCTTTAGCCTGGCGGTATGGCAGGTACAGCAAGCTCCGCCGGGTCACGCCGCCACCTCAACGGCATCGCCGAGATCCGCACGTTCTTCCGGACCAACTCCCAGCCGATCTACTTCGTCGGCCCGACGGCGTTCAACCTGCTCGGCATCGACCGGTGGGTCCGCAACTTCCAGTACATCGCCTACTACGACTCCTGGGACGGCCAGCACCCGCGGGTGTTCACCCCGCAGAACCGCCCGTACGTCGAGTTCGAGTCCAGCGAGCAGATCAACAACTACCTGCTGCGCGACGCCGAGGTCCGGGAGTACCTGCGCCGCCGCGGCGGGACGCCGATGGTCGCGATGGTGTTCTTCGACGCCGAGACCGAGGAGATCTGCCGCGAGCTGGGCTACACCCTGATCCTGCCGCCGGATTCGCTGCGCCGCCGCCTGGACTCCAAGATCGTCACCACCCAGCTGGGCAACGAGGCCGGCGCGCCCTCGGTCCCGAACGTGCTCGGCCACGCGGACAGCTACGCCGCGCTGACCGCGCTGGCACACGTGGCCGGCCTGGGCGACGACCTGGTGGTGCAGACGCCCTACGGCGACTCCGGCAAGACCACGTTCTTCATCAAGGCCGAACGGGACTGGGATGACTGCGCCGCCGACATCGGCGGCCAGCAGCTCAAGGTGATGAAGCGCATCAACAACCAGGCCGCGGCGGTGGAGGCCTGCATCACCAGGCACGGCACGATCGTCGGCCCGTTCATGACCGACCTGACCGGCTACCCCGAGCTCACCCCGTACAAGGGCGCGATCAGCCACGTCCGCCTCCTGGGCGACCGGCTCGCCCAGGAGGGCTACCGGGGCTTCTTCGAGGTCGACGTGCTCCTCGACCTCGATACCGGGGCGGTATACCTGGGCGAGCTGAACCCGCGCATATCGGGGGCCTCGTCGATGACGAACGTCACCGCCGGCGCCTACGCCGACGTGCCGCTGTTCCTGTTCCACCTGCTCGAGTTCATGGACGTGGACTACGCGGTCGACGTGGAGGAGATCAACGAGCGCTGGCGCGCGCTGGCGGCGGTGGACGTCTGGTCGCAGCTGATCATGAAGGAGCCCGGCGACGACGTCGAGCGCATCCTGGCCGCCCCGCGCACCGGCTCCTGGCGCCTGTCCGACGGCGGCGCTCTCACCTTCGAGCACGTCACCAACGACTGGCACGAGATCACTACCGAGGACGAGGCCTTCTTCATGCGCGTGTACGGCCCGGGCGACTTCAAGTTCCACGGCGCCGACCTGGGCATCCTCGTTACCAAGGGCCGCATGCAGACGTCGGAGGGCCTCACCGAGCGCTGTCGCCGCTACATCGACGGCATCCGCGCCCAGTACAAGTCCGAACCCCTCCCGCAAGCACCCCCCGTAATCCCCATCGCCTACGTGAAGTTAACCCCACCCGCCTCTTTTCATGATCATGGCCAGTTCGGGGCAAATAGCGCCCAAATCTGGCCATGATCATGGTCCACCCCGGAAAACCAGTCGCGTGGGGCGGGCGAAACGCTCATCCTTAACAACATGTTCCGGTTTGCCGTCAGCCTGGCGCTCGCTGCTGCGGGCGCGCTGTCGGCTGCCCAGGCCCAGGCCCTGCCTGGCGGCAAGCGAGGCTGACCCTTCCCCGGCGAGGCCGGGAGACCCCACGGGGAAGGGTTGGCGTCCCCGCGGGTCTCCGCGCCAACGCACGAACCGGAGTAAGGACAATGACCAGGCAGCCATACCTGCGGACCAAGCCGCACCTGAACATCGGCACCATGGGTCACGTCGACCACGGCAAGACCACGCTCACCGCGGCCATCACCAAGGTGCTGGCCGAACGCGGGATGGCGAACTACGTGCCGTCCGACCGCATCGACCGGGCGCCCGAAGAGGCGGCCCGCGGTATCACCATCAACATCGCTCACGTGGAGTACGAGACCGCGACCAGGCATTACGCGCACGTGGACATGCCCGGTCACGCCGGCTACGTGAAGAACATGATCACCGGCGCGGCCCAGGTCGACGGGGCCATCCTGGTGGTGTCCGCGCTCGACGGCGTCATGCCGCAGACCCGCGAGCACGTCGTCCTCGCCCGGCAGATCGGGGTCAGGCACATCGTCGTCGCGCTGAGCAAGGCCGACGCGGCCGACGAGGATCTGGCGGAGCTAGTCGAGCTCGAGGTGCGCGAGCTGCTGTCCCGGTACGGCTATCCGGGCGGGCAGGTCCCGGTGGTCCAGGTGTCCGCGCTGGGCGCGCTGGCCGGCGAGCCGCGCTGGGTCGCCTCCGTCGGCGCGCTGCTGGACGCGGTCGACGCCTACCTGCCGGTGCCGGACCGCTACATCAGCGCGCCGTTCCTCATGCCGGTGGAGAACGTGCTGACGATCACCGGGCGCGGCACCGTGGTGACCGGCTCGATCGAGCGCGGTCAGGTACGGTCCGGCGATGCGGTCGAGGTCATCGGGCTCGGCGCCACGGTGACCTCCGTCGTGACCGGCGTCGAGACGTTCGGCAAGACGATGGAGCGCGCCGAGGCGGGCGACAACACGGCGCTGCTGCTCCGCGGCGTCCGCCGCCACCAGGTCCGGCGCGGCCAGGTGGTGGCTGGTGGGCGTGCTCGACCTCGGGCCGGACGGCGTCGCCGCGCCGGGTGACCGGGTGAGCGTGATTGTCGAGCTGGGCAAGCCGGTAGCGCTCCAGCCCGGGCTCGGCTTCGCCATCCGAGAAGGCGGCCGGACGGTCGGTGCCGGCACCGTCACCGGCCTGCTGGACTGAACCATCAAGTAAAACCCCGGTTTGCGGCTCCCCGACGAGGAACCGCAAACCGGGGCAACTTGCCCATGTGCTCTTGTTCACAAACGCCCACTGGGGGCATCGTGACTGATAGACGGCTGGTAAGGACGCCTGTGCCGTCCGAGGAGCATTGCGAGGTGGGTCACCGTGCCCAACGCGTTGGCGTACAACAGCCTGTGGCAGCTCAGGAACGATACCTGGTCCAGCCTGGAGGAATCGACCACTCAGCTGGCCCTGGCCGGCGCCCAGCAGCGTTCCGTCGAGCAGTTGGTCGAGACGGTGACCGGGTGGCTGGATGTCCTCGGGTCGATCGAGCGTTTCTGGGCGTTTCCCGGCGCGCGGGCCCTCCAGGAAGTGCAGCGGCTCTTCGCGGCCGGTAAGTACCACCGGCTCGCCGCCGTAGTGGGCCGGGCCAACCGGGCACTGGTCACCGAGTCCTACCGCGGCGGTCAGGCCTGGGACTTGCGCGCCGAAGATGACGCATACGAGCGCGATATCCGCCCGGCGAAGCAGTTCGGCAGCGACCGGCCTTATTTCGAGGTTCTCGTCGTCGAGGACTTGACCGAGGAGCAGGAGAACTCACTGCGGGAAGAGCTGCGCCGGTGGCGGCGGCCAGATGACCAGTTCATCTATGAGATCGTCGTGGTGCCCAGTTTCGACGAGGCGGTGATGGCCGCGCGGCTGAACTTCAGGCTGCAGGCGTGCGTGGTCCGCCGCCGGTTCACCCACCGGTCCCGGCACGACTCGCCCTTGCTCGCACAGTTCGTCGGCATCGACGGATCTGACGACCTGATGGAGCACACGCCGGATGACCGCGCTCAGGTACTCGCCAGAACGCTGGCCAAGATCAGGCCCGAACTGGACCTGTACCTGATGACGGAGATCTCGGTCGAGGATCTGGCCGGCCGGCTCAGCCACCATTTCCGGCGCATCTTCCACGCCCGGGAAGGGTCGCTAGAGCTGCACCTATCCATCCTGGACGGCGTCGCGGCCCGGTATCGGGCGCCGTTCTTCAGCGCGCTGCGCGACTACAGCCACCGGCCCACCGGGGTGTTCCACGCGCTGCCGATCTCGCACGGCAAGTCGATCGTCAACTCCCACTGGATCAGGGACATGGTCGACTTTTACGGCCTGGAGATCTTCCTGGCCGAGACGTCTGCGACCTGCGGCGGCCTCGACTCGCTGCTCGAGCCCACCGGGCCGCTGCGCGAGGCGCAGCAGCTCGCGGCCAAGACGTTCGGCTCCCGGCAGACCTACTTCGTCACCAACGGCACCTCGACGGCTAACAAGATCGTCGTCCAGGCGCTGGTCCAGCCCGGCGACATCGTCCTGGTCGACCGGAACTGCCACCAGTCGCATCACTACGGGCTGATGCTGGCCGGCGCCATGGTGACCTACCTCGACGCGTACCCGCTGAACAGGTACTCGATGTACGGGGCCGTCCCCCTCACCGAGATCAAGCGCCAGCTGCTGGCGCTGCGGCGGGCCGGCAAGCTGGACCGGGTCAAGATGCTGCTGCTGACCAACTGCACGTTCGACGGGATCGTCTACGACGTTGGCCGGGTGATGGAGGAGTGCCTGACTATCAAGCCCGACCTGGTCTTCTTGTGGGACGAGGCCTGGTTCGCCTTCGCCCGGTTCCACCCGGTTTACCGGCCGCGCACCGCCATGCGGGCCGCCCGCACGCTCGCCGAGCGGCTGCGGCTGCCCGAGTACCGCGAGCGTCACGACGCCCAGGCCGAGGAGCTCGGCGCGATCGATGCCGCGGACGACGAGGTGCTGCTCGAACGGCGGCTCACGCCCGATCCCGCCCGGGCTCGCGTCCGGGTGTACTCCACCCAGTCCACCCACAAGACGCTGACCTCGCTGCGGCAAGGCTCCATGATCCATGTCTGGGACCAGGATTTCAGCCAGAAGGTGGCGGCGACCTTCCACGAGGCTTACATGACGCACACCTCGACCTCGCCGAATTACCAGATCCTGGCCTCCCTGGACCTGGGCCGCCGCCAGGCGGCCCTGGAGGGTTTCGAGCTGGTGCAAAAGCAGATCGAGAACGCGATGCGGCTCCGCGACGCGGTGGACCACCACCCGCTGCTGAGCAAGTACATGCGCTGCCTGACCACCGCCGACCTGATCCCGGCCGAATACCGGCCGGCGTGCATCGACCAGCCGCTGCGCTCCGGCCTGCCCAACATGATCAGGGCCTGGGACTGCGACGAGTTCGTCCTGGACCCGTCCCGGATCACCATCTACATCGGCGCCACCGGCATCGAGGGCGACTCCTTCAAGCGCAGGCACCTGATGGACCGCTACGGCGTCCAGATCAACAAGACCTCGCGGAACACCGTGCTGTTCATGACCACGATCGGCACCACCCGTAGCTCGGTGGCCTACCTGATCGAGGTGCTGGTCACCATCGCCCGCGACCTGGAGGCCCAGCTGGCCGACATGAGCCCGGCCGAGCGGGCCGCCCACGAGCGCGCGGTGCTGCGGCTGACCGCCCCGTCGGCGCCACTGCCCGACTTCAGCGGCTTCCACCCCAGCTTCCAGGACGCCAGCGGGGAACCCACCCCGCCAACCCCGGAGGGCGACGTGCGACACGCCTTCTACCTGTCCTACAACGACAGCTACTGCGAGTACCTCAAGCCCGAAGAGGTCGAGCAGCGGGTGGCGAACGGCGAGCTGGTCGTATCCACCACCTACGTGACGCCCTACCCGCCCGGCTACCCGGTGCTCGTCCCCGGCCAGGTGTTCAGCCCGGAGATCCTGGCCTTCATGCGCAGCCTGGACACGCCCGAGATCCACGGCTACCGCGCCGACCTCGGCTACCGCGTCTACCTGGATAAGGCCCTGGAGATCGCGGCCACTGGCGTGACCGGTCAGCCGGGAGGCGGGGTGCCGCCGCGCCCGGACCTGGCTGAGCCCCTGAAACCCCTGGGCTTACTCCCGCCCGAACCAGGAGCCCGGGGACCTGGCGGGCCGCGTGATAGGCCAGCCTTCCTCGGCCGGGAAGCCGGCCGCCGGCGGGAAGCCGGCCGCCGGCGTCACGGGCCCGGCGGCGGGGTATGCCGCCCGAGCCCGGGACTGGGCCGGGACCGCGGGCGCCGGCCGCGGGCGGACGGCCTGCCGCTGTACCTGTAGCTGTCCCTGTCCCTGGCGCTGTACCTCTCGCTGGGCTGTGCTGGCCAGCGCCAAAGTGCCGACGTAGCACAGCAGCGCCACCCCGGTCAGGAGGGCCATCGCCATCGACGCAATGTCCTGGCCGTTGCGGACGAAGATCTCCCCGGCGCCGAAAGCGCCGCCGATGGCGGTCAGGCCGGCCGACGCCAGCACGGCAAGCAGCCGGTCCCGCACGCCGACGGCCTTGACCACCAGCAGGATCGCGGTCCCGATGAGGGCGAGCCCGAGCAGCGCGTGCACTGTCAGCGCCAGTGGCGCGGTGGCGATTTCGGCGAAGATCCCGGCGTGCGCGTCGGAGGCCGGGACCGCGACGTAGATGTTCAGGAAGATGCCCAGGCCGTACTGGAGCACCAGCATGATCAGCGCCGCCACGCACACCCCGCGCAACCCGGCCCGCCCCGGCCGGCGGGTATGCCTTCCCGGAGCCACGAGTTTGTCAAGACCGCTAGCCATCGGACCCGCTCACCATTCCTCTCCTAGGGTTCTAGGGTCCCCGTCCATGCGCTCCCATCACTAACTACGGCCCTTTGAACGCCGCAGTTCAGCGCTGCCCGGTAACGCCCCGAAGGTCACGATTCGACCGGACCTGAACCCGCCAAACCCGCCGGACCCGGCCTCACTACGGCAGCTCGGTCTCCGGCACCATTCCTCGGCGCTCTGTTCCTCGGCGCTCTGTTCCTCGGCGCTCTGTTCCTCGGCGCTCTGTTCCCCGGTGCTCTGTTCCCCGGTGATGGGGCCTTCGCCCGCGAGGGCTGCCTGCCAGTGCTCGTCACCGGAGATGGCGTCTAGGACGGAGCGGTGGAGCACGAAAGCGCGGCTGAGCCCGGTGATGTTGAAGAGCTCAAGGATCCGGCCGCTGTTGGTCACAAGCTTGAGTGATCTCTGATGCCGCCGCAGTCGCTTGAGGCTGCCCACCAGGGCGCCAAGGCCGGTCGAGTCCAGGAAATCCACGCCGCGCAGGTCCCCGATGATATGGCGGGTGCCGTTTCGGGAGGCGCGGCAGATGTCGCTCACGCAGCTGGGCCAGGCTATGGGCCGCTACCTGGGCAAACCCTGGAGCCGCCAGGCCGTCCACCAGGCCGAGCGCGGGCATCGTGCCTTCACGGCGGCCGAACTGGCCGCTGTCGCGCTGGCCCTTGACACCTCGATCCCGGCGCTGTTCCTCTGCGACGCCGGGCCTATCGAGCTGCCCGGCGCGACCGTCTCGGCCGAGGACTACCGGACCATCCTGCTCTACGCCGGCGACGACGTCCCCCTGGACGGAGTCGAGGAACTGATCGTGGCGCTGCACGACATCGCCGAGGTGGTGTCGCGGCCCACCCTGGCCCGGCTGGCCAAGATCGGCCGGATAGCGGAGCAAATAGCAAGCGCGCCACCCGCGCCAAGTCAGGACGACCACCCGGTCCGGCGTGGCGTAACCCGCCGGAAACATCCGGCATAGATCATGAATCATGGAGACGCGCCGGATTCTGATCGGATGCGACTTCACCTATGTCGCCGCCGTCAGCACGCCGGTGATCTTCCAGGTGCAGCCGGCCGACTCCGCGCATATTTCCATCCAGGGCGGGCAGTGGGCCTCCGACCCGGCCATGGCCATCCGCGGCTACGCCGACCTGTACGGCAACCCGTGCCTGCGCGCGGTGCTGCCCGCGGGCCGGTCCAGCTTCCGGTACCAGGCCGTGGCCGTGGTGCCCGACCTGACCGAGGAGGTGGACGAGGATGCGCCCGAGTGCGCGCCCGACGCCCTCCCCGACGAGACCTTGATCTACACCCTGCCGAGCCGGTACTGCCTGCCCGACGTGCTCGGCGATGAGGCCTGGTCCCGGTTCGGCGGGCTGAAGCCCGGGTACCGCCGGGTGCAGGCCATCTGCGATCACGTGCACGGCCACCTGACCTTCGAGTACGGCAGCACGACGGCCCTGTCCAGCGCGGCCGACGTCAACCTGGGGCGGCGCGGGGTCTGCCGTGACTTCACCCACCTCGCGATCTCGTTCTGCCGGGCGCTGAACATCCCGGCCCGCTACGTGTTCGGCTACCTGCCCGACCTCGACGTCCCGCCGGATCCGGCGCCGATGGACTTCGCGGCCTGGATGGAAGTGTGGCTGGGTGACCGGTGGTGGACCTTCGATCCCCGCAACAACACCAGGCGCAAAGGCCGTATCGTGATCGGCCGGGGGCGGGACGCCTCCGACGTCGCCATGGCCACCACGTTCGGCGGCCCGCTGCTCGAGTCGATGCTGGTCCAGGCGGAGGAGGCCGCATGAGGCTGGATTCTTCAGTGCTGTGTGCCCCGGTGCTCGATCACCGCGGGCTCGACCTGGCCGCCGCCCGGCGCGTCAGGTACGTTCTCGAGCAGAGCTTCCGGTACGAATACGACGCCCCGGTGGAATCGCTGCGGCAGCGGCTGGTCATCGTCCCGCCGGTCCGCCACGGCAACCAGTACCTGCGCGCGCACCGGCTCGAGGTGACCGGCGCCCAGGTGCGGCGCCGGGTCCGCCGGGACGCGGCCGGCAACGTCGTCGCCTGGCTGCAGGCCGAACGGGTGCCGCACGCGATCGAGTTCCGGCTGGCCGCCGTGCTCGAACGGGTCCGCGACGACGGCCCGACGGTGCTTCCGGCCGCGGCCCTGCACACTGCGCGCCTGCTGCGCCCCACCCGGCTCACCTCGGCCGACGAGCGGCTGCGGGCCATGGCCGCGGACGTCGGCGCCCGGCCTGGCGAGAGCACCCCCGATGAGATCGCCGAACGGATCTGCGCCGCCGTCTTCGCGGCGATCACGTACGAGTACGGCGTCACGTCGGTAACCACCTCGGCCGCGGAGGCGCTGGCCGCCGGCCGCGGCGTCTGCCAGGACTTCGCGCACGTGATGCTGGCCCTGTGCCATCTACTCGGGCTGCCGGCCAGGTACGTGTCGGGACACCTGCTCGGCCAGGGCGGCACCCACGCCTGGGTGGAAGTGATCGTGCCGCGCGCCGGCCACGCCGAGGCCGTCGCGTTCGACCCGTGCAACGGCCGTCGCACCGACAGCGGCTACGTCACCGTCGCCACCGGCCGCGACTACTCGGATGTCGCCCCCACCTCCGGCTCGTACGTCGGCGCGTCCCCCGGCCGCCTCACCGCCGGCCGCCGTGTCGGCGTCCTCGCCGCCGCCTGACCCGACGAGCGGGAATCCATTGGCCAGACCCGGCCCGCAGGAGTGCCAGGTCTGTCGCCCTGGCGCGGTCACTAGTACGTCTGCGCGGGGTATTGTGCCCATCACGCTGGCAAGCGAGAGTATCCGTGCCGGTGCGGGGCTTTCATTGGTCCGGCGCTGGGCCCGGCAGCGGAGCAAGGGGTTGAGATGCCGTGGTTTCCGGAGTTCACCAGTGCCGTGGAGCTGGCGCGCAGGCAGACTCGTGCCGCGGGTCACGCTGATCCGGTCGCGCAGTACTTCACCGCGCTGAACAATGGTGACACCCACGTTCTGGAGACGGTGTGGCCTGGCGAGGTGGTGATCTATGATCCCCGCGCAGGCGAGATCCGCGGCCACAGGCAGCTGTGGCGGTTCGTCAGCCAGAATAAATCCTGGCTGGCCGGGCGCCATGCCCGTATCGAGACCGTGGCCTCCACTGTCGCCGGCGGGCGGGCCGTAGTAGAACTGCTGGCGCATTTGGCCGGCGACGGGCCCGAACTGGCGTGGCCGGTGGCGGTCGTCGCCGAATCCCCGGACGACCGGTCGGTGGTGTTCCGCACCTACTGCAGCCAATGGCCGGTCGACGGACGGCGCCATCTCCGGCCTCCCGTACTCAAGCCCGGGCCCGCCCGCCCCGGTGATGTCGTCGGGCGCTATCAGGCCGCGCTGGACGCTGGTGACGCCGAAGCGATAGTGGGCACCTTCGCGCCGGACGGGTACTTCCGCGAGCCGATCGGCCCGCACTACGCCCACCGCGGCACCGCTGAGCTCCGCTCGTTTTTCACCATGTGCTTCAGCGCGGGCGGCGGCATCGGCTTGCAGCACTGCGCCGTGACCGACGACGGCGTGCGCTGCGCCCTGGAATACAACTGCGTCCGCTGGGGCAGCCACGACCTGCCGCCCCAGGCGGGAATCGCCGTTTACGAACGCGGCCCGGAGGGGCTGCTGACTGCGGCCCGCGTCTACGACGACGTCGAAGCACCCACCGGGCCCCCCTGAGTCGCACGAGCCAAAAGGGGCTCCGATGAGCGCGTCCGCTTGTGTGTGCTTAGCGGGGTTTTAGGCCCCGCTATCCTTTAGCAGCGGTATAGGCTCACGTCGGGGCTGCAGCTCACCTAAGGCCGTCTAGCCATCTGCCTCCCGCGCATGAGGGGAACCGATGCAGAACCAGATCCGGAGTTATGTGAGGACGGCGTTGTTCGTTGATTTCGACAACGTCTACTCCAATCTCAATGCCATCGATCCTGCTGCGGGCAAGGCTTTCGCTACGGAGCCCGACCGGTGGTTGCGGTGGATACAGGAAGATATGGGGCAGGTGGTGCGGGACGCGGCAGAAGACGCGGGCCGCGAGATCCTTGTGCGCGCCTGTTACCTCAATCCGGTCATGTATGGGCGTTTTCGCCCGTTCTTCACGCGCGCTGCGTTCCGCGTGGTCGACTGCCCGCCTTTGACCACCCGCGGGAAAAACAGCGCGGACATATATATGGTTCTCGACATTCTAGACGCTCTTGAGCACCCGACCATCTTTGACGAGTTCGTTGTCCTATCTGCCGATGCCGACTTCACCCCGGTCATGCTGCGCCTTCGAGCGCATGATCGGCGGACCGTATTGCTGGCTACGGGACCCTCGGCCACCGCGCTGCGCAGCGCATGCGACATGGTACTCCCGCTGGAAATCTTCCTTAATGAGGCGCTTGAGATCGATCTGGAACAAGGCGGTGCGGCTCAACCAGCCGAATCTGTGTCACGCGTCGACACGACAAGGAAACCCGTCGCGACCGTGGCCTCACATCGCTCCGGTGAGGGCATCCCGGCGGCTGACAGCAAAGATGTCGAGCGTTTGCTCCAGCGAATGCGCCAGGAGTTGACAAGCGTAGTGGCGGCTGCTCAGGCACCAGTTCCAATGGCTGCAGCGGCGCAGCGGATACGGGACCGGCTGGGGGATATCGTTCTACAGTCCAGATGGGGCGGCCATGGGACGTTCCGGGCGTTCGTTCAGACAGCTACTAATGAAGAGCTGAGGATCAGCGGCCCTTATCCCCCCGGATATTTGGTAGACTCTCGGCGCCATGAACCGCTTGAGCCTGAGGAGCCACAAGACCCACTCCCCGACAGTGTGGCTGACCTCGCCCACAGGGTGGCCCGGATAGTTGGCGTCCCGCAACTGACGTCTGAGGGATACCGGGTCCTGTTCGAGGAGATTGCCCACCTATCAGCGAAAGGAACGGTCAATGCTCCGCTGATCGCAATCGAGCCGGACCTCCGCAACGCTTGCCTCGTGCGAGGCGCTCGTATACCCCGTCCAGCTATAAATTTTGTGCTACAGGGGCTCCAGTTGGCAGCCATGGACTGGAGGCAGCCTGGTCAGGGAGCAGCCACGCTCGCCGAGGCATTCGCCGACAATGTCGTTAAGCTAAGCCTTAACGCCCGGATGGAACTCACCGATGATGAGACCAGGCGTTTGCGTGCCTGGATAATCGGATCTGGCTAAAAGCTTCCATGTTGCGCGTCCGGCCATGCGGCGATGGTCAGCAGGTGATAATGACGGCGCGGTTCGCGGCGGCCACAGCAAGCCGGGTCAGGTCATCAGGATCGCTGGTCAGGATCCGGTCCCCCGGCTCGGCCAGCAGGACGACGCAGGCATCGATCGGGTCGGCGGTGCCGACCTGGCCGAGCAGGACACCGGCCTGGCGGCCGTCCTGGTGATCTATTGCCCGGACATCGACCGCGCGCAGCAGCCGCGCCAGATTGGCCTGGCGGCCCTGCCGGTCCCGCCAGACCTGGGCGACCACCATCGCGTTGGTACGCAACTCCACCCCGCGCTGCTGGGCAACGCGCAGCCTGGCGATCATCGAGCGGTCGTCGCGGTCGATTGCCACTAGCGCTCCTGCGTCGAGAACCAGGGCGCTCACGCGGCGTTATCGTTCGCCGCTACGCCAAGTTCCCGTTCCGCCCGGGCGATCTCCTGCGCCGTCAGCGCGCCGTGCTCGGCCTCCCAGCCGGCGAGGAAGTCTGCGAGCGCTTCAGCGCGCAGCTTGCTCGCGGCCGCTTCGGCCAGCCACGATGACAAAGGCTTGCCTGCCCGCGAAGCCGCGGACCGCACGGCGTCCCCGAGCTCGGGGTCGAGCGACACGCTCATCTTATCCACCTTCACACGACCATCCTACCATGGTAGTTCCTACCATGGTAGGAACTTCTCTGCTGCCGCAGGTGGCTCAGATTCCATGGCCTTCCAGCGGCTGCGGGGAGCAGCCGCAGTGCGCTGTCCTAGTCGAGTTCGTCGCGTTCTGCCCATTCCAGCAGGGTGTCCAGCGGGTAGGCGGAGTCATCTATGCCCTGGTGCAGATCGCCGAGCTTGGCGAAGCGGGCGGGCACGGTGGCGATGGTGAACTGGCGTGGGTCGACCTCGTCGATCTCATCCCAGGTGATGGGGGTGGATACGGTCGCCTCCGGCACGCCGCGCACCGAGTAGGCGCTGGCGATGGTGTGGTCGCGAGCGTTCTGGTTGTAGTCGACGAACAGCATGGCGGGGTCACGATCCTTGCGCCACCAGGTGGTCGTGACGTGGTCCGGCGCACGGCGTTCGACCTCGCGGGCGAAGGCGTGCGCGGCCCGCCGCAGCTCGGCGAAGCCCCACCGTGGCTCGATCCGGACGTAGATGTGCAGGCCATTGCCGCCCGAGGTCTTGGGCCACCCGGTAGCTCCGAGGTCGCCAAGTATCTCGTGCACAATGCGGGCGACCCGGCGCACGGTGGCGAACTCGCAGCGCGGCCCGGGATCCAGGTCGATACGCCACTCATCGGGCCGTTCGACATCGGCCCGCCGGGAGTTCCACGGATGGAACTCCACGGTGGACATCTGCACCGCCCACACCACGCTGGCCAGTTCAGTCACGCACAGTTCGTCGGCGTGCCGGCCGTAGCGGGGGAAGTCCACCCGCACCGTCTCCAGCCACGGCGGCGCACCGTGCGGAACCCGCTTCTGGTGCACCTTCTCCCCGGCAACCCCGGCCGGGAACCGGTGCATCATGCACGGCCGCTCACGCAGCGCGCGCACGATGCCATCGCCGACCGACAGGTAATACCGGACCAGGTCCAGCTTGGTCTCCCCGCGGGCCGGGAAGTACACCCGGCCCGGATTGGAGATCCGCACCGACCTGTCCCCGACCTCAACCTCCACCTCATCTGTGGCCTTAGGCGTCATTGCTGACGCCTTTTGTCACATCTTCTCGCGAAGATGGCGGTCGTGCCGTGTCGCGGCCAGGCGCCGGCCCGCTCGCGGGGCCGCCCGGGCGGGCGTGCGCGCGCAGGATCTGCGACCAGCTCCGCGGCGGCGCGGCCGCCGGAAGCTGAGCGTGCGGCTGGCCGCCGACGAGAACGACCGGGTACCGCCGCAGCTCGTAGCCCGCCGCGGTCCGGCACCGGCCGGTGGCCAGCTCGTAGCTGTACCAGTGCCACGGGCAGGTGACCACGCCGTCGCGGACCAGGCCCTCGGCCAGCGGCCCACCGTTGTGCGGGCAGGCACCATCAGTAACGTAAAAGGCGTCCCCGGCGCAGAACACCGCGTAGGACCGCCCGGCGTGCGAGAACGTCCACTGCGTCTGCCCGTCCGGGCGGTCAAGCGGCACCAGGGCCCCGCGAGGCTCGTTCGGCATAAGAAGCCTTCGCTCACGTGCACCCGAGCTCGACGCTGCCGAGCCGGTCGGCGGTCGCGGTCACCACGTCGCCGGCCCGCACCGGCACGGCCGCGGTCAGCCCGCCGGACAGCACGATGTCACCGGCCCGCAGCCCTTCGTTCTCCGCGGCCAGCGAGCGGACCAGCCAGGCGACCGCCGCCGCCGGGTGGCCGAGCGCCGCGGCGCCCGCCGCGGTCGCCACCACCTCGCCGTTGTGCTCGAGCACCACCCCGATCAGCCGCAGGTCCAGGCCGGCCGCCGGGACGGCCGAACCGACCAGGTACCGTGCCGCCGAGGTGTTGTCCGCGACCACGTCCGGCATGGTGAACTTGTAGTCCGTGTACCGGGAGTCGAGCACCTCGATGCCGACCGCCACCGAGGCGGTGGCGGCCAGCACCGCCGACGAGGTGACCGAAGGCCCGGACAGGTCCGTGCCCATGATGAACACGATCTCCGGCTCGCACCGGGGCTGGATGTGCTGGTCCACCACGAGCGGCTCGCCGAGATCGAGCCCGTCCGCGGCCGCTAGGTGGCCGCGCACCGGCTCGTGCACTCCCACCTGGGCCTGCTTCGCGCGGGAGGTCACGCCGAGCTTCCAGCCGGCCAGCGGGCCGGCCTCGCGCCGCAGCAGCCGCTGCACCTCGTAGGCCGCGCCGAGTGAGAAGCCGCCGAGCTCGGCGGACAGCGAGCCGATCGCCGCACGGTCGGCCCGCGCCTTCGTCAGCCGGGCCGCGACCTCGGCGGCCTCGAAATCAGGAAAAGTCATGACAAGCCCACCTTTACTCGACGACGCGGACGGTGACGGGACCGAGACGGTCGAAGTCGGCGCGGAACACGTCCCCGGCCCGCATCGGCACGGCGGCGTGCAGCGCTCCGGTCATGACCAGGTGCCCGGCTTCCAGCTTGGCCCCCATCTCGCCCAGGGTATTGGCGAGCCAGGCCACCACCCGGACCGGGTCGCCGAGCGCGGCCGCGCCCGCGCCGGTATCGACCAGCTCCCCCTGCCGGGTGAGCACCATCCCGATCAGCCGCGGATCCATCCCGTCCAGCGGGACCAGCCGGCTCGAGATGACCACCGCCCCGTTGGAGGCCAGGTCGGCTACCGTGTCCGCGAGCTTGATCCGCCAGTCGGCGAACCGGGAGTCGACGATCTCCACCGCGGCCGTCATCCCGGCGATCGCGGCCCGGGCGTCCAGCACGCTCACGCCCGGCCCGGCTAGGGGGGACGCCAGCACGAACGCGATCTCGGCCTCGATTTTCGGCTGGATGAAACCGGACAACGGCACGGCGTCGCCGTCGGCGTAGACCGTCGAGCCCAGCACCGGCCCGTAGTCGGGCTGGTCGACCCCGATCATCGTCTGCATCGGCTTGGAGGTCAGCCCGACCTTGTAGCCGACGATACGGTCGCCGTCGGCCAGCAGCAGGCTGGTGAGTTCCTGCTGAACCGCGTAGCCGTCGGCCATGCCGAGGTCGGGATCGGCGTCGGTGAACGGCTCGATCGGCTGCCGGGTACGGCGGGCCTCGTACAGCGCCCGGGCCTTGCCGGGCACGTCGGTCAGCGGCATCTCAGTCTCAGCCTTCCTTCCGCTGCTGCAGTGGCACAGACGTTTCCGGGGACCAGCCCAGCCGGCGCGACGCCGCCTCGGCCGCCTCCATGATCACAGGCGCCAGCCTGCGCAGCGACATGACGCTGCACCGGGCCAGCGGGACGCCGATGCTGATCGCGGCGACCACCTCGCCGGAGATGTCGCGCACCGGCGCCGCGATGGACGCCACGCCGATCTCGCGCTCGTTGACGGCCTCGGCCCAGCCGCGGCGCCGGACCCGATCCAGCTCACTCGCGAGCTGGGAACGGTCGGTGATCGTGTGCGGGGTCAGCGCGGTCAGCGGGGCGGCGCGCAGCACCGCGTGCCGCCTGGCCTCTGGCAGGTAGGCGAGCAGCACCTTGCCCGAGCTGGTGCAGTGCACCGGCACCCGCCGCCCGGTCTCGGTGAACAGCCGCAGCGAGTGCGCGCTCTCCAGCCGGTCCACGTACACGACCTCGTGCCCGTCGAGCACCCCGACCTGGGATGACTCCCCGGTCTGGGCACGCAGCTCGCCGAGCACCGGCGCGGCCGCGGCGTGCAGGTCCATGTGCACCCGGACCGCCTCGCCCAGCTCGAACATCACGATGCCGAGTCGGTAGCCGCCGGTGCGCGGATTCTGCTCGATCAGCCCCTCGGCGGCCAGCGTGGTGAGCATCCGGTGCACCGTGCTCTTGCCCAGGCCCAGCCGCCGGGCCAGTTCGGAGACCCCGAGGTCGGCCTCCCTGGACCGGAATACCTTGAGCAGCCGGGCCGCGTTGCGCACCGTGGAAAGGCCGCCCCCAGCGGCAGCATCCGTCGTCACGACGCAGGCTCCGCCGGCGGGTCCGGCTGCGCCGGCGGGTCCAGCGGAGCAGGCGGCTCCTGCACCGCAGGCGGCTGCCACTGCGTCCGCCCGCCGACCGCGGCCAGCAGCTCGCGCCGGACCGCGTCCGGATCAGGGTGCCTGTCCGAGGCCAATGCCCGCAACTGAGCGTTATTTGGCACCACCGCGGCGGCCAGCATGGCGTGCGCCCGGACCAGTCCCGCCGCCGCCGCGCCGGCCATCTCGTCCACCAGGTCCTCCCGGCCCCGTACCCGGCTGCGGATCGTCTCGAAGTCCCGCGCCGCCGCCGAATGCCCGCCGGCCAGCCCGGTTCCGACGTGCGCCGCCTGGTGCCCGGAAAGACCGGCACCAGGGGAAGCCACGAAGTGGTAGACCACGGTCCCCACGCCCAGCGCATGCCGCACTTCAGTAAAAGCAGGGCCGTCCGCCTCGTCGATCAGCGCCAGCTCGGGCAGCACGACCGGGTCGAAGAAGCGCAGCGTCCAGGACAGCCCCTCCACCGACCCGGAAAGCTCGACCTCGGGCGAACGCACCGGCCCGAGGGAGTCGCGCGTCGCCAGCACGTGCAGGTTCCGCGCCCCCACCGCGGCCACCGTCAAAGGCCCAGGCGCCAGCAGCGGCATCCGGCCGCGGACGGCGGCCGGGAACGTCTGCGCCTGCGCCACGTACGCACGGTGAATCTCCTCGACATAATGCGCGACGACCGCGCGCATCTGTTCCGGCGTCGACATAGAAGGCTCACCAACAGGCAGGGCGTTCCTCTATATGGAACGCTAGGGCTTTATCTGGAACACTAGGCGAGGTATGTTCGAGCCGTCAAGCGTTACCAGCCCCGGGAGGCACCGTGGGAATCCTGCGCCTAGCCCACGTCGACGTTCGCACCCCCGACCTCGAGCTGTCCACCGCCTACTACACCGAGGTGCTCGGGCTGCAGCTGGCTGGGCGCGGCGACGACACCGTGTACCTGAAGTGCTGGGACGAGGAAGACCACCACTCGGTCCGGCTCCGCTACGACCCCCGCACCGGCCTGGACCTGTTCAGCTTCCGGGTCGAGCACGAGGACGACCTCGCCGAGCTCGAGAACGCCATAACCAGATACGGCTGCCAGGTGCAGCGGGTCAGCCGCGGCGAGGCCGTGGGCCAGGGCGAGTCGATCAGGTTCGGCATCCCGTCCGGGCAGACCATGGAGCTGGTCTACGAGCTGGACAAGACCGGCAATATCCTCGGCAAGCTGAACCCGGCGCCGGTGCCGCCGCCCGGCCTGCCCGGGATCGCGCCGCCGCGGCTCGACCACATGCTGATCAACGCGGAGGAGGTCGGCGAGGCGGGGGCGTTCTTCCAGAGGGTCCTCGGCTTCCGGATGACCGAACAGGTTCTCGACGCCAACGGCCACCAGCTCGGTGTCTGGCTGGAGCGCTCGCACTCCCCGCACGACATCGCCATCGTCAACGGCCCGAACGGCGCGCTGCACCACTTCGCCTTCTGGCTGGACGACTGGGATGAGGTCCGCAAGGCCGCCGACATCCTGGCCTTCAACGGCGTGCAGATCGACCAGGGCCCGACCAGGCACGGGGTGACCCGCGGCAACACGATCTACTTCTTCGACCCGCTCGGCATCAGGAACGAGGTGTTTACCGGCGGGTACCGCCCCGACCCGGACTTCTCGAGCATCACCTGGACCGAGGACCAGTTCGGCCGCGGCCTCTTCTACTACGAGAACGTCATCAGCCAGCGCTTCCTGCGGTTCCACACCTGAGCGGGGAGAAACATGAGCGATCGCATCCTGCGCCTGCAGCACGTCGAGGTCAGGGTTCCCGACCTCGAGCTCTGCACGGCCTACTACACCGAAGTGGTCGGCCTCATCGAGGTCGCCCACGAAGAGGGCCGGGTGTTCCTGAAGTGCTGGGACGAGCACGAGCACCATTCGGTCGTGCTGCGCCAGGCGCCCACCTACGGGCTCGACCACATGTCGTTCAAGGTGGCCGAGGCGGGCGACCTGGACTACTACGCCGACCGGGTGGAGAAGGCCGGGATCGCGGTCAAGCGCTTCGCCCCCCGGGAACTTGGTCCCGGCTGGGGCGAGGCCATCAGGTTCGAGGCGCCGTCCGGCCACCTGGTCGAGCTGGTCTACGGCATGGAGAAGGTCGGCAACATGCTGCCGCTGACCAACCCGCCGCCCCGCCCCGCCAACCTGGTCGGCATCGCGCCGCCCCGGCTTGACCACATCTTCATCATGGCCGAGGACGTCGAGGCCGCCACCGCGTTCTTCCGCGACGTGCTTGACTTCCGGCTGACCGAGCAGATCCTCGCCAACGACGGGCACCAGCTCGCCACCTGGCTGGAGCGGTCGCACTCCCCGCACGACATCGCCGTCGTCACCGGGCCGAACGGTGCGCTGCACCACTTCGCCTTCTGGCTGGACGACTGGAACGGGGTCCGCGACGCAGCCGACCTGCTGGCCTTCAACGGCGTGACCATCGACGTGGCGCCCACCAGGCACGGCGTCACCCGCGGCTACACCGTCTACTTCTTCGACCCGGTCGGCAACAGGAACGAGGTCTTCACCGGCGGTTACTGGGTCGACCCGGACTTCGAGCCGATCACCTGGACCGAGGAGGAGATGGGCCGGGCCATGTTCTACTACGCCCGCGAGGTCAACGAGCGCTTCTTCACGGTACATTCGTGACCGGCACCAACGGCGGGACGTCCGCTCCGGGTGGCCCCGCGTTCCGCCGTACCGACCGTACCGATGCTCCTCACTACCTAGCCCGTTATGCCGAACGGCGTGGGCTCGAGCAGGCGGCTCAGCCCGCGAGCACCGGCGAGGCGGACGCGGACCTCCCGCTGTACCTGCGTCGGTTCAGGGAGCGCGCCGGGAGTGGGCCCGGGAGTGGGCAGGGCCCCGGTGCCTCCAGTGCCCTGCTCGAGGTGGACGGCGAGCGCTTCACCAGCGAGTTCGCCGGCACCTCCCGGGACAAGGAGATCGTCGCGCCGCCGGAGCGCAAGCCGCGGGAGGACTTCGCCACCGAGATCCGGATCATCAGGCACGGCATCACCCAGGGCTACTCCACCGACGCCGGCCTGACCCCGATGGGCGGCTGGCAGTCGCACCAGCGCGGGCACAGCCTGTCCAAGAGCGTGCGCCCCGGGCAGAAGGTTCGGATTGTCTGCGCCGACACCAGCCGGGCCAGGCAGACCGCCGACCAGATCTACCGCGGGATGACCGACGGGCTGCGGCAGTGGGGGAGGGAGGCCGAGATCTCCAAGCCCGAGCCGATCAGTGAGCTGCGCAACTTCCAGGTCTGGACGCCGGACGGGCCGCGCGACGTCACCTCGGCCTTCCGCCAGTACCAGGCGCTGATGGAGAAGCTGGAGCGGATGGCGGTCGGCGACCGGCCGCGCTGGCTGGTGGAGATCGACCGGTTCTACCGCACCCAGCTCGGCGGCGCCGATCCGATCTACATGTGGCTGACCATCCCGCTGATGTACTTCGAGCCGCCGCAGTCCTGCGTGCGCCGCTTCTGGCGCGGCTTCCACCGGCTGATGGCCGAGTCGCCGGACACCCGGATCATCGCGGCCACCCATTCCGGGCCGATCCGGGCGTTCGCCACCTGGGCGCACGGCTACGATCCTGGCGAGCCGTACAACACCGAGGAAGTGGTAGTGCGGATCCGCCGCGGCGGCGGGACCGCGCTGGTGGCCTACCGCAACAGGGTCACCGAGGTGAACGTGCCCCCGCCCGACGAGATGCCCACCTGGGAATGACCAGCGTGCCCGGCTACTCCTCGCCCAGGCATCGGAGGATTTAGGTCATGCAGCGCAGCAGCGAACGCATCCTGACCACTCACGTCGGCAGCCTGGCCCGCCCGCATGACCTGCTTGAGGTGATGCGGGAGAAGGAGCACGGCCGACCGTACGACCCTGCCCGCTTCACCGGGATGATCGGGGACGCGGTCCGCGACGTGGTGCGCAAGCAGGCCGAGGCCGGCCTGGACGTGGTCACCGACGGGGAGCAGGGCAAGGTCTCGTTCCTCACCTACGTCAAGGAGCGACTGGCCGGGTTCGACCAGGTCGAGGGGGAGACCCTGCTGCCGCCCTCCTGGCAGCGGGAGATCGACGACTTCCCCGAGTACTACCAGGCCTACATGTCGAAGTACTCCTCGGCCGTGGCGCCGATGCGGGTGATGGTGTGCACCGGCCCGGTCGCCTACGTCGGCCGGGACGCGGTGCAGACCGACATCGCGAACCTCCGCGCCGCGCTGGCCGCGGTCAACGGTCCGGTCGAGGCGTTCCTGCCGTCCACCAGCCCGAGCGGCTTCGGCCGCAACGACTACTACTCCTCCGAGCAGGACTACCTGGCCGCGGTGGCCGAGGCCATGCGGGAGGAATACCTGGCCATCGTCGAGTCGGGCTTTCTTCTGCAGGTGGACGACCCGTGGCTGATCGAGATCCTCACCGACGACGGCCGCAGTGATCA